>OKIR01000020.1_pt1 | contig 70487 bp, 73 predicted proteins | sample 1612941 | NCBI WGS metagenome assembly OKIR01 (sample SAMN04436824, study PRJEB24849) | human gut metagenome | biome: human gut; feature: NICU; material: stool | host: Homo sapiens | place: USA: Saint Louis, MO | collected 2011-07-14
CCATCTGCCACATTTTTATAAAGTACTAATATATATAGCTTTTCTTCTACTACTTCTACTATTTCTAATTTGTCGCACAGCATTAACATATATATATTAGCTTCATCATATTCACCATCATAAACTTCTTGTATGTCGTTCAAAAACATATATGGAAATATGATTTGTTTATCAAAATATATTTCCATTACTTTATAAAAATCTTCAAACATATTTTTCATCATATCAAGATTTTCTTCACTCTGATTTTCGGCTGAAGAAGTTCCTGTTGTTACGTCCATTCTATAGTCCTCCTTTAAAGATTGTTTTTAGATACTTTGCGGTATAGCATGTACCTGTATAGAGGAGAATCTCCAGAAAAAAGATGGAATGATTGGATATAGTAATTATATCCTACCGCAAAACATATCAAAGTTCTCAAACATTATCTCCACTCTATCAATCTTCTTCTCCGTATGATAATGCCCACAATACCATTTTCCATAATCCAGCCTGTCTTCAATCCTATCCAGCCACGCTTCCGTAGACTTATCCACTTTACTCTGGTCAATTCCTTCCAGGAACACCTCCACCGGCTCATATTTCAGCGGTGTGGTATGACTCAGCACAACATCTACCTTCCACCCCAGCTCTTCCAGTTTCCGCTCCACATCCTTTTTGATTTCCTCCGAAGGCTGTTCATCCGGCCACCAGCCATACCCATACATGAGCCGGACCATTTTATCCACGCTATACGCCCCGCCCATCACAATGACTTTCTTTCCATCCAGTTCAAACACTTCCCCATCTTTCGCAAACAACAAATCCGGGTATTCTTCTTCATAATACACCGTTCCGCCACGCCACATCTTTTCCTTATATGTCCCAATCGTACACGGCCTCTGCTCATGGTTCCCGTGGATAGCAAAAATCGTAATCGGCAGCGATTCCAAAAACTCCTTCTTCATCTGGTCATGCCGGCCACCATTGAAATTAATCCCTGCATCTCCAAGTATAATCAATATATCCTCACGGCTTGTCCCAAATCTTTCACAGAACCGCTCCACCCGTTCAAACCGTCCATGGGTATCCCCTGTTATGTATATCATAATCCTTCTATCCTTTCCAGGTGTCTGCCCTTTGGGAGACACCCTAATTATACCATATTATCCCTGCATTTCACCTTATAATTGGATTTTAGTATGCTATTTTTCAGATATGTCAATAAAATAGAAACACAAGAGAAATGCATCTTATGAAAGGCTAAATCTCTTGTGTTTTATTCTTTTCTATTTTCTCAACTTTTTCTTCATCACCAAGCTTTTGATAATTTAATGCTCATCACTTCTTTCATAAAAAGCCTCAATCGCCTCAGCAAAAAATTCTGCCGCCCCCTCTCCATACGTTTCATCCAATTTAGACTTTGAAGGTTCATTCCGATAGAAGCGTGCGGTGGCAAGCATACCCTCCCTCTCTTCCTTCATCTGACTAAGCTGTTTCACTACAAATCCGTACTCACCGACAATTTCTCTTACCTCAAAGGAATCCAGAGGACAACCACGTTTAGCAATCAGCTTCTGCAATATCACTTCTATTCTTTTATTAAAACTTTCTGCAATTTCTTTGCTGACAGGGTTCTTCACAACAGACAAGTATTCATCTTTACCGCCATACCACTCCACTAATTTTGCATAGCTCTTCTGCATTTTTTCTGAGGACAATACTTCAATGTAATGTTTCCTCCACTCTTCTACACCGCCAAATTCTTTAATGGCCATTTGACGCATTTCATCCGGCATATGATCCAGCATGGCTTCAAACATTTCTTCTATTTCCGGTTTACTGAAAACTGCAAAATCCATTTTATTATCTCCTTTCAAAATATCATCAATACTGGCAATCAGGCGCTCCATTCGTTCTTTCTTAGAAACCAGCATTCTCCTCTGTACCTGCAAAATTTCATTTTTCTCAAGAGCCGGATTTTCTATAACAGCTTTGATTTCCTTCAGTGGAATATCAAACTCACGGAAAAACAGGATTTGCTGTAAAGTTTCCAACGCTTTATCGTCATAAAGCCGGTATCCCGCATCACTCTTGCTCGTCGGCTTTAAAAGTCCGATCTCATCATAGTAGTGAAGCGTGCGCACGCTGATACCTGTTACTTCTGATATTTCCTTTACCGTCCTCATAGCTGTTGCCCTCCCGTTCCTGATATATCCAACTTAATCTATGACGCCCCGTGAGGGTCAATAGATAATTTCAAACTTTTCTTTGAGTATATCATATTTGTATCCAGACATCGATTTTCACACTGCTGCTGTATATGGTAAAATACAATTAACATCCAAAAGATAACATATGAAAGGGAGCCCACATGATCAATCTATTAAAATCAAAAATGAATAAATACAACTATAAAGACTGGATTTCCTACTTTAAATCCAATGACCAGCAAAGACTCCACATCGATTTTTCAAAAGAATTGCCTCTGACAGATTCAGAACGAAGGCTCATCACTCCCTCCGTCCGGGCTTTCCAAAAAGGCGAGGGCTCCGACGGCAGACATCTCATGAACACAGTGGAAGCATACATACATCAACATGGTGCTCCTGAATACCGGGAAGCTATGCTATGGTTCATCAAAGAAGAAAACTGGCACTCCGCATATTTAAGAAAATTCATGGATCATCACCACATCAAACCTGCCAAGTCATCTTTTCCCGATAAAGTCTTCCGGAAATTAAGGCAGGCAGGGGGACTGAGATGTGAGATCACCATACTTGTAACAGCTGAAATGATCGCCCTGACCTATTATGACGCCCTGTCAAAGAGCACAGACTCCCCTGCGTTAAAAAGTATCTGCACCCAGATGCTCCGTGATGAACTGCCGCATATTATGTTTCAGTCTCATACGTTAAGCCGGTTCAAAAAACATCCTTTTCATAAATTCATTAGAATCATCACGATGGAAACCACACTGCTTTTCGTATGGGCACAGTTTCACAATGTATATCAGGCCGGAGGATACAGCTTTGTAAAGTTCCTAAAAGAAAATCTGGGTTATCTGCACCAGTCTATTATGCTGGAAGAAATGAAACATTAAAAACACCTGTCTCACCAGTTACACACTTGCATAAACTGGTGAGACAGGTGTTACCTTTGAACAGCTTCTTTTGTTCAAGGAATAATCTTTACTCTCTTTAGTTCGAAATACTCATCCAGTGACCACAAAGAATTATCACACCCCAGGCCTGAGTTACCAATTCCGCAGTGGGGGAGGAATTCCACATCTCCAATTCCGTCCACATTAATCAAAACTTCTCCAGAATTAAAAATCTCCACCGCCTTTGCGATTTCCTTTGTATCATGGCTGAACAGATAAGAAGAAAGTCCTCCGTCCGTATCCGCAGCTTCCGCAAGGATTTCATCATAATCGCTGTACTTAGACAGGGCAGCAATCGGTCCGAAGATTTCCTGCTGGTAGACTTTCATAGATCGGTTACAGTCTAACAATAAAGTAGGTTCAAAGAAAGCACTTCCCTCCGGCATTCCTTCCGGGATCTTTCCGCCGAGTACAAGTCTCGCACCCTTGTCTACAGCATCCTCAACCAAGTCTTCCATAGTCTTCTGGGCGGACTGGTTGATCATAGGTCCTATGATCATGCCCTCATCTGCTCCCTGTCCGACCTTATATTTCTCTAAACGTTCCAGCATCATATCACAGAACTGATCATAGACAGACTCGTGAATATAGATCCTGTTATGATCCACACACATCTGGCCTGAATTTCCCATTTTCATAGATGCAACGGTGTCAGCTGCTGCCGCAAGATCTGCGCTCTCAGACACGATCGTAGGGGCATTTCCTCCCAGCTCAAAGGAAAATCTTTTTACAGATGTTGCGCTGTCACTCATGACCTTTAATGCCGTATCCGTAGAACCTATCAGTCCGATCAGCCGTGGGATCGTACTTGAATTCAGGGCATATCCTAATTCTGAGGAGGACCCGGCAAGGATATTGATCACTCCATCCGGAATTCCTGCTTCCGTGATCAGTTTTCCTAAGAAAAGAGTTGCAAGAGGAGTCTGTGAAGACGGTTTTAACACTGCCGTACATCCGGACCCGATGACCGGACCGATTTTTAACGCCGCATTATACATAGGATAATTCCATGCCAGATGCCCGACAACAACTCCTACCGGACGCTTCTCCACCATGTGATATACGCTTCCGCGCTGCGAGTTATAATCATTTAAAGTAGTACCATAGACCCGCTTTGCCTCTTCTGCATGAAAGCGAAGCACATTCAAGCAAAAACCTGTGTCTCCATATGCTTCTCCGTATGGTTTTCCTGTCTCCAAAGAATTTAACCTGGAAATCTCATCCTGATGCTCCTCCACCAAGTCCGCAAACTTTGACAGCAGTCTGCATCGCTCCATCACGGAAGTTTTACCCCAGGTTTTAAATGTTTCCTGTGCGGTTTCCAATGCCTCTTCTGCCTGTTCTTTTGTGGCAGAACAAAAAGAGTCAACCACTGTATTGTCTGCCGGATTGATCACGTCGATCTTTTTTCCTTTTCCATCTACATAGTTGCCGCCGATAAATAACTGATACATCTTTATACCTCCGTATATGATTTCTTAATCCGTTCAAAGATAGATCCGGACGGATACTCTGCCATAGAATCAAGCTCCTGTTCCATACGGATGCCTTCATTCCATTTTGCAGTCCTCTCTGAGCGGGCAATAGATCCTACCTTCAACTGTCCTGCGTTTGTTGCGATTGCAAGATGCACGATGGTTGCATCCTCAGTCTCCCCGCTTCTGGCACTGACCACCGGAAGATATCCTGCATTCTTTGTGCATTCGATCGCATCCAGTGTCTCTGTGATGCTGCCGATCTGATTCATTTTGATCAGTACGGAATTGCATGCCCCCTGAGAAACTCCATATTGAATCCTTTTGATATTGGTCGTAAATAAATCGTCACCGATGATCTGTATTTTATGGCCCAATTTTTCGGTGATCAGCCTATTTCCTTCCCAGTCAAATTCTGAACAGCAGTCTTCCATAGATACAATGGCGTACTTCTCTGCCCATTCACACAGCAGATCAACGAATTCAGGGGTTGTATACTCCTGCCTTTCCAAGGTGAATTTATATACTCCGCGTTCTCTGTCATAAAACTCGCTGGCTGCAATATCCATAGCGATCCCAATATCCTTTCCGGGAATATAACCGGCTTCTTTGATCCCTTCCGTAAGGAGTCTGAGACCATCCTCGTTACAGGTAAAGTCTGTGGGCCAGAAACCGCCTTCGTCAGCGATGGATAACGGCCGCCCTGATTGTTCAAATACTCTTTTTGTGCCATTATAAACATTTGCGATCATTTCAATGCCCTGTTCAAATGTATCCGCACTCAGGGGAATTGCCAAAAAATCCTGAATATCAATCGAATCTTTGGCATGGGCTCCGCCGCCGATGATCTGAATCATCGGAACCGGAACTGTTTTTGCATTCACTCCGCCAAGATACCGGAACAAAGGCTCATTTTTTGCATTTGCAGCCGCATGAGCGATGGCCATACTGCAGCCGAGAATGGCATTTGCACCAAGTTTACTTTTATTTTCAGTTCCGTCAAGGCCGATCATGAAATGATCGAGCATCGCCTGCTTTGTAGCGTCTTTGCCGATCAGGGCCGGGGCAAGGAACTGTTCTATATTTTCAATGGCCTGACGGACACTTTTTCCGCCGTACTCTGTTTTGCCGTCCCGCAGTTCCAGGGCTTCATAAGCCCCGGTAGAGGCCCCGGACGGAACCGTACCTCTTCCCACTGCACCGCAGTTTAATATAATATCCACTTCCACCGTAGGGTTTGCCCTGGAATCTATTACCTGCCGTGCAATGACCTTGCTGATTAAATAATCTGTCACTGGAACATCCTCCTTATCTCAATTGCTGTCTGAGCATGTTTATTGTTTCATTGTATGTATCCGTATTGCTTTTGATCATGGTCAGGCTGAGTCTCCTGACAAGCTCCTGTTTTTCTTTTTCTTCTGTCAGATATTCTACAGGACTTTTTCCATCAACCCTTGCCAGCATCAGAAGTGCCAGTGTCCGGATAAAGGAATGTTCAAACTCCTGCCGGTCCATGCAGGTTAAAGCATGGAAATACCTTTTCACCGTATAGTCAAGCAGATCCAGGTATTTGCCGGAGCGTTCAGGAAACTTCACTGCTTTCAGGATAAAGTGATTGGAGAGGAACGCCAGATCAAATGCCGGATGTCCGTAATTTGCCACTTCATAGTCTAATACTTTCATGCCATCCTCTGTTACCATTATGTTTTTCGGACTATAATCTCCGTGGATCAATGTGATCCGGCTTTCCATCATTTCATCAGAAACCTTTTGTGCAAATTCAGCGATTTCCGGATGCTTTGTCACTGTAAAATTGATATAAGGAGAAATCCTGAGCGCATAAAAAACATCTTTGTTCTCAAATAAACGGGCAATCTCTTCATTGCCTGCGCAGTGATTGTGAACGGCTGCCAGTGTATCAGCTGCCTTTTCGGCCACTTTGTAATCGATGATGCCTTTCATCAAGTCATCCTTCCACATCAGACATCCGTCCGGCACGGCTTCTCTACCGTAGATATAATTTTCCTGATCATAAAAGTATGTTTCCGGTGCATTCTCCGGCAAAAGGTCATGATAGATCTTATTGCTCTCATATTCGATGTACATCCGGTTTGGGTCACAGAGCCAGGTATCCTTTGTTTTCAGCTGCTCCAATGCCTGTTTAATGATCATTGGCCGGCCATCGATCTCCACATAGGCAACCGTGCAGGAAACACCGCCCCGGCAATAGTGGATCTTATAGGAGGACTCTGTTTTCAGAAGTCCCCGTTCTTCTAAATATCCTGCTAAAACATCTTCTTTTGAAATATAGATCATTTCGCATCTCTCCATTGATGGTTTATTCACGGCTTTTCTTTGTCATAAACACTTCATAATACTCTTTAAGCTTCTCTGTGACTGCCTTTTGGGAAACCGCACACAACTCAAAGTAGTCCATGTTCTCTATTTCTTGTTCATACGCATTCTTGGCAGCATTCATTAAATCTGTATAAATATTGACTTTACTGATTCCAAGGGATACAGCTTTATTCAGATTCTCATATCCTGTTCCTGAACCTCCATGCAGTACCAGCGGAATTTTAATGTTTGCTCTGATGTCCTTTAATCTTTCAAAATCAAGCTTCGGTGTTCCCACGTAATTTCCATGGGCTGTTCCTATGGATACGGCTAAGGAATCTACTCCTGTAGCTTCTGCAAATGCTGCCGCTTCTTCCACCGTGGTTAATTCTGTCGTGTCTTCTCCTGCGCTTTCTTTCACTTCACTGGAGGCTCCTGCCGCGCCGGATCCTACATGGCCAATCTCCGCTTCCACTGTGACATCATGTTTTTTTGCATATTCCACAATTTCTTTTGTGACCCTTACATTTTCATCATAAGGCAGACTTGATCCGTCAAACATGACAGAAGTAAATCCACAGTCAACGGCCTCTTTCACCAGGGAAGGAGTAAATCCATGATCTAAATGTAAGACAATATCCTGTTCCATATTTTCTGCAAAATATTTGACAAGCAGTGCACACTCTTTCAGCGGGAGTGTCTCTGCATGTACTTCCGCCAGGGCAATGATCAGAGGGCTGTCACACTCTTTTGCCGCATTCAGCACACCTTTCAGTGATTCCAAGTTAAATACATCCGCTGCCGGGACCGCGTAGTTAAGATCCCTCGCTTTATTTAACATACGTTTACTGTTTACTAACATGTTGTTTCCTCCTTTTAATCTCAGTTCTTTTTGTTTCCGGACACAATGATATGGCAGGCGGGTATGTATTTGTCATAGATATCACCAGTCAATTTTGAATCCGTTATGATGTGGTCTGCACAGTCTAAAGCCACAATCTGAAAAGCCGATTTCCGACCAAACTTCTGATGCTCACATAAAAAGAATGTTTCATCTGACGCATCAATCGTTGCAACCTTGCTGCCCAGTTCAAATTCTGTGATAGTGGAAAATCCCATTTGAAGGTCCACTCCATTGGCTCCCAGAAAGCATTTCTGAAAGTGCATGGAACGAATCTGCTCCACGGTCATTGTCCCTTCAATGGCTTCTGCATATTTATAGTAAATCCCGCCTAAAAGGATCAGCTGGCAGTCATCGCTGCTGCTGAGGCTCCTGGCAATATTGAGAGAATTGGTAGCGACAGTGATATTCTTGCTTGTCAGGAAAGGCGGCATCAGATCCGTGATGGAACTGCTGTGCAGAAAGACGAAGTCATCATCCCTGATATAGGAAGCCGCTTTCTTAGCGATCTCCATTTTTTCATGATAATTATGGAACCTGCGCTTTGTGTGATCCAGGATCTCATCATTCTTATTGACCTGCACCAGCGCTCCGCCGTGAGTCCGTATAATAAGACCCAGCTGATTCATATTGTTTAATTCCCTTCGAATGGTAGAAGCAGAGACATTAAATTTTTGGGCCAGATCCTCCACGGAAACTTCCTTCTCTTCATCCAGCAGATTCAGTATCTTTAGCTGTCTTTCTTTCTGTTTCATGTTTTCACCTCGCTGCGTACAAAAAGCCTGTAGTCTGTATTACTCTAGAATTTTACAACAACCCTGAACTTATCTCCCTTTACCGCCGATTCAAAGGCCTGTTTGATGTCCTCTGCTTCATAGATCTCACTTACAAAAGGACGTAGGTCCAGTACTCCTGAGGAAACCATCTGGGCTGCCCGCATAAAGTCACGGCTGTTGGAATTGGCAGTTCCCAGGATCTGAATGGATTTTCCGTGAACCCAGTTGGGATCAAACGGTACGGGTTCTGCCGGGTGGATGGAACTGTATAACACAATCTTTCCTGTATTTCCGACACACTGGAATGCATCCTCCACAACAGAAGGAATCGGTGTGGTGTCAAAAATCACCTGTGCTTTTCTTCCATTGGTGATGTCACTGACACGTTCTGCCAGATTTTCCTTTGCCGGATTGATCACAAATTTTGCTCCCAGCTCTAAAGCCAAAGCAGTTCGCTCTTCGTTTACATCAGATACGATGACTGCCGCCCCTTGTTTGGCACAGATTGCTGTGTGAAGAAGCCCCATAATGCCGCACCCAATGACCAGAACAGTATCACCCAGCTGAACATCCGCTGTCTCCACACTGTGGACAACACAGGAAACCGGTTCGATCACCGCTGCCTGTTCGGGCTCCACATTGTCATACTTGAACAGACATTCCGGAGCCGCAAGCATATATTTGCTCAAACCGCCCATTCCATGGTACGGCATTCCTTCCAAATGCGCACTGTGGTTAAAATGTTCACAGCTCTGCTCATTTCCGGTCTTACAGTAATAACAGTTGCGGCAGGGAAGCGTAGCTCCTATGACAACCTTGTCTCCGATGTTCCATTCCGCCGGGTCCACATCTTCTCCAAGTTCTACGATATGTCCTGCGATTTCATGTCCTCCGATGAATGGGAACTCTACCTTATTCACTCCGGTATAAACCCTCTGTTCCCACGTACAGATGGCCGATGCGTCTATTTTTACAAGTATTTTATTGCCTGCCGCCCCGGGCTTGTCACAGGTTTCCAGTTCAATCTTCTTTACATCCCTGAACACCGCTGTTTTCATTGTCTCAGACATTTTCATTTTCCTCCTTATCCCAGGATTCCTGTCAATCCTAAAACTGCTCCTAAAACTGCAAGGATCAGCATAACGGTTGTCGATTTCATCTTTCTGTCTTTCAGTAAATAAAGGGTCAGCAGTGTAATTCCCAGAGGGAGCATTCCCTTCAGAAGTTTATCCAGCACATCTGCCTGCAGCGCCAGACTGGTTGCGCCGACCTTGATTTTCATTGTAGATGCCGCACTTACATAGTTGGCTGTGAGGGAACCGAGCACCGTTGCACCCATGATGGACGCTGCCGAGATCAGCTGCTTCATCTTTCCGCCGCTTAAAATCGCCTCCACTCCGGTCTTACCAGTTTTATAACCCCTCATATACATAAAGTACGCGATGGGAAGCATTACGGCAGCCATCAGGGCCGAGAAAGCCACAGCACCCATGACATTTCCCCCGGATGCAATACTGATTCCCACAGCCAGCAAAATCGGTGTCAGCGTTCCCTGCCACAGGGTATCTCCGATTCCGGCCATTGGCCCCATCAGACCGGTCTTTACACTGTTGATGGCATCATCTGTAATCTCCGCCCCGTTCGCCCGTTCTTCTTCCATGGCGATGACCATTCCGTTGACAATACCGCCAAAATGAGGTTCTGTGTTGTAAAATGCCATATGCCGTTCCATAAACTTCTTCTGCTCTTCTTTGTTATCCGGATATAACTTTTCCGGAAGATGAGACATGGACTGTAAAACACCGCTGGCCTGAAGCCGCTCATAGTTGTAGTTGGAATGTGAAAAAAACGTCCATTTCCAAAATGCCTTTACCACATCTTTTTTGCTCAATGCTGCTCTTTTCTCTGCCATTGTTCCTTCCCTCCTTATTCAAAATCATCGTCAAAGTCATCATCCGGACCGGCTCCGCCCGCCATAGCCGGCACTGCCGCATCGTCTATTTTAGCAATGATGGATGTATAGATATAAGCTACGATTCCTGCAATAATGGCAATCGGCATGGTCTCAAGATTCAGATATACAGCAACGATGAATCCGAGGATGTACCACAATAAAATGCCCGGTTTGCTGATAGCGCGCAGATTCATGGCAATACCGATTGCCGGGAGGAGTCCTCCGATCACCTCCAGTGCCTGCAGCGGCCTTCCCTCCAATGCATGGATAATATCTGTGACAGCACCGGATCCAAAATAACAGCCCAATGCTACCGGAATACAGCCAAGGAAGAAAGCAAAGATTTGAGGCGGCACTATATGTAGAAATTTCGCTTTTTTCATGTTTCCTTCTGCCGCTGCCCGGTCGATGGCATGGACAAAAAACACATCTACCGTCATATGAATCACCCAAATGATGGTTCCCAGCAGTCCGATCGGCACTGCTATGGCAATGGCCGCTGTAGGTTTGACTCCTCCTGCGATGGCCAGCGCAGTTCCCAGCGTTCCTGCAAGACCCGGGTCCGTAGGTGGTGCCCCGCCTGCTGAAATGTAAGCGATGAACGGCAGCTGGATCGCTGCACCGATAATAGCTCCCTGTACGGGATCTCCCATAATACATCCTACCAGCACACCCGCTACCAATGGTTTCTGAATAATGGTGCTTCCCAGGGCCGTGAGCCATGGGGTACCTGTGATTCCCAGATAATAGACAACACCGATTAAGATTGCCTGCCATAATGAAATATTCATAGTTTTTCCACCTTTCCCACACATTTTTTAAAGTAATTTTGATACATCAACTTTTGCGTCCTCTGCAATGATTTGGATTTCTGTCTTACAGCCAGACTGAATGATCTTTTTCAGAATCTCTTTCTCCTCCTCTGTCGCAGAAATGTTTTTGTAGAACTTTTCCCGTCCAGGAGCTGCCCCCATTCCTCCGATGTTTAAATGTTCAAATTCCACCCCCTCTTCAATCAATGAAAGCACCGTATCCGGATACTTTACCAGAATAATGACCTTATCTCCCTGTTTAAATCCCCTTTTCAGCCTGGCCGCCGCTTTCTCAACCGTAAACAGTCCAAGTCCCACATTGGAAGGAACTGCGTTTTTTAATACAGTCTTCATGAACGTATCATTGGCAGTTCCGTTATCGATCACCATAATTTTATTTGCTCCTGTATAGTTCAGCCATGAAGTCATTACCTGTCCGTGAATCAGCCGGTCATCAATCCTTGTCAATACGATTTCTTTCATTGTGCCTCCCTCCTAAATCTCATTATCCATTTCCGCTGCTTCTGCCATGAGCTCCTCGAATCTTTTATGCAGCAGAACAGGATCTTTTTTACCCTCTTCTTCACAAATATCACACAGTTCCTGCAGGTCTGTCCCTTCCCTCATCATGACTGCCTGAACGAGCATCCCCATGTTGACGCCGGCAATGGCACGTATGTCATGTTCCATAGAGAAACATTTCATCACTGTGTTTGCAGGACTTCCTCCCAGTATATCCACAAATACCAGCACGCCGTCTCCGTCATCCAATTCCCGAATGAGCATTTTTATCCTATCCTCAAATTCCCCAATACCGTCCCCGTGACACAGCCCTATCGTCTCGGCTTTTTCCTGTTTTCCTGCGATCAGTTCCACAGCGTTTAACAGCCCTTCCGCAAACTTTCCATGAGTTGCCACTAAAATTCCAACCATTCTTCTTCCTCCTTCTATATCTAAATTATAGAAGGTCTGTTCTCTGCGTTCAATTGATTTGCTCACTATTTTCAACTATTTTATTCCCATTTGAGCATTTTTGATTTGAAACTGTGCACTTTAAGTGATATGATCTTTAAAAGGAGGTATATATATGAATCACAAAGAAAGACAACTGCAGATCTTAAATCTGCTGAATGAAGAAAAAGAAGTGTCAGTAGAAGACCTGGCCAAAAAGTTCAATGTCTCCGCATCCACAATACGAAGAGAATTAAACAGCATGAACAAACTGGGACTGATTATCCGGACCCATGGCGGCGCACTGGTACAGGTCAATAAAAATGATGAGATCCTGGATCACACAAAGAGAAAATTTCATAATTACCATGAAAAAATGGAGATTGCAAAAAAAGCCGCTTCTTACATAAAAGACAATGAATTTGTTTTTCTGCACAGCAGTTCGATTACAGACCTGATGCCGCCGTTTTTAACCGCTAAAAATATAACGGTTGCCACTAACTCGCTGAATATTGCAAAAAGCCTGACAGAAGCCGATGACTGTCAGCTGCTCTTAATCGGAGGACTTTATTATAAATATGCGGAAGCCATTGAAGGAACAATGACCGTAGAACAGATCCATTCCATGCACTTCCAAAAAGCTTTTTTAGGAGCCAATGGCGTAGACCTTGAGATGGGCTTCTCAACTATAACAGAATTTGAACTGGGCAGTAAAATTGCGACTGTAAATGCGTCTGATGAGACCTTTTTTCTGTGTGAACATCAGAAATTCGGCCGGAAATCAGCCTTCCAGATTGTCGGGCTGGAAGAAGTAAATCATATTATAACAGACTCAAAACTGCCGGATGAAACCTGCAAAAAGTATTCCGCCGCCTGCCACATCATCCTGTCAGGAAGCAAAAAGCAAAAAAAGACACCATGTTAAGGTGTCTTTTTTGGTGAATCATATTTATGAGAAAATTGTGAGTTATTCACCACTATTTCCGTTGCGCTTTGAAATGCGTTCCTCCAATAGTGCTAAAAAACTATCGTTGGACGGTTCCATGTGTTTGGTGGATACTTATCCAGTAGATATTACGTCCATTTTGACCAGTTTGGAGGCCTTGCATTCGAAGAGATGTTAGTTTTTCTTCTTTCAGAAAAGGCTCGGAGGTGGTGTGCAAAGCACAGTGAGGCCGCCCCCGCGCCAGCGAGTTCCGAACGGGCCACCGCAGAGACTTTACTGAAAGTTAGAAAATCTTACATCTCTGAGACAGCAAGCCGGAAAACTGGTCAAAATGTCATAGTTTATTTCATGCCCCGGTCATGCCGGTATTTTAAAGCAATGGCACAGGCCACACTGATCAAAGCGACAATGGTGGAATAGATCCCTACATAAATGGTATCTCCTTTTCCATAGTCGATCAGCAGTGTACAGATGGTCGGCACAAGACCGGCTACCAGGAAACTCGGCACGTGATAAACAAAGGAAATGCCGGAGTATCTCACTTCTGTTTCAAAATAAGAAGACCAGAGTCCGCTGATGACTGCCCAGATTAAATTGTAGGCAATGCTCCATCCGAAAACAACTCCCATGATGGTAACAAACAGATTTCCGCCGCTCAGCTCAATGACTTTTAATGTCGGAATACTGAGAAACGCCGATGCCAGCCCTCCGATGACAAAAGTTCTGGTCATACCGAACTTTTGTGCACACCATCCGCCGAACAGTGTAAATGGAATCTTGAAAACACATGCAACGATAGTAATGATATAAGTCTGGATCAATGGCATACCGAGCCATCCGATGCAGTAAGATAAAATCCACACAATAAAGATATTATAAAATGTTCCGTCTACCCAGCGGGTTCCGCATCCGAGAAGCAGCGTTTTCCAATATCCTTTTACCATAGGGATAAATCCTACCTTCTGCTTCTTCCCCTCGGCTTCCTGAGCCTCTAATTTTGCCTGGGCTTTCTTGAAGTCTTCCGTCTCCATCGTGATACCTTTTAAATAGACAACAATCAGTGTCAATATGATTGCTGACAAAAACGGGATTCTCCAGCCCCAGTTAAAAAAGATCTCTTCAGGCAGTACCAACGTCGGTACTGCAATTAAAATGGAGGATAATCCGAATCCTATCGGAAGGCCGATCTGCGGAATCGCTGCGTAGAAAGCCCGCTTATTCTCCGGCACATTTTCAAAAGCCATCAGGATACCGCCTCCCCATGTTCCTCCGCGTCCAAAGCACTGCAGCAGTCGCATAAGCTGAAGTACGACCACGACCCAAATGCCCGCCGTTGCTGCCGACGGCAAAATTCCGATAATAGATGTTGAGATGCCCATCATTAATAAAGAGGCATACATTGTAACTTTGCGTCCCTTCCGGTCACCAATGTGTCCAAAAAACACTGCTCCAAACGGCCCTGCTATGTATCCGATGGCAAAAGACATATAAGAAAGGATCAATGCGGTAGTGCCGTCCCCGGACTGTGAGAAAAATACTTTTGCAAACACAGTTCCTGCAGCAGTGCCGTATAGTAAAAAGCAATACCATTGAACGGCACTTTCAAACAGGGTAACTGCGGCAATTTTCCTAAGACTTAATTTTTGCTCTCCCATAGTTTATTCTCCTTTTTCAGACGATTAATGGCCTTCTCCTTCATAATATTTAAATGGCCAGGGGCCGGAATAATCTGCGCCTGTGGGGATGATCATATAATGGGTATTTACCATGTCATTCTGCAGATCATGAATTAAATATCCGGGATTGCCAAGGAAGAAGCGGTCTCCTCCCCCTTTGAAATGATCAGCCAGTTCTTCCTGAGTGACATCCGGTCCGTCTTTTGTCCTGAAGTCTACTTCCATCTGCATGGCGATCGGCGGACAAGTCACACAGGACACTCCCTGCCATGAAGTAAAGATACCTGTGTGCATATGGCCGCAGCAAAGACGGACATTTTTATGTTTCTTTAAAATTGCGGCCAGCCGGTCAGCCTGTGCAAACCCCTCATCCATCGCTGCCAGCCCGGTAGTAAAAGGCGGGTGATGGGTAAATACCAAAGTAGGTTTGTTTGGATATTCAATAATTTTCTTCTCCAGCCATTCTGCGACCTCATCCGTCAGTCCGCCGTAATGGCAGTCCGGAATCATGGTATCAATGATAATCGCACGAATCAGCCCGTCATCTAAGGTGTAGCAAATATAAGGTTTAATATCGTCTTCCACCGGTGCATTTTCAGGGAACATACGGAGGAAAAAATCCCGTTTGTCATGATTGCCGGGAACTACAAAGTAAGGACGTGGAAGCTTATCTAATCCGTCCCTGATGATCTCATATCCTTCCTGTGTTCCTCCGTCGGCCAGATCTCCAGTCACAACAAAAAATTCAGGTAATTCATATGGTTTTAATTTTGAAAAGTACTCGATTGTTTGGTTTAATGCAGCGATCGTGTCCGCTTTCTGGAAAGACAGTTTCCCGTCCCCTCTCAAATGAAAATCAGAAATTTGTATAATTCTCATAATTCTTAAACCTCCTTAGGAATCGTTGATTCACATGAATTGGTGTGTTATAATAAATTAAAATTTTAATAAAACATTCCGGAATTTTATTTAAATTTAACTTTTCTTTACTTAAATTTTAATCCAGACCCGTTAAATTATCAAATTATTTAAATTATTTTCAATAAACTTTGGAATAATATACAGTTTCAATTAAAATATTTTGTATATATTATATAAAGCCCAATTAAAATTTTAATAAGGAGGACCGCCATGGCCAATAAAAAGAGTGTGACGATGAAAGATATTGCAAAGGATACGGACATTTCCGTTTCTGCTGTTTCCATGATCTTAAACCGAAGATCTGATGTCTCCTTCTCCAAAGAAACGGTGGCAAAAGTACTGGAGTCCGCAAAACGTCTGGGATATGAGTTAAGCCATGAGAAAAAAGACACTGCTCTCAGATCCCCCTCTTCTGCACAGATCAAAAAAGTAATCGCTGTTTTTTGCCCCAATATCTTCAACTCTTATTATGCAACGATTGCCCAGTCCATCGAGCAGTCCGCTTATAAAAAAGGATATAAGACCCTAATCTTTACTACGTTTCGCGAAGTAAAGAAAGAACACGAACTGGTCATGGATGCCATCCATATGAACGTGGAAGGAATCATATTCACTATGATACCCAACGATCCGGGATTTGTCGAAAAGGTTGCCAAACAGTTTCCTATTGTCGTGATCGGTGACAAGACTTCTTCCATCAACATCGATATTATTGAAACAAACAATTATACTGCAGGGGTTCTGGTAGCTGAACACCTGCACAGTTTAGGGCATCGGCATATCGCTTTTCTGACAACGACGATCACTCCTGACGTATCCCTGGCCATGCGGTATCAGAGGCTGAAGGCCATTCAGAATACTTATGCAAAATTATGCGCAAATGAGCCCTATGACGTCATCGTAAGAGAACAAAAGGTTGATTCTCAATATGAACGAAATCATTTGTCACTGGAATACGATGTGGGATATCAGCTGTGTATGGACTGCCTGGAAGACCGGGGACTGTCCGGTATCACTGCTTTTGTCGGGAATAACGATATGGTTGCCTATGGTATCATGGATGTGGTTTTAAAGAAAGGATATAAGATTCCAAGAGATTTCAGCGTGTGCAGCTTTGACAATGATTTTCCTTCCGGTCTGCTTCCGGTCTCACTGACCACAGTGGAACATTATATGGAGGAGAAAGGACGGAAGGCTTTTGACACGATTTATCAAAAAATCCAGTGGAATGAAACTCCGGAGCAAAAAAGCCAATACTTTATCCGAATCGAGTACAAGCCTTATCTCATTGTCAGAGATTCGACCAACCGCGCAAGGCAGCAGAAGAGATAAACATAATAGAACGAACTTTCCCATAGTATCAGAAAAAACCGGAGTGCACATGCGCTCCGGTTTTATATGTAAGATCAATAATCAAATATTAGTTGTTGATCAGTTTGTCTTCATCAGACCAGCTGTATAAGCTTCTGATCTCTTCCCCGACAACTTCTGCCGGATGTTCGGAAGCTAACTTTCTCATAGCCTTGAAGTGAACCTGGCTTCCTGCATCGGACATATCTACTAAGAAGTCTTTTGCGAAAGTTCCGTCCTGGATATCGGAAAGGATCTTCTTCATCGCTTTCTTTGTATCTTCTGTGATGATCTTCGGTCCTGTGATGTAGTCACCGTATTCTGCAGTGTTGGAGATAGAGTATCTCATTCCTGAGAATCCTGACTGGTAGATCAAATCTACGATCAGTTTCATCTCATGGATACACTCAAAGTATGCGTTTCTCGGATCATATCCTGCTTCAACTAATGTCTCGAAGCCGGCCTGCATCAGTGCACAAACACCGCCGCAGAGCACTGCCTGTTCTCCGAAGAGGTCTGTTTCTGTCTCTGTTCTGAAAGTAGTCTCAAGAACACCTGCTCTTGCTCCGCCGATCGCCAGTGCATATGCCAAAGCCATATCTAATGCTTTTCCTGTAGCATCCTGCTCTACAGCAACTAAACAAGGAACACCTTTTCCTTCTTCGTATTCGCTTCTTACAGTATGTCCAGGTCCTTTAGGCGCGATCATTGTTACGTCTACGTCTTTAGGAGGCACGATACATCCAAAATGAATGTTGAAGCCATGAGCGAACATGAGCATATTTCCTGCTTCTAAGTTCGGCTCGATATCATTTTTGTACATTGTAGCCTGCTTTTCATCGTTGATCAGAATCATGATGATGTCTGCTTTTTTTGCAGCCTCAGCAGCTGTATATACTTCAAATCCCTGTTCTTCTGCTCTCTTCCAGGATTTGCTTCCTTCATATAATCCGATGATAACATTGCATCCGGACTCTTTTGCGTTAAGGGCATGTGCATGTCCCTGACTTCCGTAACCGATCACCGCGATGGTCTTTCCGTCTAAAAGTGATAAGTTACAGTCTTCTTGATAATAAATCTTTGCCATTTTACATTCCTCCATTTTCTAGGCTTTATAAGTAAGGGGTATTCCCATACCTTTTAATTAAATGTGTGCCTATTTGACAAGTCTCGGCACGGATTCCCCGCGAGAAAGCCCGGTGAGTCCGGTTCTCACAAGTTCCAGAATATCAAAGCCTTCCAGAAGATTTATGAAAGCTTCAATTTTATTTACATTTCCGGTAAGCTCGATCATCAGTGAATCTTTTGACACGTCCACAACTTTGGCTCTGAAAATGTCGGCGATCGTGATGATCTCCTGTTTTTCAGACTTTCCTGTGCGGATTTTGACTAAGATAAGTTCTCTGCAGACAGAGGTCGGGTTTTCCAGTTCCACAAGCGTTATGACATCCTCAAGCTTGATCAGCTGATTCTTGATCTGTGCCAGAATGGTATCATCCCCGCTGACCGCGATCGTCATTCGTGAATACTTCTCATCCTGCGTCTTACAGGCTGTAATACTGTCGATATTATAGCCTCTGCGGCTGAACAGTCCGGATATACGGCTTAGTACCCCCGGGTTGTTTTCCGCCACGATAGATAGTACGATCTGTTTCATAGACGACTTCATCCTCCTAACAATTCTATCAATTCTAATATTCAGTGTCAAGAAATCACTGAAAAACTATTCTTCTGCGTTTCCCTGACTTGTATTTTCTGGTTTCGCAGCCGTTGTGGCATGGGTAGTAGCCTGGGTCTGCTGTTCTGTTGTAGCTTGTGTAGCCGCTGTCGTAGCCGGTCTTTTGGTCGATGTGGAAGCCGGCCTGCTTGTGCCGCTCGTAGACGAAGTGGAGTAGCCGCTTCCCGCAGATCCTCCTGAGTTATTATATCCCGTATTTCCGGACGAGGTACTTCCGGATGAAGTATTCGATACCCCCGAATATCCGAAGGTCTCCACACCGCTCAATCCGCCGTACTCCTTGGCAAAGGCCTCATCAGATCCGTCTCCCGCCTTTCCGTCTCCGAAGATAAAGTAGTTCATGGCAGCTTTGTTTGCATTGAAATTTATGAAGAAGACAAACATGTTATGCTGTGCCCTTCCCATCTTATAGGAACCTTCGATCGGTATTCTCATCTGGTCGATATCTGTCGTGCCCATCTTGATCACAGATGCCGCCAGACCTTTGATGTAGTCAGCATCCATGTCGGTGGAAACATCGCTTAATACCTTCAAAGCAATATCCAGAATCTTTGTGAGACTCTGGCCTTTGACTTTATCAAAGGTAGCCTGCATAACTGCCCTCTGGCGGCCGGTACGGCCGAAATCCCCATCTCCGTATTTCTTAGATACCACATAGCGTATCCTGGAATAGCCGAGAGCCTGGTTTCCGTTCAGGGTATGTTTTCCTGCTTTTACATTGCGGTATTTTTTCTTGGAAATATAATTGGTCGTATTCAGGTACTGTGCCTCTTTTTCTTCGAGGTCGATCTCGATACCGCCCACTTCATTGATGACTTTTTCAAAAGTGTCGAAATCTACGACACAGTATTTATCGATCTTGATTCCAAAGTTCTTCGCAATGGTCTGATAAAGCAGCTCCACGCCTCCATATGCATATGCAGAATTCAGCTTATCCCTTCCGTGTCCAGGGATCTCTACATAGATATCTCTCATAATGGAAGTAAGCTTCAGTTCTTTTGTCTTAAAATTAATCGTTGCGATCATCGAAGAATCGGACCGCCCGGCCGCTTCTTCGTCGGATCTCCGGTCAGAACCGACCAGCAGGATATTCACAACATCCTCATCAAACTTCACATCACCTACATCTACACTTCCTAAATCACCGGTCTTATTGATGGCAGCTTCAAGCCTGGCATCATAATATCCAAGAACTCCTCCCGCCGCAACGGATATTACTAAAAATATGCCCAAAATGATTTTATATGTCTTCAGCGTCATGCTACTCCTCCTGAATTGCTATTTATTAGTCTACAATTATAGCACATTATATCAGAAAACAACAGACAGTTTCTTAATTAAACCTGAAGATTTTACAATGTTTGTGCCGTTTCGACTTTATGTAAGCGTGAAAAACTATCTCTTATAGCTTCCGGGGGAACTCTCTGAAGCATCCTCTGAATCCGGTTTTGCAGGATAGCCGTAAGTCTCTATATTCTGATATCCGCCGAATTTGGATGCGAAATCCTCTTCTTTTCCTTTGCTGAAGATAAAATGCTCCATCGCCGCCTTATTTGCATCAAAATTAATGAAGAAGACAAACATGCCGCTCTGTGCCCGGCCCTGCATGTAAGTGCCCTCGATCGGAATCCTCATCTGCTGGACCTTCGGAACTCCGAACTGAACCACAGAAGTCACAAGGCCTTTGATATAACTTGCATTCATATCGGTGGACACGTCGTCCAGTGCATTAAACCCGATATCCAGGATCTTCATCGGATTCTGCCTGATGATCTTTTTATAAGTGGCTTCCAGGACCGCTCTCTGACGGCCGGTACGGCCGAATTCGCCGTCTCCGTACCTGCTGTTTGACACATAACGGATTCTGGAATAACCGAGAGCCTGGTTCCCGTTCAGGATATGCTTTCCTGCTTTTACATTGCGGTATTTCTTCTTGGAAATGTAATTGGTCGTATTCAGATAGTCTGCCTCTTTCTCTTCCAGATCAATCTCGATGCCTCCCACCTCATTGATCACTTTCTCAAAGGTTGAAAAGTCTACGACACAGTATTTGTCGATCTTTATATCAAAATTTTGGGCAATGGTTTTGTAGAGCAGATCCACTCCGCCGAAAGAATATGCTGAATTCAGCTTGTTTCTTCCGTGTCCCGGAATATCCACATACATATCCCTCATCAGGGAAGTAAGCTTTAATTCTTTTGTCTTCATATTGATGGTGGCAATCATAGATGAATCTGATCTTCCCGCCTCAGTCTCATCGGATCTGCGGTCAGAGCCGACCAGCAGGATATTGACTACATCATTATCAAATTTAACGTCGTCTCCCACATCTACTTTGCTTAAGTTCCCCTTTGGTGTCACCGAAGCCTCTAATTTCGCATCATAGTATCCAAGAACTCCTCCTATGGAAAGAGCAATTACAAGGAAGACAGCCATAACAATTTTAAATTTCTTTCCCATTTCCTTATCCTCCAAACGTATGTCTGTAATTTTATCTATTGTAACAGAAAACTAAACCAGAAATGTTAAGAAAATCTAAAGCTTTTCATACGAATCCCAGTAAGAACGGTTCATCGTGAGTTTCAGAATAAGGCTTTTGGGAAATTTTTTATAGTTTCTGCCCAGTTTATAGCCTATGAATTTACACGCCGTATCCGCCATAAATTTAGGAATCTTAAAGAATCTTCCGGTAAACAGCAGATGTTTCAGCGTGTGAAGGACCATCTTCATCCCCTCCGATTCAGAGGAGACTTCAAGAAACAGCCCTCCGTAGGATACCTGTGAGACTGCCAGATCAAAATTCCTGTGAAGCTGCTCAAAACAACGGTAGTTATGCCAGTGCCATACAGCGGCATCTGCCTGGTATGCAATGGCTTTATCTGCCCCGATCAGCCTGGAAGCCATAATCATGTCCTCATTAAAGATTGTTTTGTGAATGAATCCGCCCATAGCTTCATAATCTTTTTTTCTGTATGCACTGCACACATTGGAGCAGAAAAATGTCTTGATCCCAAGCTTTGGCAGATCGGCTTTTGTCTTTATGGAACTCTCCGGAGGATAGTTAAAAATCCTCGTATAATACTCCAGATAATTGTCCTTCGGGTCCGCCATCTGACGTCCATAAGCGGCTCCCACACGTGGGTCCTCAAAAGCCTTCAGCAGATTTTCCACCATATATTTGTCTCCGGGCACCGCGTCATCGGTCATAAACGCAATGATCTCCGCATCTGAAAGGGAAGCTCCGTAATCCCTCGTGGCTCCGTGATCAAACTCTTCTTTTTTTATATGCTTCACTACTACATTCGGGTACTGCTCCGTAAGATGATCCGGAAAGTATTTCTTCTCCGTATTGATCAGAAAAATCGTACCGAATGGAACCGTCTGTCTGGACAGGCGCCGGAGAGATTCAAAAAGCTTCTCCCCTGGTTTATAAGTTGGAATCACAAGATCAATCGTCATCTCTTCTCTCCTTTTTCTCAGCGCCGGATTTTAGAACCCTTTGTATCCCGTTTCGCAAGCTTCAGTTTATTGAAATCCAGACGTTTTCCTTTGTAGTCCATGGATGTAATGCCGTCAGCCTCCATGAGATAAGTATGAAGCAGTATGTCATCCTTATTCAGTTTAATGCCTCTTACACCTACTGCTCCTTTTTTCTTTTCCGGAACTTCTTCCAGTGAAAACCGCAGGAAAACACCCTCCTTTGTTTCTAATATTACCATATCCGGTTTTATCAGGCCACCTTCTGTTTTCAGCGGCTTTACCGAGAGGAGTGCGTCTCCGTCCGACAGTTTTGTTGCTGATACTGTTCTCTTTGTCACCTGAAATTCCGTTCCCGAAACAATCTTTAACATTCCCTGTTCCGTGGCAAAGAAAAGGCTGTCATGTGTCATTGCCTCTGCTGCCAGGACTGCGATGATTGCCTCGTCAGAGCTGTCATAGTTGCCCAGATTGTCGATCGGTGTTCCCTTATCTTTATATTTTCCCGCCGGTATATCCAGCACTTTGATCTGATGCATAACGCCGGTGTCCGTAAAAATGCAGATCTTATCTGTGTTCATACAAGGGACAATATATTTATAATCCCTGGATGCATTCTCCTGGTTTCTCTGGTAAGTAGCCTTGTCGAAGGTCTTTGCATAGCCAAACCGGTCCATGACAAAATAAACCTGCTCCTCCTTCAGCGGTTCTTCTTCAAAAACTGCCTCGGCTCCGTCCTCTACCACCGTTCTTCTCTCTCGCTGATATTCTTTTTTAATCTTCATAAGATCCTGTTTCATAACACGCTGCATGGATACCGGATTGTGAAGGATATCTTCATATTCAGCTATATTGGCAACGATCTCTTCATATTCTTCTCTGAGAGCCAGGATTTCTAATCCGATCAGCTTTCCGAGGCGCAGGTCCAGGATCGCTTCTGCCTGTTTCTCTGTGAAAGACAGCTTGCAGGCTTCGATCATGGATTCAGATGATTTGAATCTGATATTCCCCACTTCGCCTTTGGTAAGACACGCTTTCGCCTCTTTTAAATTTTTGCTCCCCCTCAGTATCTCAATGATCAGATCGATCATATCGCAGGCCTTGATCAGACCTTCTTTGACTTCCCGCTGGTCATAGAGCTTAGACAGCAGGGTTTGATACTTTCTCTTTACAAGTCCGTAATGAAATTCTGTGTGGTGCGCTATGATATCCCGAAGGCTCAGCGTCTCCGGACGGCCGTCAACGATGGCCAGCATATTTACGCCGAAGGTATCCTCAAGCTTTGTTTTCTTATACAAAAGATTCTTCAGGCGTTCGATGTCTGTCCCTTTCTTCAGTTCCAGGACAATACGGATTCCCTCCTTGGAGGATTCGTTGGAAATATCAGCGATATCCGTCGTTTTCTTAGATTCCACGAGGTTTACCACATCAGAAAGAAATTTCCCGATATTGGCGCCGATCATCGTATATGGAATCTCTGTGATGACCAGCTTATCCTTTTCCCCGCGCTTCTTTCCAGGCTCAAAGACCACCTTTCCCCGGAGTTTCAGTTTTCCGCTGCCTTCGGTATAAATTGTTTTTATATCCTTTTTGTTGACCACCAGGCCTCCCGTAGGAAAATCCGGTCCCTGGATATAGGTAAGCAGATCTTCATTGGCAACTGATTCGTCTTCCAAATACGCGATCATGGCATCGACCACTTCCCCCAGATTATGAGGCGGAATGCTGGTAGTCATACCGACGGCAATTCCCTCGGCACCGTTGATCAGAAGGTTCGGTACTCTGACCGGAAGCACTTCCGGTTCTTTCTCCGTCTCATCGAAATTGGATATAAAATCCACTACATTTTTATCCAGATCCGCAAGATAGACCTCCTGGGTAAATTTTTTAAGCCTTGCCTCCGTGTAACGCATGGCCGCGGCTCCGTCACCTTCAATGGAACCAAAATTTCCATGTCCGTCCACCAAAGGCATACCCTTTTTAAATTCCTGTTCCATGACCACCAGAGACTCATAGATAGAGATGTCACCGTGAGGGTGATATTTACCCATCGTGTCTCCAACGATTCTCGCAGATTTTCTGTGCGGCCTGTCATGCCTCAGATTAAGCTCGTCCATGGCATACAGGACGCGCCGCTGTACGGGCTTTAAACCGTCCCGAATGTCGGGAAGGGCACGCGCACAAATAACGCTCATGGCATAGTCGATATACGACTTCTGCATGACCTCAGAAAATTCTGCCCTAATGATATGTTCTGCCATCTCTCTCCCTTTCTATATATCCAACATCGCATCCTCTGCGTTATCATAAATAAACTGCCTTCTCGGCGGAACCTCACTGCCCATCAGCATTGAGGTCACATCGGAGGCCATTCTGGCATCTTCGATCTCAATCTGCTTTAATGTCCTCGTCTCCGGGTCCAGCGTCGTCTCCCACAGCTGGCTGGCGTCCATCTCTCCAAGGCCCTTATACCGCTGAAGGGTAAACGGCCCCTTATGAGCGGCCTTATATTTCTCCAGCGCAGTATCATCGAACAAATAAGTTTCTTTCCCCTTCTTAGGAATTGCCTTATATAGAGGAGGCGTTGCCAGATAGACGTGTCCATGGGTAATCAGCTCCGGCATAAACCGGTAGAAAAATGTCAGCAGCAAGGTGGCAATATGTGCCCCGTCCACATCGGCATCGGTCATAATCACAATTTTTTGATACCTCAGTTTCTCAATGTCAAAATCATTTCCGTAGCCTTCTGAAAATCCGCATCCAAAAGTATTAATCATCGTTTTAATCTCTGCATTCGCCAGGACCTTGTCCATGGTAGCCTTCTCGACATTCAGGATCTTTCCCCTGATTGGCAGTATCGCCTGAGTCCGGCGGTTTCTGGCAGTTTTAGCAGATCCTCCTGCCGAATCTCCCTCGACGATAAAAATTTCACACTCTTCCGGCTTCCGGCTTTCGCAGTTGGACAGCTTTCCGTTACTGTCAATGGAGAGTTTCTGTCTCACAAGAAGGTTTGTCTTCGCTTTTTCTTCAGCCTTTCGGATCTTTGCGGATTTCTCCGCACAGGCAAGGACTTTTTTTAAGGTATCCAGGTTTTTATCAAAAAATAATACCGTCTCATCCCCGGTAATTTCACTGACCACTTTATTGGCATCAGGGTTGTCCAATTTTGTCTTCGTCTGCCCTTCAAACCTTGGTTCCGGATGTTTTACGGAAATGATGGCGGTCATGCCGTTTCTCACATCTGCCCCTGTAAAGTTTGTGTCTTTTTCCTTTAATATACCCAGTTCCCTGGCATACTGGTTCATCACTGCTGTAAATTTGGACTTAAATCCTGTGATATGGGTACCGCCCTCCGTGGTATAAATGTTATTGCAGAAGCCTAAAATATTCTCTCCGAAATCTTCCGTATACTGGAAGGCGATCTCCGCTTCGATTCCGTTGATATCCCTCTTATAATAGACTGGATCATGCAGTACATGTTTGCCGTCATTCAGTTTCTTTACATAGGCACAGATTCCCTCAGGCTCGTGATATAAGACTTCCGTCTCTTCTCCTGAACGTTCATTTATATAATGGATCTTTAATTCCGGATTCAGATAAGTCGTCTCATGGAGACGGTTGCGGATCATAGCGGCTTTAAAATAGGTTTTGTCAAAAATCTCCGGATCCGGAAGAAACCGGACCTTTGTTCCGGTCTCCGACTTTCTGCAGCTTCCGGTCACCCTCAGCGGTTCTGTAACCTTCCCTCTTTCAAAACATTCTTCATAAATGTTTCCGTCCTGTTTAACCGTCACTTTAAGCCATGTAGAGAGGGCGTTGACCACAGATGCCCCCACACCGTGCAGTCCTCCCGAAATTTTATATCCCCCGTCTCCGAATTTCCCTCCGGCATGCAGCATGGTAAACACCATCTCAACTGCTGAAAGACCAGTCTGTTCATTGATTCCGACAGGAATGCCCCTGCCATTGTCTTCGATCACTGCTGTCCCGTCGTCTTTTAATGTTACCGTAATTTCATCGCAGTGTCCCGCAAGAAATTCATCCACCGAGTTATCTACGATCTCATAGATCAAATGGTTAAGCCCCTTTGTCGAAACACTTCCTATATACATTCCGGGCCGCTTCCTGACTGCCTCCAGCCCTTCCAGTACAGAAATACTGTTTGCGTCATAGTTTTGACTGCTCATTTTCTATATTCTCCTCCCAATATGATCAGGACTATCCTGCCGCCCTGTCATAGAAACGTCTTCTTTTATACAATCTAAAATATTATATACATTTTGAACAAGAACTTCAAGTAGATATCCTTCAGCAGTCATAGTGTGCAGTATTCCATCGCTTTTCATGCAAAAGGCTGTTATACTAAATCTGTATAACAGCCCTGATTACAATTCTTTTCCTGATAAATAGTCTATGAACTCCTGCTCCGGCATCGGACGTCCGTACAGATATCCCTGGGCATGACGGCACCCCAGCTTCTTAAGCATCTGTGCCTGTTCCCTTGTCTCCACCCCCTCTGCGATGACTTGAAGTTCAAGGGCATCTGCCAGTCTTATCACAAACTCCACGACTTTCTGACGCCGCCGGTTATTTTCAGTCTGCCGCAGAAATTTCAAATAAGACAGGCTATACCGGCATACACAGGCGAAAGATTATGTCTGAACTGCGCAGACTGATCGAGGAACTCCGGTCATGAAAATGTTATGGGAAACATTCTGTTCTTCGATTCTATTCGGCATTTATTGACACATTTCCTTCTAACCTTTATAATGAGACGAGTATTCATTATAAACAAACAGGATTGGGGAAATGAATTATGAAGAAAAATACGAAATTGATGACCTTGGTTATAGCAGCCTTATTGGCGGCAACTCTGCTGACCGGATGCGGCACAAAAAAAGCTCCGGATGCAGATAAATCCATGGATGCTTTTTATCAGCTGATCGTATGCCATAAAGCAGATGCCATGACAGATCTGGGCATTGACTCTGCAGAAGTCAGTGATACCCTGAACGTATACAAAGAGTCTACGATTTCATCACTGAAAGACAGTTTCAAATCTGCGGGCATCACACTGACAACAAAAGACGCTGAAAATATTTATGATGCACTCTCCCAGGCTTTGTCCAGTCTTGATTATGAAGTATCCGTAAAAAAACAGGAAAAGAAAGAGGCTGTTGTTACTGTAAAATCACAGTATATTGATTACTTATCTGTATTCAAGGACGCCAAGAAAAAAACAGTAGACGCGTTAAAGCCTCAGCACATCGAGACGAAAGAAGATGCTCAGAAACTTTTGATCAAAAACGTGGCAAAAGGTTTTAAAAGTATGAAACCCTCTTCCGACATGAAGACAAAGACGTTTACACTGACTAAACAGAATATCAAAAGCGGTGAAGACACAGTTACCCTGTACTTCCCGAAAGATTCCAAACAGCTTGGATCTGATCTGATCAATCTCGTCACAGGGAGATAAGGGATTTTCAAAAGTTTATCTGCCGCCGCCGCAAAAATTTCACCCCGGATATCAGAAAACTCTGACATCCGGGGTATTTTTTTGTCGGACATTTCTACGCTTATTCTTTATTTTTTTTAATACAAAACCTGCCAGCATACAAAAGCAGATGCCGGTCAGAGCACCCGAACTGTCGATCATGACATCTTTTATCTGACAACTTCTTCCCGGCACAAAATACTGGTGCAGTTCATCTGTCACGGCATAGAAAGAACAAAACGCTAATGCCGCACCCAGAAGATGAGCCTTTTTCTTTACATCAATCCCCAAGGCCCGGCACACAAGCACTCCGAGCAGTGCATATTCCAGGAAGTGGGCTGTCTTCCTCACATAGTGGTCCATGACAGACAGCATATCATAAAGGCTGTTTCCGAATCCTCCCGCTTCTGCCGGGGATATCCCGACCAGTTTCGAAATCCACTGGGTAACTCCCATACTCATCTGCTCTGACGCATCTGCCGTCTTCGCAGAAAATAAAAAAATCACCGCCATCATCAAAATGACCATTGTCCAGGATATCACGCGATTTCTTTTTATCTTCATATATCTGTCCCTGTTTAAATTTGTTTTCTGACAATACTATATTCATCATTTAATTGAAAATACGGACAGCTATAATTTGAATATGTCATAAACCGCATCAGTTCATCTTCGTCAAGGTTTACATCACATACATAGGAACCGCACATTTCGTCATACACATAATTTATACAAGACTCACAGTTGCTTTTCTGTTTTCCCGCCATAAAATCCCTCCTATCCTAATCTAAATCCGTATTCGTAGTTTCTGTCTTTATTATACTGTATAATCCGGACTTTTTGCAAACATACTAAGAAAACTAAAAAGAAAGGAGTGATCGCAATGCACGAATCCAACTGCCACAGGCATAAACAGCAGGAACCAAAAGAGGCAAAAAAAGAACGTCCGCACATCGTGGAACCTCTGCCCGAGTCTGAACGTCCGAGAAAAGACGGTCCCGGAGGAGATTAAACAACCCATGCATAATATTTCTAAGACTGGGAAGATTATTAATAGAAAAGGAGGTTGCTATGGGAAGTAAAACATTAGATTATATAGCACTGACAATTACAATTATAGGTGCGGTCAACTGGGGCCTGATTGGCTTCTTCCGGTTTGATTTAGTAGCTTTTCTCTTCGGCAGCATGACGATGCTCTCAAGGATCGTCTATGATCTGGTCGGCATCTGCGGACTTTATCTTTTAACCTTTTACGGCCGCTGTGGAAGAGATCTCTAATACCAATGATCCTCATATTCGTTTGATAAAAGACTGCTGCAAAACCCGGGATTCTGTTATTTTTGACAGAATCATTGATGTACGTTTTGCAGCAGTCTCTTTAATTGGAATTCACCTGTATAGCCGGCCGAAAGTCAAACAGACGGTAAGGACTGATTCTCATGACTCCCGCCAGCTTTTCGATTTCCTCCAGTGTGGGACTTACCAGCCCTCTTTCAATATCATAGATATGCATATGGCTGATGCCCGTATATTTTTCAAGGTTCCTCAAACTGTAACCCTGTTCTTCCCTGATTTCCCATAAAAAAATTCTCATATTTCAAATACCTCGTTTGGTTTGTATATTGATCTGCTTTCGTATTTCTATTAGAAAATTTTTCTGCCTTTGCGGTATTATTTTTTTAAAAACGTTACTTTTGTAATATTATTTTTGTTCTCCAGCTGCATGCCCGGGATGCTCCGCACATAAGAGCTGAACCGATTGTATCCAAAATCCTGTACTTTAAAGTTCTCATATTCTGCATATATTTTGTTTGCAAGATCAGACAGATCAAGTCCCTTTTTTCCTGTGTTTTTCACCAATGCCGTTACATAGTGGTCCAGCTGTTCTTTCATGTCAATATCTTCTCTCAGAGAAACAGTGACAATATTGCCATCCTTAATCAGTCTGAAATGATCGAATTCTTCCAGAAATTTAGAGAGCAGACTGTATCCGTAGCTCCTCACGTCAAAGTCCGGATATCTCTTTAACAGCCTTGTCCCGATCTCTCCCAGCGTCGTCTCTTTATCGCTGTTCTGATTGTCTGTGATGATAGAATGGATCGCTGCCTCGATATCCCTGCGGCCAATCGGCTTGCTTTCCTTTTCCTCTTTGTCCTCGATCAGGAGTTCCAGGTTTGTAAAAACATCACATGCTTTACGGAAAGCCGGGGGAGTCTTCCCCTCACCCATACCGATCACAGTAAGCCCTGTCTCTCTGATCCTGCTGGCAAGCCTCGTAAAATCACTGTCACTGGAGACGATACAAAAGCCGTCCACCCGGTTGGTGTAAAGGATATCCATGGCATCGATGATCATTGCAGAATCTGTGGCATTTTTCCCCTGTGTATAAGAAAACTGCTGGATAGGTGTGATGGAATTGGCCAGCAGCTCCTCTTTCCAGCTGGCATGAAGCGTACTTGTCCAGTCACCGTAGATTCTCTTGTATGTAATATTGCCGTACTGTGACAGCTCGTCCAAAATCGGCTTGATATATTTTGCTGATATGTTGTCAGCGTCAATTAAAAGTGCAAATCTTTTTTCCTTATTTTCCATACTTATATTTGTTTCTCCCTTTTTAGTAGTACCGTTTTATATACTGCAGTGCCATATAATCCATGATCCGGATCGTGAGCAGTTTCCCCCGTTTCATGATCGTTTCCACATTCTGCCGGCTTTTCTTTGCAGTCACCGCAATGCTGCTGGAAACATTTTTAAGAATGACGGCTTCTTCTCCTTCCTTTTTTTCGCCTGTAATGAAGATCGGTTCCTGGACATAAACGTTTTTCTTCCAGGAGATCGTCTGTTCCGGCACTTTTGCGATCTTATCCACCATCTGTTTTGCAGGTCCGAAATTTTCCTTCAGTGTCAGCAGCCTGAGGCCATGATTTTCAAATCGTATCCATGTCCTGTTCTCAACAAACGGGTACAGGATCTCGGCGATCAGCTGGAGACGGTTCTGGATCGAATTCTGTGCACTCAGCATGTCCTTGGAAACATTCAGAAGATAGTTTGCCATACCGTCTTCTCTTGAAGAATGGATCCGCAGCCTCTGTGTCTTCTTCTTTGACACAGTCTTTACAGCCTCTTCCGCCCGGTCATAGGCCGTTCCCTGCTGCTGGGCAGAGGTCCCATCCTCCATCCGCACTGTCCACTCGCCGATCCCGATCCCTCCGGTGACGGCGACCGGATAACACATGATCTCGAAAAGCCGGAAATAGGAGGCTGCGGACAGTGAAGATGTAAACAGACCCTGAAGTTCATCATGCCTTCCGAAGATTACCGGAAATATCATGCTGTCCACAAAAAGGCTGTTCAGCTGCTCCGCCACTTTGGTCAGATAAATCTGAAGATTCTGCTCCTCTTCGGGCTCATACCTCATTCTCTTTTTTATATGTATCATCAACGCTGAATATTCATCCAATTTATAACTCCCATCATTTTACATGCAAACAAATTTGTTTGCATTTATTATAACATAATAAATCTGTTTAAACTAGAAAATTTTCTTGCATTTCCAATGAAATCCTTACCAAAAATCAGACAGCAATCAATATATCTCGTTTTTTTCAGAAATACTAATACAAATATGAAAAGGAGAACTGCTTATGAAACTATTTACCGCCGTATATCATGAACCGGGAATCTTTAATTATCCCCTCGGCCGGAAATTAAAAAAAGATTTTGCGGATCTGCCCTGGCATGAGATCAAAAGCCATAACCGGATCGAAGAGATGACCCAAAGGCCCAACAGCGATTTTCCAAAAATGAAACGTTTTCTGATTATCGGCACAAGAAAGACTCACCGATATACAGAAAACCATAAGATATCCGATTATCTGGTTCCGTTCACTTCGTCCGGATGTACTGCCATGTGCCTTTATTGTTATTTGGTATGCAATTACAATAAATGCGCCTATTTAAGGCTTTTCGTAAATCGGGAAGACATGATGGAACGGCTGATAAAGAATTCAAAAAAAGGAGCTGTACCCCAGACTTTTGAGATAGGCTCCAACAGTGATCTTGTTTTAGAAAATATGATAACAAACAATCTGGAATGGGTCATCCCTGCTTTCGCCCGTGAGGGGAGAGGACAGATTACATTTCCCACCAAATTTGCGTCTGTAAAACCTTTGCTCGGCCTTGACCATCAGGGAAAGAGCATTTTTCGAATGAGCGTCAATCCTCAGGAAATCATAGACCATATCGAACTTGGGACCTCCCCGCTTCATCAGAGAATCCAGGCAGTCAACGACATGTGTGAGGCCGGTTATCCCGTAGGAATACTGATCGCTCCCATCATCCTGAATGATGGCTGGAAAGAAAAATACATGAATTTGATCGATCAGCTGGCCGACGGTCTTACCGAAAAGGCCAAGAAGTCAATAACAATAGAGATGATTTTTATGACTTACAGCTTTGTGCAGAATGCTATTAACAAAGAGGCATTTCCGGAGGCTCCTGACCTCTACGACAATCAGTCTATGTCCGGAGGCGGAAGAGGAAAATACCGCTACCGGAAGGAACTGCGGCTGGAGGCAGAGCCGGTGCTGACAGACTATGTGAGGCTGCGCCTTCCGGAAGCAAGACTGGTCTATGTCTGCTGAGACATCTCCCCTGTCTTTAATTTTACACAGTTTCTTCCGCAGCATTTTGCTTCATAGAGGGCACTGTCTGCCAGAGTAATAAATTCTTTGAATGGAGTCTCAGCGGACGGGCATTATTTATAGACCCCTATACTGACTGTGACAGGACTGCTGTCCGGCCCGTCGCTGATGTATCCGCCGGACTCTGCGGACCGGCGCATATGTTCTGCTATTTCTTCTGCCGCCTCAGCGTCCTGCCCAAATAAGAATATAAGAAATTCTTCACCGCCATAACGGATCAGGCTTCCTGACCTGTTCTGCACTTCCTTCTTCAGGAAGCCTGCGAAAGTTCTCAGGCACTGGTCCCCGGATATATGCCCAAACCGATCATTATATTGTTTTCTAAAAAAATTTTTATCTAATTTTTGATTATCCGCATAAACATTATACTTTACAGTACTTTGAAGTATAAAAAAGCACTCATTTTACCACGATTGAACGAGCCTTGATATGACAGAAAAAAGAGAGGGATACTGCACAAAAAACGTGTGTCTCCCTTTTAATTTTATTGTTTTCTAACTTATTTCCAGTCCATAGCCACACATGCATATACCGCCGTTTCGATTGGTAAAACTTGTTCGTTAAAACATACTTTCGGATTATGATGTGCATAGATATTATCTGAATCAACCTTAGCTCCTATCATAAAATAAGAAGATGGTACTTTATTTGCAAACACTGCAAAATCATCAGAACCAGTTGTGTGTAACCCGGATACCATGTTAAATTCACCATTCATGGACCTTATTGCCTTAGCAATTTCAGTATTTCTTTTTTCATCACAGCAGAGTACGGGTATATCTGCTAGGACATCTACTTTACTTTCTGCATGAAAAGCATGGGAAATATTATCAACAATTTCTTTAATTCTCGTAATTAAATACTGTTTTATTTTATTATCGAATGTGCGAAGTGTTCCCTGTAAAATAGCTGTTTCTGGAATAACATTATTTACCGTTCCAGAGTTAAATTGACCAATTGTCAATGTTACTTCTTGGCTTGGAGAACACTCACGTGCGATTAGCTCCTGCAATGCTTGGTAAATATGAACCCCAACGTTGATAGGGTCTATTCCGTTCTGGGGCATAGCACCATGCGTACCCTTTCCTATTATCGTTATTTTAAATCCAAAGACAGATGTCCCTGTCATAGTTCCATAAGCAATTGTTCCTGCAGGAATAACGGACGCTACATGAGTTGCAAAAGCTGAGTCTACTTTAGGATTTTCCATTACACCCTCAGCAATCACTGCGTTAGCACCCTAATTCCTTTTCGTGTTTTTTTAATATTTTGGCGGCTCCTAACAAAGCGGTCGTATGCATATCATGTCCGCAAGCGTGCATATTACCATTTTGCGAAACAAAAGACAATTTACTTTCTTCATTCATAAGAAGCCCGTCCATATCTGCTCTAAGAAGTAAGCATTTATCCCCAGAGCCCATATAGCCAATAATACAATTTCCATTGACTTTTGTTTCAAATGGAATATCCCATTCTGCTAATTTTTTCTTCACAAAAGAAACTGTTTTAGAAAGTTCAAGTCCCAATTCAGGTGTTTTGTGAAGTTCTCTACGCCATTCTATAAGTTCATTATACATTTCTTTGCTTTCAGCATAAATTGAAGAATACATATTCTCACTCTCTTTCTTAAAATTCTTACGATAATTATTTTACTCTTTTTTCATAAATTTATCTTGAAGTATAATTTTATGCCTGTTATGGTATATACATTATAACTGAAAGGGAATTAAAACATGGGAATACATCATTTAGTAGAAAATTCTTTATGGCGATGCCCCCTTTTTTTAGTAAAGATTACATAGTTTTTTAGTTCTGTGGATGCCATACGCGGACTAAAAAACTTTTTTTATTGTAACGTTTTCATGTTACTTTTTCTATTATTTTAAAGAATAAAAGCGAAAGGAGATAGAAAGCAATGTTAATGAAGTGGAAAATTTCGATATTTTTATGAAAGCTATCATAATCTTGAATTATTATTGACCTAAGTACTTTTTAATGGCAGTAATCAAGTCGACTGTTCATTTCTTCAAATAAGATGATATCCTGAAAAAATGAAGCAGAATCGCATTTCATGCAATTCTGCTCCATTTTTAAGTCATTTTAACCGTGTTGTTTTTTATCTCTTTTAACGCCAAAGAAAGCAATCGATGCACCAAGCATCAGTGCGATCATTAGTCCGATATGATTGTTATCCCCTGTTTTAGGGGCGTGAGAATTGGAGAATTCTTGATTAGAATTTCCGTCGTTTTCGTTATCTGTCGGAGATGTCTCAGGCTTATAATTAGGATCAGCTTTTCCGCACACGGTACATTTTCCGTTTTCATATTTGTGCCCCAGAGCTTTTCGGCTTGTTTTTTCTTTGGAAATTTCCTGGGTTAAAGCTTTGTCAGAAAAGTATTTATCACAAAAACTGCAGTACCAGTATTCAATGTTTCCGTCGGTGTCACAGGTAGGCTCCTTAGCTTCAACGTGTACTGCGTTGTGTACTTTTTCTGTAATACCAGTGCCTTCGATTGTTCCATTTCCTGTGGTGGTATCTGGAATTGTCAGTTCACCGTTGTTTGAAATGAAGCCATTGTTTTTAAGGCTTGTATCGGGGGAAACAGTTAATGCAGCATCAGAGTAGATATTTACTTTTCCCTGTTCGGTAATGATGAGGGCACCTTCCCCTTTTACCGTAATTTTTCCTTGGATGTCTAAGGCACCTGCAATTTCTAAAGTTGCGTCTTTTGCTATTTCAAAAGTAATATTTTTATCAGAATCAATTTCTATGTCGTTTATCTTTAAATTCTTCTCAATAAGTACTGTATCCTGATCGTTTACTTGTATATTTCCATTTGTTTTTTGAGCGAAAAACTGTTCAAATGCTACGTCAGACTGAGGCATGAATGTAATGCTTCCGTCTTCGTTGTACATATATTTATAGTCGCTGTAATCGGCGGGACGAACATTTGCAGGAGTATCACTCCAGATCCAATAGTTTACCGCAGGCTGTCCAGCTGGAAGTAAAATTGGTGTGGCAGCAACATCAATGACCACTAGATTGTTTGTACCTAACTGAAAAGTATTATTTTTAAAGTCTATAGGTTGTCCAATACTTCCCTTTGCCTGGATATAGTGTTCAAATTTATCGTTTTTGATCGTATTCCCTGTGAAATTTGCCTGTGTCTGTAAATAAATAGATCCGGCATTATCAAGCATATTGTTTTTTACGACAATCTGATTGTTGGAAGCGGCTGAAGTAGTAATTGTTGTGGCTTCCCCGGCAGAGCCTCCGGTAGGTCCATTTGCCACGCTGTAAACGCTATTTATGAATTCGCAGTTTTCAATTAGAAAATTACCACTTACATTTGCAAGCATTGTGCGGAATGCCCCGTTGAATTCGTTATTTGTAAAAGTAATACTTCCGGCGTCGTTTTGTTCGTTAACGTATAGACCGTAAGACCATTCAGGTGCGTCTGTTGTCGTTCCATTATTATTTGGGGTATTGATGAAGCGGCAATGATTGATTTTAATAGTTGCACTGTTGCCACTTACTGTCACAGCGCTTCCGCTGGATCTTTTTGTTACGGAATAATGGATCGTAACATTTTCGAGATTAATCGAAGTACTGTCTCCATTTCCAATTGTTAAAAGCTTGCCATTTGTATTTGTTTCATTCGGTTTTAAAGTAAGATTCGTAAGTGTTCCTGCCTTTACGGTTGACGCACCTGAAATCGTGTACTTGCTGGCACCATCAACAGTGATATTTTTGTTAAAGATTACATCTTCTGTCACATCAGAAAGTAGTGTAACAGTACTGTTCTCCGGTGCGGCATCAACAGCTTCTTTCAATGTTGCATATGTTTTCCCATTCACTTTGGCCACGACATTTTCCGCTGGCTCAGCGGCAAAAGACATCTTCGGGAAACAACATGCCGCAAACAATAGGCTTAGTCCCATTGCAAAGATTTTCTTTTTCATAATTACAATCCTCCATAAAACTAAATATCATTGTTTACATAGTATCATAAAAAAAATAGACAGGTCTACATTTACTTAAGAAGTAGTTTATTGAATCTATATCAATCATCATACATGCAATGTTTCCGTGCTTCTCTTGTACGCTTTGAAACTGTTCTCTCAGGGAAGTTTCAAGATAACTGCGGTTAAAAAGTCCAGTCAGACGGTCACGGATTACCTGTTGATTCAACTTCTGATTGATCTCGGCGATTTTCTGATACTGTTCTCCGATAATAATACGGTCATATTCTGACAAGACACGATTCCGATAGAGAATGATTGAAATTCCAATACAAAGAACCGTAATAAAAAGCTGTTCGTCATATTATTAAAGCTCTGATCCGCCCCATAAGGATCAGGAAAGTACGGGAGAAGATCATTCAGTAATGTTCCATGATCTTTCGCCTGAAAACTGCCTTCACTGCCAGACTGAGCACTGTTAAAATGATCAGCAGGATATACATACAGAAATATGCGGTCCTTCTTGGTTTCATAAAAACGCCTCCCGGAAGAGTCGATATTGAATAGAGCATTAAGATCTGACATCCCAGAATAAGCAGCTGAAAAATCGTATGAGTTTTAAAAATATTGGCGGTCATGTTCTGTTCAATTTGAATCCGGTAAGCAGGATCTGCCGGAAACCCCAGATATTTTTTTATCTTATTCATAAATTCTCCCTGTCTCTTCAGATTAAATATGAACTTCCGAACACTGCGGATACCATATCTGACAGTCTCTGTGTGTCAAACATATCTGAAAACAAAAGTTCTTCATTGACCGCTTCCATATTTTCTTCCGAGTATTCGATTTCTTTTGAGTACAGACGGGCAATTTCCAATGACGTCAGGCTTTCCTCTCGTGAAACCGCTGCCTCTGTCCCCCGGACAGCCAAACAGCTGAAAACCGCAAATTTAACCTTATCCAAAAGCTGAAAGTCATAGACGGATTTCAGAAAATACCGGTATATAAAATACACTATCAAATGTTCATAAAAGATTCCATCAAAATCTGAAAAACAAATGTCTCTCTCCCGAAACATGAAAGATGCCTGGCTTAAAGCCTGCTTCCACTCGGGGGTGAGAATCTCCAGATCCAGGAGAAATTCCAGACATTCCGTGAACCATTCTCTCAGACCGGTCCGCGGCTTTTGTACTCTTTCTTTCGTCTCCCATTTATGTATATGCAGATACATGGCCTCCATATCATCGCGAATGTAATCTTCCTGAAAGACCGCTGCCGCCGACAGCGTCTGCCGCAAACGTCTCTCCAGAGTCTGCTCCCTGTCCTGAAGCAGACGGATGATCCAGTCTCTTGCCAGCGTAAGCGGCTCCAGCCAGGGCTCCTCTTCTTCCGCTTTTTCATCCAAATTTTCATCAAGAAACCGGACCTTTTTCTTGTTGGTCAAAATCAGTCTTGCCGCCTCTTCGCACACGAGTCCCAGTCCCGCTTCCTGCCGGCTGCCATAAACTTCATAGAACCGTGGATGGTCTGTACAGATCTGGCAGAGGAAATCTTCTCCCAGATGTATATAAATATCGCATAAATTCTTTTGATTTAAAAAAGGACATCTTCCCTCCTCCATGAGAAAATGATGAGGACGGGAAGAGCTGACAGATCTCATGAGACGGTCTCCGAATGATCCTTTCACGAGGGTGTACTTTTCATAGGTCTCATCGTTCACAGTGATATCCCATCCCGCGCAGCAGCTGTCTGTGCAGTCAGAACCTATACATTTAAATTTGTCATAATAATCCGGTATCCGAAACTTCATCTCTCCTCCTGATATTTTCTGTCCTCTATTATATCATAAATTCCCTGCGCATCTGTACACAGCCTGCAGCAGAAACTATGATTTGTATTTTTTGGCATCTTCCCCTATAATGGAATCCAGCAGATTTAAAAAAATCCCGCACAAAAAGGAGTACAGGAAATGATGAAACGAAATATCCGTCTGAAGATAGAATATGACGGCACCCGCTATCAAGGCTGGCAGAAACTTGGCAAAAATGCAAACGCCAGCACGATCCAGGGAAAATTGGAGTCAGTTCTCTCAAAAATGACCGGGGAATCCATCCAGATTATCGGTTCCGGCCGCACAGATGCCGGCGTACACGCCTGCGGACAAATCGCCAACTTCCATACAGACTGCAGCTTCTCCTGCCGGGAGATCAAAGAATACCTCACGAAATATCTGCCTTCCGATATCGGTATTGTGACGGCAGATGAAGTCTCAGAGCGCTTCCACAGCCGGCTGAATGCAAAACAAAAGACATATCAGTACCGTATTGCCATTCCCGGCACTGTGAATGTTTTTGAAAGAAAATATTTGTGGAAATATCCGGAAACACTGAACATAGAAAAAATGAACAAGGCAGCCGCCTTCTGTCTCGGCACCCACGACTTTTTAGGATTCTCTTCCGTCAAAAAGACAAAGAAATCAACGGTGAGAACAATCTATTCTATTGTGATTGAAGAAGAACACAGCGAAATCCGCCTCAGTTTCACCGGCGACGGCTTCCTTTATAATATGGTCCGGATTCTGACCGGAACACTGGCTGAGATCGGTGCAGGAACCAGAGACCCTGAGTCTATTTTTCATGTATTTCAGTCAAAAGACCGGAAAGATGCGGGCATCACCGCCCCGCCCCATGGCCTGTTCCTAATGAATGTGGAGTATTAAGACCTCTTAGTAGTGGATAAACACCGGATCTCCGCTCTCCACAAGCTTATATATGGCCGCTGCATCCGAGAGCTGAAGGTTTACACACCCGTGGGAACCGGTCACTTTATATCTGCCTGGAGACCACAGACCCCAGTCGCTCCTCTTGCTCCAGTGATATCCGGTTCCGGTCCACATGATTCTGACCCAATACTTGGTGTCTACACTGTAATCTGCACCAACCAGGGTTTTGGTCAGCCGTTTTTCTTTCACATAGTATGTTCCGGTCCTTGTGATGCGGTCAGGAGTCGGTTTTCCCGTAATACAGTTTGCAGAAAATACTCTCTTGCCGTTTTTATATACAAATACTTCCTGAGCGGAGAGATCCACCTCACTGTAATTTTTATGATCCCAGTCATTTTGAGGATTTTGATAATCTTTCCGATAGGCCTTATTAAAATAAACAGGTTTTAAATTTACGGTCATAGCTTTCTGATTTTTATCCGACGGATCTTTTTGGTAAGTCTCCATCAGTTTCTTTGACGGTGCTTTTTTCAGCAGTTTCAGGACTCTGGCGATCTCCTTGTCGTAATCAATCCTCCATCCGTAGTCTCCGCCTTCTACTTTTATTTTCTTGCCTGAATGCGTGGTGAATTTTCTGGCAATCCCTACGGTTTTATATTTAAGACAGAATTTTTCCACCCAGTCTTCCACGGCAGATTTGTCAAGCTTCACCGTACGTTTTTTTGTATTGACCCTGATACAGTCTTTCAAAACCTCAGGTGTCATCGTCTCCTTTGTATCGTTTCCCATATCCCATTGAATCCAGTGCAGCAAATACTGATTATATGTCTCCTGCATCCTGGTAAGTTCAGAGTCATCGATTCTTAACCCCGGTTCTTTATATACACCGGGATATGTTTTCTGGTCCGTCAGATCCATAGAAGTTTTCAGTTCCTTTATGGCTTCCGATAACCGTCTCACAAAGGCCTTCTGATCCAAAATATTTCCTTCTATTTCTTTTTTCAGCACGCCATACTTTTTCTCTTTAGAGTATTCTATTGCCGCATCTTCGGGCTTCGTCAGCTTATAGCCGTCATCCCCGGTCACCAAAACCGATTTTTTTACAAGACCTGAGAGCTTCTTCTCTGAAAAATCAATCGTATCTTTTAAATTTTTCTGTTCCTTCTTCATAAAAGAAAAAATGACACTCTGTTTATGCTGCTTTTGATACAGTTCTTTCACCGAATCCAAAGACTTTACTTTTAAGCCGATATCCCTGCCTTTGATCGTTAAAGTTCCCTTTTCTCTCCCTTTTACGGTAATGCTGTATCGGTCTGCAGTCTCTTTGAGCTCATCCAGAGACTCTTCATAGGTCATTCCCGATACTTTGAGGCCGTCGATACTGCTTCCCGGATACCACCGGTCTTTATAATAAATATGTACTGCTGTGAGTGCTGCGATGACGGCCACCGCCGCTGCACCCATGATATATAAATATTTTTGTTTTATTTTTGCCATATTTTTCTCCTGTTTCTAAGCTGCTTTTCCCTTTTATGGCCTGTTTTTTCCTGCCATGTATAAGGATAACGAACATTTTATTTAGTGTCAACATGTGATGTATCCTTTTTCAGATTACGGAGATACTAAAGTTGTATCATAAATTGAAAGGAGCCTTGTTATGAAATCAAATGGAAAAAACGATTGTATCGAGTGTACAATTAATAACTGTGCCTACCATGCAGGTGATGTTGACTATTGTACTTTAGAGACAATCAAAATCGGAACTCATGAGCCTAATCCGACAACAAAAGAATGCACTGACTGTGAATCTTTCGCAAACAAATCAGGATGCTAAAGTAATACCATCCACCAACTCATTTTCTTTATTCCTTTAAGTTCGGAAACAGCAGAAATTTTTGGTTAAAAATTTCTGCTGTTTTTATTAATCTGATACTTGCCAGAGCAAAGAAAACGAGAGCCTGCCTGATTTTCCATAAAAGGAAATATTCGAACAAACTCTCTCCTGTCAGTTTCTCAGTTATCTTCTGGTTCGCTTCTTACTTCTTCCATACTGTCAGAGTCATTTTCACTATCTTTTTGAACTCCAACAGCGGCTACTTTTCCGCCGATAACGCCTGCCAGCAGGGACTTAATGTCAAGTCCCATGGACTTCTGCAGTCCCTGATCAACCTGGGCAACAGATTTCACGATATCTTCCGTCAATTTAGCCGAATTCCCGTCTCCGTACATAACGATGGAATCAACCTTGGATAACGGTTCGGCAACGATCCTTGCAACTTCCGGATAAGCTTTAAAGTACATTTCAAGAATTGCAGCCTCACCCATTTTCGCCATGGCCTCTGCTTTCTTTTCAATACCCGCTGCTTCCGCGAGCGCTTTTGCCTGGATTGCAGATGCCTCCGCTTCACCCTTTGCCCGAACTCCGGCAGCCTCCTGTTCGGCCTCATAAGCTTCCGCATCCTTCTTGCGTTCATAAAGATCTGCTTCGGCTTCCTGTTCTCTCGTGAATCGGTCGACCTCAGCCTTTTTGCGGACTTCGGCATCCAATGCCTTCTCCCTGACATCTACTTCTCTCGTTTTTAACTCGACTTCCCGCTCCTGCTTTGCGATATTAGCATTGGCATTGGCAATTTCCAACTGTTTTCGCTGCTCCTGCTCCTCGATCTTATAAATGGCATCTGCTTCTGCCTTCTTCAGATCCGCTTCCTTTTTAAGTTCTGCTTTGCGGATTTCCAACTGGTTATTTTTGATTGCAATTTCTGTCTCTGAGGCAACCCTTGCATCATTGGCCTCTTTATCGGCCTGTGCCTTGGCAACTTCAACTTCTTTTTTAGATTCTGCCCTGGCAATAGCGGCTGATTTTTTAATCTTTGATATGTTGTCGATACCAAGATTTTCAATGACTTCATTGTTATCGACAAAATTTTGAACATTAAAACTGATGATTTCAAGGCCCATAGCTCCCAGATCCGGAACGGCATTGTCTTTTACTTTCTCTGCAAATTTCTGGCGGTCAGAAACCATTTCTTTCAATTCTGGCCGATGATTTCCCTCATATTACCTTCCAGTACTTCCCGGGATATCATACCGATGATATCGGTTCCGCAGTCCAAAAAGTTTTGGGATGCCTTTTCCAGCATCTCCTGAGAACTTCCGATTTTAACATTGACGGCTGAATCTACATTGGTATTGATGTAATCGGCTGTCGGAACCGGACTGGAAGTCTTTACATCTACGGAAACCAGCCTCAGGCTCAATTCGTCTTTCTTTTCAAAAAACGGGATCTTAACGCCCGCCTTTCCGATAAGAAATCTCGGTTTCTTCCTCAGACCGGAAATGATCAGTGCGGTATCCGGAGATGCCTTGACATAGCCGGAGAAAAAATAATTAGAACGAATATGATCGCTGCAGCCGGCAATAAAATTGAAATGTAATCCATGATACTTTCCATATGTACCTCCTCTTTCGTAAAAGTTTCTGGGTTCTTACCTTTGAGAGAACTAAAATTAAAAACCTGGTTCTATAACGCAAAATAGAGATGCACGGTAAAGGCATCTCTTTTATATATGCAGAATATAGTTCCTGTTACCAAAGTTCTCTCTCATGTAATTATTATACAATGACGTGTGGCAATATTCAACAAAAAAGTTTTCTATATCCGGTTGCATACACTCGTTTATACTCCTTTTTACTCTGTTCGTATCCTCTTAAGCAAAAAACGGTTTGTTACAGCTGCTATGAAAAAAATAACGGCCAGCGGAATACAGCTCTTCAGCTCTGATTTCGGTTCTAAAAGCAGAGCATAACCCCATGTCGCAGGAAATAATTTTCCCAGCTGTTCTAAAAATTCAGGAAGCAGATTTACAGGAAACATGATTCCCGACAGCATAATAGAGGGAAAAAATAAGATCTGGCTGATCATCGTCAGTTTTGCCTGACTTTTCACCAGAAGACCCAGAACACCTGAAATACTCAATGAAACGATCAGAAAAAAGACCAGGGCGGCAAAATATAATAAAAGATCAGATGGAATGACTGCATCAAAAGCAGCCGGAGCGGCAGCAAAAATAATTACGCTCATGATAAACAGATGGACGAATGCAGACAGTATGGAGGAAAGCAGACCGCAGTGCAGCGGCACCCCATTGGCCTCATACATTTTCTTGATGTTACTTCCGCAAATTTCCAAAACCGAAGAAGGCACACCGATCAGTGCTCCCATTGATACCCCCATGACCGTCATGGACTGAATTAATGTATCCTTTGCCTCGGGCATCAGCGAGGTAAAAATCCCTCCCATGACGGCAAAAAATAAAAGAGGAACGAGATAGCACGTAACAAGCATAGTTCTGCTCCTTATATCTATCTTAAACTGCAGCATCGTTCCATATAAAAAAGCATTCATATATCATTCCCCCTCTGTCAGTTTCATAAAGAACTGTTCTAATTTCCCTCTGTTTATCTCTATATCTAAAATCTGAAGATTTCTCGTTTGATAGTTTTTAAGAAGTTTAAACATAGTCTCTCCAATCTGATCTGACGTATAATGTTCTTCTCCGAGTTCCGTTGTAATTTTAATATCATATTGTCCGCCTGCTTTTACGGTCAATTCTGAAACCGTGCCCATAAAGGCTATCCTTCCTTCATGTAAAATCGCTATACGGTCACATAACTTCTCCACCTCCGCCATATCATGGCTGGCTAAGATTATTGTTTTTCCCTGATTGTTCAATTTTCCAATTTGATCATGCAGAGATATTCTTCCTCCCACATCAAGCCCGGCTGTAGGCTCATCCAAAAAAATGATATCCGGATTGCCGATCACGGCAAGAGCCAGATGCAGACGCCTTTTCTGACCAGTGGATAAATCGGCATATTTCATCTTCTTCAGCTCATTTATTCCGAGTGCAGATAATACAGAATTGTTTACCTTTGTATGATTCCATTTTGCGAAAAGCTGTATCGCTTCCATCGGTTTTATAAAGGCGGGGAGAGAAGCTGACTGAAGCTGAATTCCTACCCTTCCGTCTGCCGTAATTTTCCCGCTGTCATATTTTCTGAGACCTTCCATGCACTCAAGAGTCGTAGTCTTACCCGCCCCGTTGACGCCGAGTACCCCAAAAATCTCTCCTTTCTTTACTTGAAAACTCAGCCCTTTCAGTACAGTATGGCTCCCATAGCTTTTCGTCAGACTTTCTACCCGGACCGCATAACTCATAATTCACCCTCCACAAACGGATTGATGCCCATCCGCGAAAAATAAATTTCCAGGGCAGGGTCCAGATAAGCATTCACTTCTGCCTGTTTCTGCACCCAATCATTGTCTATGCCCTCGAATTTCCCAAATTCTATGAGCTCCTGCAGTATACTGATATCTCCGCCGGTAAATTCTGTGATCAATGTCCAAAATTTTTCTGCCAGCACCTGAGCCTTTTCATCTTCAGGCGGGACGCCCTTTTCACTGAGTTCTATGGCTTCTTCGTTCAGGCAATTATACTTCTCCATAAAAATCGTACCGCTTTCCTCGTCAAAACGGCTTCGGATATTATCCAGCAGACTGTCGTCAAAATGCTTGATCAGCCAGTAGTACTCGTTGTTCATATGGAAATTTACAATAATATCGGCATATTTCTTAAAATCCACGGTCTGAATCTGCAACACCTCTGACTTTAACATTTCAATGGCATTTAACGATTCCGTCAGACGATCTATTTTTTCTCTGACAGCAGCAGCCTGCCTTGAAAGGGCATCCGCAACATCATCGGGCGAGTCAAGGGAGATCAGTCTGTTCTTTATATCATCCAGTGAAAATCCCAGAGACTTTAAGGACAGGATCTGGTGAAGCCTCACCATGTCTTTATATGTATACAGTCTGCGGCCGCCTCTGCTTTCGGCGGACGGAGAAAAAATGCCTTGTTTATCATAATACTGTAAAGCACGAACCGTAATCCCCATTTTCTTTGCAAGCTCTCCGACTGTCATATATTCTTTGGATGACTCTCTTTGTTCTCTCATTTGTCGTACCTCCTAAAATTATTATAATTCATGACGCCGCGTCACAAGCAAGCAGTTCTTGAACAAAAGTGTGCTTCACACACCTCGCGAACCAGTTTTTTCTATGCACAGCTTTTGTTCCGCGCACGAAGCAGCGCATCCTGCCCGCAGGGCTTTTTATTCCATAGGACGAACTCTCCTATGGAATAAAAAAAGCTTGATTGGGATATACCCAACCAAGCTGAAGTCAGCGTTTAATGTTTATGTTTTTGCTGTAAAATAAAGCTTATCATTGATATAAATGCAGAATGATATGGTAAACATCTGGAATATATCTGTCTTTTAAATCAAATTTTTGTATTATCATACAATTTCTTTTGCTCATAAAACGTTCTCCCCAAAATCATTAATTTCTCAAATTATAACCGCTGTATATGAAATGCCGTTGTCTGGGGTATCACAGAAGGCGTCTGAAAATTTGCATGAGTCACTCTCACCATATTGCCGGGCTGCAGATCACGCAGTCTGATCGGCAAACCGAATTGGTTTGTAATAGTAGTGGAATTTGTAATTAAAAATCTGTTTTGATCATTCATATTCCTTGGATTTTCCGTAACGATAAAATGGTTGTCAAAATCAATTAAAACAATCCTTCCTGTTGTCACCGAGGATGGTCGCTGAGGCGGCAATGGCGGCCGCGGCGGCAGAGAAATCCTTTGTACAATCACAGAAACGGCATTGGACTGAGGCGGTATGCTTCTTGTCATGCGTGATGAAAATATGACATTGACCCACATTCCCCTCTGAATACAGCATATACACATGCTCTGCCCAAAGGAATTTAAGATCACCGTATTCCTATTTAAATTTAAACGTATATATTGAATCGAATCAGGCCGGTTTCTTTCCGGGACAGAATAAGATATCAAGATATTTCCAACTGAATTATTAACACAAGAAGCCTCTTCCACGAAAGCATTGTTGATCCGCATCAGATTCCCTTGTTGAATCAATCTCCCACGAGTAATGTTATCCATAAAAGCTTCCAACAATTGTTTTACTGTATTATATTCAGAATTTGCCGGGCTGTTCAAATAGTGTACGGAATGATAAAGTTTATTCTTTGCTTTTCCATGGACGCTTTTTATCCGTCCATCCTTTTTCCTGCCAATAATCTGAATCCGCCTTATTCCATCCGTTTTTTTGAACGATGCGCATGATATTGAAAAATAATCTGGTCTTTACAGACGGTTCTACTTTGCCATAATTGTTCTTGATTTTTAATGCCAAAGAATCGGTTTTCTTCTCTATATTATTTTTTATCTTGTTATTAATACCATTCCACGCTACCGCCCTAACTGCAGCCCCATATTTATAAATCTTTGCAGTCCCCCAAAAGAACAGGCTGTCTGCCATATCTTTATTTGTGCTTTTCATTCCTCCCCCTGCAGCAGTCGAGATACAGACAGCCTGTTTATGGAACATCTTTTCTTCAGGACGGTGTACCATCCATCGGTACCCATAATGGTCTAAAAATGACTTCATTGCGCCTGTTGCATGATATACATATACCGGGCTTGCCAGGATGATGACATCTGCATCATCCATGGCTTTAGTAATAGGTCTTAATTTTTCATAATGAGGGCATGATGTTTCAGATCTTTCAAAACAGTTTGTACACCCTATGCAAAAGGAGTCAAAATCTCTTGGCAAAAAGAATTCTGTAACTTCCCCCTCCAGCTTTTCCGAGAGCATTTTTGCAATATGATAGGTAGAACCCTTATGGCTCTTTCATTAAAAAATTTTGCATTAGTTATGGCTTTACGCTGATAATAATTTGTTAAATTCTTACTTTATAGCATATATGTTAGTGTTCCATAAATCCATGTATCTGCTGTGTATTTTCCAGAAATAGCTTTAAAACTAACCGCTCCATTTTCGTTATTTACGAATAGCAAAGGTGAAATATATCCATTATGAACGAAAGTTACTTTCATAGTTTTTTTTGGCCAAAACTTTTTTGGTAAAATATATACTGTTATAGTTGTATCAGGTTGAACATCTTGCGCATAAGTAAAATTAAAAGTCAAATTCATTATTTCCCCGAATTTTTCTGCATATATACTACCGCTGTTAAAGCCAGCTTGTGTATACTCTTCCATTTCATATTCTAAAGCCGAATTTAAGCTATTAATTCTGCTATTCGTCCTCTCTATTGCTTCTGTATGTGCCTGATATGCCTCAATGTTTACTAACCCGGCAGAGTTCATCACTACTTCAAATGGTGCTATATTAGAAATATCAAAACAGAAATCCCATGTAACAGAAAAACCCGGACTTTCCTCCTCCGAAGGAATATTTTTAGCCTGTGCTGCCTGTGCAAGACAGAATATTCCTTTTCAGCTGCTGCCGCAGTATATGGCCCGGCAAAAAGGATTCGAGATGTATCTGTGACGGAGACGATTAATGAACTGTAAGATGACCGTGGCCCGTCATGTTTCAAGAATAAAAATTTTTATCCAGCAGGAGTCCCCTGCTGGATATTTCATATCGTATCTTCATAATCATATCTATTACAGATAGTATGTACTGGTCTGTTTCAGTTATTGGCTCATTCACATCCGTCATTGGCCACAAATGATTGATTATCTCTTCTAATATACATATAATTACAATCATACAGATCGTTTCATCACTTATTTACATCAAGCAAAGGAGGATCACAATATGCCATTTAGAACTTATACCCAAGATTTTATTCCAACGATCTCTTATGATCGTCTGTATTCTACAAATGATTTTGCACAAAGCATACTCACGCTCTTTGCACATCAACCGCCAGAAAATTACGATGATAATCCCAGACAAAATCACCCATGCTTAATGAGAACGCTTCGCGCAGTTGAAAGAAATCTCGATTCCCTCATTTCTACAAGGCAGCCTCTGCCGAGCAAAACAACGTCACTGCTGATCAATGGTCTGCCCGTTTATCACGAAACTGACACTAACCATGGCGCCAATAACTGTTCCCTATTTTATACTTTCGACCAGGCCCAAAATAATCTTATAGAAATTCATGCGATAGGCGCTCATGAAACCTATTATAAATTGGACTGTGCCTCTGATGCATTTGATACTGCGGTGCAGGCACTGCCTGCCCAAACTTTATGGAGTTATCATGTAAGAGGGCAGCTTTATGCACCTCAAAGTTAGTGGACAAGTATATTTATCTTTAGATCCATATTTTATCAGGAAGATGGTATCTCATCATTTCCTGACAGTCCTCACACAATAACAAAGGATGCATTACACAGTCAGGATGCTGCGTAAAAATCATGACATTTTCCACATGATTTCCGTTCGGCTCTTAGAATGCCTCACTCCAATCATATGGAAAATGGACGTAATGTCTGTTGGAGAAGGGCCTCTGTAAAAAAGGTGCCACCTGTGATAGTTTTTCTCCATTGTCGGAAGGAGGCCTTTCCAGAGCCGACTGGAGATAATGGAGAAAAACTCATAATTATTTTGTTAACTACTTTTACATCTAATACATCATCAGCTGCAATACTGAATCTCCATTAACTTTCATCTCTGGACGGCAATGATTGCATCAGGGCAAAGAAATGTTTCGGGTCGCCGGTACTAAAGTATTTATACCACGATTCCAGTGTGTTTGTTTCAAAAACATCTAAATATTCAATGATTTGTTTTGTCCACAACAAAGCTCCGGTGCAGCTTGCAGTAATAAGATTATTTTCTGCTGCGGATGGCTTGTCTATATAAAAACTTTGTCCTTTATAACCAGGAGAAACCATTTCAAGAAATCCCGGCCCGTTACTGGTATGCGGACGCTGATCTAACAGCCCAAAGTTGGCAAGCGCTGCAGTAGCCCCGCAGATTGCACCTACCGCAGCACCTAAGGTGAGAAATTCACTTGCTTTCTCGATGACAGCGGCATGCTTTGGGTCGTTCCATGTATCTGATCCCGGCAAAAGCAGCATGCTTGTTTTACTCACAACAATATCGTCGATGAAACAATCCGGCACAATGGTCATCCCGCCCATTGTATGGATTGGGTCCTTAGAATAGCTGACCGTCTTAAGTGATACACGCTGCGCGCCCTTTTTGAAAAATCTACCGGAATTGAGCTCCGAAATAACATGCCCCAGTTCCCAGTCGGCTAAAGTATCAAGAACATAAACATAAATTGTAAACATAATTTCCTCCAATTTCATTGTCTTATTGATTTGTTTGCTTTATCATTGTACCATGTGATTGTTGACAACATTATGGCCATAATCCAAATCGAAAGGCAATTATTAAATGAAAGTAGACAGGCTTGTTAGTATTATTATGATACTCCTTGATAAAAAACGTATAGGTGCGCAGGAGTTAGCAGATATGTTTGAAGTCTCACCCCGCACAATCTACCGCGACATAGACGCTATTAACATGGCAGGCATTCCTGTCCGCGGAGCTGCGGGAGTAGGCGGCGGCTTTGAAATCATGCCGGAATACAAAATTGATAAAAAGGTCTTTTCCAGCGCTGACCTTTCCACTCTCTTGATGGGACTTTCCAGTCTTTCAAATATAATAAAAGGTGATGAGCTGATACACACTCTTACAAAAGTCAAGAGTTTTATTCCTGACGACAGGGCGAAAGAGATTGAATTAAAATTAAATCAAATATGTATAGACGTAAGTCCGTGGAAAGGTAACAGTAACTTACAAACATATGTAGAAATTATCAAAGCAGCCTTACAGGAAAACAAAGTACTTGCGTTTGAATATATCGCCCACCGCGGAATCAGCACCGTACGAACAGTCGATCCATATCAGCTTGTAATGAAAAGCAGTCATTGGTATTTACAGGGATATTGCCATAGAAGGAATGATTTTCGCTTATTCAGACTGTCTCGCATGTCAAATCTGCAAATGCAGGAGGAAACTTTTGCACTGCGGGATTATCAAAAGCCGACTTTAGACGTTACAGACATTTTAGAAGCCTTACAAACAAAAATCAAAATCCGAATTCATAAATCTGTGATGGATAGAGTGCTCGATTATTGCACCTATGAAGATTTTTCACCAGCCGGTGATGAGTATTACATTGTCAGCTTTCCCTTCATAGAGAATGAATACCACTATGATATTCTTTTAAGTTTTGGGGATAAATGCGAGTGTTTAGAGCCAAAACATATCCGTGCAGAAATGAAACGCAGAATACATAATATAGCTAACTTATATGAAAAATGAAACACAGCTTTATACATAATCAAAAATACTTTGAATTGCATCTGTTATATTGATAATGTCTGCCATTGGAATATGCAGAGGGCTGGCCACACTATTCTGAATAATGGGACAACCGATAATTTCACCGGTTTGATTAAAAAAGTCCTTACTCGTAACAAGTACAGGACTCTTGACTCTTTCTATTTTGACAATATCACCTTGATGTAATGTTTCTTTCATTCCAAACCTCTTTTACTACAGGTTCTCCCCAGTCATACTCACCGTCTAAATTTAGTTTTCCATTAAAATCGGCAGCTCTTTCTTCAAGAGTTTTATGTCCAAATGGTTTAACTAATGTAATCATGCCGTTCACTACGTTTACATCTAATGCATCATCAACTGCAATATTGGCTTCCTGTAAAATCTCTTTCGAAATACGTGTGCCTTGACTATTTCCCCATGTTTTAACCTGCGTTTGCAAGAAAACACCTCCATCGTTCTTGTATATATCACCACTATAAATTAATCAATTATTTCTATTATTTTGGCATTTAAGAACACTCCTAAATAAAAATCAAGAAACAAAGAATTGTACCAGATAAACTGAAATTTATTAATTCAGCAAACTTTAAATTTATCTGCTGATTATGTTCTTTAACCCTGTTGTCTTTCTTTCACAGGGTCTTGGCCTTTTAGAATTAGCATGATGTTTTCTGCATTCATCACATTTGCCATAAACCTCACTTTTTGTTTTTTACAAGGGCACTTTTCGTTTATTGTCATTTTCTATCACCATAAATACTAATTTGTCTTATTATACAATATTTGTAAACAAAAAAATAGAAATACCTATCTTTTCCGAGTAATTTGTAACCTACGCACACCAAAAAAGGACCTCTGACAGCCATTCACACCATCAGAGATCCTTATTTTAAGCCATTTCTTAGAACTTACCTTCTTTTGCAGCTTCCTCGATCGCAACTGCAACTGCAACAGTTGCACCTACCATCGGGTTGTTGCCCATTCCGATCAGACCCATCATTTCAACGTGAGCCGGTACGGAAGAAGATCCTGCGAACTGTGCATCAGAATGCATACGTCCCATAGTATCTGTCATACCATAAGAAGCCGGTCCTGCAGCCATGTTGTCCGGATGGAGTGTACGGCCTGTACCACCGCCGGATGCAACAGAGAAGTATTTTTTACCCTGCTCGATACATTCTTTTTTGTATGTACCTGCAACCGGGTGCTGGAAACGTGTTGGGTTCGTAGAGTTTCCTGTGATAGAAACGTCAACACCTTCTTTGTGCATGATAGCAACACCTTCTGTTACATCATTTGCACCGTAGCAGTTAACCTTTGCTCTCAGTCCTTCTGAGTAAGATTTTCTGAATACTTCTTCTACTTTTCCTGTGGAGTAGTCCATCTTAGTTTCAACAAATGTAAATCCATTGATTCTGGAAATGATCTGTGCAGCATCTTTTCCAAGACCATTTAAGATAACACGAAGTGGTTTCTGGCGTACTTTGTTCGCTTTTTCAGCGATACCAATCGCACCTTCTGCTGCTGCAAAAGACTCATGTCCTGCTAAGAATGCAAAACATTCTGTCTCTTCTTCCAGAAGCATCTTACCTAAGTTACCATGTCCAAGACCTACTTTTCTCTGTTCTGCAACAGATCCGGGAATACAGAATGCCTGAAGTCCTTCACCGATTGCAGCAGCAGCGTCAGCAGCTCTTGTGCAGCCTTTTTTGATTGCAATGGCAGCACCTACGGTGTAAGCCCATTTTGCATTTTCAAAACAGATCGGCTGGATGCCTTCTACCTGAGAATAAACATCTAATCCTGCAGCTTTTGTAACTTCAGCAGCTTCTTCAATAGAATTAATACCATATTCTTTTAATACAGCAAGAATTTGTTTCTCTCTTCTCTCATATGATTCAAATAAAGCCATGTTCGTTACCTCCTATTGATTTCTCGGGTCAATGATTTTAGCAGCATCATCTACTCTGCCGTACTGACCTTTTGCTTTGTCTAAAGCTGTCTGAGCGTCATCGCCTGCCTTGATGAAGTCCATCATCTTACCAAAGCTTACAAACTGGTATCCGATAATCTGATCTTCTTCGTCCAAAGCGATTCCTGTAACATATCCTTCAGCCATTTCAAGGTAACGAGGTCCTTTTTTCAGTGTACCGTACATAGTACCAACCTGAGATCTTAACCCTTTTCCTAAATCTTCAAGCCCTGCTCCGATTGGAAGCCCGTCCTCAGAGAAAGCACTCTGGGTTCTTCCGTATACGATCTGTAAGAACAGTTCTCTCATCGCTGTATTGATAGCATCACATACTAAGTCTGTATTTAATGCTTCTAAAATTGTTCTTCCTGGTAAAATTTCAGATGCCATGGCAGCTGAGTGAGTCATACCAGAACATCCGATAGTCTCTACCAATGCTTCCTGGATAATTCCTTCTTTTACGTTCAGAGTTAACTTACATCCCCCCTGCTGAGGTGCACACCATCCAATACCGTGAGTCAGCCCGGAAATATCAGTTACGTTTTTTGCACTGATCCATTTTGCTTCTTCAGGGATCGGAGCAGCTCCGTGGTTTACACCCTGAGCTACAGTACACATTTGTTCTACTTCATGTGAATAAATCATGTTGAAACTCCTTTCAGTGAATAAATAATAAACATTCCACACTCATATGTAAGTAATGTTTTTAAGCTCATTTGCTCTAGTTTATTTTATCATATTGTTAAAATTAAAACAAGAAATTATCTCAATAACTTTGTAATGTTTTGTATTTTTTCGCGGACTGGAAAAGGCCGGGTTCCATTCGCAGGACTCCGGCCTTTTTCTGTTATTTTGCTCTGACCCTATAATGCATTTTCATAAATGTGAACGATATCTTCCTTCGTGAGTTCCACATAAGAGCCTTTACAGCCCGCCGCCGCTTTTTCTGCCATGACATCAAAATAGGTTTCATCAATTCCTACTTCTCTCAATGTAGAAGGAAGCCCCATGTCTTTAAAGAACTCCTTCGTACAGTTGATGGCCTTTCTCGCTGTCTCCATGTCATCTTCTGCCATCGGCAGATTCCAGACATTTCTTCCGTAGTCTGCAAATTTCTTCGCCGTAGCTTCATTCAGTGCAAACTCCATCCAGTGAGGTGTGAGGATTGCAAGTCCCTCCCCGTGGGTGATATCATAAAATGCACTTAATTCGTGCTCCATGGGATGTACACACCATGCAACTTCGGCTCCGTCTGAAAGAATGCCGTTGATCGCCATGCTGGATGTCCACATGAGATTGGCCCTGGCATCATAATCATCCGGGTGTTCCAGCGCAACAGGCCCATAGTAAAAGCAGTTCTTTAAGAGACCCTCCGCAAACCGTGCCTGTACATCAGCATTGGACACATTGGTAAAATAATTTTCAAAAATATGACTGATCATATCTGCTGTACCTGCTGCCGTCTGCTTTTTGGAAACAGAATATGTATACTCCGGATCCATAATAGACATCTTTGGTTTCATATGCTCACTGGCTGTTCCCCATTTTTCATTTTTCTTGAGATCGGAGATTACCGCAAACTTATCCATTTCAGATCCGGTGGCTGCCAATGTAAGCACAGAGTAAATCGGCAGTGCGGCAGTGATCTTTTCCGGGTGTAAAACAAGTTCCCATGGATCTTCTTCACTGCAGGCTCCGGCTGCTATAACTTTCCCACAGTCGATAACACTTCCTCCTCCGATGGCAAGGACCATGTCAATGTTTTCTTCCTTACAGATTCCTACTCCCTTTACCACAGACTCTATCCGCGGATTAGGCTCCACACCGGAAAGTTCGGACACACAAAGTCCCGCATCTTTCAAAATCTTCATCGCGGTATCATAGATTCCTGCTTTTTTAATGCTGCCGCCTCCATAGACAAGCAGAACCTTTTCTCCGCTCTCCCTAAGTTCAGATAAATGAGCGATCTGTCCCTTTCCAAAGTGAATCTTTGTTGGAATTGAGTATGTGAAGTTGTTCATTTGGACCTCCTTAAATTATGTTAATATGTGTTTTATTGTTCTACAGCTATCAAATATTCCGCCGCCTGCATATCGGTGATCAGGACATTTACAATGCCTGCCCTCAGCGCGCCCAGAATTGCCTGCCGCTTTTCTTTGCCGTAGGCGACCCCTACTCTGATCGGTATCTTCTTTAAATTCTCAAATGAAATACTGACCAGGCGCTTGTTGAAAGAATCTTCAATCAGGTTTCCTTCTATGTCAAAAACATGGCAGAGAATCTCGCCGACCCCTCCTTTATCTTTTAGACGGTCATATTCTCCCGGTGGAATAATATCTGTATTCATGATGGTTGAATTGTAATCCAATGCACCGATCCCAAACACTGCTACATCTGCGCCTTCCGCTATCTCAATGACGTTGCGGACACTTTCTTCTTCCATAAACTTCTGTTTGGCCTGCTCGTCTGCAACGACCAGTGGTGCCATGATCTGATATGCACTTACTTTTAAAATCTTAGCGACCACATCGATCAGATAATTGGAATATGCCAGATGGTATTCTTCATCCGCAGAAGCCGGCGGATTATTGGAACCGGACAATGGAACTACTTTTACATCCTTATACTTTTGCAGCCTCAGTCTCATATCTTTTTCCAGATACTGAATAGCCTTTTGAAGAGTAATTCCCTTTGTAAGTGCCAGGGTCATATGGTTTTTCATGATCCTGATCATGTAGTCTGCCGTGAGAAACCCGATTTCTTCGATGACCTCCCCTTCTCTGGGATAAGCTATGATTGCTTCTTTAAGGTCAAATTTTTCTTCAAGGAATTCTTCTTCATTGGCAGCACTGTTTTCAGGAAAATTGATTTTAATCTGTACATATCCCTGTTTTCTGGCCTGCTCCAATGCTCTTGCGACCGTCATCCTGGACACGTTTAATTTCTTACCGATATCCACCTGCGACATGCCGTTTTTGTAATACATCTTTACAACTTTCATCATGAACCGTTCGTCTTTCAACTTCCTGCGTCTCCCTGTCTTCTGCAAATTTGTTTGTCTTACTACTAGTATATAGAAATGATATGTAATCCGTCAATCGAAACCATTCATCCTTTTATATAATTATCCCTAGACATCCTAAAATGAGTGAAACAATGGTCAGCCCCAGAGTGGCCGCAAAATAATTTCTCTTGACCTTTGCAAGGTATCCCCATACGCATAACACTACAGCCAGAGGAAGAAGGCCGGGTATAATAGAGTCGAAGATAGACTGCAGAGTCGTTGTGTACGCACTGGTTGCGAATTTTAACGGTGTGGACACCGTAACATAAGTTGAGGCAAGGCCTCCCATCATAAACAGACCTAAGATGCTTGCTCCTGCAATGATCATATTGACCAGTCCGGATTTCAGCATATTTTCCGCAAAAGAGTATCCAAACGTATAACATTTGGAGGTCAGAAAGTAGCCGATACAAAAACAGACAACAGTTAAGCATACGACCGGTCCAATTCCTCCCAGGGGATTTCCCTGTTTTGCAAGGGGCAGGAACAATCCGATAAACAGATACATGAGGGTGGACCAGGAAATGGTATCGCCGATTCCGGCCAGCGGCCCCATCAGGCCTGTCTTAAGATTCATTACCACTTCACCCGGTATTACATCATAATTTTGTGACTTCTTCTCTTCCATTGCCAGAGTCAGTCCAAGAATTGGGCCGCCGCCCCAGTGAGCCTCTGTGTTAAAAAATGTCATATGGCGTTTCAGTGCTTCACAGTAATGCTCTTTATTCTCTTCTCCCGGATAGAATTTTTTCAGTGCCGGCACCAGCGCTGTACAAAAACTAGGCGCCTGCATTCTTTCAAAGCTGTGTCCGACTTCTGCACCGATCCACCAGCGCATCCATGCATGGAATATGTCTTTTTTTCCGAGCAGTTTTATTGTCTCATCGTATTCTTCTTCCTCTTCATCCTCGTCATCCTCATCTTCTGCCTCTCCTTTATAATCCTTTATAGTAAATGTAATATAGAGGAATGTAAGAAAGAGTCCGGCCAGAAGCAATGGAATTGTTCCGATTTTTGTATATTGGATCAGGAAGAAACCTGCAAAGAAAAACGGCATGTACCTCGGTTTGGAGATTAGATTTGCTATGATTGCAAATCCTACAGCAGGCAGACATGCTCCCATGGCAGAAAGTCCATTTGTTACGAACTTCGGAATATCATCCAGGATTCCCTGTAATGCACCGCTTCCAAAATAAAGGGCAGTCGCCACGGGCACTGCAAACATTAAAGCTCTGATAATGCCGCAGTAAATAACAGACCACCTTGTCATTCCTGCTGCATCACCTTTTTCCGCAAAGGTATCTCCTCTCTGGGCAAAAAATCCATTCAGCAGATAGTCAAGATTCATCAGCTGTGCTCCCAGAAGTCCTACCGGCACTGCCAGGGCAACCGCAGCTGTTGTATTAAGTCCGGAAACCATAGCAACCGGAATTGCAACATAGGAAGCCAGACATGGATCTGTGGGCTGATTTCCGCCGGCGGAAATGACACCCAGGTAAATCAGCTGCAGAGACGCACCGATGATCATTGCCTGTGTCATGTCTCCCATGACAGCACCGATAATGACAGCATTAAAAATTACAGTGTTGAACATAAAGGCCCCTGTCGTATAGGGAATGCAGCATTTGGCTATGCCGCAGAACAAACCCAGCAATATAGCCTGCATTAATGAAATCGTCATATTTTCATCCTCCTTTTCCTCTTAATGAAGATTCGGAAGTGTCTTCCTCATAATTTCCAAAGACTCTTTCCTGTCAGTTGGCTGCATCTGGAAACACAGCTTCACCCCGCTCTTTTCAATGTCCATCAGGGTCTGTGCTTCACTTTCTGAGAGTCCTACCTGCTTGTAAATCTGTTTTCTGTCATGAATGACTGCCATCTGGCCGATGGTAATCTCATCAAAAGATACGCCTGCTTCCTGGAGTTTAGCTATTTGCTTTACATCCCGGAATAATACGAACACATTTCCGGAGCCAAACTTATTTTTCTTCCAGGCTTCCGCTGCCTTCTCTACGGATAAAATACTGACTTTCAAGTCCGGCGGCGCTGCAAATTTCAGTATACTTTTCTGCATTTTATCTATCGCCACCTGATCATCAATGACAACGATTTTCTGTGCATGAAAGACTTTCACCCACTGGGTAACCACTTGTCCGTGGATCAGGCGGTCATCAACTCTGACTGCTAATTTTTTCGCCATACCTCATTCTCCTTTTCTGTGACATTCTGAAGATGATTTAGTCATCATCTTCATCGTCATTTAAGAATCCCTCTGTATCAATGCGGAAAATCATTTGCTCTTGCTGATAAACTTTCACTTTTTTACTGCTGATCCAATAAGACACTTACCCTATACATTCCCGGCTTGCTTGCCTCTTCAAATGCTTCCTGGATCTGATCTAATTTGAACGTTTTTTCTTCAATTAGCTTAGATACATCTACAACTCCTGTGCTAAGTGCTCTCGCAGCTTCCTGGAAATCTTCATTGTCTGCGCCAAAGGTTCCGATCAGTTCCATCCTGCGGTAATGCATTTCATTGGAATCAATATGTAATTCCGGTGCCGGATAGCCGGCCGCAAACAGCAGCAGTTTACCGTCTTTTTCTTTGATCATTTTCAGACCCTGATCATTAGCCGCTGTGACTCCTACAGCAGCGATAACAGCATCCGTTCCCTTTCCTTCTGTCAGCCTTTTTACTTCCTCCACAGGATCCGCCTGATTACAGTCAATGACCTCAAATCCCATAGCCCTGGCAGTCTCAAGTTTCTTCGGAATCATTTCTGATACAATCACACGGCATCCATAAGCCTTTGCCACCTGTGCATTGATCAGCCCCATCGTTCCTGCCCCAATGACGGCCACAGTATCAAATGGCTTCAGCCTTAATTTTTTTGCCCCGTGGAGTACTGTAGCCAGCGGTTCTAAAAATCCTGCCTCAGCCGGGTTCACAGAAGCTGCTATTTTGTAAATGCCCCGCACACTTTTCACACAATAGTCTGAAAATCCGAAGAAGCCCCAGCGGTATCCGTCTTCCGTGTCTTTTCTGATGTCTTCACACTGATCCACCTGTCCGTTCCGGCAGGCAGAACAGTTTCCGCAGCCTTCATATCCCGTTGCAACCAGATCACCGATTTTAAAATCAGCCACCTTGGATCCGACTTTCTGTACGATACCGGCAGCCTCATGTCCTCCTGCCATCGGATATCCCTGGTGCTCTCTCAAGCCAAGCCATTGTCCGTAGTCTGTAGTGCAGATGTTGCAGGCTTTCATTTTCAAAAGGACATCATACTCACCGATTTCCGGCAAATCTCTTTCCCTGACTTCTGCCACACCTTTTTTTACTAAACATCCGAATCTCATTTTCCCTTCGCTCATAATCTGCTCCTTTTCTGCTGTCCTAAAAGTCTCTATGCTCTGTTCTCTCCGCCGAATAATCTCATATAATGTTTCAGCAGGTTTTTATAGCCTTCTCCCATAGCATTTGACAAGTCATACATGTTGGCACTCTGGTTTCCAAACTCTCCGAGACTTCCGTCCTTTACCATGCTGTCATAGTCAATTCCGAGATATTCTTTTAATTGTGCAAGCCCTGCATTGCTCAAGTCTGTACATAAATTTACTTTCTGGATTCCTGTCTGCACTGCTTTTCGTAGATTGTCATCTCCTGTCCCCGATCCCCCGTGAAGAACCAGCGGAATTTCGAGCATCTGATGGAGCTCAGCCAGTAATTCGAACTCAAGTTTTGGAGTTCCCTTGTATGTGCCATGGGATGTTCCTACAGAAACTGCCAGACAGTCGACCCCGGTCTGTTTTACAAACTCTGCGGCCTCATCCTTTCTCGTAAGCCCTGAATCCCTGGTCTGTTCATATTCAAATCCCTGTCCGACATGCCCTAATTCCGCTTCCACAGAAACACCGACAGCATGAGCAATTTTAACGATCTCTGCAACCTCTTTTACATTCTCTTCAAATGGCAGTGTGGAGCGGTCTACCATGACGGATGTGCATCCGCACCGGATAGCCGTCATGATTTCTTCAAAATCCCCGCCGTGGTCTAAGTTGATCGCCCCTGATACAGTCGGAAACTTGTGCTTATAGTAGTTCACTGTGTCTATCGTTTCCTCCAGGCTGTGGATTCCTGCGCAGTCAAAGATGACCGGTGCTTTCAGCTCTTCAGCGGCTTCAAAAACACTCTTTACCGTAACACCGTTCCATACATTTGGTGCTGCAACTCCATATCCTTCTGCTTTTGCCTTTCGTAATATTGTACCCATATCTGTGATCATACCATTACCTCCATCTGTGCATTTGCTTTATTTATTGTGCATCTGTTCTTATGTTTCAAATTATAGCATATTTCGGCAGCATGTCAAGCATATTCACTTTTTAATGTGAATATGCTCATTTGTGTATTTGTTATGATATCATCACAAAAAAATCCCACTCCGAATCTGGAGTGGGAAATTATTTTTATTCTTCGTTTTTCATAAAATAGTGACTATATCAGAAAAAAGATTAGGACAGCATCTTTGGAAATCCCTGTTCTTTCAGCATCCCGAGCATCTCTCTGTACTCATCCTTCATTTGCTGATATATCAGCATCAGCCGCTCTCCGTTTTTATCGATCTCCTCCATAAGAAAATCATAATTCATGGAAACGGCCTTTGTAACTTCCGGACATATTTGATTTCTGCGGGCCATGTCACCGAGTATCTTCAAGGTCTGTTCCTTTGAGAAGACCTGCTTATAGCTGCGCTTTCGGATCAGTGCACTGATGATGTCCGCCACCGCACAGATTCTTTCCTCCCTGGAAAGCTGATCTCCCGTAAGACCCAGAGGATACCCGGAGCCGTCCAGCTTTTCATGATGTCTGACTGCGATCTTATATATATCAGGATGGACGTATTCTTTCAGAATTCTTCCGCTGTCAACTACATGCTCCTGCATGATCTTGTATTCGTCCGGTGTCAGTGCCCCCGGCTTTTCTAATATTTCAACCGGTGTGGCAACCTTTCCGATATCATGGAGCAGAGCGCCGTAATACAGGCGGTCTGACCTGTCACCGGGAATTCCCATAATATTTGCTATGGCAATGCTGGCATTAACCGTTGTTATCGTGTGAAGCACCATGAACTCACTGCGGAAGTCGATGGAATATGCCAGCATTTCCAGGTAAGTCCGCTGCTCATCTTCCGTAAATCTCATCTTTTCTATGATGTCTTCCAATTCCTCCTCGAAGGAGCCGTCCTTCAGTGCCCGGCCGATTTGATATTTCTCCTCCGCACGCAGAAGTGTCTCAACGGCAAACTCAGAAAACTCCCTTCCTTTTCTCTCCTCAAGTTTTTCCCTTATTTGTGCCTTTGTCTGCCACAGCAGATCAGTTCTGTCCGCCAGATGAATGACATCTGCAAGGAAAAGAGTACGTCCTTTCACTCCCTGCTCCTTCATCAGGCAGTAATCCGCATGATGGTAAAGCACTGCCTCCGTATATTCGGAAAGAGGCGAAAACATTTTGAGGAATAAGCTGCCGTAAATGGAATGTTCCCATACATTTCTCGATTCAAATTCCACGATACAGTCAATTTCTTCTGTTTTATATGCCCCGATATCATGAATGAGACATACCAGAAGGACATTTTTCAGCATCTCGTGTGAGATCTCTCCCTCTGCCTCTTCTAAAATTTTGAGAGCAATGTAAGCTACCCTCTCTCCGTGTTCAACCAGACGGGGATCTACTTTGTTCAGCGTCCGCTTAACAATCCCCCATATATTTTTGCTCCTTATGGCGTGCATATTATAATACCTTTATATCCCCTTCTTTGTTCATCATGTTACCCTCTTAAGAACTATTTACTTTAACAATTTTTTAATTTTGGAAAGTGATTTTTCGCTGGCTGTATAAAACTTTTGGCTGCCCTTTTTATCCGTGATGCAAAAAGACGTCCCCTCTTCCGATACCGAAAGACTGGTCAGTGTTCCCTGCGTATAAAAACGGTACTCAGTCCACTTCGCAGTGTCATGTTTTTTCTTATCTGCCTTGGCATTCCGCAGGAGTTCAGATACCTGAACAGCTGTTTCGTTAAATTTCAGCTTTTGATCTGTGATGATCAGGGACGCATCTGCAAGCCTTTCCAGATAGGAAGGATAATGTTTGACGTTAACCGCGTCGATCAGCCCATCCCCAATGACGCTTGCATTGTTGAAGCAGTATACATTTTCAGGAATCTGGTCAAATACAATATAGCTGTTCCCATAAACCTTAAATTCATACGTAGAATTATCCTCATCGATCAGTGCATAAGAGTAAATATTACCGTGATATTTTTCCCGCAGATCGGTGACCGTCAGCCCTATGATGCGATATGAATTCTGCACAATATCTTTCACAAAATTACAAACGGGCTCATTCGTGACAGCAAAACTTTGGTACGCCTTTCCCTTTTGGATACGGACAAAATCTGTCTTTGAAATGGTGCTCCCCGCCACTTCCTTTTTGTAGGCAGCCAGCTTCTGATCACCGGTATATTCGTGTATTTCTTTAATTTTTTTGTCCAGCGAATCTTCCCTTGCTCTAGACCTCTTCAGATCCTGGCTGAGCTTTTCGTTCTGGTCCTGTAATTTCTGGTAGTATTCCGATTCGATGATTTCCTGTTTGGAAGCTTTCCCGCAGCCGGAAAGCGCAAAAGAAACGCAGATGAAAAGCGTCAGAGTCATCATTCTTTTTCTCATGCTGTGAAATCCTTTCTTTGTTTATTGTTTTTGGGCGATCTCCCCTGCTTTTTTATAAATACTGTTTTCCTCGATATATCCTCTTACCATGGAAAGAGGATATATATTCGTATTCGCTCCGACAACAGACCCGGGATTTAAAACAGTGCCGCAGCCTACTTCCACATGATCTCCCAGGATTGCCCCTATTTTCTTTCTTCCGGTTTCAATTTTCTGTTCCCCGCATTTAATCACTACATTGGTCTTGTCGGATTTTACATTGGATGTAATCGACCCCGCACCCATATGGGATTTATATCCTAAAATAGAATCTCCAACGTAGTTATAATGGGGAACCTGCACATTATTAAACAGTATATCATTTTTTATTTCTGTTGAGTTCCCGACCACACAGTTATCACCGATCAGCGCATTGCCGCGGATAAAGGCTCCCGGCCTTACCTCAGTGCCTGCCCCGATGATAGCCGGACCATTAATCTCCGCAGTTCTTGCGATAACAGCAGATTTTGCGATCCAGACATCATCGCCGATCCGGTCAAATTCTTCCTCGGGAAGTTCCGGGCCCGTCTTTAAGATAAAATCGCCGATCAGCGCCAGCACTTCCCATGGATATGTAGTCTCTTCAAACAGTTCTTTTGCTATCGTCTGATCCATATCTTTGAATAATTCCTTGTTTGTCAGCTGTTTCATTCTTTTTCACCTTTCCCTTTCTTGTTTACATAATATTTTGCAGTCTCGTCAAACATTCTGCGCAGTATATACTGATGATTCGTCCTTTTGACCGCATCGGTATGCTTTGCCACAAAATGATTCAGTTTCTTCATATACTCTTCTTCACTTACTGTGCCTTCTGCCACATAGGTGAGCCCTTTTTCCCAGCTTGCGGTAAGCTCCGGATTCAGAAGAGAATGGATAGAGCCTCTGACCACGTCAAAGATCATCTCACCCATCAGTGTCGGCGTTACCGTCTGGGTCTTTTTATTCAGCGCTATGTATTGATTATTGATCAGTTTTTTGACGATCTCGGCCCGTGTTGCGCTTGTTCCGATTCCGCTTCCTCTGATCTGCGCTCTCAAATCTTCGTCTTCGATGAGCTGCCCCGCATTTTCCATGGCGAGAATCAAAGAACCGGAATTATAACGCTTCGGAGGGGTTGTAGTACCATCCTTGATCAAATGTTTTTTAATCGGAAGCTTCATTCCCTTTTTCAGGGAGAGTATAGCATCTGTCTGCTCTTTGGAAACAGAATCCTGCTTTTTGGCCTCTTTTCCTCCGGCTACTAAAAGATATCCGGGATCTACAAGCAATTTGAAATTTGCGGTAAAGGTTTCTCCCGCCGTTTTTGTCACCAGCTTTATCTTAGAATATACCGCCGGAGGCAGAAAGATACATAAAAACCGCCGGACAATCACTTCATACACCTTCTGCCCGGTCTGTGAAACGCTTTTTAAGTTATTCAAAGCCTGTCCGGTCGGGATGATGGCATAGTGGTCCGTGATCTTTTTATCATCTACATATCTGGTTTTTGCAAGTCCGGTGTAGGACTTCTTATCTAAAATTTCCGCAGCTGTTTCCGAGAGGATTCCGTAATTTTTTAATCCTGACAGATTTTTATAAATTTCTTTAGAAACTGCGCTAGACAAAACTCTCGCATCGGTTCTCGGATAAGTGACCAGTTTTTTTTCATACAATTCCTGAACAATCTTCAGTGTCTCATCAGGACTTAACTTGAACATCTTGGAGCACTGATTCTGAAGTTCTGCCAGATTGTATAAAAGGGGCGGATTCTTTTTCTCCTGGCGTTTTGAAGAAGCTTCCACTATCGTCTCCATACCGGAGGCTTCTTCTATTTCTTTTATAAAGGCCTCTGCATCCTCTTTTTTTAAAAACCCGTTGTCTTTGTATAATTTCTTTGACTCAAAATATCTGGAACCCTTTACCTCCTTCCATTCAGACTCGATCTTTACACCCTGCGGTGTAATGTGGGAGAGCACTTTATAAAAAGGTATAGGGACAAAGCTCCTGATCTCCCGTTCTCTTTTTACGATCATGCCGAGGACACAGGTCATGACCCTGCCCACAGCCACAACGACACTTCGCTTTTGTTTCATGAAGTTTCCAAGGGTCCAGCCATACTTTAAGGTCAGTACCCTGGAAAAGTTGATCCCCATCAGATAATCTTCCTTTGCCCGCAAGTAAGCGGCAGAAGCCAGATTATCATACTCACTCAGGTCTTTGGCCTCCCGGACTCCTCTGAGCACCTCTTCCTTCGTCTGGGAATCGATCCAGACTCTCTTCTTCTGTTTTCCAGTCACATGGGCTTCCTGATCCACCAGCCGGTAAATATATTCTCCTTCCCGTCCGGAGTCGGTGCACACATAGATCGTATCGATGTCTTCCCGGTTCAGGAGTGAACATACAATATCATACTGTTTCTTTACCCCCGGAATAATCTCATACTTATAATCTTCCGGCAGAAACGGAAGTGTTTCTAAATCCCACCGCTTCAGACTGGGATCATACTTATCCGGATATGACATGGTAACGAGATGGCCCACACACCATGTAATCACGGCTTTCTCACTCTCCAGATATCCGTCCCTGCTGGACGGTTTCAGGTCCAGTGCATTGGCAAATTCTCTTGCCACGCTTGGTTTTTCTGTAATAAATAATGACTTCAAACGTAATCCTGCTTTCATTTTTTTCTTTTGCTATTATATCATATTTAGGTCTCCTGTGATACAATAATATCCAGAGATAAAGTGAGTAAAGGAGTGTGTTTGATATGAGTATGGAAAAAGCAAATCAGGTGACCGCAGCTGCGATCATTAAGAACATGGAAAAGAGAAATTTTTCAGGAGTATACTGTGCTACGAAGGAGGAAGCCTTACAAAAAGCTCTGTCCTACATAGAAAAAGGCTCTGTTGTTTCATGGGGCGGTTCCATGAGTGCAGCAGAGATCGGGCTTATAGATGCCGTGAAAAATTCAGGTCAGTATGAAGCTGTGGACCGGTCGGCGGCAAAAAATTATGAGGAACAGCGACAGATATATGCAAAGGCAGTCCTCGCCGACACCTATATTATGAGTACCAATGCCATCACACTGGAAGGGGAACTGATCAATATCGACGGCTCCGGCAACCGAGTAGGCTGTTTAAGCTACGGACCGAGACAGGTGATTCTGGTCGTTGGAATGAACAAAGTGGTAAGCACCGTGGAAGAAGGCGTGCACCGGACGAGAAGCAAGGCCTCCTGTCCGAACACAATCCGCCTGGGACTGAAAACTCCGTGTTCCATTACAGGACACTGCGGGGAGTGTTACGGTGATTCTTCTATCTGCTCCCATCTGCTGATCACAAGAAGATGCGGACAGAAAGACCGGATCAAGATCATTCTGGTCGGAGAAGATTTGGGTTATTAAAACAAAACAGGTATTCTGGAAGAAGAAACTTCTGGAATACCTGTTTTTTGTTTCTTAGTCTGTCAGACAGTTTCCAGCAGATCCAGTCCGACTTCTCTGAAATCCTCGATAACAGCCGTGACTCCCGGGAGCCCAAGCAGCCTCTCATGGTCCTTTTTCGGCCCTATGGCTATGATCTTTCCTGCTCCAGCCCTCCTGGCCGCTTCAATTCCCGCATCTGCATCCTCAAAGACGACACATTCCCCGGGGCAAAGGCCGATCCTTTCCATGGCCATCAGGTAAATATCCGGCTCGGGCTTGCCCTTAAAGGTTCCGTCGTCATAGACAATGTGTTCTGCCGGAATCCAGTGGGTAAGATGCATATGCTTCATATAAAATCTTACATTTCCAATGGCTGACGCCGTGGCTATGGCAAAAGGCACCGCATGTTCTTTGAGCTTGGTAAGAAATTCCGGAAGCCCTTCTGTAAAATTGATCCCCTTCGGATCATTGAGACACATTTCCCTGTAAATATCTTCTTTTTCCTCTGTCAGGTCATAAATCTCCTGTTCTGTGAGATCAGGATTTAAAGCCATTTTTAAAAACTCTCCTCCGTTGATCCCATGGATCATTTTGTGAAGCTGTCTGACCGTATACTTCCCATCTGCATGTCTCTGGAAAAATTCAAACCACGCGGCTTCCTGTTTGTCCCCATCAATATACATCGTTCCGTTAAAATCGAATACAATCCCTTTTAAGTTCATCTTTTCCTCCTGTCTTTTCCTCTTTTCTGTTCGTACATTCTCCGGTCTGCCAGCGAAAGCAGCTCTTCTGCCGTCTCCGCTTCACTGCACTGTGCCACTCCAAAACTTATGGACATAATGAATGGAAAATTCTTATCACTGCTGTACTGCTTCAGTTTCTCCCCGATATCTTTCAATAAATCCGTCACCTGGCTGCGATTTTTCTCAGAAAATAACAAGAGAAATTCATCGCCGCCGTACCGGAACACATAGTCTTCATCCCGAGCCGCGGCAGTCAGAACTGAAGCAGTGGTCTTCAGATAACGGTCGCCTTCCTGATGTCCGAATTTGTCATTGGCTGTTTTCAGATGGTCCAGATCCACAAAGCAAAGACAATAATCCTTAGAGGCCGCAGAATATTTTTCCAAAACCTGTCCGGCCAAATGCCGGTTATAACATCCGGTCAGTGCATCCACATAGGCCAGTGTCCAAAGTCTCTCTTCTTCTTCCTTATCTGTCAGCATGGTTGTCCATTCTTCCCTCATCTTTCTCCTGTAAAGATTAAGCCTGCTCATTCTCATCGTATAGACAATACAAATATTCAGGCCTATAAATGCAAAAACAGCGGACTTTATACCCCAAAACTTCAGAAATACGGAATTTGAAGGGACATAGTAGCCAAGCAGATTCAGGACGAGATATACATACAGGACAAACTGAATCCCAACGTGAAACCTCAGACTGGAGCGGTCCCTAAGGATGATGCAGAGCCTTTCGTAAAGCTGACTCTGTCTGAAGAAGTAAAACAGAAATCCTGTGATTACAAAGCCGAGAAAAATAGGATATTCCTTTATATTTCCCGGCAGCTTGGTCTGGTTGTCAAAGGATGTCAGGGGCCTGTTTAACAGCAGTGCAAAGATACATCGCAGACAGATGTTCCACGCCAGACCCGGTATGATTCCGAAGTAAGCAAGCATCGCACTTTTATCGAATCCTACATGGTAAAAGATCCGTATCTGCAGCAGAAAGAAAAAGAAAAAAATGGTCCAGTTGACGATCAGGTGCAGATCCAGAAAACTGGCCGCAACAAACCATGCATAATTTAGCACAAAGGTAAGGATAACAACAGACCTTCTTTTTTCCCTGCATTCCAGTACACAGTCAGCAAAGGAGAAAAACTCATAATGATAAAAAAAGTAAGATACTGCGACTGCAGCCATCAGGACTAATTGTTTGGGCATACAGTATCACGCTCCTCTTTCCTGTTATGTTTGTCTGAGTACATGGCCTGGTCCGCCTCTTTAATCAATTCTTCCGGTGTTTTCTGACCGGACACGGCACCGAAACTAAAGTGTATCGGGAGCCGGTCCTTCTCCGGATGTTCCATCTCTTTTCTTATTTTTTCCATCTTGTCCTTCGTTTCTTCAGAACCGATTCCCGGAAAGACAGCTAAAAACTCATCCCCTCCGATTCTGATCAGCAGTTCATCTTTTTTGAGATTCTTTTTCATTTCTTCTGCAAACGTTTTTAAATAGACATCTCCAACGGAATGTCCTTTGCTGTCATTGATCTCTTTCAGTCCGTCCAGATCCATATACACCGCAGTCAGCAGCTTATTTTGCTTCAGAAAGGATTTAAGGAGCTCTATTCCGTATCCGCGGACATAGGCCCCTGTCAGACTGTCGGTCTTTGCCATCCTGGTCATTTGTTCCTCCCGGAGCAGTTTTCTGGCTTTTGCCTCCTCCATCTTCCGGTATCTCTCTTCCAAATACTGCTCCCGCACAATGAGATAATTATGGCGCATAAATAAAAATGTAAGCAGCAGAATCAGAGCATTGCCGCTGATCATGAGAGCCGGTACAAAAACATTATCTGAAAAGAACGATGCCAGGATACTGTCGATCATTTCATAGACGAGACAGCTCCAGAGAAACAACAAAAATATTTTTGATTTCTTATAGTCAGTGTGTTCTTCCTTCACATTTTTACCGCTAAAGTATCTGATCCATATAATATAAAATATACAGAGCACGATCTTTGCAGTCAAGTATCCCGATGCTTTCACGGAACTCTGAAGATTTATATTCCTGACACTTCCGCGGCCAATAGAAGCCGCTCCCAGAAACATGAGATAAAAGGACGAGAGATGAAGATATCCTATCATAGAAAAAGTTTGAATCATCTTGCCATTGATGTGTACACGCAGATAAGGCAGGTACCAGAGCAGAAAATATAAAAGCAGGCTCAAGTATACGGGTACTTCAGACAATACAGTCACGCCGGACCATACAAGGCTGGCAGCCCCGCAGAAAATCAGAGCCGATTTGTGTTCTTTCCACAGATATCCGACAGATTCCATGGCTTTTACTCTTAAAATTTCCTGTGCCGCGGATACACCAATCAGCAGAAGGAATAACTCTGTTTGTATCATCTCTTTGCCTTTCGTTTTTATTTGTATTATTATACACTATTTTGCTCCGTAATGTCTCACTTTTACTTAATCATAGGACAAAAAAGTACAGCCGCAGTACCGGCTGTACTTTATCTTCATCTATTCTGCTGATTACTCATATAAAGGATATTTTGCCGTCAATTCTTTTACAAGCTGTTTTGCTTCTTCAAGCTTCTGATCTAAAAGAGTGAGGCGGATTGCCCTGGCAATCACCGCCATATCCTCTTCTTTCAATCCTCTGGTCGTCACTGCAGGTGTTCCGAGACGGAGTCCTGATGTGACGAATGGAGATTTTGGATCGTTCGGCACTGTATTTTTATTACAGGTGATATGGACGGAATCCAAAACTTTTTCCGCTTCTTTTCCGGTCAGGTCATATTTTTTAAGATCCACCAGCATTAAATGATTATCTGTACCGCCGGATACAATATCAAATCCCTCTTCTATGAGAGCTTTTGCCAGGGCTTCCGCATTTCTAACCACCTGTTTACCGTACTCTTTAAAATCATCGGAAAGCGCTTCTTTGAAGCACACGGCTTTTCCGGCAATCACATGCATCAGCGGACCGCCCTGGATACCCGGGAAGATGGCTTTGTTAAAGTTGTATTTTTCATTAATCTCATTACTGCACATGATCATACCGCCGCGGGGACCTCTCAGAGTCTTATGGGTAGTCGTAGTCGTCACATGGGCATATGGAATCGGGCTCTGATGTACCCCTGCCGCAACAAGGCCTGCGATATGCGCCATGTCCACCATAAGAACGGCTCCGACTTCGTCTGCAATCTCACGGAACTTCTTAAAGTCAATGGATCTTGCATAAGCGCTTGCCCCTGCAATGATCAGTTTCGGGCTGCACTCCTTTGCTATGCGGAGCACCTCATCATAGTCGAGGAATCCCTCGTCATTGACACCGTAAGGCACGCAGTTGTAATATTTCCCTGACATGTTGACCGGACTTCCGTGGGATAAATGTCCGCCGTGGTCCAGGCTCATTCCCATATAGGTATCCCCTGGATTTAAGACCGCAAAAAATACTGCCATATTCGCCTGTGCACCTGAGTGCGGCTGAACATTGACATACTCACAGCCAAACAGTTCTTTGGCACGTTCTCTTGCCAGATTCTCCACTACATCCACAAACTCACAGCCGCCGTAATATCTCTTTCCGGGATATCCTTCCGCATATTTGTTAGTCAGGTGGCTGCCCATGGCTGCCATGACTGCCTTTGAAACTAAGTTCTCAGAAGCAATCAGTTCCAGATTGTTTCTCTGTCTGGACAGCTCGTCCTGCATTGCATCGGCAACTTCAGGATCATAATTCTTAACTTCACTAAAATCGAACATCTTCGTGTCCTCCTGTTATATATTGATGATGTTAATCTTGGAATTGTTCTTTCAGTGCTTCCACTGCTGTTTCCACACGGCTTTCTCTGATCAGGACCGTGATCTTGATCTCAGAAGTATAGATCATATGGATGTTGACGCCTTTGTTATAAAGAGCTTCAAACATTTTCG
>OKIR01000021.1_pt1 | contig 63221 bp, 60 predicted proteins | sample 1612941 | NCBI WGS metagenome assembly OKIR01 (sample SAMN04436824, study PRJEB24849) | human gut metagenome | biome: human gut; feature: NICU; material: stool | host: Homo sapiens | place: USA: Saint Louis, MO | collected 2011-07-14
TAAGACACCGCCCTTTCACGGCGGTAACACGGGTTCAAATCCCGTTGGAGTCATTTTTTCGTATCATAAATTAGATACGTTCACATATACTATATAATATATGGCGCCATAGCCAAGTGGTAAGGCATGGGACTGCAACTCCCTGATCACCAGTTCAAATCTGGTTGGCGCCTTTTTACTTTCATAGCGCGGGGTGGAGCAGTCTGGTAGCTCGTCGGGCTCATAACCCGAAGGTCGTTGGTTCAAATCCGGCCCCCGCAACTCTAAAATAGTCTGGATATCGAAAGATATCCGGCTTTTTTATTTCATAGAGAAGTTCGCGAACTTTCCTATGAAATAAAATCGCTCCGCGGGCTGTACACAGATGCGTGATGAAGCGTGCTTTCCAATTTTGTATTTTATTTAGAGGAGGGTTTATGAATCATAAGAACAAGATGGAGACCAGACAGATGTTTCCGCTGATCGTATCCATGGCGGTACCTCCGCTCATATCGATGTTTATGCAGTATACATACAATTTTGTAGACTGTATGTTTGTCTCATGGATTGGGGAGAAGGAATTGACTGCCGTGTCTCTGGCCTTTCCAATTACAACCCTGATGATTGCAATGTCCATATGGATCGGTGTGGGTGTTAATGTACTGATTGCAGATAATCTTGGTCAGAAGAATCAGGACAGGGCAGACAGTGTTGTAACAAATGGCATATTGCTCTCAGCTGCTATGGGAATTATCGTTACCGGCGCTGTGCTAGTGATAACAAAACCCTTTTTTTCATCATTTACAGACGATCCGGAAATATATAATTTAGCCGTTCGCTACATGAGGATTTGTGCTTTTTTGGAAGTTTCCAGTATGGTACATATATGTATACAAAAGATTCTTCAGGGAACAGGAAATATGATCGCGCCTATGTGGTTTCAGATTGCGGGAGTTGTATTAAACTTTATACTTGATCCCATTCTTATATTTGGTTATTTTGGTTTTCCTAAAATGGGAATTGAAGGGGCTGCTGTGTCAACTGTATGCGGATATACGCTATCCATGATTTTAGCCTTTATGGTACTTATTTTGCGAAAGCAAAAGGTCAGGCTGAAAATAAAGGGATTTCATGTTGACTTCCAGATAATAAAAGAAATTTTTGTGATCGGATTCCCATCCTTTATCATGAATGCCCTGGGAGCATTTATGATTTACTTTACAAATATATTTCTTGTTGTATATTCCACGACTGCAGTGGCATTTTTCGGGGCATATTTTAAACTGCAGCAAGTTGTCATTATGACGTTAAACGGTCTTGTACAAGGGTGTATACCGATTATGAGTTATAATTATGGTGCAAAAAATATGCCAAGGCTTCGTCAGGCATTTAAATATGGAACCATAATAGGAATTGTCCTTACAGGTATCAGTATTGTTCTGTTTTGGACATTTCCGGAACAGATATTAAAGATTTTTAATGCATCCGATGAAATGATGACATTTGGAGTGCCTGCATTAAAAATTATGTGTACAAGTTATGTATTTGCCGCGGCGGGCACAATGACTGCATCGTTTATGCAGTCGACCAGGAGAGTTGGATTCAGCCTTATCATCAATATATTAAGGCAGCTGATACTTCTGCTGCCATTGATGTGGATTCTTTCACAGGTTATTGGTATGGAAGGAATCTGGTGGTCTTTTTTAGCTGCAGAAACGATAACTGTATTCATAAGCATTTACCTATATAGAAGATATCCGGTAAAATTCTCGGATAACCCTGTATAGAGCAGGAAAAAATATGAATTACAGGATGTTTTGTTCTTGCAGAATTCTATTTAAGCAAGTATAATCAAAAAAAGAAAAAAAACAGACAGGAGAAAAAATATGAGTATACGTATAGGTATTTTAGGTTATGGAAATCTCGGGCGCGGTGTGGAATGTGCCATCCGTCAGAATCCGGATATGGAACTTGCAGCAGTTTTCACAAGAAGAAATCCAGAAGATGTAACAATCCTCACAAAGTCGGCTGCTGTGTGCAGTGTAGCCAATGCGGCAGACTGGAAGGATAAAATTGATGTCATGATCCTGTGCGGCGGCAGTGCCACAGATCTTCCGGTACAGACGCCGGAATATGCCTCTATATTCAATGTTGTGGACAGTTTTGATACACATGCGAAAATTCCGGAGCATTTTGCTAATGTTGATAAAGCCGCAAAAGAAGGCGGAAACGTAGGGATTATTTCCGTGGGATGGGACCCGGGAATGTTTTCTTTAAACAGAATGTATGCGAATGCCATCCTTCCGGAAGGAAAAGATTATACATTTTGGGGCAGAGGAGTAAGCCAGGGACATTCAGACGCAATCCGCCGGATCGATGGAGTAAAAGACGGAAAGCAGTATACCATTCCCGTAGAAACAGCACTTGAAGCAGTGAGAAACGGAGAGGACCCAGAACTCACAACCCGTGAGAAACATACAAGAGAGTGTTTTGTCGTGCTGGAAGAAGGAGCAGACGCATCTAAAATAGAGGCAGAGATCAAAAATATGCCGAATTATTTTGCAGACTACGATACAACTGTTCATTTTATCAGTGAAGAAGAATTAAAAAGAGACCACAGCAGTATTCCTCACGGAGGATTCGTTCTGCGAAGCGGAAAGACCGGATGGGAAAACGAAAATAAGCATCTGATTGAATATAGTTTGAAGCTGGACTCCAATCCTGAATTTACATCCAGTGTCATTGTGTCTTATGCGAGGGCCGCTTACAGACTTGCCAAAGAGGGACAGACGGGATGCAAAACTGTTTTTGATATTGCACCTGCATACCTGAGTGAGAAAACAGGAGAAGAACTGCGCAAAGAATTATTATAATGAGATAAATAAAAAACTCCGGAGCAAAATATGCGCTCCGGAGTTTTTGTTAGATTTTTTAGAAATCAAGCATAGTCTTTCCTTCACCACAGCAGTTTTCAAAGTCGCGGATGAAGTCTTTTACGGCACCTTCAGCAACCTGATTGAATGCGAGGGTTTTTAAAGTATCCGGATTGACTGTGACAGATCCGATACCGAACTTGCCCATTTCAAGAACCTGCTGAGAGTTTTTGAAAGAAGCACCGAGAACTTCCGCATCATATCCTGCAGCCTTGACCATCGTATGAATATCTTTTGAAATCTGCACACCATTGTATCCTAAGTTGTCCAGGCGGTTTACATAAGGAGCGAGGAACTTAGCTCCAGCTTTGGCCGCCATGAATGCAGGTATTACACCGTAAATAGCGGTTGCGGTTACATTGATTCCCTCTTTGCTCAGGATAGAAATCGCTTTTAATCCATTTGCGGTTACGGGTACTTTAATGTACATGTTGCCGCCGATGGCATCAACCATATGTTTTGCTTCTTTTACCATGTCGTCGGTCTCTGTTGAAAGTACCTGTGCATGAAGCATCGCTTCTTCCGGAATCAAAGCACGGATTTTCTTTAATTGATCCATAGGATCAGGATTTCCTGTCTTGCCTAAAATCGTAGGATTGGTGGTGACTCCGTCATAAGGATATTTTGCATAGAGTTCCCCGATTTTTGTTAAGTCTGCGTCGTCAATTAAAATTAACATAATATATCTCCTTTTTGTAATTTATAGCTGGTTTAAATGGCTGGATTAAACGGTCAGGTCGCCGATGATGTCCAGGATTTCTTCTTTGGTCTGTGCTTCTTTTAATTTTTTGATATTTTCCTCTTCACAGATTACTTCAGAGAGCTTCATAAGGATGTCCAGGTGGGTTCCGTCTTTTCCTGCGACACCCATAACGATGTATACGGTGTCATCGCCGTATTTCACCCCCTCCGGTACCTGAATAAAGGATATACCGGATTCTTTTATGTACTTTTCGGAACCGTCGATACCATGAGGGATAGCTACGTTATTGCCGATGTAAGTAGAGATGACTTCTTCTCTTTTGTGCATACATTCTACATATTTTGGATCTACATAGCCCTGTTCCACCAGAACTTTACCCGCCACGTCAATAGCGTCTTCCTTATTCCGGAGGCGTTTGTTTAAAACAATGTTGTCTGCGTTGAAAATCTTATTCATGATGTTCTCCTTTTTTATTGAGGTGTTTGATGCGTTTTCTGGTTTCTTCCTTGTCCCTGTCGTTGAGCAGCGGGGATACACAGATGTACTTATCGTCGGCTAAATCCAGCGGTACTGTGGAAATAATCAGATCGTAGCGGGAAAGGTCTTCATCGGAGAGCTTATGGAGAGAGATGATCTTCTCCACGCCGATCTCTGCAAATTCCCGCTCCAGACGGCTTCTTAACATCTTGGATGAACCCATGCCTGAGGCACAGACGACCAGGACTTCAATGGACTGTTTAGTCAGATACTCCATCGATGCAATAAAGTAGATGACGATATATCCTATTTCATCATCCGGCACCGGTACGGAGGTGTGATTAAAAACTTCTATAAAACTCTGCTTCACAATATCATAAAGCTTTGGATGGGACTGATAAATATCGTCATTGAGCGGATTGGATACGTTCATCCCGCTTCTGATCCGTTCCAGAGCCATATTGATGTGAAGCATAAGATTCTCGGCAAGGTTCTCATCTTCGCTGTATGGGAAACCAAACCGTTCCTCTACTCTGGCAATCAGCTGGGTGACCAGATCCAGCTGTTTTAAAATGCTGGAATCATTTGCGACATGGTAGTGAGTGCGTCCTGTATACAGGTTGATCATCCAGTTGAAGTAGTTAAGCTCTGTATCATAGAGCTTAATATGAAACTTATGTTCCAGCAGGTGTTTGATACTTTTGTAAAGCTCCTGCTCAGGATTTGGTATATCCACCGAGAGCTTTAACTCGTCCCCTTTCTCATCTGCAAGAGAATGCCTTTTGATAAAAATACACAGGAGGAATAAAAACTCCTGAAATTCTTTATCGGATACATTAAGTCTCTTTTTTGAAATCAGCGGGTCCAGAAAATCATAGATGACAGATAATGTGTCTTCATAATCCCATTGAATCAGCAGATTGATAAAGGCACAGCTTTTATATTTTTTGTTTTTCATCCAGTCAAAGAAATTATCCAGAGGAATATTTCTCAGAAGTATACTGATTAACAGGTGACGTTTGGATATTTCTTTCCCTTTTAGTATAACACCTTCACTGCGTTTTGTAATCAAGGTGATATCATCATTTTCAAGGAAATTCTGCAGCTGGTGCAGACTATTTCTGATCGTCTGTGTAGATGTATTCAGATCGATGGCCAGTGACTGAGTCTTTACATAATCATTCTCGTGGAGAAGGATGAGGAGTATCAGATCATTTCGTTCTTTTGCGGTATAAGTCTGTTCTACTTTGGATTCCTCAAAGAGGGACTCCAGACGTTTCATATTATACAGGGAGCCATAGATCTGCATTCCCCTGCCGGACTGTGATTCCAGCTTTAAATCACAGGATTCCATGATGTTGTTGATTTCGGGCATTTCACGGTAAACAGTGCGTTCTGTGACGCCCAGTTCCTTTGCAATCTCTGAAACCCTCACATAACCGGTTGCATCCAGCAGATATTCGATAATTTCTTTTGCGCGGTCAGAAATAACCATATCTTCACCTATCTTCCTCTCTGATAAAATGGATTATTGAATTTAAATAACGGGCCCTCTGATTTCATTATATTGTCTGTCAATCATCTTTAAAATAGATGCAAAATCTTTGGGTGAATTTTTCAACTTTTCATAAAATGCCATGATATAGCTGCCGCAGGGTTCATCGGATGAAATTTGGCATGTTTCATTTAAAAGCTCGTGAGCGGAAGCATCCGTTATATTATATAGGGCAGCTGCTATGGAAAAAGACAGATAAACAGGGAGAATACCTTCCTGTTCACAGCCGCGCAGTGCCCCAACCAGGCGATCCTTCGGCTTTAATTTTCGGATCGGTTCCCTTCCCACACGTTCCACGGTATCATGGAGATCAGGGTTTTGGAACCGGAACAGCAGATCATCTATGTGAGCTTTCAGCTCTGAAAATTCTACATGATATTTTTTTGAGATCATCATGGCACTTTCTATCATAGCACCTTCCACCAGCTTTCGTATATAGATATCACCAATACTTTCGTCAATATATGTATATCCCTTTATTCCTCCCAGAAATGCGGTAACAGCATGGGCCATGTTATGGATGTACAGCTTTCGTTCCAGATAAAAAGAAAAAGGGCTGAAAGGGACTATTTTTTCATAGTCAGGAATTGGCCCTTTAAAAGCAGCCCGGTCAACCGGAAGATAATCATACTCTTCCACACAGATCCGGAGAGGATCACCTTTTTTCATGGCTTCTGTCATTACAGGCACCATACGGCCGATGGAAGTTTCTACAAGTCCAAGGCTTTCATCCAAAGTTTTTTTATGTCTGTCAGGCAGTGTGTCTTTGATTCTTTCATATAAAAATTCATTGGCATCCATTAGATTTTCACAGATCAAAAGATCCAGAGTGTTGTCAGGATCTTTGTCCCAGCGTCTGGTGAGACCCTCACAGATAACCGGAATGATCTTTTCGAGTACAGTGACACCCACGGAAGTAGCCAGAAGGTTCGCAGATGCGATTTCGTCACTGACAGTGGAAGTATCTTTTCCGTCAACGGCCCGTATGTTTTCTATCCAGACAGTTTTTCCGTTTTCACCTACAATTTCCTGGGGATAAGTTTTATCTCTGTTAATGGTATTTACAACGTCATCATTTACATCCACAAATACGACTTCATAGCCGGTCTGTGAGAGTAGGGCACCGATAAAGCCCCGTCCGATATTGCCTGCCCCATACATAACTGCTTTCATTTGAATTCCCTCCCAAAATACCGGAACAGGGCATTTCCCCGGAAGGAAACGCCCGCTCCATTTGCTATGCTTATTATTTGGATTGTACCAAGAGTACTCAGCTTAACGGTTCTTTAAACGTTCTACGAGTTCGTCATATTCCGGAGCCTGAAGATAGTTTGTAATCGATAAATGCTGCTTGTTAGGCTGAGCTGCTTTTGCAGTACCTGTCAGCTCTTTGTGAGTGATGACCAAGTCTGTGTCATCCGGAATCTTGGAGATCGCGGTGTTGATGACTTCAACCGGGAGGTCAGCCGCTTTTACTTTTTTCTTTAATGCAGCAGCAGACATTGCACTGGATCCCATACCCGCATCACAGGCAACGACAATCTTCTTTACATTTGTAAGATCTAAGCCTGCAACACCGAGAGAAGCATCATTTGTCACGGCATCAGATGTACTGGAAGCACTGGAGCCCATAGCTTCTTTTGGAATGACAGAAGGACCTAAAGAAGCTTCTCCCTTTCCTTTTGCCACCATTCGTTTTACAAAGAAGGCGTTGATCACAAAAGACACGGCACAGGAGATTGCCACACCTGCAATGACACCGATCATAGAACTCTTGGGCGACAGTGCCAGGACTGAGAAAATACTGCCCGGAGAAGGTGTTGCAACGGTTCCCACATTCAGAAGCGTAAATGTACCGGTACCTGCGATACCACCCGCGATCATACCGATGATTGTGAGAGGATTGGCTAATACATATGGGAAATAAACTTCATGGATACCGCCAAAGAAATGAATAAGAATCATTCCGGGAGCGGCTTCTTTCATCTCGCCTTTTCCGAAGAACCAGTAAGCAAGCAGGAGTCCGAGACCGGTACCTGGGTTAGGAACTAATAAAAACAATGCTGAATGTCCTAAAGTTTTAACCTGCTCGTAACCGATTGGTCCAAAAATACCGTGGTCTAAAGCGTTATTTAAGAATAGTACTTTTGCAGGTTCTACAAAAATTGCAGAAAGGGGAAGTACATTGTGGGATACAATCCAGTTTACTCCGTTTGTGAGTACCTGGGTCACGGTATCCATGACAGGACCGAAGACAAGGTAAGCTACACAGCAGAGAATACCGCCGATGATACCTAAAGAAAAATTGTTGACGATCATTTCAAATCCGCCGGGGATCTTTCCGTCTACCGCTGCATCGAACTTCTTAATGCACCATCCGGATGCAGGACCTAAGATCATGGCTGCGAGGAACATAGGAGTTCCCGGTACTGCGACGATGGCACCGACCGTTACTAAGGCACCAATGACGCCTCCGCGGTCTCCTCCGACCATTTTACCTCCGGTGTGACCGATCAGGATAGGAAGCAGTGAATTAAGAATCGGGCTGATCAGGTTTGCAAGCTTTGCATTTGGTGTCCAGCCTGTTTCAAGGAAGAATGCGGTGATCAAACCGAATCCGATGAACGCGCCGATATTTGGGATAACCATTCCGGCCAGAAATGCTCCGAACTTCTGAAGCTTCTGGGAGAATGTTGTTTTTTCATGTTCCATACTATAACTCTCCTTCTTTTAAATAATTCTCATTGATGATCCTGATAAATTCTTCTTTTGATGCGGCAGATAATAGTTTTTCACATTCCTCCGGTTTGCAGAGGATATCAGTAATCTGCATCAGTTCCTGTATAGTGTCTTCTTCCTTACATGCAATTCCTATCACATAGGTTACAGTTTCACCGTTGTAATCTATGGTGTCAGGAAAGTGTGCAATGCAGATTCCGGATTTTAATACCTGATTCAGAGAATTTTCATTCCCATGAGGTATGGCAACGCCGAACCCTAAATATGTATTGTGTTCAAGCTCTCGTTCGATCATGCTGTCTTCATATCCGGGATTCACATATCCGTTGGATACAAGAAGTCTGCCTGCAATGCAGATTGCATCTTTCTTTGCTGTACTTGGAAGTCCCCATGCTATGTTGTTTAAGAATTCATCATCAAGAAGTTTGCCGGCCATGCTCACCTCTCCTTTGTTGGGCAGCAGCCAGTTCCCGGGCGGCTGCTGTTTGCTGTAAACGTTTATCTGTATTTATCATAGCTTATGATTTGTATGGATGTAAATACAGACTAATGCTATCTTTTTCATCGGAGGTTGTGACATAATTTTGTTTCAAAACAAAAAAAGGGATGGTTTTCAAACAAGTAAAAACGCATCCCTAATAATTTGTGTGAAGTTAAAACGTGAAATTATAGCTATAATAAAGGATTACCATTGTCAGAAATTTCTTTCATAGCATCTAAAACTTCAGAGATTTCACATGCTTCTATCTGTGCTTTACCAATATCTTCTCCTAAATCTAAAAGAAGTGTATTGTCTACAAGACGAGTTATACTATTAACAAAACAGCAATTCATCTTTCTTGTCTTCTTTTATTAAGTAATAGTAGTGGCAATCGTAAAAATTATTCCTTATTTTTTTGCCTTTCCGGTGGAATTTCGGACAATCAGTTCCGGTTCATATTCCAGCCTCATAATATAATGGTGTTTTGAAATCCCGTCTTTCTGCGCATTCTTTTTATAAATAATATCCACGGCTTCTTTGCCCTTGAATGCAGCCGCATGTTCAATGGTCGTAAGGGAGATCTGGGGCATGCCCGAAAGAGGTATATTATCAAAACCACAGACCGAATAGTCTCCCGGTATTTTATAGCCGTGATCTGTGATGGCAGACATGATCCCGAACGCGGTCATATCGTTGTTTCCAACAAAAGCAGTGGATTTCGTGTGATTTTCCAGGGCCTTTGAGACAAGGTTATAGCCATTTAAGTATTCGGAATTATCCGGTGTATATCTGGAATAAGTAGAAAATTTGGATGAAAGAACCTCTATATTATTTAAATCAAAATTGTATGCCTTAAAACTGTTTTTTAACCCTTCCAGCCTGTGAAGCCTTCCGATTTCTTTTTGTTTGATCGGTGCTGAGACAAAAGAAACATGGGTGTGCCCGAGTGAGATCAGATATTCACCAAGTATGAAACCGGGTTTTTTGCTGTCCAATTCAACCGAATCAAAACGGGAGCCTTCAGGTTTGTCACCGATGGAAACCATAGGCACTGACTTGGACAGTGCATTGATCTCTGATATCTTAGAAGACGGAGGGTACAGAAAAATGATACCGCTTAAATCAAAGTTTGAAAGCATTTTTATGTAATACTCCTCCTGAGACACATCCCGGATCGTGGATACGGAAAATACGGTATAGCCATATTCTCTGGCCCGCTCTGTGATGGAATGGATCAGCATGGAGTAATAGCCATTAGACAGAATAGGGCAGATGACGATGATCGTTTTGGAAAGTGCGGATGCTTTTTTTAACGTATTTTTCTCTGGTTTCTTATAGCCCAGTTCTTTTGCTGCGGCTTTTACTTTATCTATCGTCTCTTTTGAAAAGGAGACATGGGGCTTGCTGCTTAAGATCATAGAAACACTGGACTGGGAGAGCCCTGTGTACTCAGCAATATCCCTCGTTGTGACTTTATTTCTCTTTCCCATAACACCCCTCCTGTCAAGTGGAAATATCTTCGATTTATTTTGATTAATAAAAATTACTAATTGAAACTTTTTATTGATTATTAATATTATACTAATGATTAATAACAAACACAAGGAAAACAGGGGAAAGTGTCTGATCTGAAAAAAATAAAAGAGGAAAAGGCCTGTTAATCAATGATCTATGATTAATCAAAAGTGGGCGAAAGCCGCATAAAACGGCGGTTTGGCACGTTTGACAGGGCCAGATTATTATGATTAGATAAGGGCAGTAAGACAAACAGGGACTCAGTCGAAGGAGGATAAGAACAGTGTATGATGTAGCGATTATAGGTGCGGGGATTACAGGATGTTCCATCGCATATGAATTAGGAAAGTACAATGTAAATGCAGTGGTCATTGAAAAAGAAAATGATGTGGCTGTCGGCACAACGAAAGCAAACAGTGCCATCATCCATGGAGGATATGACCCGATACCGGGATCTCTGATGGCAAAATACAATATCAGAGGAAATCAGTACATAAAAGAGCTGTGCGAAAAGCTGGATGTTCCATTTAAACAGATCGGAGCCCTGATTGTTGCTTTTGAAGAAAAAGAAGAAAAAACCTTAGAAGAGTTAAAACAGCGTGGAGAGAAAAACGGTGTTCCGGATATGGAGATCTGGGATCAGGAAACCTTAAGAAAAGAAGAACCAAATATTTCTGAGAAAGCTGTCAAAGCTTTATTTTCCCCAAATGTAGGAATCATCAGCCCGTGGGAGCTGGCAATCGCTCTCGGAGAGATGGCTGCCTTAAACGGTGTTGAATTTAAGCTGAACACCGAGGTTACAGATATTAAAAAGAACAATGATTCTTATGAAATAAAAACCAACAACGGAACCGTTGAGGCAAAATATATCTGCAATGCGGCAGGAGTCAACGCAGACAAAGTAAACGAATATACGAATAAAAAATCCTTTACGATCAAGCCTAATAAAGGTGAGTATTACTTATTGGATAAAAGCCAGGGAGAACTTGTAAACCATGTAATCTTCCAGTGCCCGAACAAAGACGGAAAAGGTGTCCTCGTATCACCTACCGTACACGGAAACCTGATTGTGGGGCCGAATTCACAGCCTACGGACGGAGACGATGTTTCAACTTCGACAGACGGATTAAGCTTTGTAAGAAATACTGCCTTAAAATCCGTGCCTGGAATTAACTTCAGAGAATCCATCAGGAATTTCGCGGGAGTCCGTGCAAGAACAAAAGAGGATGACTTCTTCATATTTGAAGATGAAGAAAACAAAGGCTTTTTTAATATTTCAGGAATGGCCTCTCCGGGACTTTCTTCTGCACCGGCAATCGCAGTTGACCTGTTAAAGATGATGGAAGAGTCAGGACTTTGTCTGAAAGCAAAGGAAGAAATCAAGGACGAGAGAAAAGTAAATCGTTTTAAGAAGCTGAGTGATGAAGAGAGAGCCGCGCTGATTAAAGAAAATCCATTGTACGGAAAAATTATCTGCCGCTGTGAAACAGTGACGGAAGGAGAGATTGTGGACGCGATCCACCGCCCGATCCCTGCCACATCCATTGATGCAGTCAAGAGAAGATGCAACGCAGGTATGGGAAGATGCCAGGGTGGTTTCTGCGGACCGAGAGTTCAGGAGATCATCTCAAGAGAATTAAACATTCCGCTGGAAGATGTTCCTCAGGACCGTGTGGGAATGAACATTATCACAGGAGAAACAAAAACAGGAGGTGCCGAATAATGAAGTATGATGTGATCGTAGTCGGAGGAGGACCGGCAGGCCTTGCGGCAGCAGTGGAAGCGAGTAAAAATGGTGCCGATAAAATCTTAGTGGTAGAACGTGACCAGGAACTGGGCGGAATTTTAAATCAGTGTATTCACAACGGATTCGGACTTCATTACTTCAAAGAAGAACTGACCGGACCAGAGTATGCAAATAAATTCATCGAAATGTTAGCCGAGACAAATATAGAAGTGATGCTGGATACTATGGTCTTGGATGTGGATGAAGAGAAAAAATGCGTTCATGCAATGAATAAGAAAAACGGCTATATGGTCCTGGAAGGAAAGGCACTCATCTTAAACATGGGCTGCCGGGAGAGGACCAGGGGAGCCATTGCAATTCCTGGAGACCGTCCGGCGGGAGTCTTCACTGCGGGTGCAGCTCAAAGATATGTTAACATTGAGGGCTACATGGTAGGGAAAAAAGTCCTTATTTTAGGGTCCGGAGATATCGGTCTGATCATGGCAAGGCGTATGAGCTTAGAGGGTGCAAAGGTTGTGGGCTGCGTAGAACTCTGTCCATATTCCAACGGACTTACAAGAAACATCGTGCAGTGTCTGGAAGATTACGATATTCCTCTGTATTTATCCCACACGATTACGGATATCAAAGGGGATAAGAGAGTGGAGCAGGTTACCGTACAGAAGGTGGATGAGAAAAACCAGCCGATCCCTGGAACCGAAATCATATTTGATGTAGACACCGTACTTTTATCCGTGGGACTGATTCCTGAAAATGAACTGACAAGAGCAGCAGGAATCACTATGGACCCGAGAACAAACGGACCGGTCGTATTTGAAAACATGGAGACATCCGCTGAAGGTATTTTTGCAAGCGGCAACGTTGTGCATGTTCATGACCTGGTAGACTTTGTTACAGCCGAGAGTCAGAAGGCGGGAAGAAGTGCCGCAGAATATGTGAAAAACGGCGAGACCGAAGACCAGACATATATTGAACTGAAAAACGGAGACTGTGTAGGATATACAGTTCCTCAGAAGATTCGTCCTGCAAATGTTGATAAAATGGTAGAAGTCATGTTCCGGGTGAGAAACGTATACAAAGATGTGGCAATTAAGGTCACTTCAGCAGGTGAGGAACTGGCTTCCTTTAAAAGGGAACATATGGCTCCGGGTGAGATGGAAAAAATCGTGATACCAAAAGCGTTTTTAGATAAGGTGAAGAACGGTGAGATCACTGTGTCTGTAGAAAAGGTAGGTGCTTAACATGACAGATTTAATTTGTATTGTTTGTCCGAAAGGATGTCATTTAAAAGTCGATGAAGAAAACGGATATAAAGTAACCGGAAACGGCTGTCCGAGAGGCGCCGTATACGGGGAAAAGGAATTAGTCAATCCTACCAGAGTCATCACGTCTACCGTGAGGGTTGAGGCAGAGACAGCGAGAAGAGTCCCTGTGAAAACAAACGGGGATATTCCGAAAGGGAAGATTTATGATATCATGGATGAGCTGACCAAAGTGACAGCTAAGGCCCCGGTGAATGTGGGCGATGTGGTTATCAAAGACGTTCTTGGACTGGGAGTAGATATTGTGGCAACAAAGAAAGTAACAGCATAAGCATTATAGGAGGAAAACATGAGCGTTATTACATTTATTTGTGCAGGACAGATGGCATCAGCAATTACATTTCCGGCGATGGAAAACGGACACGAGGTCCGCTTGGTTGGTTCCCCGCTGGATCGGGACATTATCGACGGATTAAAGAAGGATAATTTTCATATCACATTAAAAAGGACCCTGCACGACGGGATCAAATATTATCAGATTGAAGAATTAGAAGAGGCTCTGGACGGAGCAGACGCAGCGCTCTGCGGTGTCAGCAGCTTTGGATTAGACTGGTTTTGTGATGAGATTCTTCCGGTAATCCCTGAAAGTGTACCGCTCCTCTCTGTGACGAAAGGCATGGTAGATCTGGATGACGGAACTCTGGTTCCATATCCGGTGATCTTTGAGGAACGCCAGCCGGAAGGAAAGCATCTTGATATCAATGCCATCGGCGGTCCGTGTACCAGCTATGAATTGGCAGACCACGATCACAGCCATGTGGCTTTCTGCGGAAAGAACATGGAAACTCTCAAAATGTTCAAAGAGCTTTTGGCAACAGACTACTATCACATCACTCTTTCTAAAGACGTCGTAGGTGTGGAGTGCGCCGTAGCCATGAAGAATGCATATGCACTCGGTGTAACCCTGGCTGTGGGTCTTTCTGAAAAAATGGAAGGAAAGATCGGTATCCAGCACTACAATTCCCAGGCAGCATTGTTTGGACAGAGCGTAAAAGAAATGACAAGACTTTTGGAACTGATCGGCGGAGGCCCGGAGAATATTATTCACGGGGCAGGAGATCTGTATGTGACGGTCTTCGGCGGAAGAACAAGGAAGATCGGAACCCTTCTCGGACGCGGGTTAAGCTTCGATGAGGCTATGGAAGAATTACAGGGCGTGACTCTGGAGTCCATTGTGATTGCAACCAGAACTGCACGTGCCGTAAGGAAACTTGCAGAGAGGGGAGTCGTTTCCCTGGATGAGTTCCCGCTTCTGATGCATGTTGATTCTATCATCAATGAAGGTGCTGAGGTCAATATTCCTTGGGATGACTTTACGATGATCAAAGAATAAAAACAATCTTATGAAAAAAGGGCAGAGCTATTTTTATGGCTGTGCCCTTTTTGCTATGGTTAAATAGAAATAAAATACTTACAGGTGTGTCAAATGACACAAGGGAAAAAACATAATTGACGAAACGGTAAAATCAAGTTACCTTAAAGACAGAAGCAGAAAAACTCGTTGGAAAGGAGTTTGTTATGGAACTGAAAACAACAGTGAAAGATTTGGGGAGAATGCCATGGTTTTACCGGGCAAACAGCAGAACAGGAAAGATATTCGGGAAAAAGAGTCTGCATCTGGATGAAGAGACAGAGATGGTAATTGATTATATGCATTATCCCAAGGGATTTACAACGGTACTTCACAGACATCCGGCTTCTCATGGAATCTATGTGCTGGAGGGACAGCTGGAGACGGACGGTGAGCTTTACGGACCAGGAACGTTTGTCTGGTATCCGGAGGGAATCGCAGCCACACATGGAGCGACAGAATATGAGGACCTGAAGTGTCTACTGATCTCCAACAAAGCATTTTCCATTGAATATCTTGAGGAGGAAGAACAGAGGCAAAACTCCCTTGAGAAAAAAGTGATGGATGTAAACCGAATGCCGTGGTTTTACCGGCCGACGACGACCACAGGGAAACTATTTGGAAAAAAGGCTTTACTATTGGATGATGAGACAGGCATGCAGATCAATTATATGAATTATCCGGCGGGGTTTACCACGATCAATCACAGACACACGGCGGGTCATGGATTTTTTGTTCTGGAGGGTCAGTTACAGACCGGAGATGAGCTTTATGGGCCGGGAACCTTTATCTGGTATCCGGAAGGGTATGTGACGGCCCACGGAGCAACGGAATATGAAGACTTGAAGTGCCTGCAGATATCCAATAAAACTTTTAATATTGAATATGTGTAGTCTCAGGGAAAGGAACTGTTTATGGGAAGCACAGAGGAAATGAAGTTTTTAGTTGATGTTGCGCATCTGTATTATGAGAAACAGCTGACACAGCAGCAGATTGCCAGGAAACTTCACGTGAGCCGTTCTCTCGTATCGAAGGTGCTGGTAAAGGCAAGGAAGAGCGGGGTTGTGGAAGTTGTAATTCATGATGATAAGATCCATGCCCACAAAGAATTAGAAGAACGTATGAAGGGAATCTTCGGCCTAAAGGAAATCATCTGTGCAGAGCCTATGGAAGGTCAGACAGAGGAAGAATGTACAGCACTTCAGGCCGGAAAGTATCTTGCACGAAGGCTGCCCAATGTGAAATATGCGGCAGTTTCCGGAGGACGGATGGCAAGGGAAACGGCAATGAAGTTCACATCCCCGATTCCTTTGGAACATGTGACCTTTGTTCCGCTGTGCGGCGGTGTTGATAAGGAGTTATGGGATATTCAGGCCAACACGGTATGTGAGTACTTTGCAAGCCACTGCGGTGCCTCAGGTCTTCAGCTGCATGCCCCTATTGTTGTCGATTCAAAGGAGGCAAAAGATATTTTTATGAGCCAGCGGTTCATAGAAGAAGTGCTTCAGAAAGCAAAACAGTCAGACATTGCTTTTGTCGGAATTGGAACAGGCAGCAGATATTTTGAAATGACAAACCTCTATCTCGAAAAAGAGCAGTGTATGGAAACCGAAATGAAAGATAAAGTGAAAGGAGATCTTATTTATAACTTCTATGATCTTCAGGGACGGCTGCTGGACTGTCCGTGGAACCGTCAAAATATGACGCTCAGCCTTGAAGATCTCCAGCAGATTCCGGAAGTGATAGGAGCTGCATATGAGACAGAAAAAGCGGAAGCAATCTATATTGCCGTGCGCAGGAAAATCATCAGCTCTCTTATCGTTACGGCTCCATTAGCAAGGCAGATCCTAAAGCTGCATTCCAGGTTTCTCTGAGAAAAAGTTTTGGGAGATACCATGACTTGAAAGATCCCTGCTCTGGTTCTATAATAATGAAAGACACTACTCGCTGTAACCATGAATATGAGGAGGGATTCTTATGGAATACCGTAAGTTTGGAAAGCAATATGTCATAAGGCTGGAAAAAGGGGAAGAGATTGTATCATCCATCAAAGATTTATGTGAAAAAGAAAATATAAAGCTGGGCTCTCTGTCAGGTATCGGGGCTGTAAATAAAGTAACCGCAGGTTTATTTAAGACAGGAGAAAAGAAGTATGTAAGCAGAACTTACGAGGAAGATATGGAGATTGTTTCACTTGGCGGTAATGTTTCCCGCATGAATGGGGAAACCTATCTACACTTCCATATCAGTGTCGCCAATGAAGCGGGAGAAGTCCGCGGAGGACATCTTACAGAAGCCTATATCAGCGCTACCGGGGAATTGGTGCTTACAGAGATCGAAGGAACCGTGGACCGGGAATACAGCGGCGGGATCGGATTGAATTTATTTAAATTTTAAGAGGAGAAGCAGAGAAGTGCAGATATTAACAGGGAGACAGATTTATAAACAGTATAAAGAGTATAACCAGAAAGAACTGAGTCTGTGCGGATGGGTCAGGAGCAACCGGGACTCCAGGGACTTTGGGTTTCTTGTGATCAACGACGGAACTTTTTTTGAACCAATCCAGATCGTATACGGCAAAGAACTTTCAAACTTTACTGAGGTGAAAAAGCTGTCTGTCGGGACCGCGGTGATTGTGAAAGGAATTCTCACAGAGACACCGGATGCCAGACAGCCGTTTGAGATACAGGCAGAGTCCGTAGAAGTGGAGGGTGAATCTCCGTCTGATTATCCGCTTCAGAAGAAACGGCATTCGTTTGAATATCTGAGAACGATCGCCCATTTAAGGCCGAGGGCCAACACATTTCAGGCGGTGTACAGAGTCCGTTCGCTGATTGCCTATGCTATCCATAAGTTTTTTATGGAGAGAGATTTTGTCTATGTGCACACACCGATCATTTCGGGACAGGACTGTGAGGGCGCAGGGGAAATGTTTCAGGTGACAACGCTTGACCTGGAGGAACTTTCCCAGGGTAAAAAGCTGGATTACAGAGAAGATTTTTTTGAGAGAGAAACCAGCCTCACAGTCAGCGGACAGCTGAATGGAGAAGCCTTTGCCCAGGCTTTCCGAAATATCTATACGTTTGGACCGACATTTCGGGCGGAGGAAAGCAACACTACCAGGCATGCGGCAGAATTTTGGATGATCGAACCGGAGATGGCTTTTGCAGACCTGGAAGATAATATGCTGCTTGCGGAACATATGATCAAATATATCATTCAATATGTTTTGGAGCAGGCTCCGGAAGAAATGGGATTTTTTAATAAATTTGTAGACAAAGGTCTGCTGGACCGCCTGCACCATGTGGCGGAGTCAGAATTTGCAAGGATTACCTACACAGAGGCCATAGATATTTTGAAAGAGCACAATAATATGTTTCAATATCCGGTATCCTGGGGAACTGATTTACAGACAGAGCATGAGCGGTATCTGACGGAAAAAGTATTTAAGAAACCTGTATTTGTGACAGACTATCCGAAGGAGATTAAGGCATTTTATATGAAACAGAATCCGGATGGAAAGACGGTGGCGGCAGTGGATCTTTTGGTGCCGGGAATCGGGGAGATCATCGGGGGAAGCCAGAGAGAGGATGATCTGGAGAAACTTCAAATGCGGATGGGCGAGCTGGAAATGAATCTGTCTGACTATGATTTTTATCTGGATTTGAGAAAGTACGGTTCCACCAGACATTCAGGATTTGGGCTTGGATTTGAGAGAATGGTGATGTACTTGACGGGAATGGCAAATATCCGGGATGTGATACCGTTTCCGAGGACTGCGGGAAAATGTGAGTTTTAAACAAAACATAATAGTTGAGATGACTTAAAAATGGAAGCGGACAGTGCTTCCATTTTTTTGTATAGAATAAGCAAAAATACATATGCTATGAAAAAAGAGGTGGTTTGATGCATTCCTTATGGCAGGAAAAAATAGAGTTTCCATATTATCCGATTTTGAAAACAGATAAGCAAGTTGATATATTATATCTGGAGGCATCCCTTCAGAACGCAGTGGAGGCTCATTTCCAAAAAGAACAGGGAAAATCTGTGATGATCATGGAAGAGAAAACTATTGCGGACATGACGGAGCTCGGAGGAATGGGAATCATTAAAGGAGAAACTAAAGAAGAGATCAAAGATCTGCACAGACTGAGGGATTATATACAGGGAAGGAATATTCCCTGTGACATGGTCGTGGAATCCGACACCTGTATCTGGGTCCATCCGATCAAACTGTTTTTGTTTATGACAGAGGGAATCGATGTATATGAACAGATGAAAGTGATGGGGCGTAAGGGCAATAAACTGGACACGGGAACCGTTTATATCACGGCAGATACGGTTGTTGAAAAGAAAGAAAAGGAACCGCTTTATGTTCACGCATTTTTAAGCAAAGAATTTCCGCGGATCGAAAAACCATACAAGGAAATGCGAAGGTACGGAGACTGCTGGCTTATCTGTACAGAGGAAGAAACAGCAGAAGGAAGTGATTTCTCCTGGATTATATGATAGAATAAAAACAAAAAATCAGGAGGACATTATGAGCAAGATTGAAGAAATCAGAAAAGAAATGGTAGCAGCCATGAAAAATAAGGATAAAGCAAGAAAAGAAGCTTTGTCTATGCTGTTAAGCGCATTAAAAAATGCACAGATCGATAAAAGAGAAGACCTCACGGAGGCCGAAGAAAATACAATTATTGCAAAAGAGATGAAACAGACAAAAGAAACCCTGGAATCCTGTCCGGCAGAGCGCACAGATATCATTGAGGAATGTAATATACGCCTGGCGGTCATCAAAGAATTCGCTCCTGAGGAAATGAGTGAGGAGCAGATTAATTCAGAGATTGATGCGGTGCTCGCGGAACTTGGCATTGAAACTCCAACAGCAAAAGACAAAGGTAAGATCATGAAAAGCCTAATGCCAAGGGTGAAAGGAAAAGCCGACGGCAAACTTGTCAATCAGCTTGTGGCTGCAAGGATCGGATAGGGGGCTGTATGGAACATATTTTAGTGGTTGTCGACATGCAGAATGACTTCATAGACGGTGCCCTGGGGACTAAAGAAGCAAGGGAGATTGTTGAGGCAGCGGCAGAGAAGATAAGAGAGTTTAAAGGCAGTATCTACGGAACATTAGATACTCACTCTAAAGATTATCTCAGTACACAGGAAGGTAAAAATCTGCCTGTTCCCCACTGTATCCTGGGTGAAGAGGGATGGGCACTGCATCCTGATATCATGGATGCCATCTCTGAGACAGAAGCGGAAGTGATGGACTTCTGCCGGAAAGATACATTTGGCTCCATTGAACTGTGCGAACTGCTGAAGCAGAAATATGAGGGTAAGGACGCCGAGATTGAATTCATAGGCCTGTGCACGGATATCTGCGTGATATCCAATGCACTTATGGTAAAGGCGGCCCTTCCTGAAGCAAAACTGATCGTCCACGCGGACCTTTGCGCAGGAGTGACAAAAGAAAGCCATGACAATGCCCTGAGTGCAATGAAGATGTGTCAGGTGGACATACAATTCTAAATAAGAATCCTTTTAAATAAAATGGGACGGTCACACCAGCTAAAAAAAATATTTAGCTGGCGGCAGTCCCGTTTTTGTCCCTTAAAAGACTTAAAAAATTGCTGAGTTTTTTCCGGCAGATAGTATATCCATTTTCTGCATGATTGGAGTGAGGCATTCTAAGAGCCGAACAGAAATCATGTAGAAAATGTCACACATGTTCAATGTCCGTATACTCTGATATTTCCCTGTTGGTTGTCCTGAGATCTGAAACACTAAGATCATGGATATTTGCGTGGCCGGTAATGCGTCCGAACATTTCCAGCTCAGACCTGCACACATTCAGGTAGTTGCAGAGCCGTTTGGCCGAATGATCGATATGAAGCCGTTTTCTCAATTCTTCATCCTGGGTGGCAACGCCGACCGGACACTGTCCTGTGTTGCAGATACGATACTGCTGGCAGGCAGCAGCTACAAGAGCAGCCGAAGCGATCGCCACGGCATCTGCACCCATGGCCAGTGCTTTCGCAAAATCCCCCGGAAGCCTGAGTCCTCCGGTGATGACCAGATCCATGGAAAGATGATGCCGGTCCAGATATTTTCTGGCTCTGGACAGTGCAAAGATCGTAGGGATGGAAGTGTTGTCCTTTAATGTCCGTGGACTGGCACCTGTGGCCCCGCCCCGCCCGTCTATGGTGACAAAGTCGGCATCGGCATATGCAATCCATTCAAGATCCTGTTCGATATGTCCGGCTGCGATCTTTACGCCTACTGGTCTTCCGCCGGAGGTATCTTTCAGCCAGTCTACCATTGTCTTTAAATCCTCTTTGGAATTAAGATTCGGAAACTTGGAGGGGCTGATGACATCCTCACCTAAAGGCTTATTTCTGATCTTTGCAATCTCCGGGGTAACTTTGTCTCCGGGCAGGTGTCCGCCCATGCCGGGCTTGGTTCCCTGTCCGATTTTAATTTCTATGGCATCTGCGCTGCGGAGATTTTCTTCTGTGACACTGTACAGGTTCGGAACATATTCAAATATGTACTTGTAAGCTGCCTGCCGTTCTTCGGGAAGGATTCCTCCTTCGCCGCTGCACATGGCGGTCTTGGACATGGCGCTGCCTTTTGCAAGTGCGGTTTTTAACTCTTTGGATAAGGCACCGAAAGACATATGGGATACATAGATGGGGTGATATATTTCCATTGGCTTTTTGGCTTTTTTACCGATCACTGTTTTGGTGTCCACAGGATCGCCCGCATTTAGTGGTGCCGGGTTCAGCTGAGCGCCCATGATTAAAATATCATCCCAGGATATCATGGGCTTTAAGGTGCCCATGGCATCAACGACTGACGAACCCGTAAGAGCCATCTGATGTATGGCATCCATCTGCGGAAATTCTTTTGAATCAGATTTTGCAAAAGCATCGGGGTAAGCCAGGGGGTTATCTTTTATGGGCGAAGGAGTTCTTTTGCCTTCTGCGGGTTCAAATTTATCTTTTGATGCCTTGCAGACCGGACATGTATAGTCAGCTTCCAGCTGGGAAAAGGGGACGGATTCACTTTCCTCGTCGTAGACGTAGCCGCAGATACTGCATTTAAAAATACTCATAAAAAACCTCCGATTCGTGTTATAATAAAAAATATTGTCTTGTGTAATAGATACAGCCTTGCAATGAAATAAGAATTATTCTTATTATACCATATGAATGAGAAATTGTATCAGAGTGAAAACAATTTTTGGAGGAAGGAACATGATTTTTGAAACCCATGCTCATTATGACGATGAGCAGTTTGACAAAGACCGGGAAGAACTGCTGGATTCCATGGAGAAGAATGGGATCGGGACCATTGTAAACATTGGTTCCAATATGGAAACGTCACGGTGGACGGTAAAAGCTGCAGATAAGTATCCGTTTCTTTATGGCGCGGTGGGGGTTCATCCGTCAGATACCGGTGAAATGAAAACAAAGGATCTGGCTGAGCTTAAAAAATATGCATCAAATCCCAAGATTCTGGCTATTGGAGAGATTGGACTGGATTATTACTGGGATGAACCCGAACGTCCTATACAGAAAAAATGGTTTGAAGCACAGATGGAGCTCGCCAGGGAGACAAAGCTTCCGATGGTGATCCACAGCCGGGATGCCGCGAAAGATACAGAGGATATGATGCGGGCAGCCCGCGCCGAGGAGATTGGGGGAGTGGTTCACTGCTTTTCTTACCCAAAAGAAATGGCGAGGAAGTTTTTAGATATGGGATTTTATCTTGGAATCGGAGGAGTTGTCACATTTAAAAACAGCAGGACATTAAAAGAGGTTGTCTCCTATGCACCGCTGGACAGAATTTTGCTGGAGACGGACAGCCCTTATCTTTCTCCGGAACCAAACCGGGGAAAGAGAAATTCTTCTTTAAATCTGCCGTATGTGGCAGAACAGATTGCCGCACTCAAAGGGATCAGCACAAAGGAAATTATTGAGGTCACAGAACAAAATGCCAGGAACATGTACCGGATGAAAGAGGTTTAGATGGAGAAGTTAAGCAGCCCTAAAAAAACAATAGAAATCATTCAAAAGTATAACTTTGATTTTCAGAAGAAGTTCGGACAGAATTTCCTGATTGACAGTCATGTGCTTGAGAAGATTATAGACGCAGCAAATATAACAGAGGACGATTTTGTGCTGGAGATCGGACCGGGTATCGGCACGATGACCCAGTATCTTTCAGAACATGCCAGGGAAGTCATGGCTGTGGAGATCGATCACAATCTGATACCGATCCTTAAAGAAACTCTGGCCGGATATGACAATGTGGAAGTGCTGAATGAAGATATTCTGAAGGTAGATATAGGAAAGATTGCAGAAAAGAAAAATCAGGGGAGACCGATCAAAGTCGTGGCAAATCTGCCCTATTATATTACAACGCCAATTATCATGGGACTGTTTGAAAAGAATGTCCCTATGAACAGCCTTACGGTTATGGTACAGAAAGAAGTGGCACAGAGGATGCAGGCAGGACCGGGTACAAAAGATTACGGTGCACTGTCACTGGCTGTCCAGTTTTACGCCGAACCGTATATTGTGGCCAATGTGCCGCCAAACTGTTTTATGCCCCGCCCGAAAGTGGGATCAGCTGTTATTCGTCTGACAAGATATAAGGATATGCCAGTAAAGGTAAAAAATGAACAGCTGATGTTTTCCATTATCAGGGCCTCTTTTAACCAGAGAAGAAAAACACTTCAGAATGGGATTAATAATAGCAGTACACTCCATTTTTCTAAAGAACAGGTAGTAGACGCTTTGGATAAAATGGGACTATCGCCGAAGATTCGTGGTGAGGCACTGAGCCTTGAACAGTTTGCAAGGCTCAGTGACCTGCTGGAGGGCTAGAGAGACAGAATCCAGTAGCCGAAGTTTCCTGTCTTTTGACAGGATTCCGGCACGGTTAAGAAATCCCTGAATCCGAAAAGTTTTGCAATGAAATTTTTTTCATTGTCAAAAACACCCGGAACTCCCAGATAGATTCTGTTTGTCTGTCTGTGCTGACATAACATCAGGTGTCCGTAATTTCCGTAGTTCAGCAGCAGAAACCCGTTGGTTTTCATGTTTTCCGGCACATGAGGAATATTTTGAAGATCCTCTACTTTGATTTTGATGCTAGGATCCAGCATATAAGAAGGAGGTAAGGGCAAGGTGGGATACTCCTTCCAGTCAAAGAGACTGGGTGTGTTCGGCACTCCCTGTTCTTTGGCTTTCTTTTCCAATTGGAGGGCTTCAATATATTCTGCCAGCTTTGAATCAGGATCAGCAATACGTTCTTCATGCTGTCCGGCAGCTTTTTCTTCTGGAGGTTCTTCTTCGGAGGTATCCTCTTCGGTCAGTGATTCTGCGCTCATAGGTTCAGACTCCGGAATTTCCGGTTCTACATAGACACGGGGAGGCAGACCTGCCGGTTCGGGCGCCGGTTCCGGCACCGTGGATTTTGTGTCAGGGGTCCCGGCAGGAATCGGAATTTCCTGCGGAAGTTCGTCAAAAGGATCCTTTATAGGAGGAGGATCAGGAGCGCCGGACGGCGGTTCTTCTTCATCTTCCTCTGGTACTTCTTCGTCTGATGGAGAAGGATTCTGTACAGGGCGGGACTCAGGCATACTATCTTCCTGGGCAGGTTCTGACGGTTCTGTATCCGCCGGTGCGGAGCCGGAAAGGCTTTCTCCCTGAGCAGGTTCCGGCGGTTCCTGGGTTTCAGGAACAGGGACTTCTGTCCGGTCAGTTTCTTGAGACTCCCTGGTCACTTCTCTCTGAACAGCATCAGATTTCCTGACTTCTTCTGTCCGGTCAGCCTCGGGATTTTTGGCCATGTCTTCTGTCGGCAGGAAATTTCGTATCGTGATCGGTTTGTCATTCCACTCTGATCCAAAGAAATGGCTGTTGGAGTGATAGATCAAAAATCCGTCTACCTGGTCCAGATCTACAACCAGAGGGTAAGTATTCTTAAACTCAATGATAGTGTCATTGCGCTGGAAGGAATCTAATAAAATGCCTTCCATGGTTCCGTGGCGGAACCGGTAAAAATAGATTTTGTACGTTAAGGCCTCGTCATTTGTTTTGACATGGAAGTATAAGCGAAGCTGTTTTTGACGCTTCTCAATTTTGGCGAATCCTGCATTTTCGCCTTTCATGCCATTGCTGTATTCGTATAGATATGAAACGATTCGTTGATATTCAGCCAATGTGATACTCTCTTTTTGATTTATTCTATGAGGAGGGACTAAAAAATATGACCGGAGGAAGACAGAATGAATGAAAATGAAAAATTTATGAAAGAAGCCATAAAACAGGCAAAGAAAGCGGCAGCTATAGGGGACGTGCCCATCGGCTGTGTCATAGTATTGGACGGAAAAATCATAGCAAGGGCTTACAATCAAAGAAATAAGAGAAAGACAACACTGGCCCATGCGGAATTACTGGCGATTGAGAAAGCCAGTAAAAAGACAGGGGACTGGCGGCTTGAAGAATGTACGATGTATATCACTCTGGAGCCGTGCCAGATGTGTGCGGGGGCTATAGTCCAGGCGAGAATACCCAAGGTTGTTATCGGGGCGATGAACCCTAAAGCGGGATGTGCAGGCTCCATTCTCAATATCCTTCAGAGGGAAGAATTCAACCATCAGGCAGAGATTGAATCGGGAGTCCTCAGAGAAGAATGCAGCCATATGATGAGCGATTTTTTCCGGCAGCTGAGAAAAAAGGGTTGACATTTTGACCAGTTTTCCGGCTTGCTGTCTCAGAGATGTAAGATTTTCTAACTTTCAGCAAAGTCTCTCCGGCGGCCCGTTCGGAACTCGCTGACGCTCAGACAGCCTCACTGTGCTCTGCACACCGCCTCCGAGCCTTTGCTGAAAGAAGAAAAACTAACATCTCTTCGAATGCAAGGCCTCCAAACTGGTCAAAATGGACGTAATATCTGCTGGAGCAGGCTGTTTAGAGACAAAAGGTGCTACCTGTGATAGTTTTTCTCTATTGTCGGAAGGAGGCCTTTCCAGAGCCGACTGGAGATAATGGAGAAAAACTCATAGGTATTTTAAATCCATTTTTTCTTTTTAAAGAACCATAGTTCTGCCGTGAAGATCAAAACACAGATGCCGATCAGGATAAAATAGCTGTACGGGTAATGAAGCTCCGGCATATTTCTGAAATTCATTCCGTACCATCCGGTAATCAGGGAAAGAGGAAAAAAGATCGTGGTAACTACGGTCAGTATTTTCATAGTTTCATTCTGCTTAATGTCCACTTGAGACTGATACATTTCACGGATCTGCAGAGCATATTCCCGGAGAAACTGAGTGTAATTGAGAAGACGTTCCGCACGGTTGGTGAGCACGGAAAAATGCCGCACGTCTGTCTGGGAAAAGAAACCGGATGAGTTTTCTTCCAGTTCACTGCCAAAATCACTGAGCTGCTGGTAATAGGCATTCATGCGGAGAAGCTTTCTGCGCACACCAATCATGCGGTGATTTATTTTAATATCTTTTCCTGTGAGAATTTCATCCTCAATCTCGGCGAGACAGGTTTCATAATTCTGGAGCAGGAGCATATCATCTTTGATGAGAGCTTCCACGAGCAGGACAAGAAACTGGGGGAGTGATGATGCGTCGGTTATGTGTCTCTCATTTATGATCAGCTCCAAATCATTTATATGTTCTTTATCTTCAATTAGTACCAAAAGGTCTTTGGAAAGATAATAAGACAGGCAGAATTCCTTCTCTGACGGATTCTTTTTTTCAGGGATTAAGAGCGTTCCTGAAATAAAATCTGAAAAAACATCGGCCTTACAGCTGTTGATGCCATGATTCCTGACGGTGTCAAGAAATGGCTGATAAGAGCACAGGTCCGGATAATTTTGAAAATATTCTTCCGTTGTAAGCAGCTTTGCAGTGCCGTCATGCATTGGATAATTCATAGGCTCACCTTCCTTTATTCTATCAATTATAGTATTGAAAGGTAAAAAATAAAATAGAAAATAAAATAAAAGTTGACGAATGTGAACAATATTTAGTATAATCAAATCTGCACACATAATATAATCTTAATACGTCAAAAAGCTTCCGTGCAGCCGGGGAGGCAGCGGTGCCCTGTATCTGCAATCCGCTAAAGCAGAGGTGATGGCCTGTTTCGGGCTTTTCCCTGTGGAGCTGCCCTTCATAAGTGGCGTTGATGTTTGGGTCTTACGCAATGAGAATCTATGAACCGTGTCAGGTCGGGAACGAAGCAGCACTAAGTAGAACCTTTCATGTGCCGTAAGGGTGCCTGGGCTGAGTTAACTGTGGAGGTAACGTCTGTGGAGAGAGTTCAACGCAGGCCGCACGGATTTTAAAATAGAATATTTGAATTTAGAAACCGATTTTAAGGCACAGCTTTAGAATTGGTTTTTTATTGCTTAGGAAAGACCTTGTCACGCTAATGCGTGAAAGTCTTTCCTAAGCAATAAAAAACGCTCCGCGGGATGTACACAGATGCGTTTATGCATAGAACAATCGGCAGCAGACAAATCTGCCAGTATTTGTGCTATATGCATAGACTTCGATTTCCTATAATATATATGATAAGATAGCGGCTTATTATATATTTAGATTGAAAAGAGGGAATCCATTTGGATAAAAGAAGCAATCAAATATTAAATCAACTTTTGGCAGGGGGCAGACTGCAGCTGGCGGAAATTTCTGAAAAATATCAGATTTCTGAGCGGATTGTGCGCAAAAAGATCAGAGAGCTGAATGACGAATTAAATGAAAGCGGACTGCCTTCGGTCAGTATAAACGGAGAGGGAATTTTAAGGTTTGAGGTCAGGGAAGAAGGGCTTTTGGAACAGATTCAAACGTTTATTATGAACAATGATTTTTATACATATCACCTGTCCAAAAATGAACGAAAGACAATCCTTGCGATGCTTCTTTTGAATCAAGAGAAGTATGTGACTGCAGCCTGGATTTCAGAGTATATCAGTACGAGCAGAAACACAGTGATCAGTGATCTGAATGACCTGAAAGACTGGTTTTTGAAACATAATATGAAGCTTGTCTCTCAGGTACAAAAAGGATATATAGTGGAAGCTTCAGAGGGAGATATACGTTCCGGTATGCTGAAGCTCCTTGAGCTGAATCTGGATGAAGAAAAATATGGCGCAATGGGTGCGTTCCACGTGTTCGGACATCTTCTCCTAAAAGAAATTCAATATCAGGGACGGTATGAAACGATACAGAAGGTTTTAAGGGAAGAAGAATTGAGGCATGACTGCTTTCTTTCCGACTTCTCTTTTTCAGTGGCAGTCTATGAACTGCTGATTCTGGCTGAAAGGGTAAAAAAAGGAAAAACATTAGAACAGGAACGGCAGCCGGACTGGGAAAATGCATCCCTGAGCTCAAAATATCCGCTGAGCAGGGCTGTACTGGACCGTCTGGCAGAAGAATTTTCACTGGATATACCGGCAGCAGAAGCAGAAAATTTTGTATTCTGCCTCAGAAGAAAAAGCTATCTGAAGAGCGGAACGAATAATGTGGACCAGCTGGTGATCCCTGTTTTGATCGGGGAGGTGATTTACCGCATCATCAGCAGGTTTCGGATTAATTTTTATCTGGATTTTGCACTTTACGATCTGCTGGTGGATCACATGAAATCTTCTGTCTATCGGATGTCTTCAGGGGAGGTTCTTGAAAATCCGTTTCGGGGAGAGATTGAAAAGGGATATCCCGAAGTGTTCTGTACGGTGGAAGAATGCCTGAAACCATTGGAGGATTATCTTGGGGTGAAAGTTCCCAGAGACGAAGTTTCCTTTCTTGTCATGTATTTTGCCTCTATGCTGGAGCGGGACAAACTGGAGCGGATGAGGGAACGGAAAGTACCAGCAGTTCTCGTATGCGCCATGGGAAGGGGAACCGTCCAGCTTATGCTGGCAAAACTAAAACAGCTGGAGGATGTACTTGAAATCACGGATGTGAGATCCTCACACGAACTGAAAGATATGGGCAATATAAACGATCAGCTGGTGATTTCCACAGTGGCATTTCCCGATGGAGAGATAAAAAATATTCTCATGGTCAGTCCCCTGCTGGAACAGGAGGACATTTACAGAATCCGGAGAAAGGCGACTAAGTTAAGAGAAAACTGGTCCGGAGGCCAGACGGCAGAGACAGGAAAATTTCTCAAAAAACAAAAAAAGGCCGAGAGGAATTCCCTTGGAGCTATGCTCTCGGCAGACAGGATTGCGCTGAAGCAGGAAGCCCAAAGCTGGGAGGAGGGAGTCAGGGCAGCAGGCAGGCTTCTCTATGAATCCGGGGCAGTCACCTATGAGTATATAGAAGCTATGGTTGAAAATATTAAGGTCAACGGTTCCTATGTGGTGATTTATTCCGGTATCGCAGCCCCTCACGCTGAACAGGAAAAAGGGGCCGTCAGAGAGGCGGCCAGTCTGGTGAGCCTGAAAAAACCGGTAGTATTCGGGAACAGTGAAAATGATCCGGTCAGTTATATTATAGGCCTGAGCATCTTAAACTCTAACAGCATTAACTGTGCAATCTATAATCTGGTGCGTCTGTTTTCACAGGAGGAGGCAAAAAGCCGAATTGAAGCCCAGCAGTCTCCGGAAGAGCTGCTTGAGACAATCCGGAGGCTGGAAAATGAATACTGCGGATAAGATAAGGAGCAGAACCTTTTTATGGTTCTGTTCTTTTTTTGCCAGTCAACAAGCTTATGCCAGGTTTATGTATTACGATTAGTACAATTTAGTGCTCGTTTCAACGACTTCTCTTGTCCTTTATAGGGTGTCTTCTGAGGCCTATAATGAACTTAACAAAAATACAGACCAATACACTTGAGATCGGAGGAAATCATGATCTGGGAAAACTTAAAAGACACATTGGTACAGACAGATTTGATGGCAGAAAATGAACAGGAGATATTTGAACAGTTAGGAGGTGTGTTAGTTTCAGAAGGTTGCTGTAAAGAAAGCTATGTGAGTGCATTAAGTGAAAGGGAAAAGGTTTATCCCACGGGAATCTTAGCAGGAGATATCGGTGTGGCAATACCGCACACAGATCCGTGTTATGTAGAAACAACCGGAATCGCCATTGGAGTGCTGAAAGAGCCGGTATCTTTTTTTCAGATGGGAACCAATCCAAAAGAAAATGTGAAAGTCCCGGTCAAGTTTGTCATGATGCTGGCAATCGCAGGAAAACAGCATTTGGAAGTGCTTCAGAGAGCCATTCTTTTAATTCAGGATGCAGAGGTTTTGAAAATGCTTGTAAACGCCGGGAATCCGGAGGAAATTATTCAAATCATCAAAAATAAGGAGGATTCATTATGAGGACTTACAGAATTTTATCAGCATGCGGGACGGGAATCGCAACATCAACGGTGGCATCTGAGACGTGCAAACGGCTGCTGGCAGAGAGGGGAATACCCTCAGTGGAGATATCAGAATGCAAAGCACTTGAAGTCGTCGGGAGAGCAGAGATTTTTAATCCGGATGTGATCATCCACACCGCGGAAATTCCGGTAAACGAGTTAAAAGAGTATAAAACCTACCGGACGCTGGAATTTATCACCGGGTTCGGAGCGGAAGAGAAAGCTGATGAAATCGCAGACTATTTGAAATCATTGGAGTAAAGGAAAAAGAAAGGGAGGAAAACTATGAGTGTTTTACAGTACATCTTAGATTTAGGCTCATCTGTGGTTATGCCGCTGATCATAACCATTCTCGGACTGATCCTGGGACAGAAATTTTCCAAGGCATTCCGGTCCGGCATGACCATAGGCATCGGATTTATTGGAATTAACCTCGTCATTGGACTGATGGGGGACTTTGTAAGTCCCGCTGCGCAGGCAATGACACAGCGGTTCGGCATGAATTTATCGGTTATCGACGTAGGATGGCCGGTCAGCGCGTCCATTGCATTCGGCACACAGATTGTACCGTTTGTGTTCCTTATCTGTTTTGTCTTAAATATTATTATGCTTGCTACGAACACAACAAAGACACTGAACATTGATATTTGGAACTACTGGCACTTCATTTTAACCGGGGCACTGGTACAGTTTCTGACAGGAAGCATGATCGCGGGAGTTATAGCATCAGGCATCACCTTTATCATCATTATGAAACTGGCAGATTACTCAGCACCAAGGGTGCAGGAATATTTCGGTCTTCCGGGAGTTTCCCTGCCACATACAGAGACCGTGAGCTGGGCGCCTATCTGTATCTTAATGGATAAAGTTTATGACAAAATACCGGGGATCAATAAGATCCACTTTGATGGAGAGACGATCCAGAAAAGATTTGGAATTATCGGAGAGCCGATGGTTTTAGGCCTGATTCTTGGGGCAGGTCTCGGAGCTCTGGCAGGATACGAGCCAAATAAGATTATAACCCTTGGAGTCAATATGGCTGCGGTTATGTTCATTCTGCCGAGAATGGTGAGGATTCTCATGGAAGGGCTTATGCCTTTAAGCGAAGACGCTAAGAAATTTCTGGCAAAAAAGTTTCCGGGAAAGGAAGTCAACATCGGAATGGATGCAGCCATTGCAACAGGATCTCCTATGGTAATCTCAGCCGCACTGATCATGATTCCGGTCACTCTTTTGCTGGCAGTCATCCTTCCGGGAAACAGGGTGCTGCCGCTGGTAGACCTTGCGACACTGCCGTTCTTTATGATATGGCCGGTCGTTGCATCCAAAGGAAACCTGTTCCGTTCACTAATCACAGGAACATTGATGATGATTGCAATCTTATACATTGCTACCAACTTAGCAGGAACTGCCACATTGATCGCACAGTCCACAGACTTTACGTTCCCGGCAGGTGCAAAGGCGATTTCTTCCCTGGATACAGGAGCCCATTTAGTACCGTACATTATTTATAAAATCGCAGAATTTTTCCAGATGATTTTTTAATCTTTTCACATAAGGAGGCTATATGTTATTAGAACAAGAAAGAACCAAGGTTATCGAGATCGCGTTAAAAATACAGAAGGAAAAGCTGATTCCTCTTACGTTTGGAAATTTCAGCCTGAGGGATCCGGAGACAGGGTATGTGTGCATCACCCCCAGTGGAATGCCCTATGAGACCCTTCATCCTTCTGACATAGTGGTTGTAAGTGTTGATAACCAGATTATCGAAGGGGAACGCCGTCCATCCATCGAAATGCCGCTTCACACTGCCATGTACCGCAGACGGCCGGATGTGTTCGGTGTGGTCCACACCCACTCTACCTACTGTACGGCATGGGCCTGTGTGGACGGAGGAATGCCTTGCATCACCTCGGAGGCGGCAGGTCTGGTAGGCGGAAATATCCGCTGTGCCGCTTTTGTACCGCCTGGAAGCGATGAGCTGGCAGAAGTGACCTCAGAGGCAATCGGAGACGACAAAGCAGTGCTGATGGGAAATCACGGAGCAATCTGTATTGACGAGACAATCGACAAGGCATATAACGACGCGATTGTACTGGAAGAGAGCGCGAAGGTGGCATTTCTGTCTTATCAGATGGGAAATGTCAATACGCTGGAAGATCAGATGTGTAAATTTCTGAAAGAAGACACAGATCAAAACTATGGACAGAAATAAGAATTAGGAGGATGGTAACATGCAGGGGAAAATGAAAGCACAGATGTTTTATGCACCGGGAGATGTAAGGTTTGAGGAGACGGATATTCCTCAGATTAAAGATGATGAGGTATTGGTTCAGGTAAAAGCGGCGCTGACCTGCGGCACAGACCTGAAAACATACAGGAGAGGACATCCGACGATTATCACTTCTGTACCTTCCACATTCGGCCATGAGTTTTCCGGAGTGGTTGTGGAGGCAGGAAAGGACGTTACAAAATTCAAGGTAGGAGACCGGATCGTGGGAGCTAATACCGCCCCTTGTTTTGAGTGTGAGCATTGTAAAAACAAGAGATACAGCCTTTGTGAAAATCTGCAGTACCTGAACGGCGCTTACTCTGAGTATGTAGCTGTACCGGCGCACATCCTGAAATACAATTTCTACCGTGTCCCTGATCATCTGCCGTTTGAACAGGCGGCTCTGCTGGAGCCCCTGGCATGCGCGGTCCACGGAAGCGACCGGATACCGGCCAAGGTGGGAGACACCGTCGCAGTCATCGGAGCAGGACCCATCGGACTTATGTTTATGAAGCTGTTAAGTCTGAAAGGATGCAGAGTTATAGCCGTAGATTTGTCAGATTACCGCCTGGAGCAGTCTGAGAAATTCGGGGTATGGAAAACTGTCAATGCCTCTGGGGAAGAACATATAAATCAAGTGAGAGATTTGTGCGGCGGAAAAGGAGCCGATGTGGTCGTGGAAGCAACCGGATTCCCGGAAGTCTGGGAAAATGCAGTAAATATGGTCAGACCCGGAGGAACGGTTCTTGCATTCGGGGGCACAAAGGCAGGCACAAGTATCACCCTGGACTGTCAGAAGTTCCACTATGAGGAGATCACACTGAAGGCCGTTTACCATCATACACCGTATCATGTACAGCTGGCGCTGAAACTGCTGTCCAACGGGCAGATCGACGGCAGTCTGTTCATCACAGGGCATTATCCTTTAGAAAAAGCCATTGATGCACTGGAGAGCATCGGCAGGCAGGAAGGCATCAAATACGCAATTATCCCTTAAAATAAACTTCCTTCGGGCTTGGCGCGCTTTGCTTCATAGGTTACAATAGTTATTGTATGTATGTTGTTTGAAATGGAGGGTCTTATGAGTACGATTACGGTGATTGGAGCAGGAGTGATGGCATCAAGCCTTTCCTTTCCTGCTGTGGAAAACGGAAATGAGATGCGTCTTACGGGGACACCGCTGGACAGGGAGATTATTGATTCGGTAAAGGCAAACCGTTACCATCCCTCACTGAAAAGAACACTGCCCGAGGGCGTAAAGGCATTTCAGATCGAAGAGCTGGATGCCGCGCTTGACGGATGTGATGCAGTGATTCTGGGAGTCAGCAGCTTTGGGGTAGATTGGTTTATTGAAAATGCCCTGGCAAAGATACCGGATAAAATACCGGTGATCGCAGTGACTAAGGGTGTTGAAGTATATGACGACGGGATGGTAAAGACGTTTCCCGAACTGTTTGCATCAAATGTAGAGAAGGGTAAGAGCCACGAATTTTGTGCCATCGGAGGGCCCTGCAGATGCTATGAGCTGGCAGATCATGATGATACGAGAGTCGCATTCTGCGGAAAGAACATGGAAGTCCTTGAGTTCTTTAAAAAGCTTTTAGAGAGGCCGTATTATCACATTGATCTGACACAGGATGTGGCCGGGCTGGAGATTGCGGTTGCCCTTAAAAATGCATATGCCCTTGGAGTCAGCCTTGGCATCGGTCTGGAAGAAAAGCAGCAGAAATATATGTGCAACACGCAGTCTGCACTGTTTGGACAGAGCTCTTATGAGATCATGAAATTTGTCCAGTACATGGGAGGAAATGTTGAAAACTCCATTCACGGAATCGGCGACCTGTATGTGACCGTCATGGGCGGCCGTTCAAAGGAAATCGGCAAAAGACTTGGAGCTGGAATGCCATATGAACAGGCTATGGAAGAACTCAAAGGTGTGACTTTAGAATCAGTGGTCATCGCCCGGCGGGCGGCGAAAGCTGTTAGAATTCTTTCTGAGAAAAATCAGATAAAAAAAGAAGATTTTCCTCTGATTTTACATATTGATGATGTTTTACAGCATGGATCAATGCTCGATATACCTTGGAAAAAGTTCAGAGTAAATGAATAAGTATGACATTTTCCACATGATTTCCGTTCGGCTCTTAGAATGCCTCACTCCAATCATGTGGAAAATGGACGTAATGTCTGTTGGAGAAGGGCCTCTGTCAAAAAAGGTGCCACTTTTCGAAAGTTATTTACCGCTATTGTAGGAGCGCATTTCAAAAGCGCGACGGAAATAGCGGTAAATAACTTATTAAGTTCAGATTCTATATCTCCGGGACGGCATGAAGGCGTTCCGGAGATATCGGCAGTTATAAGGAGGTACACATGGAGTTAGGGTTATCGGGAAAGACGGCGGTCGTTACAGGGGGAGCAAAAGGCTTTGGACGGGCAGTCTGCCGGGTGCTGGCTGAGGAAGGCGCCAATGTGGTCATGAATTACCGGTCAGGAAAGGACGAGGCGGAGGCACTGATCCGCCAAATGAACCAGGAGTGTCCCGGAAAGGTCTTTGGATTTCAGGGAGATATGATGGAGGAGTCCGACAGGAAAGGACTGTTTTTGGCTGCCTGTGAACAGTTTGGGGGCGCAGATATCCTCGTGAACAATGCGGCCTCCTGGACAACTTCCATGGCTGCAAAAATGCCGGAAGAAGATTTTCGCAGAGTTCTGGAGATGAATCTGACAGTGCCGTTTCTGCTTTCTCAAAAGCTGATCTGCCATCTCACGGAGTCAGGAAAAAAGGGAAGTATTTTAAATGTGGTTTCCAAAGCGGGCATCATGGGATCGAAAAGAAATCATTCTCATTATGCATCATCGAAAGCCGGCTTGATCGGGCTTACGAAATCTCTTGCCAGGGAAACTGCAGAATACGGAATTACTGTAAATGCCATTGCTCCGGGATACATGAAGACGGACATGCTGATGAAATCTTTTAAAGATAAAAAAGATGAAGAAGAACAGAACAAAAAGATACCCATAGGAAGAATTGCAGATCCTAGAGAAGTGGCAAATGCGGCCGTCTTCCTTGTGTCAGAGAGGGCTTCCTATTTTACCGGTATTACGTTTGATGCCACAGGAGGAATGCTGATGTGCTGAGCTGGTTACAAAAATTTCACAGTTGTAAGTTTGAAAGCTTTCTGTACTCGTGATAAAATATTCTTTAGAACTGACAGGCATAGGAGAACCAGATACGATACAATTCAGAAAGAGGTGTGAATTCTATGGCAAAGATTGAATTACCTGATGTAAAGGATATTTTTTTAGAATACCGGAAAATGCAGCTGTTATATCAGTCAGCGCTGAAAGAGATCGGAACAAAGCTTGAAATTTTAAATGACGAATTTAAATTTGTACACAAATATAATCCGATCGAACATATCGAATCCCGGATGAAAAGTGAAGAGAGTATTGTCCGAAAGCTCATGAAAAAAGGGCAGGACATTACCGTAGAAAACATTGAGAGATATATTGACGATGTGGCAGGGATCAGAGTTATCTGCTCCTTTACCCCGGATATTTACCGGATCGTAGATATGATCTCCAATCAGGATGATATTGAAGTTGTAAAGACCAAAGATTACATGGTCAATCCAAAACCCAGCGGGTACAGGAGTTATCACATGATTGTGAAAGTTCCGATCTTTCTCTCAGATACAGTCGTTCCAACAAGGGTAGAGATACAGATCCGCACGGTTGCCATGGACTTTTGGGCGTCCCTGGAACATAAAATTTATTACAAGTATGACGGACATGCTCCGGAATATATCCGGTCAGAACTTCGGGAATGTGCAGAGATGATCAGTTATCTGGACAGTAAGATGCTGGCCATCAATGAAGAGATTCACAGCCTGAAACAGGAGGATATGCGCAGATAACTTAAAAATTTTGTACCTTTTTTCTCTCCTTTCTCATAGTATATTATCAGTAGAGAAAAGGAGCAGCGAAAATGATGGATCGTGAAGGTTTGGGTGATCTGCCTACATTTGATATGGAGTCTCTTTCCAGAAAGCCGATGGTGATGATGGATGAGCAGGATGAGGACGATTATCAGTACATTACGAAGATGTATGGACCGGTTGCAGGTAAAGTACTTGAGTACATTGAGGATGCCTGCGATCAGCTGGAGTACAAGGGAAGTATGATGTTTGACGAGTATCTGGACCGCACGGGGGTTCTTGTACTTGCCGATCATATCTATGACAAGATCAAGGAAATGGAAAAAGAAGACTGTATTAAAAAAGACCGCCTTCTTTATCAGATGGTCTGCACACTGCTGGGAGGAGAACTCTATCACCGCAGATGCCGTTACAGGAGAAAATGCAGAATGTTTTCTGATTAAAAAACATAAGTATGAAGACAGAGATGCCGCAAAACAGCTGGAGTACAGTTGTTTTGCGGCATCTTTTGTCAGTCGGTGCCGGGTTTGTTCTGCCATGCTTTATAAATTTCTTCCTTTGAGGAAGAAGGATAGAGTCTGATCATACGGCAAATGGAGGCGATAGTCTGAGGATCTTCCTCTAAGGCATCGGCTATCTCTGCCTCAGTTTTTCCTCGCTGCATCTTTTTTTGAACCAGATCAATTACTTTGGTATATTCTCCTTCTTTTCTGCTGTACTCCATCTGGGTGACATAATCTGAAAGATTTTTTTGGCGGAACAAATATTCGTCCATACGTTCAGGATCGCGTTCCAGCAATTCAAGTTCTCTGATGGCTTCTTCAATATAAGGATCTTTTTCTATCATGGCACGTTCCTCCTCTCCCTCTGCGCAAATAAAACATGCCCATTGATATAACTTTTTATGCTCTTCTTTTACTTTTGAAGAGTTCAGTTTTGGCAGCTCAATCACATGAATTTCCCACTGATCGCTGTATAGGCTGTGTCTGCTGTCCTCACTCATATGAAAAGAGGAATAAAAATAATTGGTGTCAGCCAGCTGATTGAAACCAAGAATACTGATATGAATGGTCTTAACACAGTTGGCATAAGCTTCTCCTGATTTTAAATCCTGAGTGTAAATTTTTGCTAAATAGGACAGCGATCTTCTGTCCCAGTGTGTGTAGGGCAGTACCTGCATCTCTATGTTAATTTTTCCGGTCCCTTCCACTACGGTATACAAATCAAGTATGGAAAGCTTTCCTTCCAGAAGATCTTTGGAAAGGTGGCGGTCTTTTATATGAATGGTCCCGATCTTTTCAGGAGGAATATGCAGGATACTGCTTAAAAATCCCCGGAGTATCTTAGGCTGCTTCATGATCTGTGTGAAAGCATAGTCATTTTTAAGTGATATATTGTTAGACTTTTTCATCTTTTGTTATCTCCTTTAGTTTATCATATATGGAAAGTTTTTTCAATATCACCTAGTATTTTACAATATAATCACTAAAATGTCAAATTATGTATTTTGGAGATCCAGAGAGTATTTTTATGAGATAACTAAAAGGATCTCCTTCCCTAGTCTGCACTTTGTTAAATCCTTTTCTGACTCGCTTTGTATTCTGCCGTCTGAAAGCATGTCTTCAAATTCTTTTCTGGATAACTGCAGTTTTTCACGAAGTATTGCCGATACTTTTACATCTGATGCATCATTACTTCTGATATGCAGCCTAACAGGTCCGTCAAATGCAGCACATCCGGTTATCTTGTAATCATATGGACCAATTTTGCAGCCGTTTCGTTTCAACAAATCTGTATTCATAGCATATTTATGGGCAAGTATTTGATCATTGCCGTGGAATTTATCCAGAAGTTCTCTGCTCACTGCTTTGGGATGGATTCTGGATAAGACAGTCAGATTCCATGTGGCTTCACAGCCGGAACATTTATAAATAAGCCAGACGTCCAGGTATTTTCTCTGTGCATTAACCCTAAACTGTCCGGAACTGACAAACTCTTTTTGTCTTCCGCATTTTTTGCAGTATCGCACTGCTGGAGGCGGAGTTAAGTACTGTACCTCCCAGACAACCGTTCTGAGAAACTTATTTTTCATAAAATCTCCTTCCTGTTCTAAATTAGATTAGGAAAGAAAAAAGGCGGATTTTCTAAAATTCGCTTCACAATGTCACCTCCTGAATTAGTTATTCTGAAAAAATTCTATCACTCATTTCCGTCAGTACAAACCTCATCCTTTATTATGAAAAAAAGATGAGCCAATACGGTTTTTATATCCGTATCGGCTCACCTTTACATGTTATGGATCATTTTCTCCTGCCGGATGATTCTTTGAATGCTTTTCAGAGACAGAAAATATTTTTCGGATAATAGATCCTGGCTTTCTCCTGCAAGATACTCACTAAATATTTGTGCATTGCGTTTTTGAAAATACTTTAGAGATGCGGCAGAAGTCCCACGGGGCTTTTTTCTGTCCGATCTTCTTGGTATATAAATGCTCTCCCCTTCTACATATTTTTGGATTTCTTTAAGAAGTTCAAGGGGAAGTATATGTTTTGCTTTCTTATAGCTCATACTGCTCTCCTAAAATAAAAATATTAAATCGGAACAGCAAGGGCTATTTGTCGAGATTGAAACGTTATAAATCATGCTGTTATTCAGCATGGCTGCAAATAGCTCCCTGCTATGCAGCAAAAACAATGGGATCAAGCATATGAATTTTCCTCCTCTTTTATTTATAGTTATTATATCATTTTCTGAAAAAAATAATAGCCTTAGATTATCAGCGCCGAGTCGGAATTCATAATTTGGTCTTTGTAATTTTTTACTATCACCGTCAAGCAGTCTGCTGCTCTTAAAGTTTCCTTAAATTTGTTGTGTTTCCTCAGGAAAACGGATAAAATATACAGATAGGACAGAGAGAATGTTAGGAGGATCTTATGAAGCGGGAAAAAGCCATACCAGCAGCAGTCTTTGGACTGATTTTTATTCTTGCTCTTGGAATATGGAATTATATTTTGATAGGAAAAAATAATCAGGGTGTCAGTGAGACCAGCCAGGCATCCCTGCCTGTGCTGACCATAAACACCGGAGGAAAAGAGATCAATGAACTCCATGGATATACAGAGTCCGTGGACGCATCTTTGATGAGAGATTCCATCACGCCCATGAAGGAGGATAAATTCCAGGTTTTTATGAAACACGGAAACAGCTCTATTGAAGCGCTGGATTATAAAATATATAAAGAGAATAACCGCTCTGCCCTGGAAAAAGGAGTCGTGGCTTTTCAGCAGAAACAAAGCGAAGCGGCAGCGGACATAAAAGTCAAGAGCCGCCTGGAGTCGGGGAAAACATATCTTTTGGCTCTGTCGATAGAGGAAGACGGGCAAACGATCACATATTATACCCGTATTATTTACGGTACCGATCTGCATTTTGCCGAGTGTCTGAAGTTTGCAGAGGAATTCCACGATGCGACTTTAACAGAGGGAAGCTCAGAATATGTAAAAAAATATTTGGAAGTAAAGGATGGAACTATCACAAATGATCTTTCTTTCGTGGATATTTCTTCTAATCAGGAGGCGGTCTGCTATGCATCACTGAAACCAAAAACCGAGCGCATGTACGCGCCGGTCATCAAAGAGGCCAGCTCTAATGTGACATCGGTAGAGTACAGGTTTATTTTGTCTGCGGAAAACAGTAAAGGGATCAAGCAGTATTATCAGGTAAAAGAATACTTCCGCATCAGATATTCCAAAGACCGGATGTATCTGCTCAATTATGAGCGGACACAGAATGCATTTTTCCGCTATGACGCACTGGACCGGGCAAACAACAGAATACTCATGGGTATCACGCAGATGAATCCCGAAGAACTGATCAGCAGGAACAGCGGGCGGAAAGCGGCATTTGTTCAGGAAAATGAGTTGTGGTATTACGATTATAAAAATGCTTCCATGACAAGAGTGTTTTCTTTTGTAGGAGAAGATTACAGAGATTCCCGAAATAATTATCCGCAGCATGGTATCCATGTGATGGAGATGGATAAAAGCGGTAACATTAAATTCATTGTATATGGATATATGAACCGTGGAGAACACGAAGGGAAGAATGGTATCGGGGTCTATGAATTTGAAGCGGAGAGCGGAAAAACAGAAGAGAAAGCCTTTATACCGGTGAAGATTCAGTTTGAAAATTTAAAAGATGAAATCGAAAAAGGAGCATACTTGAGTGACAGCGGAAAGTTCTACTTTGAGCTGGACGGGGCTTACTATCAAGTTGATCTGGACAGCCGGGAGTCAAAGACCATCGCGAAAAATATCAGCAGCGGCATGGTCGCAGTCTCCGGAACCGGAATGCTTGCGATAACGGAAAACGAAACGGCTATACGGATTATAGATCTGGAAAATAACAAAGAGCATAAGATCCGCTGTGAGAAGGGAGAACGGATCAAACCAGTTGGTTTTGTGAAAGACGACCTTGTGTACGGTATCGCAGATGAAGGGGATGTGAAGACAAGAAAAGACGGTTCCATCCAGTTTCCAATGAAAAAAGTAGCAATTGCCGATGACAAAAATCAGGAACAGGCTAAGTTTGAAAAGAGCGGAATCTATGTTACGGACGCAAGGGTAGACGGAACTGTTGTCGTACTCAGTCCGGCCAGACGCTCAGGAACAGGGTACAAAAGCATGAAAGAGGATTATATCCGCTACAAAGATAAGACGGAGGATAAAGCTTCATTGGAATACGGATACACAAGCGACCGTCTGAATCAGGTATATCTTTCATTCCCTGATTATGTATATGTACAGACCGTTCCGAAGTATCTGTCTTCTGCGCTCAGCCAGACTGAGAAAGAGTGCGGCGTATCCTTTGCAGTCAATGAACAGCGGTATAAAAATGCCTATGTTTATGCCGGAGGTTCACTGAAGGGCACTTATACGGATATGGCAAAAGCAATTAAAGAAGCCCAGAAAAATGCAGGGGTGGTGGTCAATTCAAGCCAGCTGTACCTGTGGGAAAAAGGCGTCATGAAAAGCTATGGAAAAGTGGCAAATATCCCAATGGTGAAGGCGGAGTCCAAAGACGAGACCGGAATTGCCTGTGTGAAAATGATCACAGATTCCGAGGGAAAAGATGTCACCTATGGTCAGCTGAAGCGGAGTAAAAAAGATGTTTACGGCATGCTGTATGATTCCATGGATAAAATGGCAGCGGATTACACCGGGTGTAAATTTGAAGACGTCCTCTACTGCATCAGCAAGGGAAGGCCGGTCATTGCCAAAAGAGCCAACGGCACATTTATTCTGGTCATGAGCTATAACAATACAAAGATCAGATATTTTGATCCTCTGAAGGAAGAATCTGTTCAGGCGGAACGGTCTTCTATGGAGAGAGAATTTAAAAAGGCAGGCAGTGTATTTTACAGCTATGCGAAATAGAGAAGGTGAGACATGAAGTTTATACACGTTGGAGACCTCCATCTCGGAGCCTGTCCGGAAGCAGAGAGGGGATGGGGGGAAGAGCGGAAAAAGGATATTGAGCAGAGTCTCAGCGAAGTCATTGCGCTGGCCAATGAAGAACAGGCAGACTTCCTGTTTCTGTGTGGGGATATCTTTCACAAAAAACCATCCTTGAGGGATTTAAACAGGCTGGATTCTTTTTTGTCCCAGCTGGCATGTACCAAAGTTTTTATGATTGCGGGAAATCATGATTTTATTGACGAAGAATCGGCATATCTGCGATATCGTTTTTCGGCTGATGTGCATCTGTTCACTGAAAGAGAGCTTACGAGAGTATACGAAGAGGTACAGAATACCTATATCTACGGTCTCAGCTATCACAGCAGGGAAATTACAGAGCCTTTATATGATGAGGCAGGGCCCGGGAAAGAAGAAGGGATTCATATTCTGTTAGGGCACGGAGGAGACGGCACACACAGTCCAATAGATTTTCACAAGCTGAAATGGTCAGGATTTGACTATGCCGCGTTAGGCCATATTCACAGACCTGAAATGATATCAGAGGATCTGATCGCCTACGGCGGCAGCCTGGAACCGTTAAACAGGACGGAGACAGGGCGCCGCGGAATCTTTTTGGGAGAAATCACAGACGAAAAGAAGGTCGTCCGTTTCCTGCCCATCAATCAAAAAAGTTATGTGGAAGTACGGGTGGACCTGACAGAAGATATGGATGAACAGGAAATTCTCTGTGCTGCGGAAGAAGAGATGAAGCTGCTGGGGGAAAACCAGATGTTTACGCTGTTCCTTCAGGGCTCAAAAAGAGCAGAAATTCGTCCTGATTTTGATCTGCTCGGAGCAGAATACAGGATCGTGGATATTGTTGATAAAACAAGGGGTAGCTGTACAGAAGAATCGCTGCTGGAATCCAACAAAGATAATATTATCGGCGCCGTACTGCGCCGCCTTGAGGGGATGCCGGAAGCGTCGCACTTTGCAGGGGAAGCATTTGAGCAGGCATCCAGGGGATTATATCAGAAGCGCCGGTCAGAAAAACGGGAGAGCAGATCTGCTTTTTATATTCGGAATATTTATATCGACGGTTTCGGGAAATTCTGCGGAAAAGAATTATCCTTTGTACCTGGATTAAATATTGTATATGGACCAAACGAGAGCGGGAAGACTACAATCAAAGAGTTTATCGTTCATATGCTGTTTGGTTTGGAAAAATCCAGAGGCATTGCGGCGAGATCTGATGCATATACTATATATACGCCGGTTTATGGAGGAAATTACGGAGGCGTCATGGAGATTGCAGCGGACGGACATGCCTGGCTGCTTGAGAGAAGGTTCCGGGCGGGAGAAAAGTCTCTTCATCTGTATGATAAAGAATCAGGTGAAGAAGGTGATCTCTCAAAGCTGTATACCCTGAGCCTCGGTGCATATAAGGATTCTTTCTGTATTCAGGAAGGGGACATCCCTCCGTCAGGGAATCTCTCTATGGAACTTACCAACTATACATCCAATCTGACAGGCAGTAATACGGCAGATATAAAAATTGATCTGGCCCTGAAGGCCTTGAAAGAAAAGAAGAGTCTGCTGAGACGAAAAAGCAGAGAGGAATCGATTCTTCTGACAGAGAAGAGGGAGCGTTATTTGAAGGCTCCCGAGTCTGGTGATCAGGGCCGAAAGCCGCGGAGTATCCCGTTGTTTTTGGCAGCTGCAGCTGTATTTGCAGCGGCTGGCTTTGTTCATCTGGGCTTCTTTGCAGGCTGTGCGGTATTTCTGGTGTTATCGGTTCTTTCGGTTCAGTCAGAAAAGAAGGAAACGACAGAACGGGAGGACTTTAAGGAAGAATTAAGAAGAGACTACCAAATTCTTAAAGAACAGACAGACCGTACAGAATATAATATAAATCAGGCAGATGCGGCCATTCAGGCTGTTTTAGATGCCGCCGGGGAATTCCGGGAAAATCTCGGAGAACAGTTTAACAAAAAGGTCAGTGAGATCGTCAGTTATCTTACGGGAGGAGTGTACGAAAAAGTAAAAATTGATGAATCACTGTCTTTTATGGTAAAATATAAAAACAGGTTTATTGATCTGAAGTATTTAAGCGCGGGAACCGTAGAGCAGATTTACCTGGCTGTGAGGCTTGCCGCGGGAGAGATTCTATATCCGAAGGAACCAGTTCCGGTTCTGATGGATGATATTTTCGGCAACTTTGATGATGAAAGGACCCGGAGAGCGCTTGATTATTTGAGCAGGCATTCCGGCAGGCAGCTGATCTTATTTACATGTAAGAAAGAGCTGTTTCATCAGCTGGACCGGAAGAATCAGAAAATCCACTGGATTTCCTTAGAGGAAACCAGAGAATAATGAAAGGTGGAGAATATGGCTGAAGAAACAAAAGAGACAAAAAAAGTCATTTCCAAAGAGAAAAAACCCAAAAAGAAGAAAAAGAAAAGAAAGATTCTTTTAAAGATCTCCATTGTTTTTCTTCTTCTGGTGGTTATCGGCTGGTTCACCATCGGAATGAAAGTCATGAAGCTGAGGGCAGAGGCTAAGGATCTGGTAGCCAACACTTCAGAGCAGACATTTAAGGCAACCCAGACGAGTGTCGTCTATGATACGAATGGGAAGGTGATCACCAAACTGAAAGGTGAGAAGGATGTCTATTATCTGAAGTATAAAGATCTGCCGGTTTATGCGGTAGCGGCAATGATTTCCGTGGAGGACAATAATTTTTACAAACATAATGGAGTAGACTTCAGGGGTATCGCCAGAGCAGCAGTATCCTTTGTTACAAATAAGGGAGAAGTTACTCAGGGAGGAAGCACGATCACACAGCAGCTGGCAAGGACTGTATTCCTGACTCGGGAGATTTCCTGGCAGCGCAAGGTCAAAGAAATGTTTGTGGCATGGGGTCTGGAGAAGGAGTATTCCAAGGACCAGATCATGGAGTTTTACCTGAACAACGTTTATTTTGCAAATGGCTATTACGGAATTCAGGCTGCCAGCAAAGGCTATTTTGATAAGGATGCCAAGGACCTGACCATGTCAGAAGCGGCATTTTTGTGTGCGGTTCCGAATGCGCCGAACATGTATGAACCCTATCATCATAAAGAAAAGACATTGACAAGGCGAGACAAGATCCTCAAAGATATGTATAAGCAGAACCTGATCACCAAATCTCAGAGAGATGAAGCTCTGAGAGAAAAGATCACACTGAAAAAGAAAAAGACTGAACAGAAAAGAAATTATATTGAAACTTATGTAATTCACAGTGCTACAAAGGCACTGATGGAAAAGCAGGGATTTGAGTTCCGTTATGTGTTTGACTCTGACGAAGACAAACAGGATTACGATGAAAAATATAATAAGTCTTATGCTGAGTGTAAGAGAACCTTATACAGTGCAGGATATCAGATTCATACATCCATTGACCTGAATGCTCAGAAGGAACTTCAAAGCAGTATCGACAATGCTCTGAGCGGATATACGGAGAAGGATAAGAACAAGGTTTACAAAGTCCAGGGCGCCGGCGTCTGTATTGACAATGAGACAGGCAAGGTAGCAGCCATCGTAGGAGGCAGATATCAGAAAAATGCAGGATTAGGCCTGAATCGTGCTTATCAGAGTCCGAGACAGCCGGGAAGTGCAATTAAGCCGATCCTTGTCTATGCTCCTGCTATGGAGAGGGGATATGGACCGGGTTCTATTGTAAATGACAATCCAATGAACCCCAAAGACAAACACAGGGTCCGGAATTCCGGAGGTTCCTATTCAGGAAGTATAACACTGAGGCGTGCATTGGAGAAATCAAGCAACGTGGCTACGATGAGGCTTTACGAGGAGATTGGGCCGAAATCCGCTCTCCGGTATCTGGAAAAGATGAACTTTAAGAGTCTCGATGAAAATGACTATAAGTATTATACAACCTGCCTCGGCGGTTTCACCTATGGAACTACGGCTGAGGAGATGGCCAGCGGATATGCGGCACTTGCCAATCAGGGTGTGTTCAGAGATCCGACCTGTATTGTGAAGATTGAGGACTCTGACGGTGAGACTGTGGTCTCCAATCCATCCAAGAAAAGAACGGTTTACTCAGCCAATACGGCTTCTATGATGAGCAGCGTTTTAAAGAGTGTTATCACCAACGGTACAGGACGGGGGGCAAAGGTTCCCAATGTAGATACCGCGGGAAAAACAGGTACTACAACAGACAACAAGGACGGCTGGTTCTGCGGATATACCCCTTACTACACAACTGCAGTGTGGGTAGGAAGGGATGACAGCAGGGTAATGGCCAACCTGAGCGGTTCCGGTTATCCTAAGACTATCTGGAGCAATTTTATGAATGAACTCCACAAAGAGTTTTCAGGAGGCAAAAAGCTGAATTCCTATGAAGGCGGAGGCGGCACAGACATGCCGGCTACAGGCCAGACAACAGCAGGTACGACAGAAAAGGGAAGTACGAAAGGTACAACCCAGACAACGACTCAGGCGACTACCCAGGCCACAACCCAGGCGACCACTCAGGCAACGACCCAGGCCACAACAGCAGCGACACAGCAGCAGACCGGCGATGACCGGCGCGGTGCCGGAAATGATGAATAAATAAACAAAGGCAGCAGACTTAAAATAATTAGTCTGCTGCCTTTTGCTATATTGCTGATAAGTTTATAAATGATTCTTTTCCAAATATTCTTTGATGCGCTCGGTTGGGTCCAGGAGTTCGCTGATAGACCCGTTGTGGTTCAGCGTATCGATCAGCAGAGCCACATATTTGCTCACGTCTGAAGATACATACCAATCACGCTCCAACAGTTCCGGTGTCTGGTAAGTAAGATTGGTTGTGATAACCTTTTCTATGATACCTTCTTCCACAGCCTTGTCGAAGACATCAAGTCCGTTTGTAAACAGACCGAAGGTAGAAAGACAAAATACACGCCGCGCTTTTCTGGCTTTCAGTTCTTTGGCCACATCGATCATACTCTCTCCGGAAGATATCATATCGTCCAGGATCAGAACGTCCTTGCCTTCCAGGGAAGCTCCCAAAAATTCATGGGCCACGATAGGATTGCGGCCGTCTACGATAGTAGAATAATCTCTGCGCTTATAGAACATACCCACATCGACGCCGAGGACATTGGCCATATAGATGGAGCGCTGCATAGCACCCTCATCCGGGCTGATGACCATCAGATGATCGCTGTCAAAATTGACTCCGTCACACTGCTCAACCAGAGACTTTACAAACTGGTAAGTGGGCTGTACTGTATCAAAGCCGCTGTTTGGAATGGCGTTCTGTACACGAGGGTCATGGGCATCAAATGTAATGATATTCTGTACTCCTAAATGAATCAGCTCCTGAAGCATCATAGCACAGTCCAGAGACTCTCTGGTGCTTCTTTTGTGCTGACGGCTTTCATACAGGAAAGGCATGATGACACTGATTCTCTTGGCTTTGCTGCCGCTGGCAGCAATGAGCCTTTTTAAATCCTGAAAATGATCATCCGGGGACATAGAGTTCTGATGACCGCACAGGGAATACTTGATGCTGTAATTCAGCACATCAACGAGAATGTACAAATCGGTTCCGCGGACAGATTCACGGATGATTCCTTTTGCTTCTCCGGAGCCGAAGCGGGGACAGCCGGCATCCAGCAGATAGCTTTCCTTGTAATACTCATCATATCCGGGCATATTCTGATAGCGGGGGGCTTCATCTCCGCGCCAGCCTGTAATATACTTGTCAATCAGATTGCCAAGGCTTTTGCAGCTCTCCATAGCGATGATGCCAAGATTGCCGTCGGGAAGGGTTTTAAAGTTTCGGTCAGATCGTCTCATTATAAATCTCCTTTGTAGTTTGTTCACTCTTTTTATATCACTCCCGAAGCGATTCCGTCAAGGCTTGCGGGAAAAAGATTTCTTTAAACGGATATCCTCGCCGTATATTTGGCAGATGGTATAGTTCTCAATAATTCTGGAGAAAATCCGTTCCGTATAGCGGTCTTTTAAATTACGCATAGATAAGTTTGTTGAAATAAGTGTTGATTTACCGCTCAGCTGCCGTTCATTCAGGCAGTGAAACAGCTGGGAAGTTATGAAGGCATTGTTAAGCTCTGTCCCCAGATCATCTATAACCAGCAGGTCACAGTGAAAGATAAGCTGGTAGGACATAGGGAGATGATCCTTACGCTTTTGATATGCCTGGGAAGTCAGAATATCAAACAACTGAAATGCGGTCACATAGACACAGGTATAGCCCTTATCCATGATTTCTTTCGCGATACAATGGCTTAAAAAGGTCTTCCCGGTGCCGGTGGAACCGTGCAGCAGCAGGTTTTCCCTGGAAGGAAAATGTCCGATGAAATCACGGCATTTTTTCAGCACAGCATGAATATTCTGTCTCGGAGAAGGACGTCCGTCCTCCAGAAGCTTATCAGAATAATATTGATCATTGAAACGATAAAAATTCTCTTTTTCAAGAATTTGCTGCATATTGGAATCAGAATAGATCAGGCGAATCACAGCCTGACGGAAACAATGGCACTTTTCGGTACCGATATATCCGGTATCTTTACAGTCGGGACAAGTATAAACAGGGTCCAGATAATCCTCAGGATATCCGTGATCTAAAAGAAGCCGGCGCTTTTGGTCAGCCAGCTTCTGATTCTTTTGCCTGCAGATATCCATTGAATTATGATCTTTGGATGCGATCAGCTGTTTTCCCAGGAGAACAGCGTTGTGGGCCATCTCCCGGTCCAGATCCCTCATCTGAGGAATCTGTGCATAGACCTCACGTTTGCGTTCTCTGGAGAGATTGTAGCCGCTGAGCCGGTTCGCCTCGTACATCCTCATGATTTCCTGATATTGTTCATTGGTCAGGGACATCTCAGTCCTCCTTTACAGGGTGTATCTGCTTTTCAAAAAGCTGTTTTTCCAGCTCATCATAGTCATAGTCACGTTCTTCAAAATTGTGGAACTGGTTGTTTGGCTGCGGGGCTGCGGCTTTGGATACAGTACCCGGGCGGCTTTCCAGTTTCTTTACATCATCCAGTGAAACCACATGGTTGTCCTTCCACTTTTTCAGAATACTGTCGGTATACTGAAATTTAGGCTGGCCGATGGAGCGGATCGTGCGGTTGCATGCTTCAATGACGATGCTTAAGTCAAAACCGTCGGTCTTGAGCCAGCGCTTCATATATTCGATCTGAGCCGGTGCGGGCTGGTTATTCAGTCCGAAGGCATGCATGATCTGATAATACTCTTTCTGATAGTTCTGGCAGTGAAGCTTGGCCTCGTCTGCTGTGCGGATGCCCTCCTGATACCAGGCAATCGCTACGGTCTGCATATAGCGGAAATTTTTCTTGCCGTTGGATACACAGTAATCTACTAAGTGTTCGATCAGCTCCGGTGACATCGCAAGGTCATCGTAGAAGTAAGAGAGAGTATTCAGATCATTGGCGGTGAGCGGACGCCCTATGTACATTTCTGCGATATAGATCAGATAAGAAAACTTATCGTCCTTATTTTTCTGGGCCAGCTGTGACGGAGTCAGCGTCCTCAGGGCCGGAACTGCCTTAGCTTTCGCAGCCGGAGCAACGGCAGCGGGTTCCACTGCCGGTACTTTCGCAGGTTTTTCTTTTTCCGGCTCCATGAGATCGTCCGCGTCAATCGTCAGGGCCGTGGAAACGGGGAGCAGTTTGATGGAACGGATCTCTCCGCCATCCATGACCAGGTCCAGGAGATTTTCTTTTTTCCAGTACTTCAGGGCGCGGCAGATATCACGCTCCGTAAGTTCCAGCAAATCTGCCAGACAAGATATATTAAACTTCTGGCCGTTAGAAACCATGCGCAGGAGGTAAATATAAACCTTCACATATTCTCCGTTGGCTTTGATCATGTAGTAGTCTACGAAGGCATTCGGTAATAAAGTTCCCCCGGTCGGGTATGTTGTCGTTACGTTAATACTGCTCATAAATCCATCTCCCTAATATTAGTCAATACGTCTCTTTCTTTAATCTAAAAGAACTATAACGCAGACCGAATAAATTGTAAATAGCAGCTCTTTTCACAGAGTAATCCACAAAATAATTGTGGAAACTGTGGATAACGTGGATAAGTAAATGGAATCCGCAGAAAGACAAGCCTCACTTTAAAAATCTTGATGTGGAAAAAATAAAGAAAAATCCACAGGAAAAGTTATACACAATTGTGTATAACCCTGTGGATAACGTGGATAACTATTTCTTAACTAACTCATTGCCGATAGAATCAACATTTCCGGCCCCCATAGTTATCAACAAATCATTTTTTTTGCATTTTTTTAAAATAAATTCTTCTATCGCATCAAAATCCTTGATATATCGAACGTCAGTACCGGTTTTTTCGATTTTATCTGCTAAGTCTCTGGCGTGGACCATGCCGGTGTCTTTTTCCCGGGCAGCATAGATATCGGTAATGATCACATGATCGCATTGGCTGAGAGCCTCGGCGAATTCATCTAAAAAGGCATTTGTCCTTGTATAGGTATGCGGCTGGAAGACGCACCACAATTCTTTGTGAGGATAATTTTTGCAGGCATTTAATGTTGCTTTGATCTCCGTAGGGTGGTGGGCATAGTCATCAATGACGGTAAAGCCCCCGCAGGTCCCTTTATATTCAAATCTCCGCTTGGCACCGGAGAAAGTCAGGAGACCGGCTTTTACAGTATCTATGGAAAGTCCGAGGAAATCAGCAACGGCTGCGGCAGACAGCGCATTATTAATATTATGCAGGCCGTTCACATTTAATGACAGGGAATCTACAAAAGTTCCTTCTTTGTACAGGTCAAAGTGTCCATGGCCCATAGAGTCATAGGAAATATTTTTAGCCGTATAGGTAAATTCATCGTTATCAATGCCGTAGGTCACATACTTGGCTTTGAGCCCTTCTACGATATAAGAAATGTCATCAATCTCCCCGTTCAGGACGAGCAGGCCGTCTTCCGGGAGCTTATGAGCAAACTTTTTGAAGGAATCACGGATTTCATTAATATCATGGAAAAAGTCCATATGGTCTTCTTCTATATTTAAGATAATGCTGATCTTCGGAAAAAATTCGAGAAAGCTGTTCGTATACTCACAGGCCTCTGTCACAAAGACATTGGAATGGCCGACGCGGATGTTGCCGTCAATAATGTCCAGAATCCCCCCCACAGTGATGGTTGGATCTGTCTCTCCGGCCAGCAGGATGTGTGAGAGCATAGAAGTCGTGGTTGTTTTGCCGTGGGTTCCGGATACTGCCACTGCATTTTTATAATTGTGCATCATTTGTCCGAGCAGAGTCGCACGCTTCATAAGAGGGATGCCTTTCTGCAGTGCGGCTTTGTATTCTTCATTTTCCGGATGGATGGCCGCAGTATATACCACCAGGTCAATATCATCTGTGATATTTTCCGCGACTTGCCCTAAAAAGACTTTGGCGCCTAAAGAACTCAATTTTTCGGTGATATCGGAGGAACGGATGTCGGAACCGGAAACAGTAAATCCTTCTTTGAGAAGGATTTCGGCAAGACCGCTCATGCTGATGCCGCCGATCCCCATAAAATGAATATGAATTGGTTTCTTGAAATCTATTTGATACATAGGAATTCCTAACCTTTCTCTGATTTTAAAAAAAGTGTTTTTTCTATTATAGTGCACAAAAAAATAAGTTGCAAGGAAGGAAATGAGAAACAGGAGGTTCCGGCAAAAAAGGTGTACAGAATGATGGAAATATCGTCGTATTTTGTACTGCCAAATAGTAAAATACGATAATATCAGCGAAAATATATAATAATATTTGTTCACATTTCACGAAAGAGATGCTATAATAAACATTATCTAAGATAGTATGTACGATGTTGATCCCTGCACAAGCATCAGGATCGGCTTCCAATTTGGATTTTGGAAGGCGGCAGGTGCTTTGTTTTAGAGTATAGATGTATACAGTGGGAGTCATAGTATGGGCAGAACGTGTTGAGAGTGGGGATATTTTGCGGCACTGAAAAGGGAAGGTGATAGAGTAAAAACGGCCGCACAACAGATCATTAGCTAAAGTTTTGAAAACTAGGAGGAAGACAACATGCAAATTACAGATGTACGTATCAGACAAGTAGCAAAAGAAGGGAAAATGAAAGCAGTCGTTTCTATTACGATCGATAATGAATTTGTAGTACATGATATCAAAGTCATCGAAGGAGAAAAGGGCCTGTTCATTGCAATGCCAAGCCGCAAAGCTGCCGATGGGGAATACCGTGACATTGCCCATCCGATCAATTCGGCAACGAGAAACACGATCCAGACCATGATCCTGGAACAGTATGAGGCCATGAGACTTGGAGACATAGACGCAACTCAGCCGGAAGAGGGAGCAGAGTAAACACTTAATTCTAAATACTATGATTGTCCATAAGTAACAGGAACGGGAGATCCGCCGTTCGCTGATCAGTAGATTAAGACAGTATATAACATGACTTTCAGAGCCGTGCCATATGCTGTCTTTTTGCGTTTCAGATGATTTTCTGTTATGCTGTAACAAAAAATCAGAAGCGGGTTAATATATGGATGATACATCAAGAGAAAATGCATTTAATTTGTTATATGACGAAAGTTATGAAGAGATGCTCAAATTTATGAAGGGGTTTTTTTATTGGGACTGGGAGGAGGCCTATGATGTCCTTCAGGAAGTATATCTGACGGCATATGAAAAAATAGACAGTCTTTCAGAGCATGAAAATCCTGTCGGATGGCTGAAACAGACAGCAAAATACAAAACATATCATGTGTTTGAGAAGAAAAATAGGATAGACGAGATACTGACAGACGAGAATATAATGTCATTAAACCAAAAGTTTGAGGACGATTACAGCGGACTGCTGGAAACGGATCTTAAAAATGTACTCTCGGAAGACGAATTTCGTCTTTTCTATGATTTTTATATGAAAGGATTTACGATCAATGAGCTTGCGGGATTCAGGGAAAGCACAGATCAGGCGGTAAAATCAAAACTTGCAAGAATACGAAAAAAAGCAAGGAAACAGCTGTTTATTCTTATTATGTTTGGCTGAATAAAGTCAATTTAAACGACACCTTCGCGTGTTTTTTGGGGATATAGATATGTAACCTTAAAATTCATGCGAAAGGAGCCGAAATGAGAAGGAAGGAATTTGAACAGTTACTAGAGAAAGCGGTTGGGAAATTTGTAGAGGAAATCCATCCGGAGGATATAGAAGAGGAAACATTATCAGAGGATGTAAAAGAAAAAATAAGGTCAAAAATTACAGATATTAATAAGACCCAGAAATAATCCGTAAAAATCGTCGGTTCTTGGTTATGATTCACATATATAAAATTATCTGTTACAATAAATAGAAAATTCACAAAACATAGAACAGGTACAAAGGATGAAAAATTTTATAATCAAGAGATGGGCTTTTGAATGGATTACAGAATTTTTTAAATCCCAATCAGATCAAGAGAAGTTACTGCATATAGAACTTATATTAGAATGTATGGAGCCCTTAAAAGATGAAGGTAAGCTTGATAAGGAAGCATTCTACTGCGGACATATAGAAAGAAGAAGCTTATTAAAAATAAGAAGAAGGAAGAGGTACTGCTCGATTGCAGCAAAGGCAGCGGTATTTCTTCTTGTATTTATACTTTCAGCGCAGGTGATATGTTATGCGATAACAGGAAAGTCTATTTTTCGTTACATTAATAAAAAAAACGAAAAGACGACAGAAGTTCAGATTGAAATAAATGATCCTTCAGGGGAATCGCCTGCTGATCAGCTGATAGAGACGATAAAAGGGTTTGTTGCACGAAACATAACAAAAGATAATGGGGCAGAATCAGGAACTAATTTTCGGGTATCTACCTGGGAGGAAGTAAAGAATAATTATAAGCGGGATGTAATGTATCCAAGATATATGCCTCGCGGATGGAGACTGCAAAATATCCTTGTTAATGTTCTTGACAAGAAAGTCATAGGTATTATAGCATCTTACAGCAGGGGAGAGGCTGTGTTGTATTACTCTTATTACGATCACAGCGGAACAACAAACGGTTCTGAAAAAATTCTTTTTGGAGAGGAAAAAACAAAAGTAAAAATACTTAAAGTTGCTGGAGGTGAATTCAGCTTTTATAAGGGAGACAGAACTTTATCGGTACTGGGACATGTGAATCAATTTGAAATGAATATTGAAGGAATGATCAGTATATATGAAGCTGAGAAAATTGCTAAATATATCAAATAGAAACAGGACAAAGCACTTTGACTTTGTCCTGTTTTTGCTTTTATCACGGTAAAAGAGCATTAACAACAGATTGTAAAAACTTCGCCAGCAATTTTTTATGAGAGAGAGAATGAGGTCCAGCGAAATAATCACAATCTGTTGTTAATGCTCTCTATAATAGTAACTGAAATAATATGGAAATAGTGAAACATATTCGCAAGTTTCGTTAAAAAATGCAGAAAGACCAATGTTATTATGAATTCATGGTACTCTCTGCTCACTGAAGCTCAGATACTTATAATCTTAGCTTTTAACAAGAGGGGTAGATTCAACCATTAAAGCAGGTTTCCGCACCCGCTTAACCAATTTTTTAGAATGGTTTGTGATTTGGATGGTTTTCCTTTCTTTAATATTATAATAGTTAATATGTTCTTAGGAATAATGATTGAAAAAATACCCCTCTATAATAGAAACTGTTTTTAGAGCAAAAAGGTGAATATTTTTTAAAAAGTGCTGTCAAATAATTTTTAACAGCACTTTTTTAAATTCAGTAAGGATTTTAATATTTATTAATTATTTTCTGGTTTTTGTTTTTGTAAATGTGTCTGAATTTATAAGTTTTCCATTTTTAGATTTATAAATATAGGCCTTGCTATAAACTCGATACTTATATCCTTTAGACACATAGTAGCTTCTACTGTACATATTATCTGACTTACTAGTACATGTACCACTCGTTAAAGTTGTCCAGGTTTTATTTTTATAACGTTGAAGTTTCATTGTAATTTTACAATAGTATTTCGAATTACTTGCACATACAAGAGTGTAAAAATGAGCAATACCTGATTTGTCAATTTGCAGATCTATATAGGCGTCACGAAATCCTGTCCAACTATTAGACATAAAATTGGGTTTTAACATAAATGAAGTTATCGATTGATTACTGTATGAAACCTCGGGTGTAGAGCTAGCTTCTGCAGGAACTGAAATTAACAGAATTGATAGTACTAAAACAAGTGACATTATTAAATGTTTTAAATATTGTTTCATAATTCCTCCCATTATCCTTACTACTTGAATAACTGATGTAGTTAGATAATGGTGAAATCATGAATTATCTGAGTGTGTTTACTTGTGTAGTTAAGTGGAAGAAGTATATTTTATAAAAAAATGTACAAAAAAAGGAACCCAAATTTTTTAGGTTCCTTAAAATATTAATTATATTCAACGCCTTCTGCTATTTTTAATAATTCATCTTTAGAAAGAGTTCCATTTAGTTTATAAATAGTCTTGTGTTTATACCATAAAAGCTGACTAAAAGTATCATCTATGTAATAGTATTCAATATTATTTCTTTTAATTATACTGTAATCATTTTTATTCATATTACTATAATTCTTTGCAGAAGTATTTAAAATAATATTTAAATAAATTATGTTCGATGATTTATCTTTAAATTTATATAATATATGTGTATTATTCTCACTTACCTTTTTTTCAGAGAAAGAGTATCCAGGTGGCAAGTAATTAAAATTAAAATCTTTGTTTTCTCCATGTGTTTGAATCTGAATTCTTGTCCGATTCTGGGAACTACGTTTATTAAATATAAAATTCATAACTGGCTCTCTGAAAGCCTCAACACTCATCAAAGTAACAGAAGCCATAGTAAGCAGTACCACAAACACAGCCGCAATCCGCCGTGCACTGATAAACCTGCGTTTTCTGTTTGCCCTTTTCCTGGCCGAGGAAAATATGGTGTCAATTTTTTGATTTAATTGATCCGACAGTTCCTCTTCAGGAATATTATCAGGGGAGATTTCGTCGGTCCATCTGCTTGCACCATACTCGATGATATGGTCAAACAATTCTTCATTTTTGTCTTTTTTATCGTTTGTACTCATAACTCAATCCCTCCTTCTCAAACAGAGCACGTAAGGAACTGCGGGCTAGACTGCAGCGCTTCTTTGCAGTCAGTTCCGAAATTTGTAATAGCGTTGCTATTTCCAGAAAGCTGAATCCATAATAATAGTACAGGATAAGAACTGTCTGCTGGTTCGTTGGCAGCCTGCCAATCTTATCTACCATTACATTTAAGTCAATATATTCCATGTAATAATCATTAGGATCAATCAAGTATTCTGAATCTTCGCCGTCCTCGTAAGTCAATTCTTCGTGATTATTTCTGCTCTCAACCTTGATCATGTCATACGCTGTGTTGCGAACTATGACATATAAAAACGTAAAGGCCTTTTCATCGGGCAATTCTAAAATCTTTTCAGAGTACAGCAACGCTTTCTCGAAAACATTTTGAAGTACATCTTCAGCCAACGTATCATTATGAATATATTGCTTTGCTACATATTTCAGCTTAGGCGCATACTTGTTGTAGAGCAGTTCAATATAATCAACAGCGCTCTTGGTAGGAGGTTTATTCTTCCGCCGTTTCATTTTCATTCTCTCCCTTTTTCCCCCGTTTATGGTTTCTCTCTATATCTCTCATTATAGATAGGTTTTCCGGTATTGTAAAGCTTGTACAAAAAAAGCCTGTAGAAATATTCTAAAGGCTTTGGTCTTCTTCGATAACCTGGACCTCCAAGAAATCAAAGTCAATATCTTCAATAAAACTGTCATGATAAAATCTTGTTTTATCGTGGGTCATAAATTCCTTTTTGTTCGCCTCCAGCCAGAGAGGTTTCGGCAGATCAAACTCATAACAAATGTCTTCAAGAGCCTTATATACCTTTCGGGTACGGTTCAGACCGGCATCTTCCACACTGATTACGGTGTCTTTCAGCAGCCGGTTGCTTTTCATTAGTTTTCCCCACATACGGAACATTGGTTTTACCTGCTTTCTATTTGAAATATATTAAGTATAATAGAAGATAAATATAAAACAGTCAATATTGTAGTGAGAGAGAAAATGATTTAAAATGACGTTAAAGAAGAATATTGAGGAGAAGATCGAATGAAGGTTTTAAAGAGGTTCTTTATTGACGGATTGTCCGGGATGGCGCAGGGGTTGTTTGCGACTCTGATTATCGGGACGATTCTGGAACAAGTTGGACTGCTGATAGGCGGAAATATCGGACAAGTCCTGGCAGTTGGTGCGGCAGCGGCCAAAGTACTGACCGGGGCCGGGATTGGCGTGGGAGTTGCCTCACGTTTTCAGGAATCGGTTCTGGTAACCGTTTCATCGGCATGTGCAGGAATGATTGGAGCATATGCATCAAAAATTATGGCGGGAACCCTGATTGTCAAAGGGGCTGTCGTCCTCTCTGGTCCGGGGGAACCTCTGGGCGCTTTTTTGGCTGCCTATGTAGGAATTGAACTGGGACGCCTGATCTCTGGAAGGACACAGCTGGATATCCTGCTTACACCAATTACAACCATTTTATCCGGGGGTGCCGTAGGTCTGTTTCTCGGTCCATGGATCAGTCAGCTGATGGCGCGATTGGGCGACCTTATCCGGTGGGGTACGGAGCAGCAGCCGTTTTTGATGGGTATTGTAGTATCAGTTCTGATGGGGATGGCACTGACTCTGCCGATTAGTTCAGCCGCGCTGGGAGTCATATTAAATCTCTCAGGAATTGCTGCGGGAGCTGCTGCAGTTGGATGCAGCGCTCAGATGATAGGATTTGCAGTGGCGAGTTTCAGAGAGAACAGGGTGGGAGGCTTAATTGCTCAGGGAATCGGTACATCGATGCTTCAGGTTCCAAACATCGTCAGAAAACCGCTGATCTGGATTCCGCCGATCCTCACCAGTGCTGTGCTGGGACCTGTTTCTACTATAATATTGAAGATGACAAACAATGCCATTGGTTCCGGGATGGGGACAGCCGGATTAGTAGGGCAGATTATGGGATATAAGACTATGGTGGCCGGCGGGGTTTCTCCGGCCGCAACCGCAGTCATGATCATTGGAATGCATATCATTGCTCCTGCACTGCTGACTTACTTTATATCAGAAGGCATGCGCCGGATGGGCATTATAAAACAGGGGGATATGAAACTGAATATGTGACATCTTTAAGTCGTTGCAGCATGTTTCGCAAAATACCGGACAGAATCCTCTACTCCGCATGCAATATAAGAGGAGAGTTCCATGACCGTGTGAAGCCTTGTGGTCTGTATGGTGTTAAAGTTGGTCTCTGATGTGAAATTTACGATGCCGGTAATCGAGATATCTCCTACAGGCGGCAGTTCTTTGTCTACACCCTGTCCGGGAAACAGCGGCATGGAAGACACGGTCACATAGCCAACATGATCAGCAGAACCCAGACACGCATCGATGGCGATAACAAAGGGCTCCCTGAACGAGCGGTAAATTTCGGCCATAGTCTGAGTAAGATTTCCGGCATGTACCGGCTGTGACAAAGTTCCGAAGACTTTATAATAAGAAGATGTCATTAACTGATGGCCTACCAAGGGCCCAAGACAGTCACCGGTAGCACGGTCTGTTCCCACACACAGGACGACTACCTGCTGGCTGTCTTTTTTCTGCATTTGAATCCGGCGGATCAAATCTGCCTGCAGTAAAGCACCCGCTTCTCTGTCTTTGGGATTAAAATAGGATATTCGGTCTGAAATGCGCATTGCGTTCTCCAATCATTTCTTAAATATCATTTTTCGCCGTATAAGACGCTCCATATAGTTTATACATAAAACAAAAAAGTATACCGTCCCAATACGTACTTCCCACATGGGCAAAATTATTTTCTTCAGTCGACGCCCTTTGATAAAAAAATTGAAAATACTGTGGTAAAGTCTTTGGTATTAAAGAGGAAAGGGAGGCTTTTTCGTGAGAGCAGAAAATCAGTTGCCGAAGAACATCAGACAGATCGGCGGGCCTGTGGGAACAACAAAAGTTTATATCGAAGATTTTGTAGTTACATTTTTAAAAGCATTGACGACGGACAAAAACACTTTTGTAAGAGGGGCTATATTATTTGGAGAAAAAAAGAGTATTGATAATGAGACTGTGATATTTATCAGAGGAGCTGTGGAAGGGCAGAATATAGAGCTGGATTTGGACGAGACCGTATTTGACGATAAGGTTTGGCGGGAAATCTATCAGAAGAAAGAACGTTTCTTTCCGGATCTGGAGGTGATCGGATGGGCGCTTTCCAGAATGGGATTCTCGGTAAGGCTTAATGATAAGATAAAGAAGACTCATTTTGAAAATTTTCCGGGTGACGGGAAAGTGCTGTATATGACAGATCACCTGGAGGGGGAAGATGCATTTTACGTATACCGCGGACAAGATCTGGTGAGACAGAGCGGTTATTACATATACTATGAAAAAAATCCGATGATGCAGGAATACCTTATTGAGCGGAATCAAAAATTAAAAGAAGCTGTATCTTATGAATCCATGCTGGAAGCCAAGAGAGATGAAAAAATTGTGCGGCAGTTTCGGACAATCGTCCAGGAGAAGCAGAAAAGCAGCAAGACAAAGGACATGATGAAGCGGCTTTCCTCCAGTGCGGCAATGCTCCTTGTCCTGATCTTAGCCGGAGGAATGTTCTATTATTCCAGATTGGATAACAGTTCCTCCTTTGGCGACGCGATTCATGGGGCGGTGGAGACCATGGGAAAAGGCGTGAAGGACAATGTTTCAATGGAGGAAGAAAACAAGGGGTCAGGCACAACCACGAAACAGCTGCCGGCCAGCACCGAAAAAGCGGACGGGACAGAGGCGGGCACGACAGCGGACGAGAAAAAAACAGAAGCCGGCACAACCGCAGCCACTGCGTCAACACAGAAATCTACGCAGTCCATGGAACACAGCCAAACTTATGTCGTCAAAAAAGGGGACAGTCTGGTATCCATTTCCCGCAGAATGTATGGAACCAGAAAATATATGTATAAAATACTGGATGCAAATAAGATTGGGCCGAAGGAGCGTATCTATCCCGGACAGAAACTAATTATTCCTAGTATAACAAAGTAAAATCATGTATAATAAAGCGTGATATTGATAATGTTAAATAAAAATACAGGGGTTTTACAATGAACCATAGGATAAAATCAGGTTTTTCCCTCTATACAAACAGCAGGGAAGCAATGCAGAATTCTATTTTGAAAAAACAGATCCGCAAAAAACAGAGGATCATTCTTGGGGGGATTTTGTGTGTGGTACTGTTTGCAGTCTTCCTGGCATACAGATATCGGACTTACCACATGCTCAAGACAGAACGGACAGTGGCAGAACATGTGGATTCCGGGACGAAGTCCTTTGCATATAAAAATGGCTCCATAAGTTATAACGAAGATGGGATTTCGTTTATCGACGGTGACGGTAAAGTAGAGTGGGAGAAGGCTTATTCCATCAAGAATCCGATTGTTACATACTGTGGAGATTATATCGCAGCTGCATATAAGAACGGGAATGAGATTCTTCTATATGACAGTACCGGAAAAGTAAAAAGATTTTCCGCCTCATATGCGGTCAGTGATGTAGAAGTTGCGGAACAGGGAGTGATCGCCGCAGTTTTGCAGGGAGATAATGAAAATTATATAGAGCTTTACGATGCTTCTCAAAAGAAGCTGGTAACGATCAAGACGACGATCGATGAAAATGGATATCCGCTGGATATTGACCTGTCCGAAGACGGCACGATGCTGGCTGTCAGTTATCTGGTAGTGGACGGACTGCAGACGAAGAACCGGGTAGCGTTTTATGATTTCGGAGAAAAAGGGCAGGAAAAAGAAGACCGGCTGCTGGCGGGATTTGACTTTAAGGATACTGTGATCCCAAAGATTCAATTTATGGGAAAAAATACGGTTTGTGCGTTTGGTGATAATAAAACAATTATTTTTAACACAAAAGACACACCTTCGAAACAAAAAGAGATTAAAATAAATTCCAGGATCAAAAGTATTGCTGCGGATGATTCCCATTTTGCCCTGATTCTTGAGAATAAAAAGAAGTCTTCCAAAGAGCAGTATCTGGTACAGGCCTATAACCGTTCCGGCAGAAAGGTTATGGAGAGAGAGATTAAGACAGAATTCTCGGATGTGTACCTTGGCCCGGACGGAGTACTGTTTGTGGGAAATTATCATTGCTCTATGATAAATTATGCAGGCCATGAGATGTACCAGCAGAATTTTAAGAAAAGGATTCAGGCCATGGCGCCCACCGGGAAAGCGGAACGGTACTTGATTACATTTGAAGATAAAACACAGTTGGTTAGATTACGTTAGATGGTGATATTATGGGACAGATTATTTTAATTGTATTGCTGCTGATTTTGATATTTGATACGATCAGAGGATTCAAGCGAGGATTTTTGAAATCGCTTCTCCTTTTGGCGACCTGGCTTTTGACCTTTGCCATTGCCTATTCGGCGGCGGACACCGTAAAGCAGTATGTGATACAGATGTTTATGAAATCAGAGCAGAATATACTCACAGATCAGCTGGCATATTTTATTGCGTTTGCTTTGATCGTGCTTGTACTGAAGGCCGTATTTTCAATACTGGTCGGCGTCATCAGCAAGTTCGGAGACCTCCCTGTGATTGGATGGTTCAATCATTTCTTCGGAGGGGTTCTGGGATTTGTGAAAGGAATTATCGTGATATCCTTTTTACTGTTTGCCATTTACCTTTGTCAGTACATTGGTTTCAAGCAGGAATATAATGAAATCATGCAGACCAGTTCTTTGCTTCGGTTTATGGCAGAAAACAATCCGGTGATTACAATGTTAAAGGGTGCGATGCCTTTTTAAATTTTAAAGGAAGCCTTTGGAAAGCCTTGATAACAGGGCATTTTCCAAGGGCTTTTTCCTTTGGATTTTTTACTTGAGTGTTCCTTCGCAAAATAATGTGAGAAAAAAGTAAAAAAACCTGTTGACATTTGCCGGGAGCGATGATAAGATTATTAACGTTGCTGACAAAACAGCAGCTTTTCAAAACTTCATCTGACTTCCTGGCTCTTCAAATTTTTTGAAAAAAGTCCTTGACTTGGAACACATGCCATGATATGATATAAAAGTTGCTGACGGTGATCGAACAGCACAAGAAATGTCAGTCATTCATGAAACTTCAAAAAAATGAAAAAAGTGCTTGACAGACAGAATGAAGAATGATAAGATAATAAAGCTGTCGCTCGTAAGAGCAGGACAAAAAACGACAGCAGAACCTTGATAATTGAACAATAAGACAACCTTGAAAATTCTAAGAGATTTTCAGTATCTTTTGAAAAAGATACACGAACGTTCTTTATATAAAGGACACAGTAAAACAAGGATAAAAAAGCTAGCGCTTTTTAGATCCAAGATTGAACATGAGAGTTTGATCCTGGCTCAGGATGAACGCTGGCGGCGTGCTTAACACATGCAAGTCGAACGAAGCATTTAGGATTGAAGTTTTCGGATGGATTTCCTATATGACTGAGTGGCGGACGGGTGAGTAACGCGTGGGGAACCTGCCCTATACAGGGGGATAACAGCTGGAAACGGCTGCTAATACCGCATAAGCGCACAGAATCGCATGATTCAGTGTGAAAAGCCCTGGCAGTATAGGATGGTCCCGCGTCTGATTAGCTGGTTGGTGAGGTAACGGCTCACCAAGGCGACGATCAGTAGCCGGCTTGAGAGAGTGAACGGCCACATTGGGACTGAGACACGGCCCAAACTCCTACGGGAGGCAGCAGTGGGGAATATTGCACAATGGGGGAAACCCTGATGCAGCGACGCCGCGTGAGTGAAGAAGTATTTCGGTATGTAAAGCTCTATCAGCAGGGAAGAAAACAGACGGTACCTGACTAAGAAGCCCCGGCTAACTACGTGCCAGCAGCCGCGGTAATACGTAGGGGGCAAGCGTTATCCGGAATTACTGGGTGTAAAGGGTGCGTAGGTGGCATGGTAAGTCAGAAGTGAAAGCCCGGGGCTTAACCCCGGGACTGCTTTTGAAACTGTCATGCTGGAGTGCAGGAGAGGTAAGCGGAATTCCTAGTGTAGCGGTGAAATGCGTAGATATTAGGAGGAACACCAGTGGCGAAGGCGGCTTACTGGACTGTCACTGACACTGATGCACGAAAGCGTGGGGAGCAAACAGGATTAGATACCCTGGTAGTCCACGCCGTAAACG
>OKIR01000023.1_pt1 | contig 57371 bp, 48 predicted proteins | sample 1612941 | NCBI WGS metagenome assembly OKIR01 (sample SAMN04436824, study PRJEB24849) | human gut metagenome | biome: human gut; feature: NICU; material: stool | host: Homo sapiens | place: USA: Saint Louis, MO | collected 2011-07-14
AGACCTAAGTAGTAGTTACTGGCAACAGCACTTAATCGGTGCAGGACGAGTAAAAGAATAGAAAGGACTTGAAAATATGTTTAAGAAGAATAAGAAATCGACAGAAAATGTCAAAGAAAAAAAGGTGCGTACTGTCAAGGTAGGCACACATAAGAAAACCGTGATTGCGTTGTGGGTAGTGCTTATCGAAAGCGTGAGCTTTGGGGTGTATAAGAATTTTACGGCTATCGACCAGCATACGACCCATGAAAAAGAAGTGATAGAGCTTCGCTTGCAGGACACCAACGGGATAGAAAATTTCGTGAAGAACTTTGCAAAGTCTTATTATACATGGAGTAACAGCAAAGAAGCTATCGAAGCAAGGACGCAGGCAATCAACGGTTATCTGACAAAGGAATTGCAGGACTTGAATGTGGATACCATTAGAACCGATATTCCGACCAGCTCCACAATTACAGATGTGATTGTATGGAGCATTGAACAGTCTGGAACGGACACTTTTTCTGCTACCTACGAAGTAGATCAGCAGATAGAAGAGGGGGAACAGACAACAGCGGTTAAGGCAACCTATACCGTAAAAGTTCATGTGGACGATGACGGGAATATGGTAATTATTCAGAACCCTACCCTTGCACCAGCAATCGAGAAATCAGACTATGAACCAAAGACACCAGAAGCAGACGCAAGTGTAGACGCTGATACCATAAATGACGCTACTGCATTTCTGGAAACTTTCTTTAAGCTATACCCAACAGCCACAGAAAAGGAGCTTGCTTACTATGTGTCTGGAAATGTGCTTGAGTCTATCGGCAGGGACTACCTCTATTCTGAATTGGTAAACCCTATCTTTACGGTTGATGGGGACAATGTGAAAGTCAAGGTTGCCGTGAAATTCATTGATAATCAGACAAAGGCAACACAGGTATCGCAGTTTGAATTAGTGCTACATAAGGATAGCAACTGGAAGATTATAGGATAATTATTGAAAGCGTGCATTTCTTTAGGAATTTGCACGCTTTTGTTAAGAGCATTATTCTTTATATTTATGAAAGACATCTTAAACAAAGTATTAATGGCTTCGCAAAATTTTTTTCTTAATATATTTGGATTAGAAAAAGCGCATCTTAATTGTAGACTTACTATACATATGAATTATGCCAGTCAACGTATTTAAAATTTATGTTGTTTTATTTTGTTGTAAATCGCAAGAATAGATAAGAGTAATCAATGGTGAAGGGGAATTATTAAAAATACTATTGGTTTCTTCTGTCCCGTTCCAATTTGCGCATTGTATTTTTTCATAAATTACAGAGTGGTCAATTATGTAGTTCAGATATTCCATACAAACTAATTGTATTGTTTTTACACTCGTTTTCCATACTGCCACTTTTGTCATTCTATCACTCATAATACAAATATTATTATGAGCAACTTTTCTAAGTAGTTATTTGGAAATTTGATACATGGTCAAGGTGAAAACCAAGAAGAAGTTTGTCAGCACTCATATGTGTCAAGGGGAAATGCCTATTTATGTGCGAGAGCGCTATGAGAAAATGCTTGCCGTATCCATCCGTGCTCCAAATTTAGAAGGAATGGTTGAAAACTTTGATAAGGATTTATCTCACCCTAACGAGACGGATTTGATCGAGCTGAAAAATGCCATATCAAAGTAAATTGCAAGAAAAAAGCAAGAATATAAATATAGAATTTTCAGAGCACTGTGTTAAAATGTTATTACTTATACTTATAAAGGAGGGGATGTTTCGTGTCAAAAGCAACACTATTTGATAGTCGTATCAAAAAATACGCATACTGTAGAACATCAGAAATTTATCGAGACATTGGCTCATCTCCGGATGGTTTATCCATTGAGCAAATCGGTTCAATGCGGGAGAAATACGGAGCGAACAGCTTCAATGGGCGGAAAAATGATACGACGATGCAACGGTTGAGACGGGCATTTATTAACCCGTTTCATGTGATTCTTTTTGTTCTGGGCATTGTTTCTCTTGTTACGGATGTTTTCGTAGCATCCAATTTTGCGAGAAATGCTACTACCGCCATTATCATCTTTTCCATGATCGTAATTAGTGGCGTAATTCGTCTGATTCAGGAGCTGCGAGCAAAGAGCGCTGCTGCTCAGCTTGATCGCCTAGTTCATGAAAGCGTCACAGTGAGGCGTGATGGAAAGTTAATAGAGATTCCTGGCGAAGAATTAGTGGTAGGGGATATTGTACTATTCTCTGCAGGTGATCGTGTTCCGGCGGATATCAGATTGACGAAGATTACGGATCTCTTTATCTCTCAGGCTGCGATTACTGGTGAGAGCGCCATCATTGAAAAGAGCTGCCGAAAACTCAGTTACGGAGAGCAGGATACACTGACTCAGCTTGAAAACCTCGCTTTTATGGCAACCACAGTCATCAGTGGAAAAGGGGAAGGCATTGTACTGGCAGTAGGCAAAGATACCCTGTATGGAGGATTTACCAAACCGGATTCTGATGATAAAAATTCCTTTAAAAAAGGAGCCGATTCCATCGCCTGGGTGATGATACGTTTTATGGCGATATTAGTTCCCATTGTATTTATATTACTGGGGATTACTGATGGAAAATGGATGGAATCCTTTGCTTTCGCCCTGTCAGTTGCTGTAGGTCTGATGCCGGAAATGCTTCCTATGGTTATTACAGCCTGCCTTGCCAAAGGAAGTCTTGCTATGAGCAAAAAGCAGACCATTATCAAGGATATTAATGCCATGCAGAGCTTTGGTAGCATGGATGTGCTTTGTATGGATAAAACAGGAACACTTACCAATGAAAGCATCCTGCTGGAATATTATATGGATATTTTTGGAAATGAAAATGCAGAGGTTCTTGATCTTGCTTATCTGAATAGCTGCTATCATTCTGGTGTCTGCAATACCATTGATAATGCTATTCTTGCCTGCAATACCATGCCAGGGCGGGAAGCCCATTACGCAAATCTTCTGACAAAATTCCAAAAAGCTGATGAAATTCCCTTTGACTATGCTCGTAAGTTTGTCAGTACACTTGTACAGGATAGCAATGGGAATAGTCAGCTTATTATGAAAGGTGATATTGAACATATATTCTCACGCTGCAACCATGTAGAATATCGTGGAAAACTTCTCCCCATGGGGCAGGATGCGAGACATAGTGTATCTTCTGTAGTAGGTGAAATGTTACAGGACGGAATGAAGGTCATTGCGGTGGCACGAAAAAATGTGGGAGCGCAAAAGAAAATAACTCCTGATGACGAATGGGGCATGACTCTAGTTGGCTATCTATCCTTCTTTGATGCACCAAAGCAGACAGCAAAGGAGTCTGTAACTGCACTCAAAAGATTAAAAGTGATCCCTAAGATTCTGACAGGGGACCAGGCAGCGATTGCTGTGTCTGTTTGCCGCCGGGTGGGTATTTCTACAGAGCGTATCTTAACTGGTACTCAACTGGATGAAATGACAGACTGTGAACTTAAAAAGGCTGTGGAACATACTCATGTTTTTGCAGAGCTTACTCCGGGACATAAGGTGCGTCTTGTCTCTGCTATGCAGGATAATGGTCATTCCGTGGGATTTCTTGGTGATGGAGTCAACGACATTCCGGCACTGAATGAAGCAAATGTGGGAATCTCTGTAGATACGGCAGTGGACGCAGCAAAAGATGCTGCCGATGTGGTTTTGCTGCAAAAGGACTTGAATGTTTTGGAGCAAGGTGTAATGGAGGGGCGAAAAACTTTTACCAATATGCTGAAATATATTAAAATCACCGCTAGCTCTAACTTTGGAAATATTTTTTCCATCATTTGTGCCAGTGCCTTTTTACCGTTCCTGCCTATGACTTCAATTCAGATTCTGCTTTTGAATCTGCTGTATGATACGTTGTGTATTGTGCTTCCTTGGGACAATGTAGATGAGGAAGAGATGCTGTCCCCAAGAGACTGGTCCGGCAAAACACTGAGACAGTTTATGCTGTCTTTCGGACCGATCAGTTCTCTGTTTGATATTGTCACCTTCCTATTTTTGTATTATTTCCTATGTCCGATGCTATGTGGAGGGGCAACCTATCTGCAGCTTACAGATCCTTCCCTGCAACTTCAGTATGTAGCACTGTTTCAGACGGGATGGTTTTTGGAATCTATGTGGACACAGGTTTTGATTTTACATTTTCTGCGAACTTCCAAGATTCCTTTTTTCCAGAGCAGGGCATCTGCACCGGTCATTTCTATAACTCTAGTGGGGATTATTGCTTTTACTTCCCTTACATTTGTCGGCGGTGCGTCGTTGTTTGGACTGACGAAATTACCTCTTTGGTATTTCGTATTTTTACTGCTGGTGGTATCTCTCTATATGCTGCTGAATTCAGTAGCCAAATATTTTTATAAGAAAAAATATCAAGAGTTGATTTAAGAGGAGGCATTCATGATGAAAAAGAATATTAGTTATATTCCGATGGATTCGGCTCTTGAAATCTGGCTATTAGAAAAACTACTAAGAGATCCACCGGACAGTGATTGTGCGAAGGATTTACTTTCTGGTATTCAGGAGATGATTCGTGGAGAGGTATCTTCGTTATTGTTAGGAGCATCAGAAGAAAGCGATTGGCCAGTGGGTACTCTGTCAGATAGAATCCTGGCAGGGGATCTGGAAATTTATCCAAGAGGCAGAAAAGTACTGATAAAAGGTTCTGAAGTCAACCTGACTCCAAAGGAATTTGATATTTTGTACTTTCTTGTCCAGAACAAAGGTGAAGTTTTTACAAAGGAACAGATTTATCGTGCCGTATGGGAGGAAGATTATATTCTGGATAACAGCAACATTATGGCTTTTATCCGGAAGTTGCGAAAAAAGATTGAACCTGCTCCGGATTGTCCCACATATATTTTGACCATCTGGGGTATTGGATACAAATTTAATGATCAGATATGACAAAGACGGACTAAGACCATTTTCGGTTTCAGTCCGTCTATTTTCTTACCAAATCGCAAGAAAATCGCAAGACTTTAGCCATAGGATTGTATTTGGATTTTTTATATACTGTTAGTAGTTAAAGGGAGGTGTTTCATATGTTTTACACAGATTTTATTTTGAGAATTGCCCTCTCCTTAACACTTGGATTTCTTATTGGATTAGAACGGCAATTGACTGGTCATCCTGCAGGTATTCGTATCAATGTGTTAATCTGCATGGGTACAAGTTTCTTTACCTTGTTTCCTATGCTCTACGGTTCGGATCAGGTATTCCGTGTCGGAAGCAGTATTATATCCGGTGTTGGTTTTTTATGCAGTGGTGTTATTTTCAAGGACAGAGGGACAGTACGTGGAATGAATACCGCTGCCACCTTATGGTGTACTGCAGCGATTGGAATTCTTGCAAGTACGGGAATGTATGCAATGGCGATCACCGCCGCTACTATTTTAATTGGTTCCAACCTGATTCTACGTCCCTTTGCAAGAAAGTTTCACCCAATTACTTCCAGTGATGAATCTGAAAAGCAGTATCGTATTTCGGTTACATGTCAGGAAAAGGCAGAGCAGGATATACGCTTATTGCTGATTAACAGCAATTCCTGTAAGACGCTCTTTTTGAACAATCTGGAAAGCGGTGATGTGGTTGGTGACAAGGTTGAGATTGTCGCAGAATACTGTTCTGTCGGAAAATCCAAAAACAATATTTTAGAAGGAATCGTTGGGCAGGTATTGGTAATTCCGGAAGTGATTAGTGCTGGTTGGGAGGTGTTGTGAGTGAGGAGAGAAATCGAAGATTTGAAACGAGCAATTCTTTTTGCTTTCTACCCTGTATTTACAATCTTATGTAGCTATTTGGGTTGGAATTTCTTTGAACAAAGAATGGTAATCTTTAAGATATGGTATCAGGTGAGTATTGTGATCTGGTTTATTCTTGCTGTTACTATTATTGTGCTCTTCATTAAACTTCTGAAGCTGACAAAACTAAGAAACAGGTTTAAGCATTGAAAGGAGGAACAAACGATGGATTTTACATGTATCTTTTTTGGAATTTTATTTACTCTTGCAGGCTTTTGGTTGGCCTTTGGAAAAGGATATCGTCATCTTTCCCTGTGGAAAAATATGCCGCAGGAGGAGAAAGATAAAATTAATATTGTCCCGCTTTGTCGTAATGTTGGAGAAATGATTGCGTTAAATGGGATTATATTCTTAATGAAAGGATTTTTGCCGGGATTTTCAAACCACTGGTTTGTATTTGCAATAATCGCATGGCTGATTGTTGCCGGCTTTGATGTCTGGTATATCGAAAAAAGTGTCCGCTATCGCAACCAATAATCCACATTGAGGTTTCACATAGATATTTTTTTAAGATTGTGAGGTGAAAGACATGGACTCTGATGTCAGTCCACGAAGGCAGAGAATATTATATGAGAATTTGGAGATTCCGTGTCGCTCATATAATATTCCTTGCCCCTATGAAAATTCAAGGAGGTAAGACCAATGAACAAAAAAGAAAATCGTATGGCTATTCGTCAGACTGTAGAAAAAGCAGTCATCCGTGACGAACAGAACCGCCGCATTCAATTTGCGGCAACCAATCCTATTAAAGAAGTTTTAAAAAAACTTCATACCACACTTCGTGGCTTAGAAGTAGATGAAGTATCCGTAAGTCGTGCTAAATATGGTACCAATAAAGTCACTCATGAAAAAAAGAAATCTCTGGCAAAACGACTGGTTGGCGCATTTATCAATCCATTTACCGCCATTTTATTTTGTCTGGCTTTAGTATCCACAATTACAGATATGATTTTTCCGTATTTTTCTCTGTTTGGCAGTGTGCCAGAGGACTTTGATTCCCTGACTGTTGTAATCATTTTAACAATGGTATTCATTTCCGGTACGCTTCGTTTTGTACAGGAATCCAGAAGCGGAAATGCAGCAGAGAAATTGTTAGCCATGATTACGACCACTTGTACAGTTACTCGTAGAAACTATGAAAAAAAAGAACTTCCTATGGATGATTTGGTGGTGGGAGATATTGTGCATCTTTCTGCTGGAGATATGATTCCGGCGGATGTTCGTATTTTGGATGCGAAGGATTTGTTTGTCAGTCAGGCAAGTCTTACTGGTGAGAGTGAACCTATTGAAAAAACACCCAATGTAAGTGCTCAGAAAGAAAGCGTGACTGATTACACAAACATTGCTTTTATGGGGAGTAATGTAATTTCTGGTAGCGCAACAGCTGTTGTTGTTTGTGTTGGCGATCATACTCTGTTTGGCTCTATGGCGTCCGCAGTTGCTGGAGAAGCGGTTGAAACAAGCTTTACCAAGGGTGTCAATGCCGTTTCTTGGGTATTGATTCGTTTTATGCTCATTATGGTTCCGCTGGTATTCTTTGTCAATGGTATCACCAAGGGCGATTGGTTGGCGGCCTTCTTATTCGGCGTTTCTATTGCTGTTGGTTTGACACCAGAAATGTTGCCGATGATTGTAACAACCTGTCTTGCGAAAGGCGCTGTTTCCATGAGCAAGAAGCAGACAATTGTTAAAAACCTCAATTCCATTCAGAACTTCGGTGCTATTGATATTCTCTGTACTGACAAGACTGGCACGCTGACCCAGGATAAGGTTGTGCTGGAATACCATCTGAATGTAAATGGCGAGGACGATACGCGAGTACTGCGTCACGCTTACCTCAATAGTTACTTCCAGACTGGCTATAAAAACCTGATGGATTTGGCAATTATCCATAAGACTGAGGAAGAGGAAGCCGCAGATTCGCGTCTCATTGACCTGTCTGAAAACTATGTGAAAGTAGATGAGATTCCTTTTGACTTCACACGTCGTCGTCTGACTACAGTGGTACAGGATAATAAGGGTAAGACCCAGATGGTAACAAAAGGTGCTGTGGAAGAAATGCTCTCTATTTGTGCGTTTGCAGAGTGTAATGGAGGAGTGCAGCCTCTGACTGATGACGTTCGTTACAGAATTCTGGAGACAGTGGACAATCTTAACGATAAGGGATTCCGCGTACTAGCTATTGCACAGAAGAGTAATCCTTCCCCAATCGGCGCATTTGGTGTTAAAGATGAGTGTGATATGGTACTGATTGGATATCTGGCATTCCTTGATCCTCCAAAAGAATCTACTGCGGATGCTATTAAAGCTCTGAAAGACCATGGTGTTATAACCAAAATTTTGACAGGTGACAACGACAAAGTGACTCGAACTATCTGCAAGCAGGTGGGATTAGAGGTTCGCAATATGCTTCTCGGTTCTGATTTGGAACAAATGGGCGATGCAGAGCTTGCAAGAGTGGCAGAGTCTACAGATGTATTTGCAAAGCTAACCCCTGATCAGAAAGCCCGTGTGGTTTCTGTTCTCCGTGAAAATGGTCATACGGTCGGTTTCATGGGTGACGGTATTAATGATGCTGCAGCTATGAAAGCCGCCGATATTGGTATTTCGGTGGATACCGCCGTGGACGTGGCAAAAGAATCTGCTGACATTATTCTATTGGAAAAAGATCTGATGGTTTTGGAACAGGGTATTATTGAGGGACGAAAGACATATGCCAACATGATCAAGTACATTAAAATGACTGCTTCATCCAACTTCGGCAATATGTTCTCAGTGCTTGCTGCATCTGCTTTGTTACCTTTCTTACCAATGATGAGTGTTCATCTTATATTTCTAAACTTAATTTATGATTTATCCTGTACTGCAATTCCTTGGGATAATGTGGATGAGGAGTTTATTACCAAACCTCGTAAATGGGACGCTTCTAGTGTTGGAAGTTTTATGATCTGGATTGGACCAACCAGTTCTATCTTTGATTTTACAACCTATATTTTTATGTACTTTGTATTTTGTCCATTGTTCGTATCGAATGGTGTATTATTTAATGATTTGCCTGCTCATTTCAGCGGTGCAGAACTGGCAATGCTTCAGGCACAGTATATCGGGATGTTCCAAGCAGGGTGGTTCGTGGAATCTATGTGGAGCCAGACATTAGTCATTCACATGATTCGTACTCCAAAGCTGCCTTTTGTTCAGAGTCGTGCATCAGCTCCGGTGACTTTGCTAACAATGACTGGAATTATAGTTCTGACCATTATTCCGTTTACTGTGTTTGGAACTATGCTTGGATTTGTTGCATTGCCTGCAGCATACTTTGCTTATCTGATTCCATGTATTCTGCTGTATATGACTTTGGCAACAAGTTTAAAAAAAGCCTATGTCCGTCATTTCGGAGAACTGCTTTAAGGAGGTGGAATGATGAACTGGAAAGAACTTTGGATGACCCTTTTTGGAACTACCGAATGGCTTGGTCTTAATATCGGCTTTTGGGTGGCTATGGCAGTTGTGTTGCTGATTGTTATTGTAATGAATGTAGTGTTTTGGTCCATGAAACCAAAAAAAGACACAAAAGAGTCTTATAAATAAGATATCAGTATGAATGAATCAGGGGAGATGCACAGTTTTTTATTGTGGAATCTCCCTATCATATCAAGGCGCATTCAATTGTGGCAATTTAGTAGTAAAGTATGTGTTTTTTATCATTGAATTACCTATAAATGCTGTATATAAGTGGATAATTGTAATTTCGATATAAAAATTATGGTACTTAAAAGAAATTTCGTTTTTTATTGTTTGTTTACGCGTCTATAACGAAATCGTGAAATAATATTCAAAGGTAGATTTTATTATGGAATGTATGTCTGTAGAAGAAGCTTCGATAAAATGAGGAGATCTCTGAAAGAAGGATAAAAAAATTATGTAATGGAAACAGAATCCCAAATCTATTGTAACAACAATTACAGGTAATGAATGGTTACGTAGATTGATAATTCCTATTCAAATTATTATCTATATTATATTGAGTGGTGTTTTGTAATTACATTTTTATACAAAAAGAATATGTTGAACGCACAATGATAAATATTTTGTATTCCCCAACTAATAGAATAAAGTTTTTGCTTGGAAAGTATGTTATATAGGCATTATGGTTTGTAATGATCACGTTGACAGATTATACCGCTATATATGAAGTCAAAGAACTTAAATCATTTACAAGTGAGATAATCTATCTAAGTCTAAAAAACTGGATTTCTCAATCTATTGTCAATGAGTCCATTACTTATTATTTGTGTTTTGCAAAGAAATGTTTTCTACTCTAGTTTACTTTTTAGTTACTAAATATCGGGAATTGGTTTTGTTGGACTATATTGATCTGAAAGTATACAAAATATTATTCCGTGGTCTGCTGTAACCCCTATAAGTTTATTAGATGCACAAGGATTGCTACCTTAATATTTCAATTCTACTTTGTTATTTTGCAAGACTGATTATAAATACATACTGCTTTAGAGGGTTTAGTTTAGTTCTTTTTGAACTTTTGAATAAGACGACGGTTATATAGCCGCCGTTTTATTTTTGCCTAACGTTGGACAAATTACTGGATGGTCTTGTTTTATCGGCTCTAGGGGTAGCCGTATGAAACACTTACATATTCAACAACTTTCGACCATCGGTAGTTCATTAAAAAAACATTTAAATTCTACAGAACATAATGCTCCTATATGTGGTTTTTTACAGCATATAACAGGAATAATTTGTTTAGCACAAGATCAGTACGTCTGTATTGCCCTTGTGCTTTTTTACTGCATAAAACTTTTTCAAAAAATTTTTGTGGTTGGGTATCAGATCCCACCTTTCACGGTGAGTGTTAGTGCGAAAAGAGGTAGAAGTCTTTTCGCTTTAGCAACTTTCGCTGGAAAGGGGGTGAGATTATGAAACCATCTTCTTTCGAGGGCGCTATCAGACTTCAATTTGATTGTCTGGCTCGCAAGGTTGTAGGACGAACTGTAAAGAACTATGACCGAGAGCTTGGCAGACGTGCAAGACGTGAAACGCCGTTCTGTGATTTATCTGAAATGGAGTTAAACCAGATCGGTGTCATGGACGAGTATTGCGTTGAGTTTACGTCATTTGATGTATTTGGTTCAGAAGTCCATATCTATGATGAACGCTTATGTGAAGCTATCAAAGAATTAACAGAAAGCCGACGTAACATTCTGCTTATGTCCTACTTTCTTGAAATGACCGACGCTGAAATTGCAGAGGTTATGGAAATGGAACGATTTTCCGTATGTAGAAACAGGCTGCACACATTAAAGCTTATTAAGGATATGTACGAGGAGGAATAAAAACATGATGAAGTCTACAAAAAAGTGTCCATCATTCTCGACCATCAGCTCTGCAGCTGACGGTAACGAGGTGGCAATTGAAAAGATTTTGAACCATTATGACGCTTACATATCAAAAGCCAGCCTACGCCCGTTCTATGACGAACACGGGAATATGTATATCGTGCTTGATATGGAACTGAAAGGCAGGATACGGGCAGCGTTGATTAAAGTAATCTTAGGGTTTGAAGTCAAAGTGAAGTAAATATAACAGAGAGTATCTACCACCTCATTTTAACTCTTTTCCGTTCTTTGACAAGTGAATACAGTAATCAGATACGTTTGATATACGACGAGCCAGCGGACTGGAACGCCACGACCACTGAAAGGGGGAAAGCAGCGAGCGATTATGCCAGTGAACCGCAAGCGATCTTTGGAAAGGTTGCTGCCATGACTCGTATATCTGAATAATGATACACCCGTATGACACGGTTCACCCATCAGAATGGGAATGGTGAAAGTCCAGTGGAGCTGCCGAAGCCGTCTGATTACTTCCATAAATAAAAAAGCAAGGAGGGTTTTAATGAATAATATAATTAGGTATAGTATGCAAATTGCTATGTTAAAACAACTGCTTGCCCGTAAACTGATTTCTGAAAAAGAATACACTCTTGTAAAACAAAGGCTGATGAAAGACTATAAGGTGCTTTCTGACATAACTGCTTGAATTGTGTTTTTTAAAGTAGTACAATAACAATATGAAAGGAACACAAAATAAGGAGGTGTACTATGCAGGAAGTTGAAGTAATAAAAGCAAAAAATGTTTTGTCAAGACAAGCCCGTGGAAAAGCCATTGAGCGTTTGCGTGTAGCTGCATATTGCCGTGTAAGTACAGATAGCGAAGATCAGTTAAACAGTTATAAATCACAAGTTCAGTATTATACTGACATGATTAAGAAAAACAAGGAATGGGTGTTAGCTGACATTTATGCTGATGAAGCAATTACGGGGACACAAGTAACAAAACGAGAAGATTTTCAGCGTATGATAAATGACTGTATGAATGGTGAAATTGACATGGTATTTACAAAATCCATATCAAGATTTGCCAGAAATACTTTAGACACATTGAAATATGTTCGTATGCTAAAAGAGAGAAATATCGCCGTTTATTTTGAAGATGAAAAAATCAATACACTTACAATGGATGGAGAGTTATTGCTTGTTGTTCTTAGTTCTGTTGCACAGCAGGAAGTCGAGAACATTTCAGCCAATGTAAAAAAAGGGTTGAAAATGAAAATGAAGCGCGGCGAGCTGGTAGGTTTTCAAGGTTGTATTGGATATGATTATCACCCAGAGGATAAGACAATAACTGTAAATCAAGAAGAAGCAGAGATTGTCAGATATATTTTCAACCGTTATGTTGATGGTGCTGGTGGTTCTGTTATTGGACAGGAGCTTGAAAGTCTAGGTTATAAAACGAAGTATGGGAGTTCCACATGGGCACCATCTACGGTTATTGGAATTATTAAGAATGAGAAATACAAGGGTGATATACTCTTAGGCAAAACTTTTACTGTTGATCCGATTTCCAAACGTCGCCTTGAAAACATGGGTGAAGAAGATAAATTTTATATGAAAGATCACCATGAGCCGATTATTAGTGAAGAAGTTTTTGAAAAAGCACAGGAAATTCTTAATCGGAGAAATAAGAACCGAACAACGGTAGGCAGCGGTAAGCGTGAGAAGTATAGCAGGAAATACGCATTTAGCTGTATGCTAGAATGTGGCTTTTGTGGTGGTACTTTAACAAGACGTAATTGGCACAGTGGCTCACAATACAGTAAGGTTATATGGCAATGTGTAACGGCTACGAAGAAAGGAAAGAAATTTTGTAAACATAGCAAAGGTATTCCAGAAACAGCTATTGAAGAAGCATTTGTAGAAAGTTATCGTTTATTATGTGATGATAATAAAGATGTTCTGGAAGAATTTTTGCAGAGAATGGACGATACTCTTAGTAGTAGTGTGGTGTCAAAACAACTTGCAAAAGCGGAAAAGGAGATAGACGCATTAGAGAAGAAAAAAAGTAAACTTGTGGATATGCGTCTGGAAGAAATTATTGATAAGGAAACCTACGAAAGTAAATATGCTGATTTAGTAAGTAAACAAGAACAGCTTGTTGAAGAAAGACAAAAGTTACAAGAAACTTCTGATAATGAGAAAGACATAAAAAAACGTTTGAAAGAGTTTAAGAAAACTCTGGAACAGAATGAGGTTCTTGATAAATTTGACCGCTATGTGTTTGAAAGCATTGTTGAAAAAGTAATTGTAGGTGGACTTGATGAAAACGGAAATGTTGACCCTGCACAGTTGACCTTTGTTTATAAAACAGGCTTGAAGAATAGCGTAGATGGTGCTAAATTTAAACCACAAAGGAAAAATGCAAGAGGACGGCATAGGACTAATGAATTGTGTTCACATGACAGCAACGAGGTTGATAAAATGTGTTCCGATAGTAGTAACGACACATGTGGAGACGGTAGCACTATTGTCCAAACTTGATGTCGATAAGCATATTGATGTTGAAATTAAGCTGGATGAGTTTGATTTGACAAGTGCAGAGAGTAAAGCAACATACGCTCAAATCAAGGAGTATGTATTAGAAAAATTTGGGCTAAAAGTTTCTACACTCTATATTGCACAAATTAAAAAGAAATGTGGGATTGAAATGAGAGAGCATTATAATAAATCTAAAAAAGATAATCAGGCTATCCCACAGTGTACGCCTGAAAAAGAAGAAGCTATCATGGATGCTTTAAGACATTTTAAAATGATTTAGTATAAATGGAGGGTATTTATGAGATGGATATTAAAAATAATCTTATTTCCAATTAGCTTGTTGTTAAGTATTCTCACTGCATTTCTTTCATTTTTACTTGGAATAGGAACAGCAATACTTTACTTGCTGATGATGTTTTGTATATTCGGAGCAATAGCATCTTTTCTACAAAAAGAAGTTACCATCGGCATAGAAGCATTGATTATTGGATTTTTAGTTAGCCCATACGGAATGCCGATGGTGGGAGCAACTGTTATAGCAGTTTTGCAAGGAGTAAATGAGAGAATAAGGTTAGTTTAAATTAAAGTATTGATAAATTTGAATTTGCCGTAGCAATTATAAGTCATTTGGTAAAAAATAAGGTAATAAAAATAGGTGATGGAATTGTACTATTCTTGGCGAATTAATAGATGTATCAAAAAATAAAGGAGTAATCTAAAATGAGTTCATATAATTTTAATTATATAATACCAGATAATTTTAATAGGAGGACTTTTCAATATTTACAACAGAAAAATAGTAAACTTGCAACAACATTTGCTAGATGCACATATGAGTATGAAGATGTTGGATTAGCCTATTATGCTGGATTAAAAACAGGGGATAATTGGAACAAGCATGCTTTAGATTTTACTATTGAGGGTAATCAAAATGATATTGAGATACTGCAACAATTAAATAGTGATTTAAAAGATGCTATTGATAAAGCTTTAAAACCAAGTGTTTCAGGGCTTATAATAAGACATATTTATTATTTACCTTCTGAAGAAAGTACATTAGATTTACCACAGTCTAATGTAGCTAGATTAAATGCGGATATTTCAACAGCAGAAGGAGTTTTAAAAGATTTAATCCAGGTAAGCGAACGACTATGTTCAAATTCATTATACTCAGATATAAGTCTTGAAAATAGTATAAACGATTATTTTCGTGATGCACTTTCTTTTATGGGGTATAACGAGGTTAAAGATCAAACGCGACATGGAGTTTCAATTTCTGAAAAAGACGCTGGAGAGGTCGATTTGTTACTTACAAAAAGTGGTAAAGAAATAGCTATTTTTGAGGGGCTAAAACTGGATAGTGTTAATTCAAAATATATTGATGAACATATAAAGAAAGCTATAGATAATTATAATGCGTTAGGTACTGCTACTTTTGTTGTGGCATATGTTAATGTAGTAAACTATGATAGATTTTGGGAGAAGTACTATGAGCATATTTCCAATTATGCACATAATATGGAATGTAAATCAGCCATGAAAGAGTTAACACACCCTAATGCTGCAACTAGAATAGCATATGAAGTATTATCGAAGGATGGATATGATTTTCCAGTTTATTTTATGACAATAAAAATAGCTTAGTCTTATAAATGGTAATTAGTCGATGAGCTATTAGTAAGATTCATTCTTGTTTGCAAAATAAAAAATTTCATAAAATCGGTTACAAAAGGCGGTAGAGAAAAAGCTATCGTCTTTTTATTTGAATAAAAAAAGAAAGGAGTGTTTGATGAGTATGTATTTATTTGATGAACAACCTATAGTTGCGAATAAAACTCTTGCTAGAGAAATAGGATTAAACGAAGCACTCATACTACAGCAGATTAATTATTGGATAGAAATAAATAAAAAATCAGGAAAGAATTATCATGATGGTAAATACTGGACATATAATTCAATTCGAGCATGGCAAGAAAATGATTTTGACTATATGAGCTTTGATACAGTAAAAAGAACTTTTTCAAAGTTAGAAAAAGCAGGTTATCTTTTGGTTGGTAATTATAATAAAGATCCAAGAGATAAAACAAAATGGTATACAATTAATAATGATAAGCTTGAAGAATTGTATGTGGATATGGAATTAAAAAAACAAAAAATACAAACAGAGGCATTAAAAAAATCTATGCCCAATACATTAGGGCAAAATGCACCAATGGATAAGGGCAAAATCAACCAATGCAATAATGCAGACTGCACTAATGCACAGGTTCAAAATGCACTAATGCAAAGGGATAATTTGCACCAACCATTACCAGAGAATACAACAAATAATACTACAAATAATTCAGCAGATATTTCCATCCATCCTTCCATCAAAGAAAAGAATCAATTATTTTCAGAGAATATGAAGGGAAGGAGGATAGATATAAGCTATAAAAATATATATCAAAATTGTTTAGAAGAATTGCGACACCAAACAGGATATTATGAACATATGAGCATTGGGAATAAGATTGTGGCTGAAGAGTTTGATGAAATATTAAAGATACTGGCAGACGTAATGGTATTAGATGATGAATCTTTCATTACTATCAACCAAACAAAGATATCTGTACAAGTAGTAAAGGAAAGATTTAGGGAACTTAATTCAGGGCATTTAGAGTACTTAGTAGGAGTATTAAGAGAAAATGAATACAAGATTAGAAATATAAGAGCTTTTGTCCTGACCGCCGCTTATAATGCACCAACTGGAATAGATGCCTATTATTCGGCTCTTGTAAGCTATGATATGAGAGGAGGATATTGATGTGATCAATGAAGAAATAGCAAGAAAGACCTTAAATATGGAAGTTAGAGCTGCCAAAGTAACAGGAAAGTTAATTCTGGACTTATTAAAGAAACTGATGAAAGAAGCAGAAAAACTTGGAGGACTTGAAAAACTGGTTAATGTTAACGGAAATGAAGTAAAGCTAAAAGATATGGTTAAAAAGGGACAGCTTGAAGAAATCCCAGTGGAAGAAGCTGAACTTAAAGAACTTAAAAAAGAGTTGAATAGATACGGTGTTAAATTTTCAGTGATGAAAGATAAAGAGACAGGTAAATACTCTGTATTCTTTCAAGCCAAAGATATGAAAGTGATGGATAAAGCTTTTAAGCACGCTCTTTCAGAATCAGAAAAGAAAGCAGAAATGAAAGAATCTATTCACAAAAATATTGAGAAATTTAAGGAGATAGCTAAAAACTCTATTTCAAAAGATAAAATCAAAAATAAACAAAAGGAGCAAAGCCTATGATAGATAAGATACTAAAAGAGATCAAAGGCTTATTTAAGGTGCAAGATAAGGCAAAGTTTCTAAAGCAGAACATTCCCTATCTTGCATTTTTCTATGTTGGTAATATCTTCTCTCATCATGTAAGAGCATATACTGGTGGCGATGTGATAGACAAAATCTTTCAAGGAATACTAGAGCTTAATATTATGAGTTTTCTTCCAAGTCTTCATCCAACTGACATTCTAATAGGCATAGGAGTAGCTGCTTTAATCAAATTTATCGTATATACCAAAGGGAAAAATGCGAAAAAGTTTAGGCAGGGTAAAGAGTATGGCTCGGCAAGATGGGGAACTAGAAAAGATATTGAGCCGTACATGGATGAAAAGTTTCAAAACAATATCCTGCTTACGCAAACAGAACGATTAACCATGAACGGCAGACCTGCTAATCCAAAGTATGCAAGAAATAAAAATGTGCTTGTAATAGGAGGTTCAGGAAGCGGAAAAACTCGATTTTATGTAAAACCGAACTTAATGCAAATGCACAGTAGCTATTGCGTAACAGATCCAAAAGGAACGATAGTCCTTGAGTGTGGTAAGATGCTTGAAGATAATGGATATGAGATAAAAATTCTAAATACCATAAACTTCAAAAAGTCTATGAAGTATAATCCATTTGCTTATCTTAGAAGTGAAAAAGACATACTCAAATTGGTGCAAACAATCATTGCAAATACTAAAGGAGAGGGAGAAAAAGCGGGTGAGGATTTTTGGATCAAAGCCGAAAAACTCTACTATACAGCTCTGATTGGATATATCTTCTATGAAGCTCCAAGGGAAGAAAAGAACTTTGCAACACTCCTTGATATGATAGATGCTTCAGAAGTTAGAGAAGATGATGAAACCTATATGAATCCAATAGATAGACTCTTTGAAGCCTTAGAAAAAAGAGAGCCTACGCACTTTGCGGTGAAGCAATATAAAAAATATAAACTTGCTGCCGGAAAAACAGCAAAATCTATTCTCATTTCTTGCGGTGCAAGGCTTGCTCCATTTGATATTCAAGAATTGAGAGATTTGATGAAAGAAGATGAACTGGAACTTGATACTCTTGGAGATAGAAAGGCAGCACTCTTTGTCATTATCTCCGATACCGATGATACCTTTAACTTTGTAGTGTCTATTATGTATTCGCAGTTATTTAATCTCTTATGTGATAAGGCGGATGATGTATATGGCGGACGATTATCTGTCCATGTGAGGTGTCTACTTGATGAGTTCGCTAATATCGGCTTAATTCCTAAGTTTGAGAAGTTAATTGCAACAATCCGTTCAAGAGAGATTTCAGCAAGTATAATACTTCAAGCACAATCTCAGTTAAAAGCAATCTACAAAGATAATGCAGATACCATTGTAGGTAATTGTGATAGCACCTTGTTTCTTGGTGGGAAGGAAAAGACTACATTAAAAGAGCTTTCTGAAACACTTGGAAAGGAAACGATAGACCTTTACAATACTTCGGAAACAAGAAGCAATCAAAAGAGCTTTGGATTGAATTATCAAAAGACAGGAAAGGAGCTAATGAGCCAAGATGAGATAACAGTAATGGACGGTGGAAAATGTATATTTCAGCTTAGAGGTGTTCGACCTTTTTTATCAGATAAATACGATATTACAAAGCATAAGAATTACAAGCTCCTTGAGGACTATGACAAGAGGAATTTGTTTGATATAGAGAGCTACATTAAGCGTAAAGGGAAAGTGAAAATGAATAGACATACTGTAATTACAAGATTGTAACATTCTCCTTATCACTATATGTAGATGTATAAATTTGGTATAATGTTGTTTAAATAAATGATATTTTATGTATGAAACCTATAATATTTGTACTAATACTGTGGGGTAGGAAAAGAAAACTTCCTATATACTAAAATCAATCGAAAGAAAGGAGGAAATTAGAATGAATATTATCAAGTCATTTAACAGTACAATTGATTATCTTGAAACAGTTCTTGATGATGAAATTGATGAAAAGAAAGTAACTAGAATATCTGGATATTCTTATTCGATGTTCAGTCGCTTGTTTTCTATTCTAACTGAAATGACACTTTCAGAATATTTAAGAAGCAGAAGATTAACGGAAGCTGCGATTATATTAAGAGATACAGATGAAAAAATTATTGATGTTGCATTCAAATTTGGATATGAGTCATCAGATTCGTTTGGGACTGCTTTTAAGAATTTTCATGGATTTACTCCTTCTGAGGTAAGAAATGGAAAACCCTTTAAATTAGTTTCCAGGGTGCAATTAGCATTAAGTGTAAGAGGAGGAAGAAGTATGAATATTAGGATTCAAAAGAAAAAAGCATTTACAGTTGCAGGTGTAAATCAACAAAACATCAATTCATCAATATGTGCAAGCCTATGGCAAAAACTATTTTCAAAGGTATCTCATGAAGAAATGTTAAACTTAGGGACCGGAGAAGCTGTAGGAGTATGCCATGATATATTAAGTCTTGATAATCATGATGTTTTAGATAGCAACACGATAAATTATATGGCAGGATATATTGTTACAGATGTAGATAAGGCAAGAAGTATGGGATTAGATATTTTAGAAATTGGAGAAACAGAGTATGCGGTTGTAGAGTTAACAGGTAGTGTTCCAGAGTGTATTCATAATGGTTGGAAGTATGCGATGGAAGTATTCTTTCCCGAGCATGGATATGTTCATTCAGGAAAGCCGGACTTTGAATATTATTATGAAGGAGATATGTATAGTAAAGACTACAAAATGGAACTTTGGATTCCAGTATGTAAATCTTAACAAATTTCAGTCTATAGTTTTAAAACAAAATATATAAAATACAAGGTGATAGAAAGTAAAAGCTATTGCCTTTTTTATGTAAAAATTTAAGGAGATAGAATGATAAGGATAAGAAGTCCTACTTAAATGAAAATAAAATAGTAAGAGTATAAGCGATTGGCAAAGTATGAAGTCCGGTCGCTTTTTTTATTTAAAAGAAAAGGAGAAATTTTAATGAAGCAAGAAATGATTAATATTAATGCCAACTTGTTGGCAGAACCGACTTTCTCAAAATTTGAAAAAGAGGGAGAAAAAGTGGAAGTTGCAAACTTCACGCTTGTAAAAAAGTACGGAAAAGGCAAGGAGTACATTAACTGTGCAGCTTATGGAGAAAAGGCAGAAATAGCAAAAGCCTTTGAAAAAGGTGATTTAATCCATATCTTTGGCTACTTTAAGAAGCGTGAAAAAGAGGGAAAGACTTACAAGAACTTTGTTGTGAAGTCATATAACAAGATTGAAAAGAAAGAAAAAAACGAGGAGGAATAAATCATGGAATTTTTTGGACAAGCAGTCAATGTATTAAAGATTTTAGTAATGGCAGTAGGTGCAGGACTTGGAGCGTGGGGTGTTATCAATCTTATGGAAGGATATGGTAATGACAATCCCGGAGCAAAGTCTCAGGGGATTAAGCAGTTAATGGCTGGAGGTGGAATTGTCCTTATTGGATTAAAGCTGATTCCACTTCTTGCAAATGTACTCAGATAAGAAGAAAAGGAGAAACTAAATGTTTGGTATATTCGACAAAATAGAGGAGTTTTTCAAAGAGCTTCTATTAGGCGGTATCCAAGCAAATCTTGAGTCTATGTTTCTTGATATCAACGATAAAGTTGGTGCGGTTGCAACAGATGTAGGGAAAACGCCTATGGGATGGAATGGACAAGTATTTAGCTTTATTAAAAGTATTAACGATTCTGTAATTATTCCCATAGCTGGTCTAATCATTACGGCAGTCCTTTGTATCGAGCTTATCAACATGGTAATGCAAAAGAACAATATGCACGATACGGATACCTTTGAATTTTTCAAGTACATCATAAAGATGTGGATTGCCGTATGGTTAGTATCTCATGCCTTTGAGTTTTCAATGGCGGTCTTTGATGTGGCACAACATATGGTAAATAAGGCGGCAGGGGTGATAAACACCTCTGCCACCGTTTCCGGAGATCAGATAGTGGCAATGATGGATACCTTAAAAGAAAAGGGACTTGGAGAACTTGTCATGATTCTCTTTGAAACCTCTCTCATCAAGGTTGCTATACAGGTAATCTCTGTTGTAATCATGCTTGTGGTTTACGGAAGAATGTTTGAGATTTATGTTTACTCATCGGTTTCTGCAATACCGTTTGCCACAATGGGAAACAAAGAATGGGGACAAATCGGAACAAATTACATCAAGGGACTATTTGCACTTGGACTACAAGGACTCTTTTTAATGGTTTGTCTTGGAATATACGCAGTATTAGTTAAGACAATACAGATAACAGATATACACACAAGTACCATGACGATACTTGGATATGCGGTTTTGCTGGGGTTAATGATGCTAAAGAGCGGAACACTGGCCAAAAGCGTATTAAATGCACACTAAAAAAGAAAGGAAAGATAGTATGAACAAAAGAAAAACAGTATTTACAGCAGTAGTAATCGGAGCAGGCATTATGGCGGTAATTGACAGAATCAGATTTCATAACAAAGTGGACGAATTGGAAGAAAGAACAGAGGACATCGGTCGTTGCCATAATGATTTTTGCTTAATGCAGCAAAGATATAACAGAAGTACAGATGAACAGATTGTAAGTATTCAGGAAGAAATCGGCTCCGTATATGAGCATATAGAAGAACTTTCAAAGGAAAAAGAAGATGGGAGGTAAGTTATGGCATATGTACCTATCCCTAAAGACTTAAAGAAGGTAAAAACAAAGGTGGCATTTAACCTGACGAAAAGACAGCTTATCGGTTTTACGATTGCAGGACTTATTGGAATACCAATCTATTTATTTATGCGAAAGGTAGTTCCAAATGATATAGCAGTCATATTTCTCATTGTGTCCACACTCCCTATATTTTTCATCACTCTTTTTGAAAAGGACGGACTGACATTTGAAAAATATTTTAAATATATTTACCTTCATAAGTTTTATCAGCCACAAAAAAGAGTGAGAAAGGAGGTTTATCTTGAAAGACAAAAGAAAGATTCAGCAGCTAAAGTTAGAACAAAACAAAAAGAAGTTAAGAAGTCAAAGACAGGACTTAAAGCAAAATAAGGGAAAATCTAAAAAAGATAAAGGCGGGCTACTTGACCTTATCTTTAGGAAAGAACCAAAAAGATATACTGTTGAAGATACCATTCCCTATCTTAGACTCTTAAAAAGCGGGATATGTCAGATTGATGAGAAGCATTTTAATAAGAGTATCGCTTTTGAGGATATAAACTATCAGCTTGCATTAGAAGAAGATAGGGATTTGATTTTTAATCAGTTTGCAAACTTTCTTAACTCCTTTGATCCAAGTATCAGCATAGAGTTTTCGTATATCAATCAGCTTGGCAGAAATGAAGAAATGAAATCGGCAATTCAAATACCGGATAAAGGAGATGGCTTTGACGATATACGCCTTGAGTTTCGAGAAATGTTGAAAAGTCAGATTGCCAAGGGAAATAACGGACTGAAAAAATCAAAATATGTAACTTTTACAGTAGAAGCGGATAATTTAGAACAGGCAACATCAAAACTGGAAAGAATGGAGATAGATATATTATCAAGCCTTAAAAGTATGGGAGTAAGAGCAGAAAGCCTTAACGGAGAGGAAAGGCTAAAGATACTTCACGATGTTTTAAATCCGAATAAGACCTTTGAATTTTCATATAAGGACTTAAAGAAAAAGGAAAGTACAAAGACATATATTGCTCCAGATGAATTTAACTTTACACCGTCAAGGTATTTTAAGTTTGGAAAGTTTATCGGAGCAGCAAGTCATTTTCAAATTCTTGCAAGTGAGCTTTCAGACCGTATGCTTGCCGAGTTTTTGGATATAGATGATAACATCAATATCTCTTTTCATATAAAGGCAATTGAGCAATCAGAAGCCATCAAGATGGTAAAAAGAAAAAATACCGATATTGATAAGATGAAGATTGAGGAAAACAAAAAGGCTGTAAGGTCAGGCTATGATATGGACATTCTTCCAAGTGATTTAATTACCTATGGAGAAGATGTAAAAAGCCTTTTAAAAGATTTGCAGACAAGGGACGAGAGAATGTTTGTTGTAACCATTATCTTTATGAACTTTGCAAGGACAATTCAAAAGCTGGATAATACCATTTCTCAAATCAGCTCTATTGCGAATAAACATAATTGTAAGTTAAAAAGACTTGACCACTCACAGGAACAGGGCTTAATCAGTGTACTTCCACTTGGTGTAAATAAGATTGAAATTGACAGAGGACTAACCTCATCATCTACGGCAGTATTTATGCCTTTTACCACAGAGGAGCTTTTCATAAACTCGGTAAACAGTTTGTACTATGGACTAAATGCCCTAAGTCATAACCTGATCATGGCAGATAGAAAGAAACTGAAAAACCCGAACGGTCTAATCCTTGGAACTCCGGGAAGTGGTAAATCCTTTAGTGCAAAAAGAGAAATGGCAAATGCTATTCTTACAACCGATGACGATGTGATTATCTGTGATCCGGAAGGCGAGTACGGAAACCTTGTGCGTCAGTTTAAAGGAGAAGTTATAAAGGTCAGCAGTAAGTCAAAGGACTATCTTAATCCTTTAGATATAAATATGAACTATGGAGATGGGGACGCACCACTGAAAGATAAGGCGAACTTCATTATGTCTATGCTTGAGCTTGTCGTTGGTGGTAGTGGTCTAACAGCAGAAGAAAAGTCGGTTATAGATAGATGCCTTCCTAAAATTTATGAAAAGTATTTTGAAAATCCCTTACCTGAGAATATGCCTATTCTTCAAAACCTGTATGATATGTTAAAAGGACAGGAAGAAAAAGTCGGAAAAAAACTGGCAACGGAAATGGAGATTTATGTAACAGGATCTCTTAATGTATTTAACCATCAGTCCAATGTGGACTTAAATAAGCAGCTTCTTTGTTTTGACATTAAGGAGTTAGGCTCGCAGCTTAAAAAAATCGGAATGCTTGTTATTCAGGATCAGGTGTGGAACAAGGTATCGCAAAACAGAGGAAATAAGGCTACAAGGTACTATATAGACGAGTTTCACCTATTGTTAAAAGACGAGCAGACAGCTTCCTATTCCGTAGAGATTTGGAAAAGATTTCGTAAGTGGGGAGGAATTCCGACAGGCATTACACAGAATGTCAAAGACTTACTTATGAGTAAGGAAATTGAAAATATCTTTGATAATACGGACTTTGTGCTAATGCTTAATCAGGCTTCAGGTGATAGAGAAATTTTAGCAAGGAAACTTAAAATCTCACAGCCGCAGTTAAAATATGTAACCAATTCCAATGCAGGAGAAGGACTTTTGTTCTTTGGAAACACCATTGTTCCTTTCCTTGATAAGTTCCCGAAAGACACAATACTTTATCAGAAAATGACAACCAAGCCTGAAGAAGTGAGGTAGGCTTATGGGAAAGAAACTGAAAAGGGATTTTAAGGAAAGGCAAAGAGCAAGAATTGAAAAGGAAACACTGCAAAGTAGTGGCAGCATAGAGTCTGAAGAAAGTAAGCTAAAGCATAATGATGATTACAGAGGGAAAATTGTCCATGACAAAGACAGATTTCAAGATAAGGTGCATGAAAAAACAAGCAAAATAATTTCTGACAGTGAACCGGTTCGAGGGATTTCCAAAAGAAATACAAGATATAGAAGTTCTGAAACAGGAAGTGTAAGTCGGGAAGAAATCGGAAAAGCTGATTATGCTACTGAGGTTAATGACGGAATCATAGATAGATATGACAATGACTTTAGAGGCAGCGAATATTTTGAGTCAACCTATGATGTAGAGGATAATCTTCATCATAAAGCCGAAGATACAAAAGGCTTTTTAAAAAATCAAAAAGCTCAAAAGAAAAATTATAAGAGAAAAAACTATTCCGATAAGCTCTATACCAGAAAAAAGGACACAGAGGCCAAAGCGGAAAAGGCAGACAATAAACAAGGCGGAAAAGAAGCTATCCTTGATAGAGAAAAGAAAAACAAGCTTTCTAAAGAACAGGAAACAATTTTCAAGAATAAGGCATCTAAAGTATCTGCTTTATCAGGCTTAGCAAAAGGAAGTGAAACCGTAAGAGATTACTTATCTCATGGAAGCGATGAAAATCAAGGGGTAGAGGCAGGCGAAAAGACAGCCGATACAAGCTCAAAACTCATTCATGGCATTAAGAACTATTCGGATAAGAAAAGAGCCCAAAAAGGATATGACCTTATAAATAAGGACTATAAAATCAGAAAGCGAAAATCCAAATTAGAGTTTCGAGATGTCAAAGAGGAACTGAAAAAGACGGAGGAATATCAAAAAGCAAATAACTTTAAGCGATTTCAAAAGCGAAAGCAGATGAAAGATTCCATTAAGAGGCAGAATAAGTCAAGGCTTAGAGATCGCATTAAGGAAGGGCTTATCGGCAGTCTTAAGGGTTCAAAGGAAATTATATTAAGAAAAACGAAAGGACTTATGATTATTTTTATAGGTCTTATTATTTTGGGAACTTTCTTCATTAACTTTGCAGGGACAGGAATGACAGGTTTTATGAACTCTACAAGTATAGTTCTTACAACAAGTTATTTATCAAAGCCCAATGTTCTCACAGAAATTAACCAACAATTTTCTAGTATGGAGCAAGGATTACAAGATGAGCTTGAAAGTGTTGAAGAAAATCATCCCGGCTATGATGAGTATATTGTTAATAAAGAGGAAGATATTGGTCATAATACCCATGAACTTTTATCATACATTACTTCGAGATGTGGAGAGGTTAAAAACATATCAGAAGTGAATAGAATTTTAGATGAGTTATTTAAGTCGATGTATCGTGTAGATTACAAAGAAGAAATTGAGATAAGATATAAAACCGTAGCTGAAACATATACTGATGAGGATGGAAACGAATATACCGAAAGCCATGAAGAACCTTACGAGTACAAGAAACTCATTGTAACTCTTTATAAAAGAGAAATGGATAGTGTTGTTCGAGAAGTATTTCAAAATTATCCAGATAATGTGAAACATTATGAAGCATTACTTGCAAGCCTTGGTAATATGAGTGACTTTTTTGGAAGTGGAAGTAATGATTATTCTGAAATAATCAACAATCCTAATTTTGGCAATCCGGGAATAGCTTTCAATGAAGAAACAGTTAAACGACTTTTCTCAGAAGCAGAAAGACATATAGGAAAGAGGTATGTTTTTGGTGCAAATGGGCCGTCAAATTTTGACTGCTCTTCATTTGTGTGTTGGAGTTTTACTCGTTCAGGTATTAAAAATATGCCAAGAACAACGGCTTGGAGAATTTATACGGATTACTGTAATCCTGTAAGTACAGGTGAAGCAAAGGCAGGAGATATAATATTCTTTAAAAATACCTATAATAGTGGAAGCCCTATTTCTCATGTAGGTATATATGCCGGAAATGGGATGATGATACATGCAGGGGATCCAATTCAATATACTTCTATTAACTCACCATATTGGAGAGAACATTTTTATGGGTTTGGAAGACCAAGATAGGAGGATACAATTTGAAAAAAGAACTGACAGCAGTAAAAAATAGAATAAAGAAATTGAAAGATAAAAAGGCTCTGATTGATGAAGAATTGGAGCCTTTGTTCATTCGTGAAGAAGAACTTGAAAACGAAGAAATTATTGCCATTTGCAGAAAGAATAACATTACAATTTATGATCTTATGGCAAAAGTAAATAGAGAAAAATCAGAAATGAAAAAGGAGAACGGAAATGAAAAAAATGAAGAATAAAAAGGCTGCGGGAGTAATTCTTGGAGCAGTGCTTTTGATAGTGGGAGTAGTAATCTCTTTATTTGCAGGTAGTAAGATTGTATTTGCACAGGGAGGGTTGTTTACGACACTTGTAAATCCGATAGAAGCCGTTGCTCAAATAGAAGTAGAAGTTAATGTTAAGTATATTTTTGAAGATGAAAAAGTCTTTAAGGAGGAAAAGATTAAGGCTGAAAAGGGGCAGCTTCTTGACAGTGGAGATCTTCCAATAATTCCTGATGATATGAAATTTATAGATGATTTTCTATTTTATGAAATAAAGGGAGACGGGAAAGATGAAATTATCCGTAAAGTAGCAAAGGTTGAGGTTAAGGATAAGGAAACGCAAACAGAAAATGAAAGCTCAAAATCTGAGCAAAGCTCCCAATCAAATGCTTCAAAGAAAGAAAATAAGGGAACTCAGACAGAACTGAGCAAAGATAATATTTCCAAAATGGAAAAAGAATCCAAGGAACTTCAGGAAAAACTTGATAAGTTAAATCAGGAAATTAAGGACAAGGATAAACTAAGCGATAAGCAAAAGGACAAAATCAAAGACCTTGAGGATAAAATAGATAAGCTGAAGGGAAAACTTGAAAAGAGCAAAGCCGATAAGGACTTATCGACAGATATGAAAAAAGAGATGGACAAGCTAACTGATAAGATTAAGGAACTTGAGAAAAAAGCTAATGAGGTCGGTAGAGCTCCTGTTACGCATAATCCTACTGTAGCACCAATCAATCCTATTTCCGGGATTAAACAAGGAACAGGAAATGTATCACCACAAGCGTCTATAAATAGCAGTGGCAAAGGTTCTGCTTCGCAGGAAAGTAAAGGAGCAAATACAAAAAATATAGATAGTGATAAATCAAAGGAAAAAGAAAAGGAAGTTCGTTATCCAAATAAGTTGACACCAAAACAGCCTGCTAATAACGGTAGTCAGGATTCTTCATTGGATGGTTCAAGTAAGAATGTAAATACCAATAAGGGGATTGCTTCAGCTCCTTCAAAGGCAAGAGGAGCCGTTACGGAAAATAAAGATAATGCAAACAAAGATTATCCTATTCACCATAATGACAGTAAAGATAATAAAGAAATGGATAAATATTCCGCTGATGCAAGACAGTTTGTTACTTTTACAACTAAAAATGGTAAGACTTTTCATTTAATCATTAACCATGATGAGAATAGCGAGAATGTCATGCTTCTAACTGAAGTATCTGAAGATGATCTCTTAAATATGGTAGAAAAGAAAGCACCGGAGAAAGAGGTTGTTAAAGAAGAACCACAAAAAGAAGAGCTTAAACCAGTTAAAAAAGAAGAGAGCAGCAATACAGGAATCTACTTAATTCTCATTCTTGTAGTAGCAGGAGCATTAGGTGCAGGATATTATTTCAAGGTCATTAAGAAGAAAGAAGATAAGGAGCTTGAAGGCTTTGAGGAGGAAGATGATGATTTCTTTTCAGAGGCAGAAGAAAGTGAAAATGAATCAGATGAAACAGAAGATAAAGAAGATGATGAGGTAGAGTAAGTTTGCACCTAAAACTATACAATATTTGGTGCAAAACACAGGGCGGGAGAGTAAAATCTTTCGCCCTTTTATATTGAAAACAGGAGGAAAAAAAGTATGAAACTTGTAATTGCTGAAAAGCCAAGTGTAGCAATCTCTATTGCAAAAGTGATAGGAGCAACAAAGAAGAAAGACGGATATTATGAGGGAAACGGATACAAGGTAAGCTGGTGTGTAGGACACTTGATTCAGATGGCAAATCCTGAAAGCTATGATGAAAAGTACGCCAAGTGGAATATGGAGGATTTACCGATTATCCCAAGAGAATATAAGTATGAGATTGCAAAGTCCACAAAGAAGCAATTTGCGATTCTTAAAAAGCTGATGAACGATAAGGAAATAGATATTGTGATAAATGCCTGCGACGCAGGGCGTGAAGGAGAAGCCATCTTCAGGCTTGTATATAATCAGGCAAATTGTAAAAAGAAGATGAAACGCCTTTGGATTTCCTCTATGGAAGATAGTGCAATTAGAGATGGTTTTGATAACCTAAAAGATGGAAGTTTTTATGATAATCTCTTTGAATCATCACAAGCAAGGGCGATTGCGGATTGGATTGTTGGAATGAATTTAAGTAGGTTGTATTCGTGCCTATATAAGCAAAATTACAGTGTTGGAAGAGTGCAGACGCCTACTCTTGCCATGATTGTAAAAAGAGATGATGAGATAGCAAATTTCAAGAAAGAAAAATATTATACAGTGGAACTTTCTATGAATGGATTTACACTTGCAACAGACAGAATTGATGATGAAGTGGTAGCTGAGCAGCTCTTAAATTTGGTAGGAGATAAGATAGAAATCACTGATGTCATTCAGAAAGAAAAGATAACAAAACCTGACTTACCATTTGACCTTACAACACTTCAAAGAGAGTGCAACAAATATTTTGGATATAGTGCAAAGCAGACACTTGATTATGCACAGAGCCTATACGAGAAAAAACTGATTACCTATCCAAGAACAGATAGCAGATGATTAACGGAAGATATGATTACAAGTACAATCAACAACATTATTGGAAAGTATGATTTTGATACAGCTCGTATCAAGACAGTATTTAATACTAAAAAGGTTACAGATCATCATGCAATTATACCGACAGCAAGCAGTATGAATGAGGACTTATCTTCACTTCCGGAAAGTGAATTAAAAGTATATGAACTTGTCTTAAATAAGCTGCATGCAAGTGTAGGTTATCCGCTAATTGAGAATACAACAAAAATTATAGCCAAATTTGATGGATTTGAATTTACAAGCAGTGGCAAGGTGATTGTTGATGAAGGCTTTACCAAAAACTTAAAAGAATATACAAAAAAGAAAAATGAAGATACAGTGCTTCCGTATGTAAAGATTGGTGATAGTCTTGATATTAAGGATAAAGAGATAAAAGAAAAATGCACATCACCGGCTAAACATTTTACTGAAGATCTTCTACTAAAGGCTATGGAGCTTGCAGGAAATGACGCACTGGAAAAAGGTGTAGAAGTTGAGCGAAAAGGACTTGGAACTCCTGCAACAAGAGCAGGCATAATTGAAAATTTAATTTTCAAAGGTTTTATTGAAAGAGATAAAAAGAATCTTATTGCCACACATAAAGGAATCAGTCTTGTAACGATTGTAGAAGATACTTTTAAATCAGCAGAAACAACCGCAAAGTGGGAAATGGAGTTATCGGATATTGCACAGGGAAAATCTTCAAAGGAAAATTTTTTAGAAGCGATTGAAAATGAGATAAAAAAAGTGGTTTCAACTTATAGCAAGTAAGATGATACTAATTTCAAAGTGGAAAAAAAGCCCTAAAAATGCTATAATATTTTGTAGGAAAAGTAGGAAATATGGAGGTGCTTTATGTCGGAAGCATTTATGAATAATGCAAAGGTTATGTCAAAAGGACAAGTTACTATTCCAAAGAAAATCAGAGAAATTTTAGAAATTGAGAATGGAGATTATGTAACTTTTGTTGTAACTGAAGGGAAAATACAAATTGTTAATTCAAAAACTTTTATAGAGAAAAATATACAGGGCAGGAAATAAATTATATATGTCAGATGCAGATAGGAGGAATTTATGAATAAAGAAAAGAATTCTTTGCAAAATATAAACATAGAAAAAAACAACAATTCATTTGAAGAAATTGTTATGATTGTAGAAAATGCAAAGGATCGTGCATATAGAAGAGTTAATGAAGAGCTAATATTAATGTATCAAGAGGTTGGGAAATATATTAGTGAAAAAACAAAGGAAGCATCTTATGGTTCAGGATTCGTGGATAATGTAGCTGAATTTTTTTCTATTAACTATCCTGATTTAAAAGGATTTAATCGCAGAGGGCTTTACAGAATGAAGCAATTTTACGAACTGTACAAAGATGACGGAAAAGTGTCAACGCTGTTGACACAATTAAGTTGGTCTAATCATTTAAAAATAATGTCAGGAGCTAAAAGTAGAGAAGAGAGAGAATTTTATATTAACTTAGCAATTAAGGAAAATTTGACTCATCGAGAGCTTGTAAGACAGATGGATAGTGGATACTATGAACGCTGTATGCTTTCAAATGAGGGAAATATGCCTGCAATACAAAGAGCGAAACAGGAAACACATAATTTGTTTATGGATAGCTATGTATTAGAATTTCTTGATGCTCCTAAAATTGGAAATGAAAGAGACTTTCAGAAGTCAATTCTTGAAAATTTGAAGAATTTTGTTTTAGAAATTGGAAAAGATTTTTCTTTTATAGGTAATGAGTATAGAGTGCAGGTTGGAAATCATGACTACTATATTGATTTATTATTTTACCATAGAGGTTTATCCTGCTTGGTTGCTTTTGAACTTAAAATCGGAGAATTTAAGCCGGAATATGTTGGTAAAATGAACCTATATCTAGAAGCTTTAGATAGAGAAGTTAAGAAACAAGCGGAAAACCCAAGTGTTGGAGTTATTCTTTGTGCATCGAAAGACGATGAAGTAGTTGAGTTTGCATTAAGCAGAAGCCTTTCGCCAACAATGGTATCTGAATATAGATTAAAATTGATAGATAAAGAACTATTACAAAGAAAGTTAAAAGAGTATACAGGAATTGCAGAGCAGGAGATAGAAAGATATGATGAAAAATAGATAAATATAACTTTGTGCTCAAAAAATGAGTGAAGTAGTCCATGTGGAAACAATAATAAAATAAAAGTGTTTCAATTTAGTAATATACTATGAAAGGAGATGAAAAGAAATGCGTACAGGTAATGAATTTAACGGTGTTGAGGATACTTTATATATACCTTTAGCTGCCAGAATATATGTATCTGAAAAATTCCCACATTTTTTCTATGATGAAAAGGCTCTATCTTTGAAATCGCAGATTCCAACAGGCGGTATAGATAACAATAGTACGGAATATTTTTATATGGCTAGTGTTTGTAGACAACAGACCATAGATATGAAAATTAAAAAATTCCTTGATGAAAATAAAAAGGGAAATGTGGTATTCTTAGGATCAGGTTTAGAGACTTCATATAATCGCATAGGAAATCAAATTGTAAATTTCTATCAAGTAGATCTTCCGGATGTAATAGAAGTGCGAAAAAGAGTGCTTGGAAATGCTAAAAATGAGCAACTTATATCAGGAGATATGTTTGACCTTAACTGGATTAAATAAATAGATACTTCATTGCCGACACTCATTTCTGTAGCAGGTGTATATCAGTATTTTAACGAATATAAAATTATAGATATGATTAAAAAAATGAAAGCTCAATTTCCTAATGGAGAATTGATATTTGACGCAACAAACTCTAAAGGTTTGGAGCTTGCTAATAAATATGTGAAGAAAACGGGAAATAAAAATGCACAAATGTATTTTAGTGTTGATAATCCTAAAGATTTAGCAGATAAGACAAAAACAATACTATTGGAAGTTGATGGATTTTTTCATGGAGCATTGAAGGATTGTCAGGGATTAAAACTAATGACGAGGATATATATGTATTTTGCAGATAAGTTGCATCGAACAGTGGTTATACATTTGAAGTTTAATTAAATTCTATTCAATTGGTTTTTATTACTTGTATTCAACGTATAATATATAGAATCAAAAGGTGATTAGAGTAAAATCTAACCGCCTTTTTTGTTTGTAAAAAAGAAGGAGGAAATATGCGAATAAATGATTTTCATAACGTTTTGGAGCTTGTAAAACAGGATATTCTGCAAAGTGAAGCAGAATACCTGAAGCTCTTAAAGGTTGTCGGAAACAATCAGAGATACGACTTTAGAAGTCAGTTAAGTATCTATGATAGAAATCCTGAAGCGACAGCCTGTGCCAAGTTTGATTATTGGAGGGAGCGATTTAACCGTACTGTTGTACGAGGGCAAAAGGGTATCCCCATTTTAGAGGACTACGGCACATATAAAAAAGTGGACTATATCTTTGATATAGAGTAGACAGTTTCAAGAAACAGAGATGTCAATGAAGTAAATCTTTGGAGATTTGATAAAGAAGTCCATAGAGATGTCTTAAAGGAAATGATAAAAGCTGAGGGATATGAAGAAAGCGAAAGTACCTTAGAAAATATCTTTTCTTTAAGCAGACTTTATGGCGATGAAAAGATAGACAGTCTTATGAATGAGCTTAGAATAGCTGATGAAGATAGAATATCCTTTACGAAGTTTGTGAGGGATTCAGTAAGTTATGCGGTAGCTTCAAGGTTTAAGTTAGATTATCCGATGAATAATAAGCTTCTAAAGGAAAGCTTTACAATGCTTGATAGTATTTCCCTTATGAGCTTAGGTGAAACTGTATCGGATATTAGCGGAAAGATTATTGATGCAATCATTCAAAAAAGCAAAAAACTGGAGCTTCAAAAAGAAGTTTTAAGAGGAAAAGAAGCAGAATATAATAAAATAAAAGAAGAATTAGAGGAGGTAGAAGAAAATGTACTTCGACGAGATGATCAGGAAAGAATTAGTGAAAACGAGCGAATTTTCCGAAATGAAGAGTACGGACGAGATAATAGAGAAAATCAAGGAGAATACGCTGAATCAGTTAGAGGAAGAGATGGACTTTATGAGGGAATATCCGAATCCCACATACGCAGTGATGAGGCTGGAGTTTCTTTCAAACAGCGAGGAGCAGAGTCACTTCGAGATGTTATTGGATCTATACAAGGAGAAGAAGCTGACCAAATACCTAATGGATATTCAGAAACAGGCGATAGAGTTTATGAGAGCAGAGAAGCCGAAACTGATGATGGCTTGGAAGATAGAGGACGAGAACCATCCGCAGTACAAAGCGATGATTTCAGCCCTCAAAGAAATGACAATCAGGGAAGTAGTGGAAATCTAAAAGAGAATACGGATAAAGAGATAAGAGAAGCTGACAGGGCTTCTTTTTCTTTACCTGAAAACAGTTCAGGACAAATTAAATTTACGATACCTCTTACACAAAATGATATTGATAGTATTCTTGTAAACGGTGGAAACCACGAGGGTGGCAGACTTCCTATCATTGCTGAATTTTCCAAAGGAAAAACAGTAGACGAATTAGGAGAATACCTTAAAGATACCTTCAAAGGCGGAAACGGTTTACTTCTTAATGAAGCAGAAGTATCTTCCTGGTATTCGGATAAAGGCATTCATTTAGCTTATGGAACTTCAGCAAGAGAAGATATGACGCAAATTTTAAGCTGGAATGATGCTGCAAGAAGAATAAATGAGCTTTTGGGAAATGGAGAGTTTGCCACAAATGTAGAGCTATTAGAAGCACAGGACTATGAAAGAGATAGAGTTTCAGAGTCGCTATGGTATCTATATCACGATTTAAGCGAAGAAGGAAGAGCACAGGGCTATTTTGACTTTATAGAAAGAGGTGGTGGCTTTCCGAAAGAAACAAGACAGTTATCGGAAGCTCTTAAAAATCCCGACTATCTGAAAGATGTTATTTCTGAATACAGTCGCTTTTTGAAAGGATATAAAGAAAACAAAGATGTACTAAGGTTTCACTATCACAAAGTAGACAGCCTTTATAAGAACTTACAGGAGCTTGCACTTCCGAGAAAGGAATACACTTCTAACCTTACTGAACTTCCACAGGTACATGGCTTTATTACAGAAGATGAAGTCCTTGCTACGATTTCAAGAGGAAGCGGCTTCGATCAAGGAAAAGAGAGGATTACAAAATATTTTAAAGAAAGCCACACTTTGCAGGAAAAAGCGAATTTCCTAAAAGATGAGTATGGAATCGGAGGTCATTCTCATGCTGTTTCAGGGGCAAAGGGAAGTGATGAATGGCACGATGCAAAGGGGCTTAAATTACAGAAGAATCATTGTAACGATGTTTTTCTTACATGGTCAAATGTAGCAAAGCATATAGATGAGCTTATTTCTAAAAATCTTTATCTTAAAGAAAATAAAATTGAAAGTAAGGCAGAAATAGAAGAACAAAAAGAGCCAAGTTATTACTCTAAAGACGATCCATATAATCTAATGACTGATGAAATGCTTGAGCGAGTGCCTGAGCTTTATGCACAAGAGGATGTAGCTTTAGCGGATAAACAGGTTCATGCAGCATACATTATTCCATTTAGAAGTAACTGGACTTGGTATATGACAGAGTACGATAGAGAAAGTAAAGATGCTTTTGGGCTTGTTTTAGGTATTGAACCGGAATGGGGATATTTTAATCTTGAGGAGCTAAAGGAACTAAATGCCCAGAGGCTTGTTTTAGAAGATTTTCCAAAGACCTTTAGAGAACTTAAAAACAGTGAACTTAAAAAGCAGATGGATGAGCAGGAGCTTCATCAAGTATTTAATGGAGAGCTAAGTTTTGAGGAGAATAATACAGAGCTTGAATTACCTGAAGAAGTAGAAGAAAGCATACAAGCAGAATCTTTTCAGGCTACCTTATTTGATTATCTAAAGGAAAGAGAAGAAGTAGAGCTTAATGAAAAAGAGGACAGCCTTTCAGATGAGTTTGCGGTTAAAGAAGGCGATACTGTCTATTTTAATCATGAGGTGTACAAAGTAAGAGAGATTTTTAAAAATCAAATCACTGGAAGAAATGATTTGTGGCTTGATCCTGTAAGACAAGGTAATCATCAAATACCGATTGTAGGCTTTACAGATAATGAGGATTTATTAAGACAAATAAGTCTTGAAAGACCTGAATTTATCATCGGTGATGAAGTGAAGTACAAGGGAAAAGACTATACCATTACAAGATTTGATGATATGGGAAATAACCTAAAGACAGTAACAGTCAAGGATGATACCGAATATCTTGGTGGTATGATTACAGGCTCCGATGTAATTCCTTATCGCCAAGAAAGTGAGCTTGATAAAATCTTTGAAAATCTGACCTATGAAAAAGATGAGCTTTACAACATTGCAGTAAGAATAGATGAGATAGCCTATGATTTTGATCCTTATGACTATGCGGATTCCGTAGGAACAGAATCAGAGGAAAGGCTGAATAATATCAACCAAATCTATGGTGATTTACAAGCGGGAAATATTTCAGCGTATATAAGTGGTCTGAATGAGATGATTGAAGAAGATGTTGAAGATGCGGAAAGTATCAAGCAAGTCTTAACTAAATTGGAAGAAAAAAAGATTGATATTCAGCCTAAACAAGAAGTATTAAACTTCAAGATTACAGAAGAAACGCTTCCTCAAAGGTTATCTCCAAGTGAGAGGTTAAATAATAACCTTGAAGCAATATCTATGCTTAACAGAGTGGAAAGCGGAGAACGAGAGCTTGATATTACAGCTCAGGAAGTTTTAGCGAAATATGTAGGCTGGGGAGGACTTTCCGATGTCTTTGATGAAAGTAAGGATGGACAGTGGAAAGAGGCAAGAGCTTTCTTAAAGGAAAATCTATCGTCATCAGAATATGAAGCTGCAAGAGAATCAACCCTAACGAGCTTTTACACACCAAAAACTGTCATAGACGGAATATATAAGACGCTTTCCAGTATGGGATTTAAACAGGGAAATATCCTTGAACCATCAATGGGTATTGGGAACTTTATAGGCAATATACCTGATGAAATGAGTAAGTCAAAGTTTTATGGCATAGAGCTTGATTCGGTAAGCGGTCGTATTGGAAAACTGCTGTATCCGGAAAGTGAAGTACAGGTAAAGGGACTGGAAGAAACGGGATTCTCCAATAATTTCTTTGATGTTGCAATCGGAAATGTTCCATTTGGAGAGTACAAGGTAAATGACAGAGAATATAACCGCAATAACTTTCTTATCCACGATTATTTCTTTGCCAAGTCCATAGATAAAGTAAGAAACGGCGGTGTTATCGCCTTTATTACATCTTCAGGAACAATGGATAAAAAAGACGAAAGTGTAAGAAGGTATCTTGCAGCAAGAGCTGAATTTTTAGGGGCAATCAGACTTCCAAACGATACCTTTAAGGGTGTTGCCGGCACAGAAGTAACTTCGGATATTATCTTCCTAAAGAAAAGAGATAGCGTATTGGAGCGAGATGAAGATTGGATACACCTTGCGGAAGATGAAAACGGGCTTATATATAACAAATACTTTGTCGATCATTCGGAGCAGGTACTTGGTTCTATGCGTGAAGTAAGCGGAAGATTTGGGAAAACTCTAACTTGTGAACCGATAGCTTATTTAGGGCAAGAGAATAACATGGCTTCATTAAAGGATCGTATCGAGATTGCAGGAGAAAGAATTTCAAAAGATGCCAAGTATGAAGAAATAGAGCTTTTAGATGATGAAATAGCCTCTATCCCTGCAACCGATGATGTAAAGAACTTCTCGTATACCTTAATTGATGATGAAGTCTATTACAGAGAAAACTCACTCTTTATCAAAAAGGAAGTATCAGACAAGAATAAAGAAAAAATCAAGGATTACCTAAAACTGAATGCTGTCTTAAAAGATGTGATTTACAAGCAGAAGGAAGATTTTAGTGAGGAAGAAATTAAGGCTTCACAGGAAAAACTAAATGAAGTATATGACAACTTTTCAAAGAAGCATGGTTTTGTAAATAATTTAAGTAATACCAGAGCATTGAAAGAGGATAGTAACTTTCCGCTTGTTTCCTCCATAGAAATCCTTGATGAAGAAGAAAATTTCAAGGCAAAGGGAGATATTTTCTCAAAAAGAACCATTACAAAAGCGAAAGTCATAGACCATGTGGATACTTCTTTAGAAGCTCTTGTTTTATCGGTATCTGAAAAAGGTTATGTGGACTTTGACTATATGGGAAGTCTTATAGGAAAGGACAGACCGACTTTAATTGAGGAGCTTCGAGGGGAAATCTACCTAAATATTAGAGAAGAGCAAAACTTTTATAGACCACTTTCCTTTAACTTGGAGGATGGCGATTTACCTTTTTCCTGTGCAAATGGCAGCAATTCCTATAAATATGGCTATGTAACAAAGGATGAATACCTAAGTGGGAATATCAGGGATAAGATTGCTATAGTCGATAGTTATCTATCAAAATTAAGACAAACGGAAAGAGAACTACCTCATCTTGGCTATGAAGAAGATGGAAAAGAAAAAGAGCTGATAAGCTATGAAATGAACCGTTTAGAATATCAAAAAGCAGAGCTTATCAAAGTTCTTCCAAAGGAATTAGAAGCAAGTGAAATCAATGTAAGGCTTGGTGCAACTTGGATACCGATTAAAGATATTGAGAAATTTCTCTTTGAAACTCTAAAAACTCCGGGGTATGCAAGATGGGATATTAAGGTTAAATTTTCAAACCTTACAAGCGAGTGGAATATAGAAGGAAAAAGCAAAGATAGAGGAAATGACCTTGCTGAAATGACCTATGGTACAAGTAGAGTCAGTGCCTATAAGCTCATTGAAGATGCTTTAAACCTTAAAGAAACAAAGATATTTGACCAGATTGTAAATCCGGATGGTTCAAAGACTTCAGTTTTAAATAAAAAAGAAACCATGCTTGCAGGACAAAAGCAAGAGCTATTAAAAGAAGAATTTAAAAACTGGATATTTAACGATCAGGAAAGAAGAAACCGCCTTGTAAAACTGTATAATGAGCGTTTTAACTCCATCCGAAACAGAGAATATGATGGAAGTAACCTTTCATTTGAGGGAATGAATACAAAGATTGATTTAAGACCTCATCAAAGAAATGCTATAGCAAGAAGCCTTTATGGAGGAAATACATTGCTTGCCCATGTAGTAGGCAGTGGAAAGACCTTTGAGATGGTCGCTTCTGCAATGGAAAGTAAAAGGCTTGGAATGTGCAGTAAGTCCCTGTTTGTTGTACCCAATCACTTAACAGGGCAAATCGGTCGTGAGTTTATGCAGCTATATCCGTCGGCTAATATTATAGTAGCTGATAAAAAAGACTTTGAACCGAAAAGCAGAAAGCGATTTATCGGTAAGATTGCAACGGGGGAATACGATGCGGTTGTTATCGGACATACGCAGTTTGAAAAAATCCCTATGAGTAAGGAATATCAGGAGAAGCACATCCAAGATCAGATTGATGAAATCGTAAACTATGTAGAAGAATACAAGCATGATAGAAACCAAAACTTTACGGTAAAACAGCTTGAAAAGACAAAGAAAAAACTAGAAACAAGGCTTGAGAAATTAAATGATGATTTTAAGAAAGACGATGTGATTACCTTTGAGGAATTAGGAGTTGATAAGCTCTTTGTTGACGAGGCACATAATTACAAGAACCTTTATCTCTATACCAAAATGAGAAATGTTGCAGGTATCGGACAGTCAGAAGCCTTTAAGTCTTCTGATATGTTTATGAAGTGCCGTTACATGGATGAAATGACAGGAGGAAAAGGCATTGTATTTGCCACAGGAACGCCTGTAAGTAACTCTATGACGGAGCTTTATACCATGCAAAGGTATCTTCAGTATGAGAGCCTAAAGAAAAATCACTTGGAGCATTTTGATTCTTGGGCTTCCACTTTTGGAGAAACACAAAGCTCCTTTGAATTATCGCCTGAAGGTACAGGATATAGGGTGAAAACAAGATTTTCAAAGTTCTATAACTTGCCTGAGCTTATGAGTATGTTTAAGGAAGTTGCTGATATTCAGACTGCGGATATGCTTAACCTTCCTACACCTGAAGCTAACTATGAAGTTATTAAAACGGAGCCTTCTGAAGAACAAAAGGAAATTCTAAAGAGCCTTTCTGAAAGAGCAGATGATGTCAGAAATAGAGTTGTAGAGCCTGATGAAGATAATATGCTTAAAATTACCAATGACGGTAAGAAACTTGCCTTAGATCAGCGTTTGATAAATCCCCTACTTCCTGATAATCCCGAAAGTAAAGTAAATGTGTGCGTGAAAAATGTATTTGCTATTTGGGATAAGACAAAAGAGAGTAGATCAACACAGCTACTTTTTTCTGATATGTCTACTCCAAAAGGAGATGGAGAATTTAACATCTATGATGACATTAGAGAAAAACTTGTAGCAATGGGCATACCGAAAGAAGAAATTGCCTTTATTCACGAAGCTAATTCCGATAAGCAAAAAGATGAACTCTTTGCAAAGGTAAGAAAAGGCGAAGTTCGTATCTTAATGGGTTCAACTCAAAAGATGGGAGCCGGAACGAATGTGCAAAATAAGCTGATTGCACTTCATGATTTGGATGTACCTTGGCGTCCTGCCGATTTGGAGCAACGCTCTGGAAGAATTGTTCGTCAAGGTAATGAAAACAATGAAGTAAATATCTATCGTTATATTACAGAGAATACCTTTGATGCCTACCTCTGGCAGACGATAGAGAACAAGCAAAAGTTCATTTCTCAGATTATGACAAGTAAGACGCCTGTTCGTGTGGCAGAAGATGTAGACGAGAGCTCGCTTAATTATGCTGAGATGAAAGCACTGGCTACTGGCGATCCGAAAATTAAGGAAAAGATGGACTTGGATAATGAAGTTACCAAACTTAAAATGCTTGAAGCAAACTATAAGTCCAATGGCTATAGATTAGAGGATAAGATAGCTAAAACCTATCCTGAAGAAATAGCCAGGACTGAAAAGCTAATAGAAGCAGTTAAGAAAGATATAACCAATGTTGAACCACAAGGAACTGGAGAAAATAAGTTTATTTCGATCACTATTGGTGGTGAAAAAATCTTAGATAAAAAGCTTGCTGGCGAAAAACTTCTTGAAGCTATTAAGACAGTTAAAATCAATGAAAGTAAGGTGATTGGTCAGTATCGAGGTATGGATTTAGAAGTGAGTTATAACTTCTTTACAAATGAGCATAACTTTAGCTTAAATGGTGCTACAAAGCATACAGGTAAACTCGGTACAAGTGCAGATGGTAATTTTACGAGACTTGATAATGCAATCGAGAATATGCCAGAAAAACTAAATAGACTTGAAGAAAAGCTTATAGCTACTAAAGAGCAATTTGAAAACGCCAAAGAGGAATTAAAAAAGCCTTTTGAAAAGGCAGACGAGCTAAAGACTAAAGTGCTTAGATTAGCAGAATTAAATAAGCTTCTTGATATGGGAGAAGTAGACGAAAAAGAAAATCCTAATCCACTTCTTGAAGATGTAAAACGAGCTATTGTAGATTTCTGTAAGAGTGAATATGAGGACAATAGTTATACCTATGAAAACTTCAATAATCTATTTCCTGACCTTGCTCATATTGGAATTGCCTATACAACTACACCAGATGAAAAGCATGAGATACAGTATGAAATTAGCTTAGAAGATTTCACATCTACTCAATATATCAATGGTGAGCCTATTACCAAGATTGACTATCTAAAAGACCTTGGAAGTGAAGAAAAAGCATTAGAGTTTTTAAAACAAGAAATGGAATATGGAGACTTTGGCGAGTTTGTATCCATTAATGATAATGACCTTAAAAAAGCTCTAGGACTTGAAAGAGACGATTATGGTAATATCTATGATCCACTTGCAAAAGACTTGGATAATGATGGTGTACCAGATAGATATGATAATGACTTTAGAGATAGTGATTACTTTGAAACAACCTATGATGTAGAAGATAATCTTCATGTAAAATCTGAAAGCACAGAAAAGGTATCGGAGAAACCATCAATCTTAAGACAGATTAAGTCATATCAGTCTGAAGAAAAACAAACTGAAGCAAGAGAAAATAAATCAAAAGAACATGATGAACGTTAAGGGGCTTATATCAAGCTCCTTTTCGCTTTTTAGTAGAAAATATGGAGGTGTATGATGAACTACAAAGAAATCAGAAACACATTAGAACAAATGGCAAATGAAAGCCATGAAGACTTTGCAAAGGCACTTATAAGCTTTGAAAAAGGTATAAATGACAAGGAAGCATTGGATAAGCTATATCAAGAGTATATGGAAAATGATAGTATGAGCCTACTTAATGATGAGTTTGATTACTTGATTGAGGAGCTTAGAGAAAATGGACAGATTAAAGATACTGCAGCAATCGAAAAAGAAGATAATGACCTTGTAAACATTGTTGGAAATATCGTAGGTGAAGTAGATGTTGTAGAAAGAGAAAATAAGAATGGCGAAGTCTTTAAAGTAGTTAATTTCTCTGTTGCATCTAAAGATGATGATGGAAGCAAGACGTACACAAACTGCTCGGCTTATGGAGATAAAGTAGAAATTCCAAAGGACTTTAAACAAGGCGATTTCGTAAAACTATTTGGTCAGCTTAGAACTTCTATTGATGATAATGGCAAGGAATATAGCAATGTTAGAATCCTATCTTCAAAGCTCTTAAAAGCAAAAGAACAGATGAAGAACCAGGAAGAAAAGAAAGAATCTGTTCTTGGAGCGATTAAGAAATATAAGGCTGAAGAGAAGGCTAAGCCAACAGAGAAAAAAGAAGCTTTAAAAGAAACTGAAAGATAAGATGTGTCGGTGTGGTCTTCGGACTGCACCGATTATTTTTTTTGTCTTTTTGTGTATAGCAACAGTTTGTTATTTGTGATATAATTTATGTATAAAAAATCCAAGTTTATGGAATAAGGAGAAATAATAATGAAATTTAACTACAATGGTCTTTGGAAAGTATTGATAGATAAGAATATGAAGAAAAAAGATTTAATTGATAGAACAGGTATATCTCCAACGACAATATCTAAGATGGTTAGAGGAGAAGCAGTCTCGTTATCTGTAATAGGAAAAATTTGTGAAGAGCTTGGAACAGATATTGGAGATTTAATTCATATTGAAAAAGGTATCGAGGAGGATAAATAAATGCAAAGTACATATAATGCACTTGAATATAATAAGTTAATTAGTTTTATTTGGTCTGTAGCAGATGATTGCCTTAGAGATGTTTATGTAAGAGGAAAGTATAGAGATGTAATCCTTCCGATGACTGTAATAAGACGATTCGATTCTATCATTGAGCCAGAAAAAGCAAATATAATGAAAGTTAAGGAAATGGCGGAGAAACAAGGCTGGGATGTTGCAAAAACATTAGATACAGCAGTGGGGTTGCCATTTTATAATACATCTAATTTTTGCTTAAAAGACTTGAAGCATGAGACTAACAGACAGAATTTGAAAAAGAATTTCGAAGAATATTTAAATGGCTTTTCAGAGAATGTAAAAGAGATTCTTCAAAAGTTTGATTTTAATAACCAGCTAACTAAGATGACTGATGCTGGTATTTTGGGCTCTGTAATCGAAAAATTTACATCAAGTGAATTGAATTTAAGTCCTTATGATGAGAAAAACTCGAACGGTGAAATAATCAAAAAAGGCTTAGATAATCATGCTATGGGAACACTGTTTGAAGAGATTATTAGAAAATTTAATGAAGAAAATAATGAAGAAGCGGGAGAACACTTCACGCCTCGTGATGTAATTGAGTTGATGGCGGATATTACTATGTATCCTATAATGGATAAGATTAAGGATGGGACTTACTCAATCTATGATGGTGCATGTGGTACTCTTGGTATGGGAACTGTAGCAGAGGAAAGATTGAAAGACTTCGCAAAAGAAAACGGAAAAGAAGTATCTATCCATTTAATTGGACAAGAAGTCAATCCTGAAACATACGCAATTTCTAAGGCGGATTTGCTTATTAAAGGTGGAGATACAGACTCAAATAATGTTCATTATGGTTCAACTCTATCTGAAGACAAGACATCTGGTCAGCATTTTGATTTTATGCTATCCAATCCTCCATATGGCAAATCGTGGAAAATGGATTTAGCAATTTTGGGAATTGGAGAAGACAAGGATTTAAAGAAAAATATAATTGATAAGCGATTTGTTAGAAATTATAAGGAACAAAATGATTTTAGAATGATTCCTGATGTAAGTGATGGGCAATTGCTTTTCTTATTGAACAATATTTCGAAGATGAAAGAAACTGAATTAGGCTCACGCATTGTTGAAGTTCATAATGGTTCGGCTCTTTTTACTGGTGATGCAGGAAATGGTGCAAGTAATGCTAGAAGATTTATGATTGAAGAAGATCTCATAGAAGCTATTATCCAGTTACCAGAAAATATGTTTTATAACACAGGAATAACTACTTATATATGGGTGTTGTCTAATAGGAAAGAAGAAAGAAGAAAAGGCAAAATCCAATTAATTAATGCTAATGGTATAAAAACATCATTAAGAAAAAATATGGGAAAGAAAAACTGTGAGTTCTCTGAGGCTGATAGAAGATTCATTCTAAATGAATATCTAAAGTTTGAAGAAAATGAGTATTCCAAAATATTTTCTAATGAGGAATTTGGATATTTTAAAGTTACTGTTGAACGTCCATTAAGACAAGCAGTTTTATGCAATTATGAAAATATAAATGAAGTAGAGAAAGAACTTGAAAAAATTGGAGCAACTACAGGAAAAATAGATAAAAAGCTGATTGCTGAAAGTTTTGTAAAAGGAACTGCTGGTTCTATCAAAGAGCTTGAAAAGAAAGAAAATATAAAAGCATATTTAGAAGTACTTAGAGAAATGGAAAGTTCTGAAAAGTATTTAGATTATGAGGCTTTTGAAAAAGCTTTTAATAAGAATTTGAAAAACAAAAATATAAAAGGTGCTAGTTTTAGTAAACTTGTATCTACGGGACTATTAGCAAATATGATTATTAGAGATGAGGAAGCTGAAGTGCAAACTGATTCCAAAGGTAATTTAATTGTAGATCCTGAATTAAGAGACACGGAAAGCATCCCTATGACATTTGTAGGTGGAATTGATGAGTTTATAAGGCAAGAGGTCTTACCTTATCATGAAGATGCCTTTGTTGATGAAAGTAAGACGCAGATAGGATATGAAATTAACTTTACTAAGTACTTTTACAAAGCCAAGAAACTTGAAAATGTGGAGGATATTGTTTGTCGCATTAAGGAATTAGAAAAAAGGTCAGACGGAATGATGGAAACTGTATTGGAGGGTCTCTATGAATAAGTATGAGAGATATAGAGATACTGGGCTAATATGGATAAATAAAGTTCCTAAAAAATGGAATCTACAAAAAATTAATGCAGTTTTTGATGAGAGAAGAGAAAAAGTATCAGATAAAGATTATGAAGCACTTTCTGTTACAAAAAATGGAATATTTAAGCAACTAGATAATGTAGCTAAAACAATAGACGGTGACAATAGAAAAAAAGTGAAAATTAATGATTTTGTTATAAATAGCAGGTCTGATAGGAAAGGATCATCAGGATTAAGCAGATTTGATGGGTCTGTTTCTTTAATAAATACTGTTTTAAAGATAAAGAAAGAGTATCCACGATATATGCACTATTTGTTGAAATCTGTTCCGTTCCAAGAAGAATTTTATAGAAATGGAAAGGGTATTGTAGCAGATTTATGGAGTACAAACTTTCAGTCAATGAAAAGTATTATTTTACCAATACCTCCAATTGAAGAACAAGTTCAAATTGCAAACTATCTTGATTGGAAAATCAATGAGATAAATAGGTTAATTCAAATAGAAAAGGAGAAGATAAAAGAGTTAGAAACATTAAGATTTAATGCTATTTCCGAATTTGTATTAAGAGGAATTGGTACGCAGAATTATAAAAAGAGTAGTATAAACTGGCTAGATGAAATCCCAAGTCATTGGAATGAGGTATCAATTAGATGGTGTGTAAATATTATTAGAGGTAATTCAACCTTTACAAAAGATGATTTGCAGAATAGAGGAAAATATGTTGGATTACAATATGGAAAAGTTTATAAAACCGAGATAATAGATTCAGAGTTTGATTTTTATGTTAGTGATAAATTTTATAAACCTGCTCAAGTTGTAAATAGGAATGACATTATCATAGTGTCCACTTCAGAGACAGTGGAAGACTTAGGACATACATCATTTTACGATAGAGATGATATTGGACTTATTGGTGGAGAACAAATATTATTAAAACCATCAAACAATATTAATTCTAAATATCTCTTCTATTTATCTAAAATTTTCCGAATGCAGTTGCAATTATGTGCTACAGGAATAAAGGTTTACAGATTTAAAATTAGCGATTTGAAACAAATATATGTACCTTTGCCACCAATGAAAGAACAAGAAAAAATAGTTTCAAATATAGAATTAAAGCTGGAACAAATAGATGAAAGAGTGAAGAATAATTATGCTTTTATTAAGGAGTTAGAGTTACTTAAACAGTCACTAATATCAGAAGTTGTAACAGGTAAAATTGATGTTAGAAATATTGATATTTCTGAATATGAAAAAGTAACTATTATAGAGGATGAAATAGAAGAATTTGATGAAGTAGGTGGTGAAGAAGATGGGAATTAGAGATACAAAGATGGAAGCCGAACTTGAAAATAATATCATTGAGTATCTTACGAGAGAGCAAAAGTATGGTGCTTATCAGTATATTACTCCAGATGAAATGAAACTTTCATATAATCGAAAGTATGCCTTTGATGAAATACGATTACTAACATTCATAAAGGAATCACAACCAGGAGAATTCGATATACTTAGATTAGATACAGAAGACGGAAAGGATAAGTTTTTTAAACAGCTTGATGTATCTATAAAGCAAAAGGGAATTGTGGCTGTTTTAAAAAATGGAATAAAATGTTATCCGTCTTCCGGAACAATTATCTTTTATCACGCTTTGGATCCCAAAAGACCGAGTTCGTATGATGAATTTAGGGAGAATATTTTTACAGTTACGAATCAACTGACATATTCTGATAAAAATAGAGGTTTAGAGCTTGATTTAGCTATTTTTGTAAATGGTCTGCCTATTGTAACAATGGAACTTAAGAGTAGAGCTTCCAGTAATGGTTGGACATATAAAGATGCTGAGGAACAATATAAGAATGATAGAGATCCAAAGGAAACGATATTTAGCTTTAAGAGGTGCATTGCACATCTTGCCGTAGATGAAAATTTTATCTCATTTACAACAAGATTAGATGGTAAAAATACAAGATTTATGCCATTTAATAAAGGCACCATTGATGGTGGCTCTGGCAATCCTATTAATCCAGATGGAACAATGACGGATTATTTATGGAAAAACTTTTTAGACAAAGAAATTTTAACAAGCTTAATTAGGGATTTTGCTTATATTTCAGTAGATAAAGTTAAGAAAAGCGAGACATTAATTTTCCCTAGATATCATCAATATAGGGTTGTAACTAGGCTTGTAGATGATGTACAGAAAAATGGAGTTGGAAATAGATACCTAATTCAGCATAGTGCAGGTAGTGGTAAGAGTAATTCTATAACATGGCTTGCGTATCGCTTAGTTGAGGTGGATTATAATAACCAAAAGGCGTTTGATTCGGTAATAGTTGTTACGGATAGGTTGAATTTAGATAAACAGATAAATGACAATATCAGGAAGTTTATAGATGAGAAGAGCGTTGTAGGTCATGCTAATTCTTCAACAGATTTGAAGAACCTACTAGTTGATGGCAAGAAAATCATTATTACTACAGTACAGAAATTCCCTTATTTGCTTGAAAAAATAGGTACTGATTTAAAGGGTAAGAATTTTGCTATTATTATTGACGAAGCTCACTCTTCTCAAAGTGGTCGTGCAGCAGCTTCATTAAATATGGCGGTATCAGGAAGTCTGAGTAACGATGATGAATTTGAAATTGAAGATAAACTGAACGAATTTATTGAAGCTAGAAAGATGCCTGAAAATGCTAGTTTCTTTGCATTTACTGCTACACCTAAAGCGAAAACAATTCAAATGTTTGGAAATGTATTTGACCTGTATTCTATGAAACAAGCTATTGAAGAAGGGTTTATTCTTGATGTACTAAAGAATTATACACATTATGAAAACTACTATAAGATTTATAAAACTATAGAGGATAATCCAAACTTTGATAAAAAGAAGGCTCAAAAGAAAATTAGAAATTTTGTTGAAGGACAGGAATTTCCAATAAGAGAAAAAGCTGAGGTTATGGTAAATCATTTCCTTACAAATACAGTAAATAAGATCAATGGTAAAGCTAAAGCTATGATTATAACTCAAAGTATTTTAAGAGCTATTGAGTATTATTACATAGTTAGTGAATTATTAAATAACTCTAATACAGGGTATGAAGCTTTAGTTGCATTTTCTGGGGAGAAGGAATACAAGGGAAAAGTAGTGACAGAAGCCAGCTTGAATGGTTTTTCCGATAAAGAGACACCAGAAAAATTTAAGCAAGATAAATACAAGTTCTTAATTGTTGCTGACAAATATCAAACTGGATATGATGAACCACTTCTACATACTATGTATGTAGATAAAGTTTTGAATGATGTTAAAGCAGTACAAACATTGTCGAGACTAAATAGAAGTGCAAAATATAAGATCGATACTTGTGTAATTGATTTTGCTAATGAGCCAGAACATATACTAGAAGCATTCCAACCATACTACAAGGAAACAAAATTGGAAGGAGAAACAGATCCTAATAAATTAAACAATTTGCTTTCTATGCTTGATAGTAAGTATATATATGAAGAAGATGAGGTTGATAGGCTTGTTGATTTATTCTTAAAGAATAGTCCTAGAAGTTTTATAGACAGCATTGTCGATAAATCTGTAGAAAGATATAAAGTTTTAAGTGAGGAAGAACAAGTAGAGTTCAAGAGTGGAGTCAAATCCTTTATAAGGACATATAATTTCTTGGCTTCCATTTTACCTATTGGACAAGTTGATTGGGAAAAGAAAGTTATTTTCTTTGAACAGTTGATTCATAGATTGCCTACACCAGAAGGTGAGGATTTATCTGAGGGAATTCTAGAATCAGTGGATCTTGAAAGCTATAGGCTGGAAAAGAAAAATACAATAGATATTATCCTAGAAGATGAGGATGGCATTGTTGAAGGTCTTGGTATTAGTGCTGGTAAAAAGAATGAAGTTGAATTAGATTCTTTGGAAAATATTGTCTCTACTTTCAATGACATTTTTGGAAATATTGATTGGCAAGACAAAGACAATGTTGCAAGACAAATTAAAGAGTTGCCAGAGATGGTAATGAAGAACGAAAAGTTCAAAAATGCTCTAAAAAATTCAGATATTGAAAATATCAAGAGGGAATATCACTCAGCACTGAAAGAAGTTTTCAGAATTATAATGGTCGATAACATGGAACTTTTTGGGCAATGGACAAATAATTCGAACTTTAGTAAATGGCTAAACGATACGATTTTTGATGAGATTATGAAGAAAAATAAAAGGTAAAGGTGGCGATTAATTTGGGTAGTATATCAGGAGTTACTAGAAGAGATATTATTGATTTGTTTAAAAACGGAATAACAGAAGATAATTGGCTAACAGAAGAAACTATATATTACCCTTATTATGGTCGCTTTGATATCGTAGATTTTCTCAAAAGATTGTATAAGCTAGATACTTGGAAAAGTGGAGATTCTAGACTAAAAAATGCAGAGCAAGAAATTACGATGCATACACGTAATGGCGATTATCCAGATGATTGGATTTTTGCTGATGAAAGGTTTCACTTACTTGATGGTGAAGATAGTGTTTTATTGGGCTTTCTCTGTGAAGTTTTTCACCCTGAAGTAAGAGATGAAAATAAAGAATGGAAGAAATATTTAGAAAGAATAAATAGTCTGTTACGTGAAGATGGATACGAACTAATTGCTTCTAGTAGGCTTTCTGGGAGAGATGTCTTCACCTGGAGAGTATATATTAAGAAGCCAGATATGTATATTCCTTTTTCTGAAAGAAATAAGTCATTGATAGTAGGTAGAAAAATAAATTTTAAACTTCCTAATGCAGTGAGACATCAGCTTTTTAAGGTGATGGATGAGTATGATGAAATATTTTACTTAACTGATGAAACCAATTGGAATTATACAAAATATAGTAGTGATTATGTTTTAGAAGATATTAATAAATTTTATGTACCAAAACATTATGTTGATAGTAATCTTGCTGAAATAAAAAAGTTTAAGGATTTTCAAGAAGGCACTTCTCCATTCGTAATTTTTGATGTCATTGAAAGCTTTAATAGGCATACTACAAATTCAGAAGGATTTGAAAATGAAATTAATTCTATTTTTAATTTGAATAATATTAATGTAGAACTTAGAAGAGGTGAGATACATTCTTCTACTAATAAGACATTATCATTAGATCCTTCTGTAAAAATTAATGAAATAGGCATAGAAGAGTTAATTAGAGCTGCAGAAGATTTATATAGAAAAGGTAAATACTCGTATGCTGTTGAAAAGATTTGGGATGCTTTTGAAAGGATTAAAACGTACTATTATCCTGAATTAGATAAAAAGAAATCAGCAAATAAGATAATTGATGAACTAAGTAATGGGAATGACAGCATTAAAAGTATGTTTCAAGCTGAATTTAAATATTTAACAGATATTGGTAATTCGTATCGCATAAGACATCATGAAAAAAACAAAATAGATATTACCGAAGATTTACACTATGAATATTTTTATAAGAGGTGTTTAGCTTTAATATCAGTTTTAGTAAAAAAAATATAATAAACGTGAGGTAAAAGATGGTTGATTTCAAAAAGAAGGTTGCTTTAAAAAGTAAAGCGAAAGTTACAAATCCAATTGATTTATATAATACTCTTGATAGAAAGAGTATTGCTGGGCCGCTTCGACCTGTTCAAGAATATGTTTTAAATGAATGGTACGAGAATAGAAGAAATGAAAGAGATTTAATTGTTAAACTTCATACGGGCGAAGGGAAAACCTTGATAGGTTTGCTAATATTACAATCATCAATTAACATAGGTGAAGGACCATGTATATATGTTTGCCCTAATATATATTTGGTACGACAAGTGTGTGCTGAAGCTAATAAATTTGGTATTCCCTTTTGTGAGATAGAACAAAATAATGTTTTACCAAATGAATTTTTATCGGGTGAGAAAATTTTAATAACACATGCACATAAAATATTTAATGGAAAGTCAATTTTTGGAATAGGAAATAAATGTGTTAATGCAGGAACGATTATTCTGGATGATTCTCATGCTTGTATAGATGTATTAAAAGATGCATTTACTATTACTATCGGGAAAAAAGAAAAAGAGAATGTATATAACAAGATATTAACATTATTTTCAGAAGATTTAATAGAGCAGGGGGAGGGAAGTTTCTTAGATATCAAATCTGGTGAATATGAAACATTCATGACTGTTCCATATTGGGCATGGATTAATAAAAAATCAGAAATTCTAAAAATACTTTCAGATGAGTCAGCAAGTGATGAAATCAAATTTGCTTGGCCGCTAATGAAAGATAAAATAATAGAGTATTCATGTTTTATATCTGGTAATAAAATTGAAATAACTCCATATAATGTTAGTGTAGAGCAATTTCGAACATTTTCATCAGCGAAACGAAGAATATTAATGTCTGCAACAACACAAGAAGATATATTTTTTGTAAAAGGGCTTGATTTCTCTACTAATGCTGTTGCAAATCCAATTAAATATCCAAAATCACGATGGTCTGGAGAAAAAATGGTTTTAATGCCGTCGTTGATAGATGAAGAATGTGATAGAGATTTAGTTGCCACACAATTTGCTGCACTGACGAATGCACCTTTTGGTGTTGTAGCAATCGTACCGAATACAAAAAGGGCAGTATATTATGAAAATATTGGGGCAAATTTCCCCAAAAATAATAAAGAATTATTCGAAGTTATTGATGACTTGAGAAAGGGAAAATTTAGTAATACTGTAGTTATAAATAACAGGTATGATGGTATTGATTTACCTGATGAAAGTTGTAGAGTTTTGGTAATAGATTCGTTGCCTTATTTGAATAGCTATTTTGATAAATACGAAGAGAAATGCTGCCCAAATAGTGAAATAATAAATAAAAAAATTGCTCAAAAAATAGAGCAAGGTATAGGTAGAGCGGTTCGTGGTGAAAAAGATTATTGTGCAATTATCGTAATTGGTTCAGATATTGAAAAATTTATGCGAGGTATTTTAACGAGAAAATATTTTTCGTCTCAAACACAAAAACAAATTGAAATTGGTTTTGAAGTTGCTAAAATGGCAAAAGAAGAGATTTTGCAGGATGATCCTTCAATGAAACAAATATTTTCTTTGATAAAGCAAATATTAAATAGAGATGAGGGTTGGAAAGAATATTATGCTAGCGAAATGAATGAAATCGAAGATGGGGTTTTAGATACTTCGATTTATGAAAGATATGCTGCAGAGACTAAATTAGAAAAACTATTTTCTGATGGAGAATATGAAAAAGCATCTGAAGAAACGCAGAAGTTTATTGATAAGTTTATACATGATGACTTAGAGAGAGGTTGGTATCTAGAACAGAAGGCAAGATACACTTTCATGTACTCTCAAGAAGAATCAGCTCATTTACAAAAAGTTGCATTCCAAAAAAACTCTCAATTGTTAAAACCTAACAGTGGAATAATTTATGATAAAGTTTCATTTTTAAATGAGAATCGACTAATTAGATTTAGAAAATATATTAGTAAATTTAACGATTTCGATGAGTTTAGTCTACATTTAAACGAAGTGTTAAATAACTTTTCATTTGGAATAGATGCCGATAAATTTGAATCTGCATTAAAAAGCATAGGAGAAATGCTAGGATACATTAGTCAACGTCCAGATCAAGAGATAAGAAAAGGACCAGATAACTTGTGGTGTGCCTCAAATAAAAAATATGCGATTTTTGAATGTAAAAGTGAAGTAGATGAAAATCGTGGTGCAATAAAAAAATCTGAGGCTGGGCAATTTAATAATCATTGTGGTTGGTTTAAAACGGAATATGATGAATATGTTGATGTATTGCGTGTTATTGTCATTCCTACAAAAAAACTTGCCCGTGATGCAGATTTTACAGATGAAGTTTTTGTTATGAGGAAGAATGGGGTGAAGAAGTTAAAAGATAACATTAAAAACTTTATGAAAGAGATAAAGAAATATGAAATCGAATCAATTACTGATACAAAATTGCAAAAATACTTTGATATGTACAATCTTAATATCGATAATCTTATTGGTAATTATGTTGAAGAGATTTATCATCTAGAAAAGTAAAGAGAGGTAGTTTTACTTATCTCTCCATCTCCTTACCCATATATTTCTCATAATTTTTTCTGATTTGATAAAGTTCTTTCATATCGGATTTTGTAGAAGAATATTCTTGCATAAGGGTATTCTTTTTTTCGTGTAGTGAATCCAACGCTGCTAAAATATCCTTAGAATTTGGAAGTTTAGAATAAGATTTTTTGAGGTCTGAAAGGGCGTTCTGGTACAAGGTAATCTCAGCTTTATGCTCGTCAAAAAATCCCTTATCAGATGGCTCTTTCTTATATCCCTGATAGATTTGGCGATAAATTTTGACAGTATGAACCTGCTCCATAGTTGAAGATAGAGCAGAAATCTTGCTATCTAAGATCTTGATTTCATCTTGCAGATTTTGCCTTTTATCAGCACTTTCCTTAATAAAATCATCAAGCTGAGAAATGGACTTAAAGCCTTTTTCACGCATTAAAACCACCATATTGGTAGCTACTTGAAGGTTGTGTTTAGTAGCCCAATATTCATATCCCTTGCTTGATTTGACCTTTTCATTATTAGCAATATCAATGATATTTCCTACACGCTTTTTGACAGTATAGGTTTTTTGATTAGCATTCTTTGTAATACGCTCTTTTAATTTATCTTCAGTATAATCATCTCCAATAGTCTTTGCTCTTGTAAATCTTTCTTTGTCCTTATGCTTAAAGGCAATATGTTTTCCGTACTTGATTTCATAGTCAATGGCAGCCATTTTCTTTAGAAATTCATCCCAATCTTTAGACTGTTTAATAGTTCTATCAATATCGAATTGAAGCCTACTTTTCCAAGAAGTACCTTTCTTAAATTGTTCATTTTCATACCAAGACTTCCCATTAGTTTTATATTTTTTCTTATAAGTTTCGTAGAATTCGTCAATAACAGAGAGCTTATTTTCTTTGCAGAGCTTATCGCTTTGATACCTAATTTTATGATAGCTTCTTTTGTTGGATTGATAGCACTTGCCAGTAATCATATTCACATTATTGAAGATGATATGGTTATGAATATGACCTTTATCGATGTGAGTAGTAAGCACAAATTCATACTGATCCTTAAGTATTTTCTTACATAATTCCATACCAACTTTATGTGCCATTTCTGGTGTTGCTTCGCCTGGTAAAAAAGATTGAATGAGGTGTCTTGCAAGTACAGTTCCTTTCACATTATTATCTTCTCTAGTCTTTAAAAACTGAGTATGAGCAGTAGAAGTAAAGCAATTATTTGTGCTTATTAAAATCTTCTCATCAGTTTTTTCTTCGTTAGTAATGTAAGCAATAGCAAGGTTAAGTGTTGACTTTATTGGATGTATCTTTGTAATTGCCATTTATACTTCATCTCCTTTATCTGTAGTTCTATTAAGCAGTAGTGAATGAATTTGCCATATCTCTTTTGATAAACCTTCAATCTGAGATTTCATATCCTTGATGTCATCGCTATAAATAACGCCAGTTGAATTGACACGCTTAGCGATTTGATTAACACTACTTGCATATCTGAAAAGTAGTCCTTGTATTTCTCTGAATGGTTGTAAATCTACAACATAAATATCTGACTCTGATACAAGCTTTCTTAAAAAAAGGCTCATGGTTTTGCACTTAGCCATCTTCATTTTCTTTTCAAAAAATGCTTTTTCTTCTTCTGTTAAGTTGATTTTGAGTTGAACATTTCTAACTCTATTTGCCATATTGATTACTTCCTTTCATAAAATTTCTGGGGTTTTAGGGTATGCCCTAACAAGTTAAAATTGATAAAAAAAGAAGCAGTTCCACGAGGGGCTGCTTCATCAATTTTTCGTAAGTGGGTACACACTTACTGTGCTTGCTCATATACTAATCGATCATATACTAATCGTGTAAGAACAACTTTAAGCATAATATTTATATTATTATACCATAGTTTGGAAAAATAAAAAATTATATTTCATCAACGTTTCATAAAAGGTGTGTAGAATATTATTGAAAGTAGTTATAAACTGCTATTGTGTAAAAATAAAGGAGGAATAAAGGAGGAAAAATTTATGAAAAAAATAGTATCAAGAGGAGCATGCCTATTACTTACGTTATGTTTGAGCTTAAGTACAGTTGGGTGTAAAAAAAGTAATGAAAGCAATAAAATTAAAGAAGGACAATCTATAAGTTCTGAAGAGGCAGGTATGTCAACTAATGAGAAGGATAAAAATGAAACATTTAAGCCATCAGATTATACTTTAAAAACAAAAAAAGAATATGTTTATGAATATTTAGGTCTTAAATTTAAACTTTCAGACAAATTTAAAAAGTATATGGATGATAAAAAGATAGCGATGTTAGATGATCAAAGTCCTATAGATAAGGAACTAAAGTATGCTTTTTTAACTTTTAATAAAATGACCGAAGAGCAAAAAAATGCAGTTATTAATAAAAAGGGAGATGGTTATGAAAAATGGAAGAATGGGCTTAAAAGAATTGGAACTATTGGTATATTCGAAAAAAATACATCAGAAGAAAAAATATCTAAAATTACAAAATGTGATACCCATACTAAAATAGGAGTTTCAAGTGATGGAAAATACGATTGCTATTTAAGCACAAATAGCGGATCTGAAAGTAATCTTCTGGATGAATTTAAAAAAACTGAGATTCAAATTATAGATAAAAAAGAACGTCCTAAAAATGGTTTTGTGCTATCAGAAAAAACTGATTTAGAAAATACAGAAGCATTTAACAAAGAATCCGTTAAAGATTTACGTAAACTATCAACAAAGGACATAAATGGCAAGGATTTTACAAGTAAAGATTTTGATAAGTATGATCTTACTATGGTAAACGTATTTGCAACTTGGTGTACAGCTTGTGTAAAAGAGATTCCTGATTTAGTTGAGGTTCAGAATGAAATGAAAAGTAAAGGTGTTAATATGGTTGGTGTTGTTACAGATACTGTTGATGATAACGGTGAAAACAAGGAAGCAATTGAAAAGTCAAAATTAATACAGAAAAAAACAAAGGCTTCATATCCTTTCTTAATGCCAGACAAGACAAACTTTAATGGTAGATTGAATGGTATACAGGCTATGCCAGAGACTTTCTTTGTTGATAGGAATGGAAACATTGTAGGTGATACTTATTCTGGGGCAAAGAGTGCAAAGGAATGGAAGCAGGTAATTGAAAAAGAATTAGCAAAAATAAAAAATAAGTAAATGTAAAGCGGTGAATGGTATATGGTTAATAAGTTTTTAAAAAGCCGTACCTTATCTTTAGTAATTGTCTTTATTAGTATGGCTATGACTTACTATGGACATAGTCATGGAGAGGCTAGAGTTGTATTGGAGAAGGCGATAAGAATTTGCATGGAGTGTGTTGGAATTGGATAGAATTAAAAAAATTATAAACGGTAGTACAAAAAAAGATAAATATAAAATAAGAGATCGTTTTAGACATCTATTTCAATCCGTTTGGTTTTTAGTTACTAATTCTTATTTTGAAGGGTTTAAGACAGGTAAAATCTATGGTGGGGACCTGAAGGAAGTTTGTGTTCCGGGTATGAATTGTTATTCGTGCCCGGGGGCAAAAGGTTCTTGTCCTATAGGATCGCTACAGGCAGTGATTGGAAATTCGAACTATAAGTTTAGCTATTATATAGTTGGCTTTATGTTCTTGATAGGTGCACTTATAGGAAGATTTGTCTGCGGGTGGCTATGTCCATTTGGATTAATTCAAGATTTATTACACAAAATTCCATTTTTTAAAAAAATTGAGACATTTAAGCTTGATAAGCATTTGAGAAAATTGAAATATATAATATTGATTGTATTTGTAATAATACTTCCTCTATTTTTAGTTGATATTTTAGGGCAAGGGTCTCCATATTTTTGTAAGCTTATTTGTCCAGTTGGTATGCTTGAGGGAGGAATACCACTTGTATTATTGAATAAAAGTATGAGAGGAGCTATAGGTTTTTTGTACTATTGGAAGGGAGTAATTTTAATACTTACTTTATTACTTTCAATAGTAATATATAGACCTTTCTGTAAGTATGTCTGTCCTCTGGGGGCTATTTATTCAGTTTTTAACCCGATTTCAGTATTCAGGTATAGACTAGACGAAGAAAAGTGCATTAGTTGCGGTAGATGTAAAAAAGTTTGCCAAATGAATATAGATCCAGTTGAAAATTGTAATCATCTAGAATGTATCAGATGTGGACGATGTAAAAATGCTTGTCCTGTGGATGCAATTAGTTGTGGAATAAAAAAATAGAGAGGAGCTTATTAGAAAAGTGATAAAAAAATAGAGAGGAGCTTATTAGAAAAGTGATAAAAAACGCAATAGCATATATTACAAGAAAAAAAAATAGAACATTTATTATTTTTGTTATTTTAACAATAGTTCTTTCTTGTTTGTATTCTTGTTTAACAATAATGAAATCAAGCAATGAAATAGAAAAGGCTTTATATGAAAGTTCTAATTCTTCAATATC
>OKIR01000026.1_pt1 | contig 55190 bp, 45 predicted proteins | sample 1612941 | NCBI WGS metagenome assembly OKIR01 (sample SAMN04436824, study PRJEB24849) | human gut metagenome | biome: human gut; feature: NICU; material: stool | host: Homo sapiens | place: USA: Saint Louis, MO | collected 2011-07-14
GGCTTGACAACTTTGCGTACCAGATGCGATTTGACGTAGTCAAATGATTTCCTTACGCATTCTTATAAACGTTGGTTATTACTCTGTTTCTTTATTCCTTTATCTTGGCCCACAATTCAATACAGCAGTCATCCTGCTCAGGTCTGAAATACTTCTGCATCAAAATAGGCTCCGGAATCATTCCTCTCTTTGGAAGCCAGACATCATACAAATACCTGCTTGCTTTATACAAAGCCTCAGAGACAAGAATCTCAAAATTTTCTGCCTCATAACTGCACACGATATACCGGCCCTCTGGCATCGTCCTTTCTTCAGAATCATGATCCTGTTTTCGTTTTTTTGTTCCGACAAAGTAATCAAAATACTCCGGATCACTGCCAGGCGTTAAGATGTCTACATACTCCCTGTTGTGATCTTCAGGCAGCTGTTTCCACAATTCAGTCAGCATATTGATCTTCGGCTCACCCAACTCCTTCACGGATGCTGTCCGGCTCTTTCCTGTAAAAATAACATCCTGCTTCAAATGTTCCTTCCTGATCTCCAGTACCATCTGCTCCACTGCCAGAGGAGCACCCTCCTCGATCAGAGTGTGGTTCAGCATAAGATCGGGCTTTACAAAAGCATCCAGAGTCAGATCACTTTTCCTGTACTCATCCGGCGTAATGCCGTATGTCTCCCGAAATGCCTTTGTCAGGCTGCTGTGGCCTGCAAACCCGCACTCCAGGGCCACGTCGAGAATCGTGCAGCTCCGATCCCTGAGCTTTTCTGCGGATTTTGCAAGGCGTCTTAGTTTCAGATATTCATTTACATTTTTGCGGACCAGACGGTGAAACAGCCTCTGATAATAGTACTTAGACAAATGTGCCTTTGCTGCCAGAACATCTACCGAAATCTCATCTCCATAGTGTTCTTCAATATAATCCAGCGTTTTTTGTATTGCTTCCCAAGCGTACATATTCTTCCTCCTGATTCTTTGTGATATAAGACAAGTCTAAAGGATGTTCAAGTTGTACGCTTGCCGTAGAATGCTCTCTTTTTCAACTTTTTCCTCTCTAAAGGAGGTGTCCTGCCGCCCCGCTGTGCCCGCAGTCGGCCAGCTGTTCATCGGGAAGCGTACACACTCTGCGCTCCTTTTCCACCAGCCGGCTTACAAACTCTGTGGACGGGGCTTTTAAAAGATCTTCGGGTGCGGCATACTGTTCAATCTTTCCGCGGTCCATGACCAGCACTTTTGTTCCAAGCTTCAGCGCTTCCGAGATATCATGGGTCACAAACATGACCGTGATCCCGGTTTTCTCATAGATCTGCCTGAGTTCAGTCTGGAGCTGTCCTCTCGTGATCTCATCCACGGCTCCGAAAGGCTCGTCCATCAGCAGGATGTCCGGCGAGGCAGCCAGGGCCCTTGCAATTCCGACTCTCTGCTGCTGTCCGCCGGAAAGTTCTGAAGGATACCTTTCTCTCATATCTTCCTCCAGCCCCACGATGCCCATCCACTTCTCCACCGCTTTTTTTGTGCGCTCCTTATCCTTTTTGTTGAGCAGGTCAGGAACATAGGAGATATTTTCTTCCACCGTCATATGCGGAAACAAAACGCTTCCCTGGATGGCATAGCCGATATTTCTTCTCAGGCTGATCATATCCATCTCTGAGATATCCCTGCCTTCCACAAAAATACTGCCGCCATCGGGGATTACAAGGCCGTTTACCATTTTCAGAACCGTCGTCTTTCCGCAGCCGGAGGACCCTATCACCGTCACAAATTCACCCCGCTCAACCGTCAGGTCAAAACCTTCTATGACGGTTTTTTCGCCGTATACTTTTTTAATCTGTTTGAATTCAATCGCTTTGCTCATCCGGGCCTCCTTACTTTAACAGTCCTTTGCTTTTGAGAAAATCTTCTGCCGCTTCCTTAGGTTCTTTCTTCTTCGTCTCCACTTCATAATTGATCTTTGCCATCAGCTCATCGGAGAGGATGCCGTTAAGCTTTTGAAATACCGCTTTCAGTTCCGGATGCTCATTCAGCACATCATCCCTGACTACATTTCCGCAGGAATAAGAAGGATAAAAGTTCTTGTCATCTTTCAGGACGACCACATCAGACACACTCAGCTGTCCGTCCGTGGTAAATATATTCATCACATCTATTTTCTTTTGTCCGATCGCTTTATATTTCAGGCCGATATCCATGTCCATCGTATTTTTAAACTTGAACCCGTAGGTCTTGCACAGAGCGTCGTAGCCATCTTCCCGCTCGAAGAAATCATACTCCGCTCCAAAAGTCAGCTGACCCGCCGCCCTCTTTAAATCTGAATAAGTCCTTAAGTTATATTTCTCCGCAGTCTCCCGGCGCACAGCCAATCCGTAGGTATTGTTAAATCCGTACATTCCAAGCCACTGCATCCCGCATTTTTCTTCATATCCGGCTTTCAGCTGTCCGAACATATCCTCTGTATAAATGCCGCTCTTTTTCAGTACCATATTCCATCCGGTTCCCGTGTACTCCGGATAAATGTCGAACTCCCCTTTTTCCATGGCCGGCTGGATATTGGAGGTTCCTCCGCCCACACCCTGGGTCAGTTCTGTGTTCAGCCCCGTCTCCTGCTCAATAAGAATACTCAGCATCTCTCCCAGGACATACTGTTCCGTCATCGGTTTGGTTGCAATATGGACAGTATCCTTCTTCTTTTGCCCCCAAAAGGCCCCAGCCGTCAGTGCTGCCGCTATCACAAGAACCAGGATCAATAAAATCCTGTTTGCCTTCCGTGCTTTCCTGTCCCTTACCTTCATTCTTTGTTCCACAAAGCCGAGAATAAAATCCATGGCCAGCGCCAGAAGTGCGATCAGAAGGCTTCCCGCCAGAGTCATCGCCCCATTGTTGGTCGTTATACCGCGGTAGATCGCCACTCCCAGTCCTCCTGCCCCGATAAACGATGCGATACCTGTAAGAGCAATGGTCATTGTGACCATATTTCTGATTCCGGACATGATGACCGGCATGGCAAGCGGAAGTTTAATCTTAAATAAAATCTGCGCCCTTGTGCTGCCCATTCCCTTGGCAGCCTCAAGGATTCCTTCGTCAATGTTGCTCATTCCCGTATGCGTATTTCGCACCATCGGGAGCAGCGCGTATACGGTCAGAGCGATCACCGCAGTGGCATTTCCGATTCCGGAAAATGGGATCAGAAATCCCAGCATGGAGATCGATGGAATCGTATAGAGAAAATTGATCAGTCCAAGAGCCGGTTTTGCATACCTTTGATACTCACTGATCAGGATTCCCACGACACCTCCAAATATAATCGCAATAAAAATAGCAATCAGAGAAATTTCAAGGTGCTCGAAAGCCAAGCCCATGAAAAATCCGCTCCGCTGTGTTAATACGTTCCACATTTGATGCAGCATAGACTATCCATCCTTCCTTTGAATTGCGCCCGCAGGACACTGTTCCTTACAAAGTCCGCAGTGCAGGCAGTGTTCCTGCTGTATTTTATAAGGCTTTCCCTCACTGATGCATTGCTGGGGACATACGTCCCTGCACGTCCCGCAGCCGATGCAGGCTTCTGTGATCAAAAAGCCTTTTTCTTCTTTTTTCATTGTGCCGATAGTGAAACGTTCCCTATAGGTCGGAACTTTCCCCAGATCGAAAAACTCCAGCCAGCCGTCCTCGATGCAGAAAGCCTCCGAGATATAACGGCTTTCCCCCGGATATACATCGTTCATCATCGGGTTTTCCTCAAAGATCCGGTCAATCCACATTTTTTGATCCGAAAGTTTTTTCACCGGGCCGGAGAGCCTCACCATCTGAAATTCTTTATTCATTCCTGTAATGGCTGTATATTCATTTGCCATCAGCTGTCGGTAAAAGTCTTTCCCTCTTTCCGTACAAAAATACAGCTTTTCTCCCTCTGCGATCATGACATCGATGATGCGCACCTGGGGATGTCCTTCTTTATCGACCGTTGCGAAGGCCACATCTTTGATCTCTCTTAATAATTTAATACACTCTTCTGCTGTCATCCCTTTATCCTCCTTTGTGACTGCCCAGATTCTAACCACATGATAATTCCCCGATCTCCAAACGTAAAGTACGCACAAAAAAGTAGGATGGTTACCGCCAGGAAATCCGGTATCTTTCGGATACCATAAAATGCAGAAAGGAGCGGCTAACTCTGATTAACCGCTCCTCACTATTCTTCACTGATAATTTCAGCTTTAAAGACATTGATCGTATCCGCGTCAGGACAACAGAACACCGCCGTTCCTTCCGGCTGACCCGGAATGGTTCCCCCGTATCTTAAAATATCAACATACGGAAACGCCACATGCATAGCCATCGGACAAAGCCGGCCCCTCTCCGTATCAAAATCAAAACTGTCTCCGACCCTGTGTCCCCGGTGACATCCGTGATCCCCTTTTCTTTGGACCAATGTAAGTTTAATCTTCGGACGACTCAAAATTAAGCACCTCCAAATTTTTCTCAATCGGTATTCCCTTAAATTTATCAGCTGTTTCATGGTTAATAGCAATCAGCTGTCTGACCGCAGACATAGCTCTCTGCGCCGCTTTTTCAAGCGCTGTTCCATTCAGCACCTGGCTTGCGAGAATGGCTGAAAATATATCTCCGGTTCCGGGAAAGCGAACCGGAATCTGTTCAAACGGAAGCTCAGACACCGTATCCGTCTGATGATCATAGATCAAAACAAAATCCCCGGCCTCCGTCTTTACACTCGTGATGACGATAGATTTCGCACCAAGCTTTCTGAGCTTTTTGAGAATCTCTCTGCCCTCTCCCTGGGTAATGACTTCCTTTCCCTGACACATACCCGCCAAAAAGCTTGCTTCCGTCAGGTTCGGCACAATCACATCGGCCAGGGAACACAGATCTCTCATATAGCCGACGGTTTTTTCTTCAATTCCATTGTAAAGCTTTCCTTCATCTCCCATAATGGGATCGACAAAAATCCAGGTTCCTTTCTCTTTCTGCTCTCTCAGATAGCCTGAAATCAGTTTCACCTGCTCTTTGGAAGCGATAAATCCCGTGCAGACGGCGTCAAAAGAAAATCCCAGTTCCGCCCAGACTTTCATTGTCTTCCTCATATACTCGGTGGTCTCTAATATCTCGAACTTTCCATAGTCGAGAGTGTTTGAGACCAGTGCAGTGGGAAGGTTATATAAATTAAGTCCGGCGTGGGTCATGACCGGCAGCATGGCAGACAGGGCCACTTTGCCGTAACCGGCCAGATCATTGATCAACAGTATTTGGTCTTTCATGTCATTCCTCATCTTTCCCTACTCTATATTTTTTTCCAAAACACTTATGAGCCGCTTGTAGTCAATCGGTTTTGAGACATGATCATTCATGCCTGCTGCCAGCGCCTTAGCCATGTCCTCCGCAAAGGCATTGGCCGTCAGCGCGATCACCGGAACCTTAAGAGCCTGGGGATGTGTGCTGCTCCGGATCTCTTTTGCTGCGGTGTATCCGTCCATGACGGGCATCTGCAGATCCATAAGGACTGCCTGATAATATCCCGGTTCAGAGGCCAGAAACATATCCAGAGCTTCCTTTCCATTCTCTGCGTTTTCAACCGCGAAGCCCGCTTCGGTTAGTATGGTTTCCGCAATCTCCATATTAAGTTCATTGTCTTCTACCAGCAGAAGCCGTTTGCCCCTGAGTCTGTCCGAGCACCTGGAATCAGACCCTGGCCCATCCTGAATTTCAAATCCCGCCATCCTGTGCTCCGCAACCTGATCCGAATCGGCGATCTTCAGATTCAGAGTGACGATAAAACGGCTTCCCTGACCCTTCCGGCTTTCTGCCTGGATATTTCCGTTCATCGCAGAAACGATTCCCTGGGCAATGGACATTCCAAGCCCTGTTCCCTGTACTCTGCGGACCTTGGAATCATCTGCCCTGGAAAACGGTACAAAAATATAGTTAAGAAAATCCGGGTCCATTCCGATACCGTTATCCTCCACAGTAAAGACAAAGCTTGCGGCCCCAGGCGTGCGGCCAGTAACCTCCTGGACTTCAACGATGATCCTGCCCCCGTTCTGGGTGTACTTTACAGCGTTCGTAATCAAATTGATCAGCACCTGCCTGATCCTCCCCGCGTCACCGATAAAATCAGTGTGGACTACATCCACAGTTCTGAATAAAAGCTCCTGGCCCTTCTGCAGTGCTTCCGGACGTGTGATTGAGTTGATATCCGTGATCAGTTCCCTCAGACAAAACGGTTCTTCTGTCAGTTCGATCTTTCCCTTTTCTATCTTCGACATATCCAGAATCTCATTGATCAGATCCAGCAGGTGGCTGCTCGACATGTCTATCTTTGTGAGACATTCCCTCACTTTTTCAGGATCATTGATCCTGGATGCAGCAATGGAGGTCATGCCCATGATCGCATTCATCGGAGTCCTTATATCATGGGACATCTGGGCCAGAAAACTGCTTTTTGCCTCATTGGCTTTCTTGGCGGCCTCGTACGCTGCCAGCAGCGCCTTTCTGTTTCTCTCTTCCTGCTCTTTCTCCTCCTCTACGCTGTGGGCAGCCAGGATGACTTTTACCGGAATTCCGTTCCGGCTCTCCGCCAATATGATATGGATGCGCATCCATCCGTAACACCCGTCATAGTCCCGTCTGAATTCCCTTGCATAAATCGTTTCCCCGGCACCAATCCTCTGCCGTATGGAATCAACAGAGAGCTCTCCCGCAAATTTATCCCTCTCATTTTCATGGATCAGTTTCATGTACGCTGATTTGAGTTTTTCATAGCGGTCGCTGCCGTCCAAATACCCCTCCAGATCTTTTCTGATACTGAAAGACTGGAACGACTCATCTGCCAGATCCACATAAAACACAGAGTGATAGAAGGATGAGAGTCCCTTGATAATATTTCTCGACTCAAAGTAAAGCTTCTTCTGTTTTTCTTCCTCATATTCCTCCATCTTTTGTTCATTGATATTCATATTGGCAAAGACAACCTTCGTCACCTTTCCGTCTCTCATCTCAGCAATACTGAAACGGGAGCGCACCCAGCCCAGACGATCCGGATATATCCTGCGGAAATCTACATCATATACAGGATTCTCCTCAGACAAAGTCTGTCTCAGAAACTCAGGACTGCCGGCTCTCTGCATTTTTTCCCGGTCTTCCGCAAAGACATGCTCCCGCACAAATTTCCCGTAATAACGTTCGAGGCTGCCTTTCGGAAACTCTCTGTTCCTGTAAATAGTATCCTCCTGCCAGATAGCTTCCTGTATATCCTCTTCCAGATCAAACAAATAGATCGAATAATAACACTCGCAGAGATTGGAGAGCACATTTTCCCGCAGCTGGGACTCTCTTTTATCATCAATACAGCGAAGAGTCAATAAAATATGTTCTTCCAGGCTCTGCCTGATGCAGGCAGAATAAAAATTATAATAATGCAGATTCCCCTGTTCATCTGAGAGACGAAGAGTTCCCTCCAGATAATTCTTTTCCCGGTAACTCTGTCTGTCAAATATATGATCAAATATTTTCCGGTCCTCCGAAGGCATCTTCGGCTTCATCTTGCTGTGGAAGTCCGGAAACGGCCCATGTCGGTTTAATTCAGCCCATTCTCCTGATCCATGGATACAGCTGTACTCCGATTTCCCCAGATCCGCACTGATGACCAGCTGATAGATCTGCGACACCGCAACCTGAGCAGTTCTGGCACTGATCCTTTTTTCCATCTCCTGATCCTGCTCATCAAATGCCACGATCACCCATGGAAATTCCTCAGAATACCCTGTGGACGGCACGATCCTGATCTTTCTCCAGCCACCGGTCCTGCTCCGGTAGAATTCCTCAATCTGAGACGCTCCTTCCCTGATCCTTCCGGCAATATAACTGCTCTTTGATGACTCTGAAATCATCTTTTCATATGCAGGTGACGCTTCATTGGCAGCATAGCAGCTTAAAAATTCTTCATAATCAGAAAACATCTGCGTATAAACCCTGAAGGAATCTGTCGACTTGATCGTCTTATAGGTTCTGTTCTTCATGTTGCAGAGAAAAATCCCGGTATAGCTGTCGCTCAGAGTCTGTATGACTGCGTCATACTCCTGCTTGAGCATGACGGTATTGGTAATATTCTGGTGATACCCTCTTAAGCATACTCCTTCTTTGTAGCTCCAGTCCCGGACTCCTCCGCAGCGCACATAGATACGCCCCCACTTTGGATGTTCCCATGGATACTGCACTTCTGCCCGCTCATCTTTCATTATCTTTTCCACCGCAGACTCAACAATCGGACAATACTCATCCTCGATGCGTTCATACCATGCCTGATAGCATTGCTCCGGCGAAGGTTCCGATTCAAGCCCCAGCAGCTCCAGCATAGCGCTGTCGGCGTACATCCTCGGTTTTTGCCCGTCATCTAATTCGATCACCCACAGTCCTGTCTGTGCCTCCCGCAGAATCTCCTGCATTTTCTGCGTATCCCTGAAATGGTCAAGCATATCTTTTTCCTTTCCTGTTTTAGATCTATCCCATCTGTCATTAGTATAACACGGTTTATTCTCTGTGCCCATTTGCTTATAACAAAACTCAGATGATTTTCACTCCTAAGAACCGCACCAGATCCATAGCCTGCATCGGGCCGATCCTCAGCCCGCGCAGTTCCCGAAAAGTATCGGATATCATGATTCCCTCGATGTTGCTGTCCGATAAGTCGATTCCTTCCAGCTGTGTCTTAAAAAAATCGACCCGGGAAAGGTTTACTTTTTCAAACCGGACTTTTTTAAATTTGACTTCCGCAAAAAATGCTTCGCTGAAGTCAACTCCTTTGAGTCTGCATCCGTCCCAGAGTGTGCTTTCATAGTTGGCATAGTGATAACATCCTTCTTCCACTATTGTTTTGCGGAATGTGCTCTGGCTGAAGTCCCCTCCGTCACCTTTGCATCCCGATATCTCCGTTTCTTTTAAATAGCAGGACTGAAATCTGCAGTTGGAGAAATCACAATTCACAAATTTTACATTGTAAAACATAGAACCGCTGAAATCACATGATACAAACCTGCATTTTTTGAAGCAGACATGATTAAATTCCACCTTCACAGGCATTTCCAGACACAGGGTCTCTCCTTCATAGTTTTTTTGTATCAGCGGCTCTTCCTCGGCCGCCGCCTTTATCACATCGTCTTCCAGCATTCCAAGCCTCCTTTTGTCACTCCTTTTCTGCCGCCACGATCAGCATCATAGGACGGCGCATTTCATCCCGCATACCCGGCAGATCCAGCATTTCCTCCGGCGGCTTGGGTTCTGTGATATGTCTCAGCACAAAGCCATGCCGCAGCAGTGTATTCAGATATGTCGTCAGCGTTCTGTGGTATTTTACTACCTGTTCTCCGAGAAAGACCGCATCCCTTTTTCCCTCAAAAAAATACCGGTCCACAGGGAAATGCAGAATCTCTCCGTCTTCGTCATAATACCAGTCCTGAGTTCCATATGCGGTAAATACGGGATGTTCTGCCGAAAACACAAACTTCCCGCCCGGCACAATCCATTGGCTGATCTTTTCTGCCAGGGCTTCAAAATCCTTCACGTAATGGAATGCAAGTGAGCTGATGACCACATCAAACGATTCCTTTGGAAAGTCCAGATCTTCCATGGCACATCTTCGGTACCGGATCTTTTCATGGCTGTTTTTTTCACCTGCTGTCTCCAACATTTTTTCTGAAATATCAATGCCTGTCACAGATTCAGCCCCATGTTCCGCCGCATAAATGCAGTGCCATCCGTAACCGCATCCCAGATCCAGAACTCTTTTTGAAGCAAAATCAGGCAGGACTTTCTGAAGCTCAGACCATTCCCCGGCACCTTTAAGCCCCCTTTTTGAACGGTCCATCTGACTGTATTTCAGAAAAAATTCCTCGTTGTCATATTTATTTTCTTTCATAATCCTCCCGGCACCTCCATAGCCGCATGACCTGCTCTGCCGCAGCCGCCATATTCTTCTGTGCATATTCGGGTTGCATGGCTTTTCCGATCGTCACTGTCTCTCTCAAAATCGGAAAGAAAGCGTCGATCCCGCGGCTGTTGCACTTCGGCGCATCTTCTGCAATGCATCCCGCAAATGCAATGACAGGCTTGTTATATTTTTTTGCCAGCTCTGCCACACCCACCGGGGCTTTCCCCATTGCAGTCTGGCCGTCCAGCCGTCCTTCCCCTGTGATGACCAAACCGGACTCCCGGATATATTCTTCCAGCCTGGTTTCTTCCAGTACAATTTGAATTCCGGATTTCAAGACCGCATTTGTAAATGTCAGAAAAGCGAATCCAAGTCCTCCGGCGGCGCCGGTTCCCGGCTGTTTCGGATCAGCGCCGCAAAACTTCTTCCCCGCAAGCTCAGCATAGCCTTCAAGCCATCGGTCCATATCTTTTATCATCAGAGGATCAGCCCCTTTCTGGGGCCCATAGACCGCACTGCACCCACGATCCCCGCACAGAGGATTGGTCACGTCACATGCGATCTCAAACTTACATTCGCTTAACTCCGGAAGCACGCAGGTGTCCGTAATCCTCTCAAGCTCAGCGAGTCCTCTGGCTCCAAAAGGAACCTGCTCTCCCCCGGCATTCAGGAAACCGTATCCCAGGGCCTGAAGCATCCCAATCCCGCCGTCATTGGTTGCACTTCCGCCAATTCCAATGATAAATTTGCGGCAGCCTTTCTGCACTGCATCCCGAATGACTTCTCCAACACCATAGGTTGTTGTGTACATGGGATTTCTATCTTTTTCTGGGACCAGCGTTATTCCGGCTGCACCAGACATTTCAATAACAGCTGTACCGCTTTTTTCAATTAAGCCATAACTGCACTCCACAGGCTTCCCGACCGGTCCGGTAACGGTAATTCTCTCTTCTTTCCCGCCCATACCGCAGACCAGTGCTTCCACCGTTCCTTCACCTCCGTCTGCCAGCGGCCTTACCTGTACTTCCGCTTCAGGATATACACGCAGGATGCCGTCTGAAACAGCCTGTCCTGCCATCATAGAAGACAGGCTTCCCTTAAATGAGTCCATTGCAACTGTTATTTTCATCCGGACTGCCTCCCGTCTCTGCCACGCTTTGTATACTCCCTAATTGCCGAAAATAATAATTCAGGCTCAATAGGTTTCGCCAAGTGTTCGTTCATACCTGCATTCCTGCTCATTTCCCGGTCTTCTTTATATGCATTTGCCGTCATCGCAAAAATCGGAATCCTTTCTGAGTCCGGCCGGTTCAAGGCTCTGATACGGCGTGCTGCCTCAAGTCCGTCCATAATCGGCATCCGGATATCCATCAATATCACCTGATAGGTGCCCGGACATGAATCCGTAAATTTCCTGACAGCCTCCTGTCCGTTTTCTGCACATTCCACCACGGCTCCGGCATTTTCCAAAAGATAAACAGCGATCTCTGTATTAAGTTTATTATCTTCACACAAAAGAATACGGACGTCTTTGATGTCAAAATCCTGCTTTTTGTCCTGGTCCGCACAGTCCTTGTTCATTTCGCAGATCTCCGGCCACAGATCAACTGTGAATACGGTTCCCTGTCCCACCTCACTGTTCACCTGTATCTTCCCATCCATCAGCTCTACCAGTGACCGGACAATTGCCAGCCCAAGTCCCGAATTTCTTATATCGCCTCCTGCATTCTCCCTCCTCTCCTGGGAAAACGGTTCATACATATGTTCCTGAAATTCTTTGCTCATGCCGATCCCATTGTCTTTGATCAGCAGTTGTATATGAATCCTTCCGTTATTTTCTTCCAGATCTCTGACATGCAGTTCAATCCGTCCTCCCCCGGGTGTATACTTTACCGAATTATTGAGAAGGTTCAAAATGATCTGATTCATCCGCAGCTTGTCCATCAGAATGGTAGAATATCTTATCTCTTCTTTATAAAAATTAAACTGGATGTCCTTCCTGCGGCACTGAGGAATGATCAGAGATTCTACCTGCTGCTGAAACTCGTCAATTCCATAAGGTTCTGGGTTCAGTTCGATCACATTTCTTTCAATTTTTGAAATATCCAGAACATCGTTCAGCAGGCCTAAAAGGAACTGTCCTGAAGCTTCCAGTTTATCCAGGTATGACCGCACTTTGCCGGAATGATCCAGCTCATTTCTGGCAAGAGAAGCCAATCCCAGGATCGCATTCATGGGTGTCCGGATATCATGGCTCATTCTGGACAGAAAATCAGTCTTTGCATTGCTGGCCTGTTCAAGCTCAGAAGAGATGATCTTCTGTTTTTCTAAAGCTTTTGAAAGCTGTTCCTGGAGTTCATGTTCTTCTGTGACATCTGTATAAGTGGCGTAGAACAGTTTATAATCCGGAGCAGACTCCTGCAGACGCAGATCTGCATTCACCCACACATAGGAGCCGTCACCCCGCAGGAGCCGGTATTTCTTCACGACAAAATGTTCTGTCTCATACCCGGCTTTATATTCTTTCCTCACTCTTTCCATATCATCAGGATGTACCCCGGCAAACGCATCGTCAAAATACTGGCTTTCCAATTCCGCTTCCGACGTATCCGGCACCCTGGCATCCTGCGCCGTCCTTTTAATCCTTAACATACGGTATTGTCCGATATTTCCGTATACAGGGATCAGTTTATCATAAGAAGGCATCTTCAAAATGACAACTCCAGAAGAAATTGCATCCAAAATCTCATAAGCCGTATCTGCTTTCTGTTCCGACTGTTTTAAGGAACCTTCCAGCTGTCTTTGATTCTGTCCCATGCGTTCTTCCTGTTTTGATTTCTGCATAAACACAGAAAGGAGACGCGATATGTAAACAAGAGCCGTGTAGATCTCATCCCTCTGATAACTGCATTCGGGCTGGATACAGCTGCAGACACCCAGGTAGCCTCCCGGCTGCCCATTATCCCAGATAGGACACTGGACCGCGGACCTGATCCCCTTTTCCTTAAATATTGCAGTTAAACCCATGGGAAACTCATCAGACCCAATACAGCAGAAATCTTCCCGGCAGTACAAAAGTTTGGAATTCCTTTCTTCCAGTTCCTCTTTAAGTGAAAATTCAGTACAGTTTTTCCATTCATATACTCTTTCTATCAGATCCCCGCTGTCAGAAGTCTCGGCAATATATGCAGCATCCGCCTTAAAAACCCTTCCAATCAATTTCAAAATACAGTCTGCCGCCTGACCGATATTCCCATTTTTGTACATCACATCGAATGCATCACTCATGAACTGACCCAAATTCAGATCCATTTATCTTCCTCCTGCTTTTTAAATCCATAAAAGCATACGCTTCCCTCATTCTGTGCCGACTCTTTGTGGTAATTGTAGCAAATACACTGTCTAAAAGCAATTACGGGACTGCGCTCTCAAATGAGTAATCTTAAACCATACTGCGAAAAAGAACCGATTCCTCCGGAAACTTTCCAGAGGAATCGGTTCTTGGTCTTTCTTCTAATTACACATTGTCTCTGTCAGTAAAGGTACAATCTTTCCTTTCACCACATCTACGAGTCCCCGGTCCGTAAGTTTCAGGGCCGGACTCACCGGAAGACCCAGCGTACAGAGGGACATGATCGGATTATAGTGACGGTACCCCAGCTCCTCAAGGCTTTTTCTGACCCGGCTCAGTTTCACACCGATTTCATCGGCCGAAAGTTCGGATAAGATCCCGCAGACCGGGAGCGGAAGCTCTGCCTTTATCTTCCCATTCTGTACTGTGCAGATCCCGCCGTTTTGCTTAAGTATCCTGCGGGCGGCAGCAAGCATATCGTCCGGATTGGCTCCGATCACCATAAGATTGTGATGGTCATGGAAATATGTCGTGGCAGCGGCTCCCCGCTTTATACAGTCACCGGTCACAAATCCAAATCCGATATTTCCGTTTTTCCCGTGGCGTTCCAGCACGGCCGCCAGCATACATCCGCTGTCCTGCCACTGAAGCCTTCCGCCTTTCACCTGCATCTGTACTCTGCGCTCCCCGGTCTGTGTGCGTCCGTCATTTACTTCAATCACACGGACTTCCGCTTTCCCGTCATCCATTTCCAGCCGGGGTTCTAACTGTCCGGCGGATATGCTGTCAAGATGTACACTCCGGTAAAAATGATCCGGGAACCGGTACGGCTCTGTCTTCTGATCCAACTCATTGAGATGATAGATCTCTCTGCCGTCCTTAAATACATAGTCCGGCTCAAAAGAGGCGCAGTCCTCCGCCTTTACCAGCTGGAAATCCGCCTTTCTTCCCGGCGCCAGCGACTCCCGGTCTCTTAAATTCATCCTCCCTGCCGGGGTATAAGAGGCACAGTAAATCGCTTCATTCAATGGAAATCCCATCTCCACGGCTCTCCTGACCACATAATTCAGCTGCCCCTGTTCTTTCAGCTTATCTGCCATCGTATCGTCTGTCACAAAACAGCAGTGCTCATACAGGCGGTGTTCTCTTATATAATCAAGAATCTCCGGCCGGAGCATTTTCTCCTGCAGTTCCACGAACATTCCATTCTGAAAACGCTCTTTTATTTCCTGAAGCGTGTGCTCCGTGTGATCGCCGTCGATCCCCCGGTATAAAAATTTTGCCAGATCCAGTCCAACCAGGGAAGGACAGTGTCCTTCTATGACGGCCTGAGGAACTTCCTCCTCCAGGTAATCGAGAAATTTCGTTATCTCGAGCTCGTCTCCCTTAACGATCTGCCGGTAGTTCATCACTTCTCCCACACAGACAACCCCGTCTTCCTGCATGAGCTGCTTCATCTGTGCAAGACCGATCACCCCGCCCGTGGTCTCCAGCTCCTCGTTAGTAGACGGTACACTGCTTGGAATCCCATAATAAATATCAACAGGAGAATCCTTGGCTCCGTTGATCATCTCATGAATCCCTTCAACCCCCATCACATTGGCGATCTCATGGGGCTCCGACACAAGAGTAGTAACACCGCATTCTGCCGCCCGTTTTCCAAAGGAGACCGGAGTCATCATGGAACTCTCGATGTGCATATGAATGTCAATAAACCCCGGAAGCATTTTAAAGCTGCGTCCGTCCAGCACACGAACGGCCTCAAGTTCATGCCTGTGTTCCGTGTCCACATAATAAATTTTCGTTCCCTTGATATATACATCTGCATTTATAAACTGTTTCAGATACGAATTATAGACTTCTGTATCTTCAACGAGCAAATCCACTTTCTCCATCAAAGCACCCCTTTTCTAAAGAATGGAATAGAAATACAGCAGGCACACGGCCACAAGAATCCACATGACCGGACGAATTTCCCTGCCTTTTCCAGCTGTCAGCTTCATCACCACATACGTCGGCAGGGCCGCACAGATCCCATTGGCAATGTTGTTTCCAAAGATCGTAAAAGCAATACACACAAATGCCGGAAAGGCCTCTGTTATGTCGTCAAACCGAATATTTTTCATGGCTCCCAGCATATTGATGCCGATATACATGAGGACCGGCGCCGTTGCCGCAGACGGGATCATCAGTGCAACAGGTGCCAGAATCAGGGACAGTCCGAAAAAGACAGAAGTAAAGATTACCGTAAGCCCGGTTTTGCCTCCTGCCTCCACACCCGCTGAAGACTCCAGATATGTGGTCATACTCGGCATTCCGAATAAAGCCCCGAAACTGGTCGCCACGGCATCCACCTTAAAACATTTGTCAATGCCCGGAAGGTCTCCGTTTTCATCCAGATATCCGGCCTTAGCCCCGACTCCGAGAACCGTTCCGAAGGTAGAAAAAAAGTCCGGCACAAACAGCGCGATCAGAAACGGAATATATGCAAAATTAAGCGCTCCCATAAAATCGACTCTCATGAACTGGCTTCCGATATTGGCCGGCATTGTAAACAGGCTGTCCGGCAGTGCTGTCACTCCGAACGGAATCCCCACCAGAGTCGTGAGCACAATCGCCAGGATCATATCTCCCGGAACATTTCTTGTCTTCAAAATCAGCAGAATGATAAATCCGATCACAGCTACAATCACTTCCGGCGACTTCAGATCCCCGAATCCCAAAGAATTTTTCGCCTGGTTTGCAATGATAAGGCCGCAGCTTTTTGCCCCCAGCAGTGCAATAAACAGGCCGATCCCGGCACTTACCGCATGTTTTAAGCTGACGGGAATGACTTTGACGACTGCCTCCCGAAGCCCCAGAAATGAAATCGCAATGAAGAGGACTCCGCTGAAGAAGATAACTCCGGCCGTCACAGCGGGGGCAATCCCGTCATTTGCTATCATGGCAGTAACGATCCCCACACTTCCGAGTCCCGGCGCAAGCGCGAAAGGCCTGTTCGTATAAAAAGCCATGGCGCAGGTCGTCAGGATCACCAAAAGAATCAATACCGTAAACATCACGTGTTTATCAAGTCCCGCTGACGCCAGCATGTTAGGGACCGTAGCCAGCACGTAGGCCATCGTTACGAATGTCGTCAGACCTGCTATCAGTTCTGTCTTTACATCTGTATGGTATTCAGATAATTTAAAATGCTTCTCTAACCATTGTTTCATAGTTTTTCACTCCTTTTTCTCCTATGTAAACCCTTGCTTTCTCATGTCTTTCATTGTATGCTAATCATAATTATTCGTCTAATTCATCTTGGTTATAAAAAGTATTCCATATCAGAATACTGAGAGATGATCAATTTAAAATGGCTTGACTTTGCCGGATATGGAGTTTGTTATGAATATCCACGAATTAAATTATGTACTCTGTATAGCTAAACATCAGAACCTGACGAAAGCGGCACGGGAACTTTTTATTTCTCAGCCTACTCTGAGCAAACATTTAAAAAAGCTGGAGCGGGAGCTGGGCATGAAGTTGTTTGCCCGTATAGATAACTGCTACATTCCTACCTATGCTGGCTCCCGCTACCTTAAGTATGCAGCCGGAATGCTTGCCCTCAAACAGGATTGGGAAAAGGAGCTCCTTGAGCTGTCTTCTTCAAACGACGGAGAGCTGCATGTGGCAATCCCTCTGATGAGAAGTTCCTGCATGGTTCCTGTTATTCTTCCCGTCTTCCACGAAATGCATCCAAATATCCGCGTGCATATTTTGGAAGAAACCTATGCCATACAGGAATGTCTGTTAAAAGATACCTCTGTTGATTTTGCGCTCTTTAATGAAACAAATGAGAATCCAAAGCTTTCCTATGAGTTTCTCGGAAAAGAACCGATCCTGCTGGCCGTCTCTCCTGAACATCCCCTTGCCGGCACTGCCAAGGTTAAGAACGGGAGAGAAAATGCATATCCTCCGGTCAACTGGGAAGCGATCAGAGATGAAAACTTTATTCTGCATTTTCCCGAGCAGAATACAGGAGCTATCACTGAGCGTCTTTTGCAGAAACATCATATCACTCCCCGGGTTCCTTTTTATACCCGGAATACACAGGCCGCCCTTCTTCTCATGATGAAAAACCAGGGGATCTGTTTTGCCCCGGAGACTTATATCCGCAACATGTCCTTTGAGAAAGACCCTATATGCTTTTCCCTTGAGGATGAGGAAGCATTTACATCCACCGTTCTGGCTTACCGGAAAGGAGCTTATCTGACCTCATATGCCGAGGATTTTATACAGCTGGCTAAAGATTATTTCAAATAAAAACTACGGCCATATTAATAAGACTGGCCGTAGTTTTTTGATTATTTTATTTTTCGAACCACACTCACATTTTGAATCTCTAGCAGTCCAGCTTTTTCAGCAGGCACTCCATTTCTTTGATGCCCTCTTTCTGGGATACGATGATCTCATTCAGCAGAGGCACCAGTTCCGGACAGAGACAGAACCGCAGGGCATTCTCCGACATCCGCACGGCTCCTCTGTGATGCGGAATCATTTCCCGCATAAAATTGCAGTCGATGCTGTTGTCTGTGCATGCCGATTTCATCTCACGGAACATCTCGCTGATGATCCGGTTATTTTCATTTGTATAGCAGCGAATCTCTCTTGGATTATTGATGCACGCCTTACATTCCGGGAGTGCTCTTGTCATATTCTGAATACTTTTTTCCTGGGAGGAGATAATATTCAGCGCAATATCCTGTAACGGAATATTGGTTGTATAGCAAAGCAAATTTTTTGACATCTCAATGGCGGCACGGTGATGGGGGATCATCTGTGTGATAAAGCCGGCCGAAATGCTGTTTGTCATCTTTACACAAGTCATCTGATCGATCATTTTATCCAATATGCACTCATATCTTTTCGCATAATCTCTTGTATTATTACTTAAACGACATTTATTCATATAATTTTCACCTCTTGCTATTATATGACCGCATCGCCTGTTCGGTGTATTTAACCGCCATGTTTTTATCTCCCTGCTTTTCTGACTTTGCGCACCTTACCTTTGATCGGTTTTGTCTGGAGACAGTCTAACACATGATTTCCTTTCCGATTCAAAATTTCTACATAACTTATGCTGTCCCTGATGTCCACAATTCCTATGTCGGATGCTTCCATGCCTTCCATACTGCAGATCGTCCCCACAATATCACCGGCCCGCATTTTTGATTTCCGGCCTCCTCCAATCGACAGGCGGGTGATCCCCTCATTTAATGCCTCACCCTTCTCAGGCTTTCTCTCTGCCTTTATCCGCTGGAACTTCCAGAAGGCTCTTTCCTTTTCGTCACCGATGACCGGCGGTTCCGTGACGGGCAGTTCCCGTCCCAGATACGTTTCCACCTGCTTTAACATCCTTTGGTCATCTTCGGTCACCAAACTGACTGCAGTACCTGAATTCCCGTTTCTTCCCGTTCTTCCGATCCGGTGCACATAGGTTTCTTTCCCCGTCGGAAAATCATAGTTCACCACATGGCTGATCTCTTCAAAGTCGATTCCTCTTGCCGCCACATCTGTCGCGATCAAAAAGCGAAAACCGCCCCTTCTGAATGCATTTACAGTTTTCAGACGTTCCTTCTGCTCCATATCGCCGTGCAGCATCCCGCAGAAGATCCGTTTTCTCCGCAGCTTTTGAAACAATACATTTGTCATCTCCCTGGTACCGCAGAAAATCATGCAGCTCTGTGGATTCTCGTCCATGAGAATATCAAGAAATGTATCATATTTTCTCTCCTGACTGGCGAAGTATAGCTTTTCCGTGATGGCTGGTGCCTGTTCTTCCCCTGCCTCCTGCATCACAAGCACTGCCTCCGGGATAAACTCGTCGGCCAGTTCCCGGATTTCCGGCTTTAGTGTGGCAGAAAACAGAGAGATTCTGCAGTCTGCGGGAACCAGTGAAAGGATCTGTTTCATTTCATCAATAAATCCCATATCCAGCATCAGATCAGCTTCGTCTATAACCAGCCACTGTACGTTTGAAAGTTTTAAGGTTTCCCTTCGGATATGATCCATGACACGCCCCGGGGTTCCCGCCACGATATGGGATTTCTGCTTCAAAGTCCGGATTTGTTTGTCAATGGGGAATCCCCCGAATACCGCCGGAACCTTCAGGCGCTTCTTCCGCCCTATATGAAACATTTCCTGGCTGACCTGAACTGCCAGCTCTCTGGCAGGCTCCAGCACCAGGGCCTGCGGTGCGTTTTCCTCCCACCGGACATTCTGGCAGATCGGTATGGCAAACGCCGCCGTCTTTCCGCTTCCTGTGGGGGCTTTGGCCACTATATTTTTTCCTGCAAGCATGGGCGGAATCACTTCCTGCTGTATGTTTGTGGGTTTTTTATATCCAAGGCCGTTTAAGGCCTCCAAAATTTCTATTGAGAGACCAAAATCCTGAAACTCATTTGTCATTTCTTTTTACCTTTCTTAAATTTATAAACTAGTTTTCTCATCCGTGTATCTGCACAAAACTTCTCCTGTCAGATCCCATATAATTAATTTTTGGTCTTATTCTATATGTAAAACAGAAAACTGATGACTTCCGCGTCACTGCAGAAGTCATCAGCCTCTTGGCACTTCCGGCTATTCTTTATCCTTCCAGTACCACCATTTGAGTTTTTCCGGATCGTGTTCCTCATGTTCCGCATAATAAACCGCGCACCGGAACACATAAAGCTCACACCGGTCCTCTGTAAATCCCTTCTGAATACAGTCCATACGGTATAATTCCTCCGGATCTCTGCCTTTCAGGTCATCCACGCAGTAAATTCCAATCGCATTTAAATGCTGAGCGATTCTCTTCCCTATTCCGGGTACTGTCTGTAAATCCTGTGATCCGGAACTGTTTTCTTGTTTTTGCCGCTTCTCAAATTCCTTTAAATTGTTGATCTGTACACGAAGGCCGGCTGCATTTTCTTCCGGAGTTTTTGTTGGATCATCACGCTCATAGCGGCTGCACGGCAAATCTTTGCAGCAGCCGCAGTGATCATATTTTTTCGTGTTCATGCAGCAGTCATAGATATCGCAGATACTTTCCTGTGTGTACTCCAGCCAATATACCCTGCCTTTGATCTCATGACACCCCCGGCAGCTGTCCGGATAAAATTCACATTCAGAACATATAGTGCCGCAGCAGCTCATCTTCCCTTCCACAAGCGCTTTCTCCTTCCCTGTTAATTACATTATGTACGCATCTTATGCTGACACTCACTGCACTCCGCATCATGTAAAGAAATAATACCGCCGCAGTCCGGGCATTTGTACTTCTCCCGATGTTCTTCTAATAGAATTTCTGCACCATACTCCTTCGCAGCTCTGCTGTTTTCGATCAGACTTGCACGATACCGGGAGTTATAGCTCTTTTCCAATGATTTTATCTGCTTACATGGAAAATCAGAACACTCATAACAATAAGTAATATTTTTACCGGCGGTACAGTCCTTAATCCTGCATTTCCGGCAGTGTTCCGGCTTTCCCCGGTCGCTGTTCAGACATCCGGCACAAGGTTTTTTATGATAGCAATGCTTGTAACAAACCATACAGTTCATCCCGCAGGGTGCGAACATGTCTGATTCAATCTTTCCCGGCATTCTCATCTTCCGGCCTCCTTATGATTCTTATTCTTCCAGGAATCTCGAAATGGCCTCTGCAGCCTTCTCCGCACAGGAGAGGATTGCAGGATGTATCCCTTCCGGGAATATACATATGTCTGCATTTGTCTCTCTGGCAATGACACGATATTCATCCTGAAAATCTGCTCTGCACATGTCATCTCCCTCACTGCCCATGAGCAAAAGGGGATTCTCCAGTGCACTCAGAGGTTTCGTAAATAAGGGCAGCTTCTCTTTGGCACACTGTACCATCGCATTTGTGTCCATATCCACGATGCGTTCCCAGTCATCCCCCTGGCACCACTCGTAAAATGCTCTCCCCATTTCGTCCTTCTTGGCTTCTGCACGCTCCTTAAGCAGATTCTCCGAAAAGTCATCTGCCAGCGTGCGTCCGTCAAAACTGTCCGCCACTACCTTGTCCACCAGATCCGGTCGTTCCAAGGCCGCATTAACTGCTGCCCACGCACCGCCGCTGGTTCCCACAAGGTTTACCTTTCCAATATCCAGATGCTCAAGCAGCGCTGTCGTCTGTCTTGCTTCTTCCGTCCAGAGTTCCGCCGGAAATTCTTCCAGCCTGTCTGATTTCCCATGCCCCAGAAAATCAATGAGAATCACATGAAACTTATCTTCATATAAAGGCAGTATAAGTTCAAACATCCTGGAAGATGCTGTATTCCCGTGCAAAAACACGATAGGTTTTCCACTTCCTGTTTCTTTGTAATAAATCTTCTTTGACTGATAATTAAAATATGACATCCTTTGCCTCCTGACCGTATCTTTGTTTACACCTCTTACCGATCAGCAAGGCTTTGGAAACACCAACGCCCTGCTGTTAGTGCTTCATCATCCAAATTCCCATAATTTCAACCTCCGTTCTTTCTGCCCTGACACACAACGCTCATCCGCTCAAATGAAATAAAGTGCGGCAGCGTGCGGGCGTCTGTTTTCAGTATAACATAGAACTGTATGGATTCCATTGAATTTTTCTTAACCCCATAAAGTTATTGAATTCATACTGCCTTGTTCTTGACATTTCTTCTGTCTTGCAGCATGATTTCATTAGCATAATCCATTCTATAATTTGTGAGGATATACATATGAAAAAGATTTTAGATGAGCGATTAATTTATGAAATCCTCTCTGTTGTGGAGGAAATTCCCCGGGGAAAGGTTGCGACTTATGGGCAGATTGCCCGTTTGATCGGAAGAGAAAAAAATGCAAGACTTGTGGGCAGGGTCCTCAGTATGGCAGAGTACTACGGCAGTTATCCCTGCCACCGCGTGGTCAATCACGCCGGAAGACTGGTTCCGGGCTGGCATGATCAGGGACTGCTTTTATTAGAAGAAGGTGCTGTGTTTAAAGATAATGGACATGTCGATTTGAAAGCCTGCCAGTGGGATGAATAGAGATAGACTTTCATACTCCTTTAATTTACTTAACAAAAGAAGATACCTCTGCTGACGCAGATGTATCCTCTTTTCACTCAACATCTAATTTCACTATCGGTTCCTATCCGGCATAAACTGATCCGGATAAATATCCCTTCCTTCTTAGACACAGACGCCCATTCTCATGAACCTTTATGACCAGATCCGTTGAAGATCCAAAATCATATTCATACCCTTTTGGAGCACAGATTTTAATTTATATATTTTCAGTATAGTATAAAATTTCGTATTTATATCCTCTTAAGGTAGAATAGATTAAAAAGCATCATATAGCGGTGGGAATCTTGTTCTGTTCCTCTATACAATGCTCCTTAAGACTGGAAATTATTTTAGCAAACTGTCGATAATTTTTAGATCATGCCTGTCTACATCTCTTAATTCATATCCTGTATGAAATACTTTTTGTCCTCTTGCCGAAATACATGGTATTTTAATTCCATCAAAAGCAGCAGTTCCAAAATAATCTGCACTGAACTCATACCATCCGCCTTCCAAATCTGCCTGTTTTGCGGTTCCATCTTCACCTAAAATAAAAGGATGAATGTCGATGTACCCGTATTTTTCACTATATAATTCCATTCTGACAGGGGCCCAGTCAGTTTCTATCTCATAACCATGATCTTTGAGAAGACTTAGGATTTCCTGCGTATACTGTGCATCAAAGTTTATATCAATATCCCTGTGATTTCTGCTCTGTTTACCTGCTAAAACATCGACTCCCCAGCCGCCGTCAAGCCAGTATTTTATATTTGAATCATTTAGTATTTTTAAAATTGTCATCAGATCTTCTTTAGTTGTAAAATCTTTTTTTAACATGACAGAACCTTTCTCTGCTGAAATACAGCGGCTAAAATTTTGCAATATTTTTCATTGCAGCTAGTGCTTCCATCTAATTTTAACCTTTCCATATTTTATATTACCTATAAACCCATTGTTTTAATTCTCCTAAGATTTAGAAGCTGTTTTTCTTTTTCTCAAATCTAAAATCGAAATATTTATATACAGTTGTATTGTATCTGTATAAACATGATTTCTGATAAATTTTACACTTCGTTCATACTCATTATCGGTAAAACAGGCTATCAAATAAAAAGCATTTTTATAATTACTGGATAACATATAATCTGTTAGTTGTTTTTCATATCCCTTTTTTAAATAAGTACTGCTGCCCCTTTTTAATTCAATCAGAACTTTTTCGTCTTCATGATCTGTTTTATATAGTTTGAAATCCACTTTCCCGTTTCCCAATAATGCCTCTCTGGTAATTTCCACTTCTTGATTATAGAAATATGCATCCATAATATTTTCCAAAATAAGCTGAATACGCTCCTCCTTCACAGGATGATTATTTTCCCAGAAAAGTTTATATAGGTTTCCATAACGGATTCTTTTCTCAATATATTTTAACATGGAAGAGACTTCACTTGTGAGCGTGATATGCTTTGTTTTATATTGTTCTTGAATATCCATTGGTAAGAGTTCAAAATAGTAATCTATATTGACCCCTAACATCTCTTCTATGAACGGCTTACCTGCTTTTCTCATGTTATATATTTTATCTATCAATAAAAAATCTGTATCTGTAAACAAAAAATCCGGATATAAGAAAATGTCATAATAGATTTCTCTGTAATCTTCAGATTCCAAATCACCATCTTCATCACAATCAGCTTTGATTGCTTGTTCAATTAAAGAATGTCCCTTTTCATCAATATAGATCTGATTGAAATCAGGCAAATCCTGCTGCAGTTCTGCCATATACTCAACAAAATGGAATAATAATAATTCGTGAAGCGCACGCATCTCATGATAAAAGAAATCCTCTGTCCATAGAAACAACTCTTCCAATGCTTTTATGCAGCTGCGATACTGTTCTCTATATAAATATTTAGGAAGCAGAATTTCAATCATATCTCCCAGATCTGTGTCTTCATTAAAAACTTCGATTTCTAAAAAATTATGTAATATATAATTAAACAATTCTTGGTGTATAGTTTGAAAAACAATCATTTCCTTCCTCCTATGAATTTGGCTAAAGAACGCCTCCAAATCTTATGTCGACTCAGAGGCTTCCATCTGCTCATTTATTGTTTTGTTATATACTTTTGTAACCTGCTCTTTGGCTTCTCCGGTATTGTGTATTTCAGCTTCTTGCTCTCCAATAACGGCTTAAGATAAGTTCGGGTCATATAAGTTAAATTCTTGTAACCTATATATTCTGAAATTTCTTTTTTAGTCCTTGCTGTTTTACAAAATTCAAGTATTTTCATAGCAATCGTATCATTCTCGACTTGGTCACTGACTTGGTCCCGACTCTTTGGCCCCGCCTTCAATGTAGCAGTCTCATTTAATGGAATCACTGTTTTAAAAGTATCCCCTTCTATAAACTGCGGCACTCCGCCTGAATACAATTTTGTAAATTTATAAGTATTCCGCATTCCAGAACCCACCTCATCAGCAAGTCCTATTTCTCTAAATACCTTAGAGATTGCCGGATTTTTAGTAAATGGCTCAAATGTAGTCAAAATTATATTTCCAAATCCATGTGTTCTATTACTGTTCTCCGCAAAGATCCGGTCTATCTCAATTACCATCTTGGCAACATAGCCACTTGATAAGGTTATGGTCATTCCGACCCGACGACAGGTCGGTAACACTATTAAATCAGCCGAGAAGCCAAAGCTCCGAATCGCAGCGTACTGCCTTGACAGTACCGACAGTAATGAGCAGGCTACCAGCTATGACGCACAGATTGAACATTATACGGAATACATTTCCAAGAATCCCGAATGGCAGTTGGCAGGCATCTTTGCTGATGATGGCATTTCCGGTACTAACACAAAAAAGCGTGCCTAGTTCAATCGCATGATTGATGAATGCATGGCTGGCAACATCGATATGATTATCATCAAGTCCATCAACCGAGTCGCCAGAAATATGCTCGATTGCCTGAAATTCATCCGACTGTTAAAGGATAAAAATATCCCCGTTTACTTTGAAAAGGAATCCATCAATACAATGGACGCCAAGGATGCAGATGGTAACCTTGTCATCGATCCGGAGCAAGCCGAAACGCTCAAGCGGATCTAACAGGAGTACATGGAAGGCTACAGTATGGACAGGATTGCCGCCGGTCTTATGGCTGACGGCACTCTCGCCGGCGCTGGGAAGACCAAATAGTGGACGAGTACCATCAACAAGATTCTGCGGAACGAAAAATACATTGGTGATGCCCTGCTGCAAAAGACCTACACCACCAACTTCCTCAGCAAAACCAGAATCAAGAACAACGGTACTGTCCCGCAATACTATGTGGAAGGCAACCATGAAGCGATTATAACAAAGGAAATCTTCATGAAGGTGCAGGAAGAACTGATACGCAGGTGAGTGGTTCATACCAGCGCCAGTGGACGCAAGCGCAGCTACAGCAGTAACCACTGCTTCTCCCAGCTTATCTTTTGCGGCGAGTACAATGAAATGTTTCGGCGCATTCACTGGAACAATCGCGGCTGCAAACCCATCGTATAGCGCTGCGAAAGCCGCTTGCAAAACACCGGCGTCGCTTGCCGGATCAGAACAGTCAATGAGGTACTATTATAAGACATTATCCCGAAGACCATCAACGAGATGATTCTGGACAAAGGCAGCTACATGAAAATGCTGCGAAAAAATATCACCACGGTCATCCGCAACGACACCAGTGCCTTCACGGATGACATTGACAGCAAGCTGGTGGAACTGCAAAAGGAGCTCCTGCAGAAAACAAACAACCGGGATAATCACGATTCTATCGCCGAGGAGATTATCCAACTTCGAGAACTGAAGGCAAAATCAAAAACCGACAGCGTCATCCGGGATGAACGGCTAGCCCGAATCACCGAGCTTTGCGATTTTCTCAAAGAGCAGCCCTGCGAGATTACCGTGTTCGATGAAAGCCTTGTCCGCAGAATGCTGCAGAAAATCACCGTCTTTGAAGACCACTTTACGGTGGAATTCAAGTCCGGGATAAGTGTTGATATTGCGGGGTAATTCATAAAGAAATAATACGGCTCCATACCACTGGGATAGTATTTTGTGGTACGGAGACAATTTTTATCTTACTCTGGCATTGAGCCAAAACAAATTGCTGGAATTTTAAATACAAATCCTCCGTATTCAACGGTCTGATAAGTTATTGATGCATCCTCTGGTAAACTTTCCTCATATTCGTGATTACGAATAATATGAAATACAGTACTTGGCAATTTTGTTGAAAATAACTCTTTGAATTTACTCAAATTAATAACTGGAACATACTTATTCTGAGTCCTGATATTATGCTTTGCAACAACACAACAAAACAAATCCACATCATCACCATTTCCCGCATCGAATACATTCCGCATAAACTGTTTTCTGTCCTTCATTGCGTGTCCCATTATTAACTCTGACTGTTCACAGCCGTGCGTAATATCATCCTCTCTGGCATAGACTTCCTTCGAGGAATCAGCTTCCATAAACCATTTTAGTTCACATAAAAGTACAGCATTAGAACTTGTATCAAATATTCCCAAATCTATATCAGGCAAACGTCCCTCTAGTTTTTTGTGTTTTATAATTCTCAGATCTTCATTATCCTCTATAACCTCTTCAATCTCTTGTACCATCAGGTCTTCTAAATCATTCACTTCTTTTGAATGCTCAAAATCAGTTTTAGAACTGACCACAGATAACAGGTTTCTTTCTGGACGTGACCCCATGAATAGAATAGGAGCTATAACTGCAATTTCTCCCTGCATAATCACTATGGGCTGGTATACAATATCAATATTACGTTTAGACGGTTCAAAAGTAATATAGCTAACAATATGTAAAACTGTTTCTCTCTCAATACTTGTAATCGAAGTTATGTGGTCAACAATACTTTCCATCGGTTTAATTATTGAGCTGTTTTTCAATCTAATACCTGCATCCTTTATAGATAAGCAGCTTAAAAAGTGAATATAACATAAAGCAGCAATTACTACCCATACCTGTCTATATTCATCTAATGTGAACATGTCAAATTTCCATGAATCCGGAAGTGTTTTTGTTGAATTCCACTGCTCTTGCGCAACATCAATAAAAACATCCAGAACGTCTTTTGATAGTTCATAACACAACTGTTCATCCTGAATATAAATTTCTTTTTGCAATTTCGAGTTTGCAGATGCGAGTTTTACCGGATTAATGTTCTCCATAAATCCACCAAAATCCGCTTTCTTTGATTCCCTTAGAATATCGCTCCATGCTGATGCATTCCCATCTTCCGGGAATTTAAAAGTAACATTACTATCTTCGATTGCTACATCTAATCGCTTTCTTGAATATGAAATATACCCACTACAAATTATGGAGTATGGATATGCATAATCTGTTAGAAAAGAAACACATTGCTTATACCTTTCCTCTGAGATTTTTGAATCAATTGGCTCATCCGAACAATTCAAAGAACTATTTTCAACCCAATTTAAAGCTTGATTAAGCGCATCCATATGGTCAGTAATTTTTTTTAATGCAAACGGATTTAACATACTACTTATTACCGTCAAGGAACATAAATCCTCAAAAGCAGTAAGCAATTCAAATATGACCTGTTGTTTATTACCTCTAAGCACCGGATGATTTTCGTGAAACGCATCAATTATTTTTTCTATTTCTCTTATATTCACTATCTTCCAATCCTTTCTTATATCATCCAATCCACTGCCCAAACTCTCTCTGACAACCAAATCGGCAACTCAATACCCAACATCTAAATCGGCGCCTAAACTATACCCACTTTTTCAGGCAAGCCCCTGTCGCCCTGTTCCCGCAAAGCGTTATGTTCAGACCTCGGATTGAATGTTCTCCTATCTCTGATAGGAAAAAGACTTGAAATCAGGCCTTTTTCACATGTATTTACCTAACCTTAGACATCAGAACAACCATCTCAACATGTTCAACGTTGTCCAAACTTATATTTTCCAGTCTTAAGAAACTTTTCTATCAGTTATTACCTTTTATCTCTGCTGTACTGTGAATCTTTTTAATGCTTTCCAAATACTCCTCTTCAACTGGGAACAAATTCAGTACCTAATATTTTCTATACTCCTCTGTTGCCTTCTCGATTGCCTGTGCATGACTAATTGTACCGGCCCCTTGCACTACTTTTTCGCCTGTGGTTTTTAAAAGATTGTCAAGATGCTCCACATAATCTAACATATACATAGGCTTATGACGCATAGCCTGAACTTCTGCAAAGTCAAAATATCCAGATACAATATTATTTAGAATTTTTAATTCTTCATCATCAAGATAATTCTTTGCAATACTTATATCTTTTAACGCCGGGAAATCGCCAGAAAAACTTTGCAATCCCATGAAAGGCTGGCTTGCATCCGCACGCTCATATATAACCTCCTCTGCCATGTGTCCATGGGCTGCATAATGCAATTTATTTTGCACTATCTTAAAAAATGCGACAGATTCTCTGCTCTTAGGATCATAATCAATACTTGTCGCATACAAATCCAGTACCTGCCGATACATGACCTTTTCAAATGAACGAATATCACGAATACGGTCGAGCAATTTCTTCCAGTAATCCCCACCTCCGTTTCCTTTCAACCGCTCATCATCCATAGTAAAACCCTTAATCATGTACTCTTTCAGTCATTCTGTAGCCCAACACCGGAAATTAGTTGCAATTTTGGATTTCACGCGATATCCAAGAGAAATAATCATATCAAGATTATAATGGATTGTATTATAATTTTTTCCATCAGCTGCAGTTGTTCGGAATTTCCGAACAACTGATTTTTCATCCAATTCTTCCTCTTCAAAAATCTGCTTGATATGCTCACCAATATTTGATTTGCTGGTTTGGTAAAGTTTACATAATTGTGCCCGTGTAAGCCAAACAGTCTCATTTTCCAATTTAACATCTATTTGAGTAGGTCCATTTTCTGTTTGGTATATAAGAATTTCATTATCAACAACATTTGAATTGTCTTTCTTATTCTCCACTTTTCACCCCTCCTTTTATCGTTCCATCAATTTCCTACTGACTTCTCTCACTGATCCGAGTTGCCTTTCAAACATAATATCCCATAAGTCTAAACATTTATAAGCAATCTGTTTATCTGCCATATTACTAGAATTAGCTGTCTCATCATATAAAGATATAATCAGTTTTGAAATCTCATCTTCTATACCCCATTGTTTTCTCAAAGTCTCTATTTCCATCTGTAAAATATTTTTACATAACTGTATAACAATATCTGCATAATCAACAATGGAAACAGCATTTTCTTCTAGATAATGAACAAACGCTCGTACAGTCCTCCTGCTCACCTTAGTTTTCATAAACTCCCGCAAAAATTCTCTATCATTCTTGACATCAACATATTTATCATAGAACATTTTAGATAATGGAAATTCTACATCCATATCAATACTCTTATAAGCAAGAATGATATCTTTTGCCACCTCTCGATAATCGTTAACTTTCAAATAAATTACTGCCATATCCAATATAGCTTTTATTTGCTCTTCACTTCTAGATTCAACAGACATTACAACCGTTTCAAATTCATTATGCTGTATATAAAATTCACAAACAGCATATCCTCCCATTTCTACAAGTTGTTTATCCTCCGACTCAAAGCATCTATTGATAATATTAATAATCCTTTCCTTGTATTTTGGGTATAAAAGAAAAAACATATTTTTCGAATCATGAAAACTCGCCATTCGAATATCTGACTCATACAAATATATTATTTTTTCTCCCGCCCACTTTCTATCAATATTATAAGATGGCCATAAAGCATATAATGACGCAAAACGTACCGCAGGATTTTCATCTTTGGTCAATCCATCAATGATATCTTTAAATCTTGAAAACAATTCCTTGTCTTCCCAAAGTAAATGTCCTATTGCTCTTGCTGCATTTCCTCTGACACAATTTAACGCATTGCTATGTAACATATCACAACTCTTCATTTCTTTGTCGTCCAAATTTGTTACATTGGGGTTATCTAATTCTGGATTGCTATGTTTTAAAGCAATATTTATTAATTGTTCCATTACTTCTAAAGACCAATTAACATCACTTATTTTTTCAACTATTCCACAGAAATAGGAAGCCCTATGATTGTTCATATCACACGGAAATTCAAGCAATAACCTCTCTATAAGCGAAAAATCAACCTCCTCCAATTTCTCCGATACTTCCACTCCTAAAAACAAAGAATCCACAAACACAGGCAATACCCGTTCCTTATTCTCTAAAACAAGATTTATCATTTCCTGCGGATGCTGCTTTACTACTGATTGGAAATCACTCGCATATGCTTCATAAGAACTTTCGATAAATCCACCTTTTACTTCAACCCATCTATGTTGCCCCCGATTCTTCAACTTGCTATTTGTGATGATTTGGAGCCACTGTCCTTTGCTAATATTTTTATCTGAAACAGGCGATTTTACCCACCCCGAATGCCCATTGTTATTACAATAGCGAGATGAAACTTTATGAAAACGCCTATCCAGCACATGCAATAATTCATTTGTTTTTGTTCTAATTCGTTCTTCCGGTAAACACTGTAATAATTCATACTGTAAGTCTCCCCAAAAACTCCAGTACACAGTAGGATATCCTTTCTGTTTGTTCTGCTCAATCCTTCGCTTATACCATTCAGATGCATTTGGCGAAATATAGCGACAAATTGCATCTTCTATCATTGATAATTCCTCTTTATGACAGTTACTTCCATGAATTTTTAAAACCTCTTTTACAAACCCCAGTTGATCCTCTGCTCCACTAGTATAATCAAAAACATTTTTATCCACATTATTGCTGAGATAACGCATTATCCGATTACTATATAGGGAAGATAGCGCCGCCAATCCCGTTAAAATTATTTCATTAAATACATGATACCCTTGCCCCATATATGGCTCATAATATTCCCAAAAACGCTCTGGAGATTTACCGCATAATGCTATAGTCGCTTTTTTGACTAAACACACGCAGGCTCTTTCAATACTTCTTTTATGCTCATACTTTCCTGACCAATCACTATATTTTACTTCCCATCCACTCTCTTTGGGTATATATGAAAGAAATTCATTAAGTACAACTTCCCCATTATCTATTAAAAAAGAATCATCTGAGTCTACTAATTCTTCTTCATAACGGTATACATATCTACCCTGACTTTTTATTTTATTTTGTAGCCAAAAAGAAATAAGTCGGATTGTTCTTGTCTCAAATTGTTTCATCATAGACTTTACATCTATATAAACTTCTTTTGCATACTCAGGATAATGCTCATAAAACATCATCCTAAGTTCAAACATCTCCGCACTTTCCTGTATAATATCGTGAAGGAAGCATCCCATAAACTGTTCATCATCGTCCTTATCACTAAAAGCATGTTTTTTAATAAAAGAAATATCCTCCTTATCTAAATCAGGCGTAATACTCTGCAATAAATTAAAAACTATAACTTTTTTCTTCGATTCTGAATACCATTGCTCCAAAACACCTTGATTTCTCAAGATGGTTATATATTGCTTTCTTGAAAAAATAACATTATTCAATAAATACTTTCCATAAATCTCATTTTCACAGTTATCCAAAACAAATTGAATGATATTATCATCTGGTTCTTGAATTTGTCCCAAAGTCTCATAAAAGACATATTTGACATAATATCTGATATCATCTGAAATCAACATCCTTTCACCAATTAGAATAAAATCACTACTATCATATTCTAGAAGATTTTGTAAAAGCATCTGCACCTGATATCTTCTTCCGGGTGTTTGCTTACATTTTTCTCCTATAACATTTTCTATATCTTGTCCCTCAAAATATTTTTCCATCATTCTTTGAGATATAAAACAATCTAAAATTGATTGATGAACAAAACCAACCCTATTATTTTGAATCGTAATAATCTCCGATGAAACTAAATAATCTAAGCCTGCTTCTTCAACATGCAAGATTTGTTTTGGAACATATAAGCGCCCTGTTCTATCTAAAGTGTCAACTATATTTGTCTTGGTTTCATTAACAGATTTTTGCTGTAATCCTGCAATTACGCTTTTTCTACATATTTGCTCAAACCATTTGTCTATCAAATGACTGGTCGTTAAACAATCCGAATAGACTTCTTCTTTATCCAAATGTTGCCAAATATAAATATTACTTGGTATTCTTAATAATTTTTTTAGTCTGATTGACAACTGCTCATAATATTTGCCTACAATTTTCTTTACAACATCGTCTTTAAGCTCCTCCACTTTTACTATTTCCCAATCACTCTCAGAGTTTTCCTTCTTTTTAAACAACAAATTTATATTATTATCATTTTCAAGATCATATGTCCTACAGACAAATATTATAATTATTTTTTTCTTTCTTTCAAAATTCAAGTATTCTACCTGTCTGATTAGCTCCATGCAAACTGCAAGTGCTTCACTGGAATTGGTCTGTGTCCATCTTAAAGCATCTAATTGATCTAAAATAATTACCGCATTTTCGTTTCTCGAAATACGATGTATAGAATAAGCAATTGAATCAGGAAATCCTAACTCTTTTCCCCAGATTTCACAATTCTTATGAGGTATTCTTTGGTCAAGTTTTATTGCAATACATGGGAGTTTTCTTTCTTCGCAATAATTTAAAATCGCCTCTGTACACCCACTTTTTCCATGACCTGCACTTCCAGAAATAATAACCGATTTTTCATTTTCAATGACTTTTATACAATCATCAAATTCTTCTCTATAAATGAAACCATCTATTAATGTTCTAAAATTCTTTCTATATTCTCGATTAATCTCATTAATTCTCGGCGCAATTCTTTTATCACCATCTTTCAAGCGAAGAGCAATTCCCTGCTTTATAAAATAATCACATAATACAGATTGTGTAATTTGTTTTCCTAATATATCCTCCACAACAACAAACGAAAGTAATGCATTGTAAACTACTTCTTGTTCACTACTAAACAAATATTGTATATTTTGATTTATACGTTCCTGTAACTCATATTCTGATATCTGCTTATAAAAAATCCTCTTTAAATAGTCAATGCTTTTTAAAACATCAACATCTTTATCGTAATCCAAGTCCATTTCAGCACAAAAATTTTTATAAAATTTTTGAAACTCCTTACTGCTTTTCATTATTTGTGTCGAGTAAAAATCTTCTGCTTTGCCACTAGTATTACATGCCCGATTATGTAAATCAAATAGAAAAGAACAAGCCATGGGACTGACTAATGATACTCTCCTCTTGTTATCCCTATTCAGTTGAATTTTCCATACAGAAAATATATCTTTCGACTTTAAATCAGAAATAACCCAATGCTCTTTACTTGCATTTCGCGCTTTACATTGCTGGTGTTCTTTCTGCCCATCAAAAGTCGTTACTAATATATCTGTACCAATCTCATCTGTACCAAGCGCTTCAATAATAACATCATAATTCGTTTCATCTAAAACCTTAAGCATCTCATAGATTATACAATTTATCTCATATCTATTCCCTTGTTTATCTGCTCTTCCGCCCTTTTCAAATGGCATGATTTCATCCCTCTCACAAATCCCCTATATCATTTTAAAATATTTCAGTGCCGCCATAATTGCTTTTTCTTTTTCCAATGGACATATTGGTGGTTTTACCTCTTCATTCTTCGGTTTATTGTAATTTTCACGCTCAATAATACCACATTTTTGTTTTACCTGAGCAATATACAGATTAGATATCTTAAGACCTGTCTTCTCTAACACATACTCCTTAATCTGATTATAAGTGACCTTACTCTCTGCCACTGTCAAATCAAGCTCATCCATCTTTACTTCCACCTCTATATGTTTATCCGATTTAAGTTTGGAAAGCAAACACACAACTTCTACATGCACCGTCGAAGGAAACATATCCACGCATCCCCCTCTCTCTACTTCATACCCCGCCTCCCGAAAGATCTCCAAATCTCTCGCCAGGCTGGTTGGCTTACAGCTGATATAAACCATCTTCTCCACCCCAAAGTCAATGATCTTCTGGATCGCTTTCGGGTGTATCCCATCCCGGGGCGGGTCCAGCACGATAAAATCAGGTTTGTCTTCCAGCTCATCGATCACCTTCAGCACATCCCCTGCGATAAATTCACAGTTATCAAGTCCATTCAAACCGGCATTTTCCCTGGCCGCCTCCACGGCTTCTCCGACGATCTCCACACCGACCACCTTCTTTGCCACCGGCGCCAGCATCTGGGCTATGGTCCCGGTTCCGCTGTACAAGTCAAAGATGACCTTATCCTTCGTCTCTCCCACATACTCCCTTGCAGTCTCATACAGTACTTCCGCCCCCAGAGAATTGGTCTGGAAGAAAGAAAACGGAGAAATTTTAAATTTCAGCCCAAGGATTTCCTCATAGAAAAAATCTTCCCCGTAAATCGTCTCCATCCGATCCGCCTGAACCACATCGGCCAGACTGTCGTTCACCGTATGCAGAATTCCCCGGATACTTCCGGAAAGGGGCAGAGAGAGCATCTCCTCCGCCAGAGGCTTCATATCCACATCAGCCTGGGAAGTTGTGACGATGTTGATCAGCAGGTCTCCATTTGCCTCGGAACGGCGGATGACCAAATGTCTTAGATATCCCTCGTGGCTCATTTTATGATAAAAATCACAGCCTGATTCTGAAAAATAATTTAATACACAGGAGACGAGCAGATTATAATCATTATCCACAATTTTGCAGTCCGTAATGTTGACAATATCGTGGAACGTATTCTTTTTATGCATACCAAGAGCCAGCGGGCCTCCTTTGACTTCGTCTCCAAAAGAAAACTCCATCTTGTTGCGGTACTCCCACCATTTAGGACTTCCTTTGATTCCCTCCCATGTTTCATCGGAGATATAATCCTTTAACAGCTCCCGTACCTGTCCTTCCTTGATTCTCAGCTGATTTTCATAGGAAACTGTCTGATAAAAACAGCCCCCGCAGGCCCCGAAATGAGGACACCTTGGAATCCCATCCTCCATCTCAGACGGTTCCAGTACTTCTACCAGTCTCGCAACAGCCTTGCCTTTTCGCAGCTTTGTCACCTGTCCTGCGATTCTTTGGCCCTGGATGACTCCTTTGACCGTGATCTCCCTGTCCTCAAATGCAAATGTCCCTTTGTTCGGAAACTCTGTCTTCTCAATCAAGCCTTCTACAAAATCCTTCTTTTTCATCTTTTGACCTCAACTCTAATTTATTTTTCTATATACGACGAAAAAACTGCCTGTGCCATTGACACTCGGACAGCCTCGCTGTTACTTACAGTATTCATGCCACAAACAGTTTTTTCATGTTAAATGTTCAGTTCTCTGAAATGCTCTTTATAATATCCATGGGCATAATGAGCCTCTCCCATATCGTCGATCTCCATCAGAAGAAACGTCGGCTTTCTGCCGGCCTGTCTCGGATAGGAAATACTCCCGGGGTTTAAGATTGTCATATCGTCCCCGATCTCTATGAACGGCACATGGGTGTGCCCGTACATCACGACATCTACGTCGTGCATTTCTCCATATTCCCGCAGATAGTCCACCCCGGAATTCACATAATACGGATGTCCGTGGGTTACCCAGATGCGGTAGCCCTCTACCTCTATGGTCTCCTCGCTGGGGAGGTCAAGATAATAGTCATTATTTCCCGCCACCATGACGACAGGGCATCCTGCAATATCGCGGATATACTGGTCACCGCGCTCTACGTCGCCGCAGTGGATCAGCATGTCGATCTCGCCGACCTGCTCCAATACCCCTTTTACATCGTCATTACGACCATGAGAGTCACTGATTACTAAAATTCTCACAAGATAACCTCCCTAAAGAATGTCTTTGATTTTCCTCAATGCTTCTCCGCGATGACTTAACCTGTTTTTCTCTTCACTGCAAAGTTCCGCACTGTATCTGCCTAACTCCGGCAGAAAAAAGATCGGATCATAGCCAAATCCATTCTCTCCCTTTATCTCATATCCAATGATACCTTCCATAGTACCACGACTTGTCCGTATTTGTCCATCCGGAAATGCGGCTGCGATCACACAGACGAATCTGGCGGTCCTTTCTTTTTCCGGCACGCCTTCCATCCGGTCCAAAATCTTCTGATTCTTAACGGGATACGGGGTGTCCTCTCCCATATATCTGGCCGAGTATACGCCTGGCTCTTTATTCAGAGCGTCGATCTCCAGACCGGAGTCATCCGCCAGAGTAAGTTCTCCGGTAAGTTCCATGATAGCCTTAGCCTTAATGACTGCATTTTCCTCAAATGTCGTACCGTCTTCTATTATCTCAGCGTCCACCCCTGCCTCTTTCATAGACACGACCTCATACTCTGTGTCCGCAAGGATTTCCCTGATCTCTTTCATCTTTCCCTGATTTCCAGTTGCAAATATCATTCGTTTCTTCATCGTTTTATCTCCTGGGCGGTTTTGGTCCGAGATACTGGCAGAACTCGGCACGGATCATTCCGTTGTATACCTTTCTGACCTTTGTTGCTTTGCCAATGTACTTCTGTGCATCTTCATAGGAAGTGATCACATATTTAGACCATGTATCCATCTTCTGAAAAATGTCTCCAATCTGTCCGTAAAGTTCCGGCAGAGCCTCTTTTTCTTCAAGGCGCTCGCCATACGGCGGATTGGTTATGATAAATCCATAAGGTTTCGGATGGCTGAAATCTTTTATCTCTCTTTGCTGGAAATGGATCAGATGATCCACCTCAGCGGCGGCCGCATTTTCCCTGGCAAGCTTCAGTACTTTTGAGTCCTTGTCGTAGCCCTGAAGGTCCATGGAAACATCCGGGTCCATCAGATCTCCGGCTTCATCGGCCGCGTCATACCATGTCTTTTTCGGGAGAAAATTGGTCCATGCCTCTGCCTCAAAGGAACGGTTCATCCCCGGGGCGATGCCTGCTCCCATCATGGCAGCCTCGATTAAAAAGGTTCCGCTTCCGCAGAACGGGTCTACCAGGATGCGGTCCTTCTTCCAGGGTGTCAGCATGATCAGCGCCGCTGCAAGGGTCTCTCTGATGGGAGCTTCACTTGTCAGTGTGCGGTAGCCCCGCTTATGAAGCGGAGTCCCGCTGGTGTCGAGGCTTATGGTTACCTCATCTTTTAATATGAAAACACGCACTGGATACTGGTTCCCTGTTTCTGAAAACCATGACACACGGTAACGCTTTTTCAGACGTTCCACCATGGCTTTTTTGACGATCGACTGAATATCCGGAGCACTGTAAAGTCTGCTCTTTGCAGTGGAAGCCTTTTTCACCCAGAACTTTCCGTCCTCAGGGATAAATTCTTCCCAGGCAAGTTCTGCCGTCCTGTCAAACAGCTGCTCGAAGGTCGATGCGCGAAAGGCACCAACCTTGAGCAAAATCCGTTCTGCAGTCCTCAAAAACATGTTTGCCCTTGCAATTCCGCCGAGGTCAGAAAAGAAAGTCACCCTTCCGTCCTCAACCTTTGCAATCTCGTATCCTAAATCCTGTATTTCTCTCTTTAATACTGCCTCCAGACCAAAGTGGCATGGGGCGATCAATTCTATATTCTTCATGTTTCTCCTTTGCATTATAATATTCATTCTACAATTTTAGGCCCAGAGATGTCAACTCTCCGCGGTAATAATAAATCCCGCCCACAATATTGTAGACCTCATATCCCTGCTCAGCCAGATGCCTTGCAGCAAGCATACTCTGTCCGCCGAAGTCACAGTAGACAATGATCTTTTTATCTCTGAAAGCCTCCTGGTCTTTTATGACACCATAGGGCATACTGAGAGCCCCTTCGAGATGTCCCTGTTTATATCTATACGGTTCTCTCACATCGAACATCACATGATCATCCTGTTTCGAACGGTCAATCCCTTCCTGCAAAGTTATATTTGTAAATTCCATTTTCAAACACTTTCCCTTTTATAATTTAGAATATGCAGGGACATGAAAAGACGTCCAAAGAAATTTTCTTTGGACGTCTCTCCCGCTTTCTTCTTCTAATAACTAACGGTTAGAAGAGTTCTGGCTGCTGTTCTGAGATTTGTTCTGGTTTTTGTTCTGAGATTTGTTCTGAGACCTGTTCTGGCTGTTGCTCTCGTTTGAGCTGTTGCTGCAGTTATTGTTTTTGTTATTGTTGCTGTTGTTGCTTTCGTTAGAATAATTTTTTGACATAATAAATTCTCCTTTCTGTTGGTTACACAAATATTGTCTGCAAAAGAGAAAAAAATATTCTTGCAAGATTTACAAAACGCCATATTAAAAAATTTTTGTTTTATCCATAATTTTCATTTGACTTAAAAAAATTTATTGCTTTTTTTTTGAAGATACCTTATAATGCAAATAGTAGAAGGTATTCATTATGTATATTTCTACTATATAACCCCTTATTAATTTATTTATACTCCCCTCAAAAAGGCCAGATTTCCCTATCTGGCCTTTTTACTGTCTAAAAATAATATTTTTTATTGTAATCCGATCGCCTTTTGGATTCTTTCCTTCACCTGTTCTGCAATTTCCGTAGTCTTCATATGTTTGTAATCATCATAATACAGGGGCTTTAAAAAGTGCACCTGGACTGTGACAGGCTTTATCGTATTGGAATCAAAAGGAAGAAAGGCATCAACGAGGGCCACCGGGACGATCGGACATTTCGCCTTTACGGCAGCCTTAAAGCTTCCTCCTTTCAATGTCTGTACCTCATTTCCGTTTTTCGAGCGGGTTCCTTCTGCAAATATGAGATAATTCCTACCCCGCTTTACTTCCTCTGCAACACTTAAAATCACCTGCATGGACTGGCGGATATCATCGCGGTCTATCATATAGGCCTTCATACATGCAAAAACCTGTTTTAAAAACTGGATATCAGCCACTTCTTTTTTTGCGACCACAGAAAACGGCCTTGGACACGCCTCTGCCACCGCCAGTACATCATAAAGTCCCTGATGGTTGGGGTAGAAAATAAATCCGTCTTTCTCTGGTATATTTTCTTCCCCATGGACTTCAATCGTAACATTTCCTCCTTTGTTTGCACGGGATGTGATAAATTTCAGCATAGCAAACCGCTTCTCCTCCGGATATTTATCCACATGAGAAGCATAATAGCACAGCTTGATCCACATAAACGGCACCAGAAAAATGTTTCTGAATACCATAAGCAAAATTCTCTTCATTTTTTATCACTCATTTCATCCTTCTGCAGTAACTGCGTGTTTGATCTCCGTTTTTTTTGCTCTTTTCTCATAGTATCCGAGGGATAAAAGAGAAAAAGCAATCAGAATTCCTATAAATACAAGCACATCCGCCGTGATGCCGCCGCCGATCATGAGCGTATTCCGGAATGCGTTCACACTGTAAGTAAACGGCATAAACGGATGTATCATCTGGTAGAATTTCGGTGACAGTTCGATCGGATAGGTTCCTGCCGCTCCGCCCAGCTGCAGCACCATGAACACCAGCACGATAAAGCTGCCCACTTTATCCAGCCAAAGATTGAAAAACGTGATCATGGCCATAAATGTCATAGAGACTAAAACTGCCATCAAAAATGTTGCCGTCAGTTCTTTTGGCTTCAGACCATTGATGAGCATCAGCATAAGAACCATAACAACTGCCTGCACAGCCGCGATCACCGCCATGACAGAAGCCTTGGACAGCCACCACCTGAATCCGCTTCGCACCCTGCCGTTGTGTTCCTTCAGCGGAAACATGAGGCAGAATGCGATGCATGCCACATATAAAGCCACAGACATCATATAAGGAGCCATGGCATGGCCGTTATTCTGCACATCTGACATCTGAGAATGTTCTGTTTTTACCGGTGACGCAAACATACCCACGGTCTTTTTTGAATCTTTTACTTTTCCTGCCTGTGCAGCTCCGTCAGAAAGTTTTGACTTTAATGTGCGGCTTCCGTCCTGAAGTACAGAAAGCCCGGTCCCCACTATTTCAGAGCCGTCTGCCAGTTTTTCTGCCCCGCTGCCGATCTGTTCTGCCCCGTCGGAAAGTCTGCCGCTTCCGTCTAAAAGAGTCCGGCTGTTTTTGTTAAGCTGACCGGTTCCTTTGCAGAGACTCAGTGTCCCGTTTTTCAGATCTGCCATTCCATGAAACAGCTCAGGCAGCTTTTCTGTCATCTTTCCAACACCTGCGTTCAGCTCTGACGCTCCAGTCTTCAGCTGTCCTGATTTGCTGTCCAGCTGCTGTAAGCCCCCGTTTACCTGGGTTACTCCGGCTGTATATGCATTCACTCCTTCTTTGAGTCCGTTTTTTCCATCCACACTGGTTTTCAGCTTTTCGGTTCCCAGGTGAACTGTCTGCATGCCCTGAATCAGTCCCATATCCGAAGGTTTTGTACCCGTTTTATCAAGGTTTGTTTTGACCTGACTAAGACCGGAGGACAAGCTGCCAATGGCATCCGCACCGTTTCTGAGAAGGTATGCAGTATTCTTCATCTGATCTGCCCCAGCTGACTGTGTACTGGCCGCAGAATTTTTGACCTTCTGTGCCCTATTCTGAATCGTCTCCGCATCAGAAGAAACAGCATCCGCACTTTTCTCCAGCCCGGAGAGTAGACTCTGCTGTTCCTCCCTGCTGAGTTTCTGAAACTCTGAAGAAGCCTTTAAATCTGCAATCTGCTGTTTTAGCTCATCTGCGTGTTCTGAGAGGTCCGAAGCCTTCTGCGACAATGTCTCCGCCGTTTTTTCTGTCTGTAAGCTTACGGTCTTTGATGTCCCCTGAGGGTCCAGCTGATCGGCTGCCTGTTTCATCCCCGCGGCCAGCTGCTTTGTCTGCTGCTGTTTTTCGGGTGTCAGCGACTTTCCAAGTTCAGAGGACATGGCCTCTAATCCGGTGAGGACACTTCCGCTTCCTGACTCCAGTGCCTGAATTCCTCCGGATAGCGCCTGTACTCCTCCATTTAATGAACTGCTTTTTTTCTCAAGCTCACTGCTGCCTGCATAGACAGCCCCGACTCCTTTCGTATAGTCTGCCACTCCTTTGTTCAGTGTTCCGGTTCCGCTTTTTAACTCATCAGCGCCGGACTTGAGAGTTTTTGCGCCTTTTGACAGCTGCCCCGCTCCCTGATCCAGCTTCTTTGCTCCCCGGTCCGCCTCAGCCACGCCGTCTGTGTAGCGTTTAAGCCCTATCTGGAGAGAATCTGCTCCGTCTTTAAATGTCAGAGAGCTGGAGGCCAGTGTGTTTAAATTGTCTGTAATGGTTTGACTGCCTGCCGAAAGTTTCTTTGCTCCGCTGCCTATCTGCTCTGCGCCTTCGGCGGCCTGCCCAAATCCTGCTCCTGCAGACTTTATCTGCCGGAACATGGTTTTTGTATAAGTCTTCGTGACCTGTTCTGCCACCTGGGAGCGGATCGTATTTACGGCCGTCTCATCCATCTTGGACGCAATGTAGTTTGTTCCCGGGTTCGTCCGGTATTCAAGTTCCATCTTCTTCGGATGTTCATTTAATACTGTAGCAGCATTTTCTGAAAAGTTCTCGGGAATCGTTATGACCATATAGTATGTTCCGCTTCTCAGCTTTGAGTCCGCTTCCGCCTCATTGACAAAACGAAAATCCATCGCATCCGATTTCTTCAGATTGCTGACCAGCTCTTTTCCCACTTCCATTTTTGTTCCGTTATAAGAAACCGCTTTATCGTTGTTGACCACTGCCACCGGCAGATGTTCCGTCTCACCGTACGGGTCCCACATAGACCCGAGAAAAATCGTCGTGTACAGGGTTGGGATCAGAATGATCGCCGTCAAAACCAGCATCATCCATTTACTGTTCCGTATGTTCTGCCATTCTTTTTTCAGCATCTTTCTTCCTTCTTTCTCAGCTTCATTTTTATGTCCTTCCCACACCTTTTGTTTACAAAAGAATACTTTGTAGATATAATATATCCATGGATATTTCTTATCTACGGATACAGAGTATTATATTCATCCGGTTTTTATTTGTCAACACATCTTGATAAAACGTCTCCATATCAAGTAAAATTGTGTTTAACAAGGAGGATTTATAAAAATGAAAATCAAAGGAAGCCTGGAGCAGGCCGTCTGTATTCTGCTGGTCATCGCCCATACCAAAGGCCATGCCCCTGTGAAAAGCTATACTCTCAGCGAACGTCTGGGGTTGTCAGACTCATACTTAAAGAAAATCATGCGCCAGCTGGTCGTGGCGGGCCTGGTCGATTCCGAAGCGGGAAAAAAGGGAGGATTTGTTTTAAAAAGGGCCCCGAAAAACATCAGTCTCCTGGATGTGTTCGAGGCCATTGAGAGTACCGCTCCATTTCTGTCCACTACAAATCTGGTAGATAAAGTATTCCCGAAGGAAAAAATGATTGCTCATGAAAAAGAACAGCAGATCATCTCTGTTTTTACCCGTGCAGAACAGGCTTACAGACAAAGTCTCTCACAATTTACACTGGATCATGTAGTCGCAGAGGATCTGCCTGACAGCTGATCCTCTCCCGCTCTTTATTATTTCTTTTTCCATTTTGCATAAAGTGTATAATTTGCACGCTTTCCTTTCGGTATGGTCTTGATTCTTTTCTTATATTTCTTAGATGTGTACCAGCCTTTAAACCGATACCCTTTCCGAGAGGGATTTTTCAACGGCACTTTTATATTGTAGTAACTGATCATATTCGCATTGTTGTTTTTGCCTTTATTGAGCCGGTATTTGACAGTATATCCTTTTGTTTTGCTGCTGTATGTTCCATACACTTTCCTGCCCGCAGAATCCCAACGGTAAGCTCTGATTCTGACATAATACACTGTATTTTTCTTAAGCCCTGTCAGTGTCTTTCCCCCGGCTGCAGTTTCCCATCGCTTCGTGGAACTTTTGCTGAAACCTGTATTCGGTGACACAGAAATCTCATAGCCCGCGGCACCGGGAACCTTAGAATAATCCACTGTCATCGTCGGTCCCAACGGATTCTTCATAGAGGTCAGCTTCGGTGCCTAAAGAGCGATCTTCTGCCATTTGGCATACAGTCTGCACTCCCTTTTCTGTGTAACAGATTCTACTCTCGATCGAAACCCTGCGTCTGCATACCAGCCTGCAAATAAATATCCATCCCTTGCCGGAGCTTTCAGACGCACCGGCGTATTCGAAAACTCAGAAGGATTATCTCTGTGGTTTCGGCCGCCGTTTAAGACATATTCAATAGAATAAGATCTGACAGATACTATAATGTTACAGCTGGCCTTTATGCCGCTTCCGTCATTGGCTTTGGCAGTCACCACTGCCCGGCCCTGAGATAATGCAGTAACCTTTCCCGCGCTGTTTACTGAGGCAACCTTTGGATCTGAGCTGCTCCATTTTACCGTCTTATCCGCTGCATCCTGAGGCTGTACCTCTGCCCCTAAAGTAAATTTTTCTCCTGTATACAGTGTCTTCTCTGTCTGACTCAGCACAATCCTTTCCACCGGTTTTGGCTTTACTGTAACCTGACAGGATGAAGCGGCTTCGCTTCCGTCGTCGGCTTTTGCTGTGATACTTGCCGTACCCGGTGATACTGCCGTTACATTTCCATTATCGTCTACATCTGCCACAGAAATATCGGAGGAAGTCCACTGATATCCGCAGTCTGCATCGAATGGCAGAGCCCGGGCCTTCAGCTGAAAAGTTTCTCCAACAATCAGTTCTTTCGCATTTGGACTCAAAATTATGCTTGAAGCCTTTACATGATAGGACAGCAGGTCACTGTATGATATATCACTGTCTGAATACTCGCCAGTGTCAGAAACCGCCTGGACAGCAGCCTTGTACCCGCCTTTTCCATATCTGCTCAAATCTTTGGAACAATCCAGGCTCTCTGTACTGCTCTCTTCGTCTGTAAGAATCTCTTCGTCTGTAAGAATCTCTTCGTCTCCTTTGAAAACTGTGACCAGATACCTGGATGCCCCGGGAACTTTTTCCCACGTAAGTTCACCGAATCCTTTTTCATCCCAAGTAATCTTTCTGGGCGCATCCAGCTGCGGGGCTTCCTTCAATGTTCCGATATATTTTTCGCCGCTTTTTTGTACAGGCAGCACATACCCCTTGGTATTTTTTAGCCTGACCCTGGAAATCTCAGTATTTCCAACAAAAGAATCTGCCGTCACATAAATACCCTCGGATATCATTCCCTGTTTTGGAAGAACTGTGATTGAAACCTGAGGATCAAAATCTTTAACAGTAATCTGGCTTCCGCTGGTGATCTGAAGATTTGCCTCCTGTCCGTCTGTCTCCAGTGATCCTGCCTTAATATCTCCATCTACGGTGAAAGATTGTGTTCCTCCTAATATGGTCAGCCAGCCGCTGCTCTCAATGCCTCCTCCTACAAATACAGCATCATTGTTCCACTCTTCCGGTGCCGCATTAATATAGCCCCAGCCGCTGATTTTCCCCTGGATAGATCCGTTATGCAGGATAAGGAATGCCTCCTCATTTTCTCCGTTTATATTCCCGTAAGTGCCGCTGAATATATCTACCTGCTGTCCCGCATCTCCAGATTTTATATATCTGATATCAGGCGGAGTCCCCTCCATCGTAAGATTATCTTCAAATACAGCCATATCTGTGTCGATCACAATGCCGTCCTGTCCGGCGCGCCCCGTAAAGTCCATGGTCAAAAAGCTGAATTCCGTGTATTCTCTGATTGTCAGAGGCTTGCTGACCGTAAGCTTAGCGGGAGCAGATCCGATACCGGAAATTGAAAACGTATGTCCCGGCAGGGAAAGTTCCAGCGGCTCATCGACTGTCGTGTCTCCCGAGATAATCAAGGATATGTTTTGTTTCCCGGATTTGGCGGCCTCCAGAGCCTTTTGTACAGATGCAAATGCCTGGTCTGCCGACTCCCCGGTATTCCCGTCGTTCCCCGATGTTCCGTCAATAAAATACACACTCTCCTTATTTTTTGGCGCGGCAAACCATCGTTTCCCTGATGACGTCTCCTCTGTGCGCATCTCCCATGCATTCACATCGTTTGAAAACGACAGACGTCCGTCTGAATCTTTTCTCTCCGAAACTACCTGTCCCCTAAACCATGGAGTGATCGTTCCCGAGCCATTTACCGTCCCCTTGACATAAAGATCAGAGCTGATGTCCAGATTGGCGTCTCCCTTCATATTCAGGTTCCCTTCCAGCGTGGTTCCGCCGTTAGTGCCCATCGTCAGAATAGAGCTAAGAGTCACATTTTTAACCTGAAACAGGTTATATGTGTTAAGAGGCGCGGCAATATTCAGCAGGTCAATATTCCGTGCTGCCTCCCTGAGATTCTGTTTTGTATAGATATTTACAACGGATGCCGTGTCCAGCCGGTCGGTCAGGGCATTGTCCCTGATCGTAACCTCTGTTCCTTCCAAAACTTTTGCCCCGTTTTTCCCATAACCGTATATTCCGGCAAAGTTTCCGCCGCCCACATCAATCCTTGCCCTCCGCCCTGAGACTTCTGTGGTGTCCGGACTTCCCGCATAAATATAGGCTTTCTGATTGTCATTTTCATTCACAAAACACTGGACCGTATCGGTCAGGGTCAACGAATATCCATTGACATAAAAACGCCTGGCCTCCTCATCAACAGAAGTAGTCTCAAGTTTGATCCTGTCAAACTTCAGATCACTCCCCAGAGTTATCCCATAACGGAGAGTCAGAGATACGCTCGGATGTTCTCCCCGGATTGTAAGTTTTTTCTCCTCAGGCGTTGTAATCCCCTTTTGATCCACATAGGAATCAATAATGACAATCGTTCCTCCGTCTGCTGCAGCCCGAAATGCCGCATTGATATCATGCAGCGGCTGCTCCTTTGTACTGCCGTCTCCAGACGGATATCCGTCTGATCCAGTCAGAAAGACCGTCTTAAGGCCTGATGATTTGACGGTGCTTCCCGCCGCAGATATTTTCACTGTCTGAAACAGCATTGAAAATACCATGACTGCGGCAAGGAAACAAGCTGTGATCCTTCTAAATCCTGTTAAGTTCAACTTAGTCCCCTCCTCAATATATTTGTGAATGTCCCCATATAATCATTAAATAAAAAATGCATTGCTGTCCTAAAAACGCAATGCATAAAAACTGCAGCTGGCTGTCATAATCAATAAAATCTTAGACCCTTTAGCTTTGCGCCGCAGGCTTTCACCTGTTTTGCCCAATATGTAATATTCCTTTCTTCTAATATACTTCATCCCAGAAACTGTTACAATGAAAAAGCCGTATGAATACAACATTCATATGGCTCTTTCCGAAAAACATGCTGCCTACTGTTTATTCACTGCAGCAATTCCTCCGCATACAAGAAGAATGGATGCGATATTAACCGCAGTAAAGACGTTTTCTTTTAAAAGCAGGCCGGAAAGCAGTGTTCCGAACACCGGAATCAGCAGATTATAGATGGAAATGGAACTGACCTGATAATGGGATAAAAGCCAGGTCCAGACGCTGAATGCAACAGCAGAAAGGACAGCCATGTAAAGAAGCAGGATCAGTCCGCTTGTTTGGAATGTCAAAGTTCCGTTTCCCGCATATCCAAAAATCAAAAGCAGGCTTCCTCCAAGCAGAAGCTGATATCCGGCGATCAGCATCACATTCATCGTCTGTGCCAGTTTCTTGCTGTAAATGGATGCGAGACTCTGTGACAGTGCTGCCAGTACAATGAATCCTTCTCCATTCCAGGCAAATCCGCCGAGACTCCCTCCTTTCAGATTGATCAGGACGATGCCGGAAAGTCCGACGGCACATCCTATGATTTTCTTCGCCGTCAGCCGGTCGCTCTTAAAGAAGAACGGAGCCAAAACTACCGGAAAGAATGCTGTAAATGAGTTGATAATCGACCCCTTGGCTCCCGTGGTATGCGCAAGTCCCACATAAAAGAAATAATACTGGATTGTCGTCTGAAGAATTCCAAGAGTCAAGAGATGTTTAAATGCCCCTTTTTTCGGCAGTGGCCTCTGTCTTGTCTGAACTCCCAAAACTGCAAGCACCATGAGTCCTGCCGCCGCGAAACGAATGCCTGCAAACAGCAGCTTGCTTCCGATATCGTCTCCCTGTATCTTGAAAATCTCGTAGCCCAATTTTACGCTGGGAAAGGCACTTCCCCATAAAAAAGTGGCAAGCACCGCGAGGGCTGCCATCAATGATTTATTCTTTATTTTCATAAATTCCTCCGCTCCTGATGATTCTTCTATTCTACCATGTTTTACAGACACATTAAGAATGATTTTCATCTGTATTTATTTTTATACAAACCGATTTTTTATTGACAAATGAGTCTTCTGGAGTATAATGGGAACCATTCAAGAACAAAGGCGTTCCGATCAAGAGATTGGAATGCCTTTTTTTCTTAAAATAAAAAAGAGGAGGAATTATATTATGATGAAGAAAGTTGTAGTTGTCATCAAACCCGAGAAGCTCACAGATGTAAAGCATATCCTGGAAGCTCACAAGGTATCCGGACTCATGATCTCCAATATCATGGGCTATGGAAATCAGAAAGGATTTACACAGAAATACAGAGGGAATGAATTGAATTCCAATCTGCTGCCTAAGATCAAAGTAGAATCTGTAATGCCGGAGGAAGTTGTTGAAAAGGTGACAAAAGATATCGTGAACACCGTCCGCACCGGCGAATTCGGAGACGGCAAGATCTTTATCTCACCCGTGGAAGAAGCGATCAGAATCCGTACCGGTGAAACCGGAAAAGACGCTTTATAATCTAATCGGCAGAAATATGAAAACAATAACATACTTACATCATTATCAAAGGGGATAATGCAGCCAGGCCATAAACGGCAGGCACGCATTGTCCCCTTTTTGTCTTAAAGGAGGATATTAATATGGACGTACAGCAGTTATTAAATATTGTATGGACTTGCATCGCAGCTTTCCTTGTCTTCTTCATGCAGGCAGGCTTCGCAATGGTCGAGACAGGTTTTACAAGAGCGAAAAACTCAAGCAACATCATTATGAAAAACTTGATGGACTTTGTCCTCGGTACTCTTTGTTTCTTTGTCATCGGATTTGCTCTGATGTTCGGAGGCAGCAATCCCATCGTCGGCACCACAGGCTTTTTTGATCCGACATCCATTGACCTGCAGCAATTTAAAGATCTTACACCCGGTGTCTTTATGATCTTCCAGACTGTATTCTGTGCCACAGCCGCCACCATCGTTTCCGGCGCCATGGCAGAGCGCACAAAATTTTCTTCCTATCTGATTTACAGTGCGCTGATCAGTCTGATCATTTACCCGATCACCGGACACTGGATTTGGGGCGGCGGATGGCTGGCTGAGTTAGGGTTTCATGATTTTGCAGGTTCCACTGCAGTCCATTCTGTCGGCGGATGGCTGGCACTGGTCGGTGCTGCGACAGTCGGTCCCCGTATCGGAAAATACAAAGCCGACGGAACTCCAAGAGCGATCCCGGCTCATAATATTGCGCTCGGCGCATTAGGAGTCTTTATTTTATGGTTCTGCTGGTTCGGATTTAACTGCGGTTCCACGACTGCTGCCACCGATACTCTCGGTTCCATCGCCATGACCACGAACCTGGCCGCCGCCGCATCCACGTTAGTGGCGCTGGTTATCACCTGGATGCGTTATGGTAAACCCGATGTTTCCATGACTCTGAACGGTTCCCTTGCCGGCCTCGTAGGTATCACAGCCGGATGTGATGTCGTATCCAACTACGGCGCAATCGCCATCGGTGCCATCTGCGGAGTCGTTGTAGTCGCAGTCATTGAACTGCTTGACAAAAAAATAAAAATTGATGACCCGGTCGGAGCCTGTGGTGTGCATCTGGCCTGCGGTGTGGCAGGAACCCTCCTGACAGCCTTCTTCGCAACCGGAGATTCCTTAAAGCTTATGGATATCACAAGAGGTGCATTCATCAAAGCACAGTTCATCGGTGTCGCTGCCGTTGCAGCTTACTGTATTGTCGGCGGGCTCATCATCTTCCAGGGACTGAAGCATACCATCGGACTTCGGGCTTCCGAGGAAGAAGAAATTGCAGGTATGGATATATCAGAGCATGGTATTTCCGGTTATGCAGATTTCCCACTGAAAAGCGATCATTAATATTAGTGATATAACCGGGGTCCTCTCCCCCGCTTATATAAAAAGCTGGAATTCGACTAGTTTTTACTAACATGACGACTAATCTCTGACAAACTTAAGACATTTCAATTTAACTCTAATATAATACTTCAAGATTGTTTTGCTGAAAAACCCCTGAGGATGTGCTCAGGGGTTTTCTCTCGTTTCATAGGAAAGTTCTGCGGCCTTCCCTATTAAATAAAAACGCTCCGCGGGCTGTACACAGATGCGTATTGAGGGGTTGGGGAGTTGAAGCGGCCTGCCCACTTTGTTCTATTTTATCATTTTGCTTTTTTCATGGTTAGGATCACAAATCCGGCCATGGATGCGGCCGTCAGCAGCAGCATTCCCTGCACCGGCCTTCTGTCTGAAGTCTTTGCCGCGTTTGTCTTTGATGCACTTCCGTTCCTCTTACTGTATTCCCAGTCCGGAGGGTTCTTCTTTTTTGTTTTCCCTCCACTGTCTTTTTTACTGTCTTCCCCCTGCTCTTTCTTTCCGTCTCCTGTCTGTGTCTGCTTCTCCGGTGTCTTCTCCCATTTTGCTCTCAGTGTCATGCCATCATGGACTGGTGTTTTGAAGTCCCATTCTTTTTCTGTCCCGTTCTCATCCGTGTAAAACCATCCCGCAAACTCATATCCGTCTTTCTTCGGCTCTTTGGGACGGACCAGGCGGTTCCCGCCTTCCACCGTCTGTACCTCCGGTGTGTAGTCTCCTCCGTTGGGATCAAAGACTACCTGATGTTTTCCGGTCAGCGTTACTTTCACCTGCACCTTTGTGCCGTCCTCCATCGAGAAGGTCATCCCAAACATTCCCGTCTTTCCTGCCTTTTTCGCCTCATTCAGCGCAGTCAGCTGGTTTTTGTCCGCTTTAAGGTCCAGAGTGTCTCCATTTTTGTTCTTTCCCCGGGCCTTACAGAGTTCTATGATCTCTTCTTCTGTAAACGCCTCTCCTCCGGTCTCATGCTCCGCATCGTCAGCCCCGATGGCTGCAGCCGGGTTCTCCGGATCATACGCTGTCCCGTCACTTCCCTCATCTGTAAGATACACAGTAACTGCCACTTCGGTTCCGCCCTCTGTCTTTATGGTCAGCGGAAACTCTCCTTTGGCCCCTGCTTTCTTTGCCTGATTGATCTTCTCCACCTGACTGCTGTCAGCCAGGCTGATCTGCCCCTCCGGAAGGGGGTTTCCGTCCTGGTCAAGCCCTGATGCCTTGGTCATGGCCAGCAGCTGCTCTTCTGAGAATGCAGCTCCCCCGGTTTTACTGATCACATCTTTTCCTTTCAGCGTTTCCCCGTTTTCTGGGTTCTCCGTGGTCTGGTCATATTTGACCAGGGTCACGCTGATCACGGCTTTCTCCCCGTCTGCGGTCTCGTAGGTCAGCGGAAAGACCCCGGCCTTCCCTGCCGTCTTTGCATCGTTGATCTTTTTATATTGTTCTGCATTTAAAAGATAGTCTACGTAGGAGATATTGTTCCCCTCCGGGTCCTTCCCCTTCAGCTCCCCAAGCTTCTTGATCTCCTCTTCTTCAAACGCCTCTCCCCCTGTTTCCTCTTCAAAGTCGTTCGCACCGATCATTGACGTCGGTTTCTCCGGATCGATCTGGGCCGCATCGGTCCCGTCCATTCGAAAGGATACGGTGACCGTAGCCTTAGTTCCATTTGCCGTTGTGAAAGTAAGAGGGAAATCCCCGATCTGCCCTTTCTTCTTTGCCTCGTTGATCGCTTCCAGCTGTGTTTCATCGGCGATGCTCAGCTCATCGGCCGGGAAATATTCACCGTTTTCCTGCTTTCCCGTTACCTTGGTCAGCTGTTTTAGCTGTTCCCCGGTAAACGGTTCTCCGCCGCTCTTGCTGATCAGGTGGTTGGCTCCGATCTGTTCTTTGCTGGTCTTGTCAATGTCATTGGCATCCCGGAACGGTCCGAAATAGACCTTTGTATAAAACCTTCCGACCTTGATATCCGTCGGTCCTGAAAAAGGCGTGCCGTCCATGAACGTATAGTCTGTCAATGAAGTACCGTCCTTGATATACCCCTGATAGCCGGTATCCGGAGATGCCTTGACGTTTTTCACCTTGCTGTTTCCTCCGCCGGACCCGATCCCCGGCATACTGGATCCTGAATCCCCGATCGCCGTGACCACCGTGTCTCTTCCGCTGATGACTACATTTTCTGTCTCTTGAGTTTGAAAAGAGGTAAAAGCATCTAAAGTACCAGACGCACCGATGCCCGGGGCATACTGTCCTCCCGTTGCCTTTACCGTTCCTCCCGTGATCCTGATGCCGTCTACCTTTGTGCCCATCCCGGAACCGATACCGGAGCCATACTGGGTCCCCACAGCGGTTACGTTCCCGCCCGAGATCAGGATATCTTTTGTATAGCCGCCTCTTTCCTGTGCCCGGCAGGCCGCTCCGATCCCTGGACAGTGTGCTCCGGCAGACGCCTCGATGTTGCCTCCTTTGATCGTAAAGTTGACAAACCCGGTCTCGATGGGCTTTGTATCCGGATTGATGGCCACCCGGTAAGTACCCCCGATAGCTCCGGCATGGCTTTTGCTCGGATCTCCTTTTGCGGATAAGGAACCGCAGCTTTCATCACAGCGGTGTCCTTTTTTGTCTTCGTTCTCGCACTGAATCGTCAGGGAGCCATCCATCCCGTCTTTTGTGATCGCATTTCCGTTCTTATACTTGTCAGCCGTACCTCCGGCCTGACTGTACAGACGGTTTTTTCGTACCAGTGTGATGACCACATCGGCATGGGAGACATTGATACAGTCGAGCTTTGTGATATCCACGGTAATGTCCACGTTGTCCAGAGTGATTGCCGTGGTCACTCCAGGCTCTGCCACCAGATGATACTTTGTCGTGGTCCCGGTGATCCAGTATCCCTTTTCGTTCAGGGCATCGTCCACCGCAGTGCCGTTCAGAGTGGCTCCTTTAGAAGTGATGATGATATCTCCTTTGCTGATATCCAGCCTGGTCTGTCCGTTTTCGGCCTTCTTAACATCTAAGCGGGATGATTTCTTTTTTCTGGAAATACCCCCCCCCCGATTTCCTGGGAGACTTTTGCTTCTTTCACCCCTTGCTTTTCTGTTATTTCCTGATTTTTCTCACTGGCTGCTGCCGATGCAGACTCTGGCTGTTCCTCTGTCTGTACTCCCGTCTCCTCCTGCAAAGCACTCTCATCAGCCTCAGCAGTTACTGCTTCTTCCGTTCTCTCTGCCGGTGCTGCTGAAACGATTCCTTGTCCCACAGTCAGCAGTGCTGCCAGAATGACAGCAAACCATTGTTTTTTCCTTTTCATCCTGTGATCCCTCCATGATAAATTTTTATGTACTTTCAGACATGTTGCTACGTATGTCAGGTAATGTGAAGAAATAAAAAAGTTAGTTCTATTATGACAAAAAAAGTGCCCCTCCCGGGACACTTTTTCAATAACATTATGATACAGATTCTACTCTTTTGCTTTCCTCTCCACAAGCCCCATCATCATCAGCTGATAGCTCACCAGATATCCGATCATGATCCATATAATTCCTGTGAAGAAAGAAATCCCCGCCGTAAGGCCGATGGTTCCGATCAGTTCACATGGTACCCTGGCATAGATAGACATTTGAAAAATCTTCCCGAATGCCATGGGCTGGTTTCTGGTTTTCATATTCAGAGACACCAGCCAGGAGATCAGCAGACAGTAAAACAAATACTGAAGGACGATTCCTGCATAGACAAAAAGCAGGGAGACAAAGATCAGGAAGTAGACCAATGGAAGCATATTCGCCATATCCTGATTCGTAAATGTGACATTTTTCATGGTGCTGAAATTCTTTGTTATGGTCTGTCCCATGACAGAAGTCTTGACCACCATATTATTCTTTGAAAAATGAACTTCATCGGAATATTTATCATCGAAGTCATCTGCCCCAACGGACTTTTTATTTGAATCTGCCGAGATATGAAGTGCACCCAGGTTGAAATCAACCGCGCGTTCCAGCTTTAATTGTCCGTCTTTCAGTTCAAAGGCTGGCAGCCGGTTCATGACAAAGTTTCTCGGGCCTCCCACACTCACAGCAAATCCTGCCAGATCCATCACCGGTCCAAGCAGAGTGATCACCAGACCCATCAGTAATGTAAATATAGCTACTTTCCATTTTTTCACGTTCAGCAGTTTCTTATACTGCCTCGGTTTGGTGCAGGCAATGTAGAACTGCTCCAAAATGCTTATTTTTTCTGTACTTTGCATTCTTATTTTTCCTCGTATATGATGCTTTCCAACAATTTCTCTTTGGCCTCTGTTCCAAGCAGAAGTTCCGCCAGTTTCCCCACAAACGGAATGGCAGTTCCCATACCCCGGCTGGTAATCACCCTGCCGTCAACGACAACGGATTCCGTCACATATTCTGCTTCTCCAAGCCCATCCTCCTGACCGGGATAACAGGTCGCTTTCTTTCCGTCTAAAAATCCATACTTTCCAAGCACTGTCGGTGCGGCGCAGATCGCTGCCAGATATTTTCCATTATCATACGCCTTTTTCAAAAGCTTCGCAAGTCCTTCATGCTCTCTCAGCGCGATGGTGCCCGGCATTCCTCCCGGAAGCACGTACATGGCTCCTTCCGGCTCCAGCACTTCGTGGAACATGCAGTCTGCCTCCACTTCGATATGATGGGAGCCTGTGATCATCTTAGAAGGTCCCACAGAAACCATAATCACTTCAATTCCCGCCCGGCGCAGCATGTCTACAACGGTCAGCCCCTCGATCTCTTCAAATCCATCCGCTAAAAATACAAATACCTTATTCATAAGTTCATCGTCCTTTCTTAATCTGTTCAAAACGAAAACATTCTTTTACTACTACTTTATGTAAAACAAGCAGGCATATCAGGTTTGGTACTGCCATCAGCCCGTTCATTGTGTCCGAAAAATTCCATACAAGCTGGAGCGGCACGGTGGCCCCCACAAAGATTACAAACGAGTATACAACACGGTATAATTTAATATAAGAAGTCTTTTTCACCAGGTATTCCAGCGCTTTCTCTCCGTAATACTCCCATCCTATGATCGTGGAAAAGGCAAACATGACGATCCCCAGACCGACGCATATCTCTCCTGCCGGTCCAAGTGCCTTTTCAAATGCTTTCATCGTCAGCGCCGCTCCGGTGATCAGCTTGCCGTGGGAATCCACGCTTCCGAGCACCCCCGAGGAAGCCACGATGAGGCCTGTAACACTGCATACGACCAGCGTGTCAAAGAACGTCCCCGTCATGTTGATATATCCCTGCCTGGAGGGATGATCCGTCTTAGCCGCTGCCGCAACGATCGGCGCAGAGCCCAGACCTGCCTCGTTGGAAAAGATTCCTCTGGCGATTCCCCACCTCATGGAAGAAAATAATCCTGAGACAATCGTACCTCCGACTCCCCCTGCCACAGCCCTCGGAGAAAGGCCCATTTTGAAGATCATTGCGATCCCCTGCCCGAGATTGGCCCTGTTCATATAGATGACAGCAATGCCCATCACAAAATAAAACACCGCCATCTTCGGTACAAAAAATCCGCACACCCTGCCGATGCTTTTGATCCCTCCGATCAGGATGGACAATGCCAGCAGAGCGATCACAGCTCCGGTCAGCCAGTGGGGAGTCCCCCAAAGGCCTGCCATTGACTCGGCAATGGAATTGGCCTGGGTCAT
>OKIR01000027.1_pt1 | contig 54277 bp, 76 predicted proteins | sample 1612941 | NCBI WGS metagenome assembly OKIR01 (sample SAMN04436824, study PRJEB24849) | human gut metagenome | biome: human gut; feature: NICU; material: stool | host: Homo sapiens | place: USA: Saint Louis, MO | collected 2011-07-14
AGAAGTCGGTGTATTGAAACATGAAATGAGCATAGTTGAAGAGTAATAAAACTGAGATTTAGTTTAGAAAAGAAGAATATTGAACGGTAAATGTAAAACATTTAATGAGAGGGAAATATGGAAAAAGAAAAGAAAGGAGGATAGGTTCCGCGGACAATAGATATCTTCCTAAAAGAGAGCTATGAATAAAAAAGAAGAATTGGTAAATACATTGCTGGTCAGATTATCTATCAAGTTCACGCCGCAGCAGCTCACGGAGGTACAGCAAAGCATGTATCTGGTCCTGAAGGATTATGAGATTGCTGATCGGAAGACGGAAGTAACAATATATAATCAAGACGAAGATCACAAGATGTATAACATGTTCTTTGTATCTAAAAAAGTATCCGGACTCTCTATAGAAACACTAAATTATTACGGGTATGTCCTGCAAAGATTCTTTCATGAGATTCAAAAGGGTATCAAGAACATCGAGACGAATGATATTAGGTATTATCTGGCAGAGCGGGCCATGCGGGACGGAATTTCAAAAGTAACTCAGGATAATGAGTTAAGAGTTCTAAAATCATTTTTTAACTGGCAGCAGGAAGAAGGATACCTACAGCATAGCCCGGCAAGGAAAATTGCGAAGATTAAACAGGACTTTCGGATCAAGAAGCCATATTCTGAAACTGAGTTGGAAAAGTTAAGACGGGAGACAACTAATAAAAGGGATCTGGCAATCGTAGATGTTCTATATAGTACCGGCTGCCGGGTATCAGAGATAGTCAAAGCGAACAGGGAAGATATTACCGGGGACGAATTAATCGTATACGGAAAGGGCGGAAAAGAAAGAGTTGTATACTTAAATCCTAAAGCTGTCCTAACCTTGACGGAATACATAAATGACAGAGAAGACGACAACGAAGCTCTATTCGTTCATCTGCGGCGGCCGTATGGTCGATTAAAAAAAGAAGGAATAGAAAGTATGATCTGCGAACTTGGGAAACGTGCAGGAGTAAAGAAAGCACATCCACACCGGTTCCGCAGGACCGTAGCCACAAACGCATTGAATCGTGGAATGCCGATGGAAGAGGTTCAACAATTCTTGGGTCACAATGATATTCAGACAACTTCCATCTATGCTAAGTCTACGCAGGCAAACGTAAAGGCAGATCATAAAAAGTACGTGGTATAGGGAGACCACCCAAAATGAAAAAGCAAGAAATATTAAAGGCAGCAGAGAAATACTGTGATACAAAGACCTGCAAAGAATGCGGTTATTGGCGAACTGGGAGAGGATGCGAGCTTAATTATCCTGGAACGAAAGGGGAAAAGAAACATGCCTAAACCATTGTCTGAAAGGAAGTGGGGAATTACAAAGCACGCATTTTACCAGGCGTATCATTTTGCACTCAGGTACAATGAGTTTAAAGACATACTAAAATATAAGACGGATACGGTAGGAAGTCAGGAAATGGATGGTATGCCAAGAGGAAATGAAAATAGTGACGCAACCCAAAGTCTTGCAATAGTTCGGCAGCAGATGGCCGAAAATTGCGAACTGATAGAGCAGACGGCACTTGAAGCAGATGCAGATATCTATCAGTATATTTTAAAAGCGGTTACAGAAGGAGCTACATTTAAATATCTGAAGACTGTAATGGATATGCCATGCGAGAAAGACATGTTCTATGATAGACGAAGAAAGTTTTATTATTTACTATCAAAAAAAATGTAGGAATGACCGCACTCAGAATCCTTTTTTTAGTGTATTATGATAGTATCGGAATAGGGAACAGGGAAGGCAGCCAAACGGCAGCAGTCTTTGTTCCCTTATTTTGTGGAAGGGTATATAGAAGGTTCGATTCCTTCTTTCCACATTTAGCAGAATGGCCACAGCAATAATGCATCATCGCGAGGATTTGTCATTGCTGACTGCTAAACGTGTAGTAGTTTACTGGTGAAAACAACCGGGCGCACCGGAAGAGTCAGGTTCGATTCCTGGCTACATGTTCGCGGATTAGTGAAAAGGTATCACATCGGTCTCCTTAGCCGAAGTTATAGGTTCGATTCCTATGTCCGCAATTTTGTCAGGAGGATAAGATGCTGAAGAGTTGTAAATATTGTGGAAGGATCCATGACAGTAAGTTCAACTGCGGAAAGAAGCCGCGAAGAAATAAGAAAGATACAAGAGAAACAAAGTTCCATGGATCAAGGGACTGGACAAAGAAAAGCATAAGGATTCGGGAAAGAGACTCTTACCTTTGCCAGTGCTGCATCAGAACCATGAAGGGAACAATAGAGGAACATAACTATAAAAACATATCAGTTCATCATATTGAGCCATTATCACAAGCGTGGGATAAGAGGCTAGATGATGACAACCTGATTACTCTCTGCGGATATCATCATGAGGAAGCGGAGAAGGGGAATATAAGCAAAAGGATATTGAAACAGATCGCACAGGAGCAGAATAGTAAGGCTGATGAAGAGTAGCAGATCCCCCCCTGGGGACAGCAAAATAAAAAACCATCGGCCTTGCAGACCGACGCCCTACCTTTATCCATAATTTATTCCCACATCAGGTTTTCAAATTTGAAAAGATAGGAGGGATAATAAGGCCAACACCTACAAAGCCGGCAAATGTACTTTCGATGGAAGGTCGTTCCCATCGGACAAAGAAGGAAATGCGCCAGCGCAAGCAGGCTGAACAATCTTTGTTGACCGGAGAAGAAATCAAAGAAAAACCGGAAGTAAAACAGAATAAAATTGCTCATAAAGAGTTCCTCAGAATAAAAAAACTACTCAAAAATATAGAAAAAAATGATGATTTGTACGGAGTAGTGATCAACCGATATTGTCTTCTCTATGCTGAGTGTTTTGAATTTGAGAAGAAAAGAGAAAAAATGTTTGAACAGCTCTGTGATCTTCAGGAAAAAGAAGATGAACTGATTGAACATGAGGAAATGACACAAAAAGAATTTTACGGGATAGAAAATAGTATGCAAAAAAACTTAATTGCTCTGGACCGCCAGGTGCAGTCAAAAAGGAAAATGCTGCTTGAGATCGAAAAAGAAAATATAATGACCATTGCATCCGCTTTACGATCAGTACCAAAAAAGACTGAAAAGAAGAAAAATCCTTTAATGGAGGCATTGAATGGTTCATGACGGAAAAGCCTATCAGTATGCAACTTGGTGTGTCGATGAAACGGATGGTAAGGTACCGAAGTATGTAAAAAAGCAGGCGAGGGACTGGATTAATATTGCAGACGGCAACGATCCGGATGCCTACGTCGATGAAGAAGCGTATGATAAAATATGCCGATTATTGAAAATAATGGTCCATCCGGATCTTAGATGCAGCATTTTCGATGGGCTGGAAGATTACGCATGGCTGTTTATTACTGCAACTCTTTGTACAAAGCTGAGAAATTCTGAATTTGAATCCCGTTTTTATGTTACTGCATTGCTAGAAATTGCAAGAAAGAACTTCAAGACCTTCACTAGCGCAGTAATATTTATTATATTAATGCTTACAGAACCGGATTTTTCCCGGTTTTTTTCTGTTGCGCCGGATTTATCACTTTCCAGTGAACTACAAAAAGCGATTCGCAAAATAATAAAAGTGTCTCCGGCACTATACGATGAAGATGAATCTGCGTTTAAACTTTTAAGAAGTCAGATTATTTGTACTTTGAATGAAAATGAATACACTCCGCTTGCATATAGCAAAGACGGTATGGATGGAAAGCTTGCAAATACATTCCTTGCGGATGAAGCTGGTGCATTAGATGAATACCCCGTGGAAGCTATGCGATCTTCGCAGATCACATTATTTAACAAGCTGGGGATCATCATTTCAACACAATATCCGAATGATAATAATGTGTTAGTGGATGAAATTGACCTGGCAAAGAAAACATTAGATGGCCTAACCGATGACCGGCGATATTTTTCTTTGCTATACGAACCGGATCAGGAGTTACAGACCGGGGATGCATGGAAAACTGATGATCGTGTTATTTATCAAAGTAATCCGGTGGCAGTAGCACATGAATATATTTTTGAAGAACTTAAAAAGAAACGTAATCTGGCAGTCATTTATGAAAATAAAAGAGAAAATTATTTATGTAAGCACAGCAACATTCTGTACAAAGGGCTTGGAACCGAAGGTTACATTGATGTACAGAAAGTAAAAGAGTGTAGGATAGAACAAAACTTAAAGTTTTGGAGAGGTCGCCGCGTATGGCTGGGAGTTGACCTTTCTATGACGGATGATAATACAGCGGTTGCTATGGTAACAGAGGAGGAAGGAGTCATTTATGCAAAGGTCTTTGGATTTTTGCCGGCTGACAAGATTCAATACAAGTCAAACAAAGAACATGTTGATTATAAAAAAATGATCAGAAATGGATATTGTTATGTCTGCGGAGAAGAAGTTATTGATTATGGAGAAATTGAAAAATTCATCCTGAATATCGAAAAGAAATTTGATGTTGAAATTGTCCAAATTGGCTATGACAAGTGGAATGCGCTTGCAACGGTGCAAAAACTTGAAGCGGAAGGATTTGAATGTGTCGACATTAAACAGCATAGTTCTGTACTTCATATGCCTACGAAATTGCTGAAGGAAAAAATCCTTCAGCATGAATTTCAGTATGAAAGTAATCGCTTACTTGAAATTAATTTTCAAAATGCCAGGTGCACGGAGGACACAAATTTAAATAAATATGTGAATAAGAAAAAATCAAGTGGAAAAGTCGATATGGTAATTTCCCTTATCAATGCAATCTACTTAATTCAGCAGGATATGTTGTATGGAAATGATGGGTTTATATGTCAGATGGCATAAAGGAGGTATAAAAGGAAGTTTTTTAAAAGAAAGGAACGGGCGGAGCCTGAAGTTAAAGAATCACCGGAAATGAACGAAGCTCTGTTAAGAGCCTTTATCTATGGTGTTGAAATGGATCGGGAAAAAGCGATGAATATTCCATCCCTTGCGGGAGCAATTCTTAAAATAGCGGATACAGTGGCGGCAATCCCTATAAAGCTTTATAAAAGGAACGGTGATAAAAATGAAGTGGTAGAGGACGAAAGAACGGTTCTTTTAAATGAAGATACCGGGGATACGTTGGACGGCTACCAGTTCAAACATGCACTAATCATGGATTACTTTCTTGGAAAAGGTGGTTACGCCTATATAAATAAAAATGGAAGGAAGATAGAAAGCCTGCATTATGTAAAAGAAAGTAATATTTCATTCCAGGAAAACACGGATGTTATTTTCAAGGATTATCAGATCATGGTACAGGGAAATACATATGATCCGGAAGACTGGATTCGATTGCTGAGAAATACAGAAGATGGAATTAGGGGAAAAAGTATCATAGAAGAAAATAAGGAACTGCTGTCAGTTGCCTGGGCTGCTCTAAGATTTGAGAGAAATCTTACATCAAAAGGTGGGAACAAAAAAGGATTTCTAAAATCAGAACGCCGCCTTAAAAAAGAACAAATCAATTATTTGAAAGAAGCATGGAGAGAGCTTTATTCAAATAATGGAGAAAGTGTCGTGATTTTAAACGATGGTATGGACTTCAAGGAAGCATCGAACACTTCGGTGGAAATGCAGCTCAATGAAAATAAAAAGACAAATGGGATAGAGGCGTGTAAGATTGTCGGAACTCCGCCGGCCATGATTGAAGGAAAAGCCACAGAGCGAGATGAGAAGATTTTTATTAAATATGAGATCAACAATGTCTTAAAAGCTTTGGAAACTGCGATCAACCGGGCAATGCTACTTGAATCAGAAAAAGGGGAATATTACTTTGAAGCAGATACAGATGACCTTAACCGAAGCGATATTGAAAAACGATACGCTGCATACGGTACAGGCATTGAAAAAGGGTTCCTGCAAGTGGACGAAGTGAGAAAAAAAGAGAAGATGCCGCAGCTGGGAGTCGAATTTATAAAACTCGGATTAAATGATGGGCTACTTGATCCGGTTGCAAATAAAGTTTATGTGTTAAATACCAATAAAACCATTGATCTAAACAAATTAAGAAAGGGGGAAGAAATAGGAGAATTGAACTTAGAGAACAATCCGTCCTCATTGACGGATACGTCAATGCAGTCGGGAGAGACAGCAGGCCAATCAGGGACCGAAGAACCGGAGACAAATTTATAGAACAGATTGTCCCCGGAGCTTTCAAAAAAGCATTAGAGCGGGCAGATGATATTGAGATTCTACTAAATCATGATCATTCAAGGCGGCTAGGAAGTACGAAGGAAAATATAAAATTATTTGAGGATAATATTGGACTTCGGGCGATTGCAGAGATCACGGACGCTGAGATCGTGAAAAAAGCAAAAGAAAAGAAACTTCGGGGCTGGTCCTTTGGGTTTGTCGAAAAGAAAGCAAGTGAAGAAGATACCAAAACCGGGGTAAAACGAAGGTATGTGGAAGAGCTTGAACTAAAAGAAGTTTCCTTGATTGACGAAAGGAAACTTCCGTGTTATGCAGGAACTTCGGTCTATTTGCGGTCGGAAGGGGAAGAAGTGATTGAGGAGCGGGCCGAGGAGACAGAGGCCGTATATGAGGATTTAAGAGCCGGAGAAAAACCGGATCTTTCATCATACAAAAACCGAATCAAAGAATTAGGAGGGAAAATTAAGGAATAAGCAGAGAAGAATTGTAACAACAAAAAAAGAGATCCAGGAAAGAGCAGAAAACATTAAGGGTTTAAAAGAACAGAGGGCCGCCTATCTGGAAGAATTACAAGGGATTGTAGAAACGGCAGAAACCGAAGAGCGCGCCATGAGCGAAGAAGAGCAAGGAAAATTTGACGATCTGGAAAAGAAGATCGCCGGAATTGACGTCACGATCAAGGCAAAAGAAAAAGTCCGTTCGATGTATCCTACAAAAAAAACAGAGCAGCAGGAACAAAAAACAGAAGAACTTAGTGTGGAAGAAAGAGCATTTGTTGATTATCTCAGAGGAAACGCAACCGAAGAGCGTGCAGAAAACCTAACATTTACGGATAACGGGGCAGTAATTCCAAATTCAATTATGAATAAGATCATTGAAAAGGTCGTTGATATCTGCCCGGTATACCAGATGGCAGATCGGTATAATGTAGGCGGAAATATTTCGATTCCGTATTATGATGAAGAAACAAGTTCTATTACAATGGCTTATGCGGATGAGTTTACTGAACTGACTTCAAGTTCTGGGTCATTCAAATCCATTGATTTATCCGGATTCTTGGCCGGAGCGTTGACGTTGGTGTCAAAAAAACTGATGAATAACAGCAATTTCAATGTTCTTCAGAAGGTCATTGAGTATATGGGTAAAGCGATTGCAAAATTCGTAGAACATGAATGTCTGATCGGAACAGCAGATAAAGCGGCCGGAATGACCGGGGTAAAACAGGTGATAATTGCGGAAGCAGCAAACGCGATCACAGCCGATGAGCTGATTGACGTGCAGGAAGAAGTGCCGGATACATACCAGGGAGACTGCATCTGGATTATGAACAAGTCAACAAGAAAAGCCATTCGGAAACTGAAAGACTCTGACGGAAATTATCTATTAAACAGGGATGTATCGGCGAAATGGGGTTATACTTTGCTTGGAAAAGATGTGTATTGCTCTGACAACATGGATAAGATGGAAGCAGGCAAAGAAGTGATTGTTTACGGGGATATGAGCGGCCTTGCTGTAAAGGTCACAGAGGAAGCCACAATCGAAGTATTAAGAGAAAAATATGCAACAATGCACGCCGTTGGTGTGGTTGCTTGGATGGAAATTGATACAAAGGTGGAAGACGTGCAGAAGATTGCGAAGCTGAAAATGAAAGCATCATAGGAGGAGTCTATGGAGATTCGAGCACTGAAAAATTTTTGTGGTACCATCACAATGTCAAAAGGAGAAGTTAGAGAGTGTGAAGAGACGGAGGTCGTAAAAGACCTCCTGAAAGTCGGTTACATTGAAAAAGTGAGGAAAACAAAGAATGAAAGCAAATGAACTCACGCCGGAGTACATAGCTGATTACCTAAAAATTGACGATCCCGAAGAAAGCGATTTTAAGGACATTGAAATATTTCATTCCGCAGCAATCGGCTATATAAAAAATCAGACTGGCATTGATGATCAAAAGATCAATTCCAGTGATGATCTGACAGTGGCAATTCTTGTTCTGGTAGAAGATATGTATGATAACCGAAGAATGTATGTTGATAACCAGAATATGAACCGGGTCGTGGAAAATATCATTTATCAATATTCGGAAAATTTGATTTAGGAGGCCATGATGAAGCAAATTAATATTGGTAAAATGAACAAAAAAATCTTTATCATATCAAGGGAAGAAATAGAAGATGATATGGGACAGACGGTCTATCGGGAAGTAAAAGGGCAGAAAATATGGGCAACTGTCAAATCTATCCGGGGAGGAGAATACTATGAGGCATTAAAAATTATCCCGGAGATTTCCTATGTAATCTATACAAGGTATAGGGAAGACATTAAAACTGATACAATCATTGAGTATAGAGGGAAAAAATTAGAAGTGAAATATGTTGCGGATATAGAGGAACAACACCAGATGCTTGAGATTCAGTGTACGGAGTATGTCAAAGAAGGTGATATAAATGATATCTTTTGACTTTGATGGAATTGAAGAGATTGAGGAGCAGTTAGGAGCAGCCGCAAAGAAATTCCCAGATCTTGCTGAAAGTACCTTGAAAAAAGAACAATCTGAATTTAAAAAAGATATGAGACGAGAGACATGGAATAAGGTAAAAAAGGGAACCGGAAATATAGTAAAAGGATTTCGATTTGACAAGATATATCGTTTCAGAGCGAATTTTGAAACAAACTTTCTTGCCGAGGGAGGAAAAAAGAATCCTCATTTTCATTTGATTAACAATGGACACGAGATGGTCACTCCGGTCAGCAGAAAAGGGAAGAAACTCAAAAATGGAGGTCAGACGGTCGGGTTTGTTCCTGGGAAACGGATCAAAGAGCCGGTTATTGCAAAGTGGCATGAAAAACACGCAGAGCGGGCGGAACGGATGCTGAACAGGATATGTGAGGAGGCAAATAAGTGATAGAATTAAAAAGTATAAAGAATGCCTATATCAAGATCCTGAAAAAGCAATGTCCGGAAATTAAAAAAATATATTCCATAGAAGTAGAAGAAGGATATAAAACCCCTTCTTTTTTTGTGCGTATTATTCCGCTTATTTTCAGAGAAAGAGCCACAATCAGTATTGTAAAATCACAATGCATGATTGAGACAACGTTCTTTCAAAAAGAAAAGAATGAATCTCAACAGCTTGAAATAGCCGAAAAGATCAGAGAGGGGATCGGAGACTATATTGAAGTTTGCGAAGAGAAATTAAGGGTCATGGATGCAGAAATAGGATATACCGGGAAAGCACAGAATATCATGCAATTTACATTTAACATTGAATTTTATGAAGATATTCGGCAGATCGCAACAGAACCACCAATCGAAAATGTAAGTATAAAGGAGGAAATGACACATGGGGATGCCGCAAATTAGCATCAGATTTTCTGAGCTGGCCAAAAGTGTAACAGATAGGGCTGGTTCAAAAACTGTTGGGTTAATCCTGGCAGCAACACATAAAGAAAAAATTTTAAAACTTGCTCCGGGGGATAAGGTTCCAACAGGGGTAGATAAAAATGCAGTTGAAATGTCTTTAATCGGGGGAGAGCAGAAGCCAAAACGAACAGTTATTGTTTTTGCGGGAGAAGGATTTACAGAAATAGACACCGCATTAGAAACGCTGGAAAGTGAGCAAATTGACTATCTTGCGCTTAACGGAACGGCAGAAGGGGTTCCGCAGAAAATTGTGGATTGGGTAAAAGAGCAGAGAGCGCAGGGGAAAAACGTAAAGACAGTTATGAATTATGCAGCCGATCATGAAGCCGTTATAAATTACTCAACGGAGAAGACGGTAGTCGATGATGTGGAATACACCGCAGATCAATTTTGCCCGCGTATCGCCGGACTCCTTGCAGGAACTCCGATCACAATGTCTGCAACTTACTTTGTTCTTCCGGAAGTACAGGATTGCACAAGAATGAAGAAAGCAGAAATGGACAGTGCAATCAATGAAGGAAAATTGATCCTATTCTACGATGGAGAAGATATCCGCATTGCAAGGGGCGTAAACTCACTAAAAACGATAACTTCAGATAAGGGAGAACAACAAAAAAAGATTAAAATAATTGACATTATGGACACGATGCAGGCAGACATCACACGGACAGTCCGTAATGACTGGATTGGGAAGGTAGCAAACACATACGACAATAAGTGTCTTTTGGTATCTGCAATTCAAAATTATTTGGATAACTTGGTAAAACAGAATGTTTTATCATCGGCAACGGTAGAAATTGACATAGAAGCAAACAAAGAATATTTGGAGGCAGCAGGATATGATACCACAGAAATGTCCAGTGATGACTTGAAGAAAGCAAACACCGGTGACAGCGTTTTCCTTAAAGCGAGCATCGGAATTGTTGACGCAATCGAAGATATTATTATGGAGATCACGATTTAGGAGGTAGAGAAAAAGGGATAGTTACAAAGCAAATCAAGTAATTAACGGAACTTGGGGTGAAGTCTGGCTAAATGAACAATACATGGCTGAAGCGATTGGGCTCGAAGCAAAATATAAGATTACAAAAGCAGATGTAAACCAGACTGGGACTCTTACAAAAGGAAAGAAGATCACTGAGATTGAGGGAACTGGTACATTAAAATTAAATAAAGTTTCCTCGTATATGCTGAAGTTGCTGCTTGAGGATGTAAAACAAGGGAAAATGCCGGATATAACGATCATTTCAAATTTAAAAGATCCGGCCGCTGCTGGAAATGAACGAGTAAAAATAACCGGCGTAAGCTTTGATGAATTAACGATAGCGGACTGGGAAGCTGGAAAATTAGGTGAAGAGTCCTATGCATTTACCTTTGAAAATGCAGAATTAATTGACGCGGTATAGGAGGAGATAAAAATGAATTTGATTGATAAATTATTACAGATTGATAAGAAGAAGATAACAGAGAAGAGAGAAAAAACATATGAATCAGGAAGAATGCAAGAACTAACCGGGGATTCAAAAATATTGATTCGAGAGATTGATCCGGAAAGATTATCAGAACTTCAGTGCAGTGCTGTGGACGGAGAGACAGGAACAGCAGATTTTTCAAAAATGTATGGTGTGAATCTTCTTATCACAACGGAAGGAGTTGTGAATCCAGACTTAAGGAATAAAGATCTTCAACAGCATTTTGGAGCAGCAAGCCCTAAGGATTTGGCGAAACTTCTTTTTAAAAGTGAGGTTATGGAAATTGCAGATGCAATTTCCGAATTGGGCGCACCAAAGGTTAAGGCGGAAACAATAAAAAACTAATTTACCGAAAAGAAGATATCAGCATGGGGTATCTTCTTTTTCGAGATCATAACATTCTGCCAGAGCAACACATGAAGATGGGTCCAAATCAGCGGCAAGTGGTGTATGGGTATCTGCTGAAAGAATGCGAAGAGAGAGAGGAGGCGCAAAAGGAGCAGAGTAATTGATGCGACACTCAGATTAGTCGATAAGTTTTCATCACCATTGTCGAAGGCCGCAAAAAACATGGAGCATCAGACGGGGCTGATGCAGCGGCAGGCAAAACAGATTCAAAAGGCAGGAAAATCAATTCAATCTGTTGGTTCTTCTCTGACCAGAAAAGTCACCATGCCAATCATAGGGGTTGGGGTGGCGAGTGGAAAGATGGCTGACACTTTCCAAAGGAACATGGGGCAGATTAATACCCTGTTAGACAATACGAGCCATTTACAGGGATACAAAGACGCGGTTCTGAGAACATCGAATGATACCGGGCTGGGGCTTGATACAACGGCAAAAGGAATGTATCAAGCGATTTCGAGCCTGGGTGATGGAGGGAAAAAAACAGAAAAGATATTTAATGCCATGGCGAAATCCGCGAAAGCAGGCGGAGCCGAAGTGAAAGACTCTGTATCCCTGATTTCTTCCGGAATGAAAGGGTACAATAGCATTTCAGAAACGACCGCAAAGAAAATTTCTGACCTGGCATTCCAGACGCAAAAGCTTGGAGTGACCACGTTTCCAGAGATGGCGGAAAGTATGCAACCGCTTTTTCCATTAGGAAACAGCTTGAATGTAAGCTACGAAGAACTGTTCGGATCCATGGCGACATTGACCGGGGTCACAGGAAATACAGCAGAAGTAACCACACAGATGAAAGGAATCTTCACGGGGCTTTTAAAGCCTACGGAATCCATGCAAAATCTGATGGCCAAATATGGCTATCAAAACGGGCAAGCAATGATCAAGGCGAAGGGTATGAGTGGGGTCCTTCAAATTTTGAAAAAAGAGACAGGCGGACAGTCCGACAAAATGGCAAAACTGTTTGGAAATTCAAGGGCCTTGGTCGGTGCATTGGCCCTGACTGGTTCCCAATATGATACCTTCAATCAGAAGACAAAGAAGATGAAGGATTCAACGGGATCCACAGAGAAAGCATTAAAAGCAATTCAAACGCCGCTGAGCAAGATCAGAAAGTCTATCAATATTGCAAAGAATGGAATGACGGTTTTCGGGGAGGCTGTCTTAAAAGTAGTTGTTCCACCAGCAACAAAGCTGGCAAACAAGGTAAAGGATTTATCCGAACGGTTTTCTAAGCTGAATCCAAAGACGCAGGAGACGATTGTAAAAATCGCTATGGTAGCGGCAGCGGTCGGACCAGTGATTTTAATGTTTGGAAAGATGGTTTTTTGGGTAGGGAAATCATATCTTGAATGGACAAAATTGCTTAGAAGTATCAATAGGTTTGGTGGGATCGCAGCAATCATCAAAAGTCCGGCCGGTATTGTGATTATTGCGTTACTGGCAATCGTAACAGCAGCAGTCTTAGTTTATAAAAACTGGGACAAAATCAGTACTGGCGCAAAGAAGATGGCCAAATCCGTGATATCGGCCATGAAAAGTGCAGGAATTGACGTAAAGCAATTAGGAAAGACCGTAAAAGCGATAGCCTCTAATATAAATAGTGCATTTAAAACAATCATAAAAATATTGAAGAGTTTACTAAAAGCTCTTGCACCGATAGCGAAGTTTATCGGAGGAACGTTGCTGAAAATCGTGAAGCTGGCAATGAAGTTGATGATCGGATACTTTTCAGGATGGCTGAAATCTACACTGGATATTATCAAAGGTGTCACAAAAGCCTTTTCGGGGATTGTAGATTTTATCTCCGGAGTTTTTACGGGGAATTGGAAAAAGGCCTGGCAGGGCGTTAAAAAAATATTTTCTGGTATTTTTGAGGCATTGTTAGGAATAGCAAAGCGGCCGCTGAATGGCATTATCGGCCTGGTGAATACCGTCATCGGTGGACTGAATAAACTGAAGATCAAAATTCCAAACTGGGTTCCAGGGAAATACGGAGGGAAAAGCTTTGGAGTGAATATTCCAAAGATTCCAATGCTGGCAAAAGGAACAGGAAATTGGATGGGCGGAATCGCTCAGGTCCATGAAAAGGGCGGAGAAATCATTGATCTACCAAGAGGATCGCGGGTTTACCCTCACGATAAATCGGTTCAGATGGCAAAAGCATCAGGAAGTAGAAGTGTCAGTATAACAATTCAAAAAATTGCTGATACGATTAATGCAAACGACGTAAATGATGTAAAAGATATGGCATATGAACTCGCAAAAATAATTGCAAGTGAATTGGAAAAAACAGAGTTGAATCTGGCATAGGAGGAGTGAATGGAAATTTGGTTAAATAATGAAAATGATAAAATTCGGTTTCCGATCCTTCCAACCTCCTTTAAGATTGTGACGGCTCAACAGAATACAGCACAAAACGTACATCGAAAAGGAGAAATTAACCTTCTTGGAGAAAAAAGCTTGGAAACGGTTGAACTCACTTCTTTCTTTCCGGCGAAAGAATATAGTTTTTGCCAATACAAAGGGTTCAACACGAACCCGTATTTCTATGCAAATAAAATAAAGGATTGGAAAAATAAAAAGGTTACGCCACGCCTCCTAATTACAGGAGAGCCAGATATTAATATGTGTGTATCAATCGAAGCATTTGAATACGGGGAAGATGATGCAAGCGGGGATGTAACTTTCACCATAAGCTTAAAAGAATATGTCACAGTGGAATATTCAAAACCAAAGAAAAATACAAAGGCTGGGAAGAAAGTAAAAAAGAAAAAGATAAAGAAGAAACGTTCAAGCAAAGCAAAAAAGACAACTAAGTACACGGTCAAAAAAGGTGATACATTGTGGGGAATTGCGAAGAAAAAAACAGGGAAGTCCTCGAATTGGAAAAAGATTTACAAGAAAAATAAATCAGTAATTGAGAAAGCAGCGAAGAAGCATGGGAGAAAATCCAGCAGCAATGGTCACTGGATTTACCCTGGAACGAAGTTGGTGATTGAAAAATGAATCCAGTAGTGAAATGGAAGGGAAATGAAATAACAGACGTAGTTGGAAGTATGACATGGACCGGGAGCAGCTATCAGGCGGCCCGGTCTTTTGAGTTTACCGTTCTTAACCCGGCAGGGGATTCACACTTTCAAATGCCGGATATTAAAACAGGGGATCTGATCACATTCTTTGACGGTAGTAAAAAGCTGTTTCATGGAAAAATTACATCAAGAAATCGGACAGGAGAAGCCGGTACAGTGTCTTATACCGCTCAAGATTTTATGTTGCATCTGCTTCGGAGTAAAGGGAGTTATAAGTTTAAAAAAAAGACTCCGGAGCAGATCACAAGGTTGATATGCAAAGACTTGAAGATCAAAACCGGAAGCCTTGCGAAAACGAAGGTAAAGATCAAGAAAATATTTTTTCAAGAGAAAGAATATTATAGCATGATTTTAGCCGCATATACGAAAGCGTATCGAAAGAAAGGCACAAAATATCAGCCGATCATGGACGGGGACAAATTAAAGATAATCAAAAAAGGAGCCATGCTTGATGTGGTATTGAATCAAGCGGAAGGAATTACAGAAAGCACGTATGAAGAAAATTCCGATTCCATGGTAAACAGGGTTGTGATTTACAACTCGAAAAATAAAAAGATCGGAACAGTTTCTAATAAAAACTGGACAAAAACTTACGGTAGATTCCAAGAAGCAATCACAGTCGAAAAAGGAAAGGGGAAGAAAGAGGCTAAGAATACACTGGCGGGCCTTGAAAAGACAGCTTCCATTACAGCAATCGGAGATATCAGGTGTATTTCCGGATACGGGATACAAATAAATGATACAGACTCCGGACTGACTGGATCATTTTGGATTGAGAACGATACCCATACATTTGAAAATGGAGTTCACATGATGACACTGGAACTTGCATTTAAAAATGTGATGGATACAGAAGAAGGAGACGAAGAATCTTCTTCAAAAACGAAAAGTACAGGAATTTTAAATGGAAAAAAAGTGAAAGCACTTTTTACAGCATATTACCCAGCAGCAAATAAAATGGAAGGCGGTTTTTACGATTGTAAAGGTAAAAAACTTGATCCTTCAAAATATACCTGCGCTGCCCCTCCGTCGATTGCCTATGGAAAACAAATTCAAGTTCTTGGAACAAAAACGAGCCGAGATAAGAAGGTACATAAAGTCAATGATCGCGGAGGAAGAATAAAGGTCATTGATGGAGTCTACCACTTTGATCTTCTCATGAAGACAAAAAGTCAGTGTAATAAATTTGGAAAACGTAAAGGTTACGCAATTCTAGGGAACGGGACTGGTTATAAGCAAACGACCGAATCAAACACAAAAGCGGAGAAAGTAATAAAAAAAGCTAAAAGCTACATCGGAAAGGTGAAATATGTATTTGGCGCAGCAAACCCGCAGTCTGGCCGTAGCGATTGCTCTGGATTTACGTCTTATGTTTTTAAAAAGGCAGCAGGAAAAGACATAGGAAGGACCGCAGCAAATCAGGCGACAAAGGGAAAAAAAGTAGCAAAGAAAAATCTGAAAAAAGGGGACTTGGTTATTTTTCAAGGAACATACAAGGTTGGGGCGTCCCACGTGGGGATCTATGCAGGATCAGGGAAATTTATTCATTGCTCTTCTTCAAAAGGAGTTACGACCAGCCGCCTAAGTGATTCGTATTACACAAAACATTGGATGCAGGGAAGGAGAATTTTATGAATGCATATGAGCGCATCATGGAAGTGATTCGAAAACAGGGAAGGAAGGGAAATTCAATGGGAATACAACTGGCCAGCGTCGGAGAAGAAAAAGTGATTCATGCAGGAGATCTGAAGCTTGATTCAGAAGATTATCTGAGAGCTGAAGGCGTATCGCTTCAGGAAGGTGATGTTGTATTAATATATCAATTTAGCGATGACCAGTATATTGCAATATGTAAGGTGGTGGAATAATGTTTCCATTTGAAGAAGAGTTAGAAGATGAACTACAAGAAGAGGAAGAATACTATCCACGGGAATATGAGATAGATTTTAAGACCGGGAAGTTGACAGGAAGGATTGTAGAGGGAGCAAAAGCCTTAGCAATGTGGGCTTTTCTGGCCCTACAAGTTGATCGGTATACATTTTATACATATTCATGGGATTACGGCAGTGAGCTGAAAGAACTCATTGGGCATCCTTTTTCAGATGAATATATAAAGTCTGAAGTCACCAGGATGATCACGGAGTGTTTGACTGTAAATCCATATATTTCTGGCATAGAAAATCTTGAAATTTCGAAGGGTGATGATTTGTTGCATATAAACTTTGTATTGCTAACAGATTATGGAGAGGAGGAAGTGAATGTATGAGGAAATGACATTTGAAACCATTATGGATCAAATGATGGATGACATGCCAGATGGACTTGATACGTCTGAAGGAAGTCTGATCTATCATGCCTGCGCAAAGTGCGCTGCAAGGCTGGAAGAGGCATATATCGAACTCTCGCAAGTTGCAGATAATCAATATCCAGATACAGCGGACTTAGATCACCTTGTCAGATTTGGACAAGAAAAAGGAATTTATATAGAAGAAGCTACGGCAGCGGAATTTGAAGGGAAATTCAATATTGCAGTGGAAATAGGGACGGAATTTTCGGGTGATGATTATGATTATATTATTACCGAGCAGATAGATGAAACAACGCATACTTACAGGCTAGAATGTGAAGAAACTGGATCAGAACCGAACGCCTGGCTTGGAGAATTGATAGCGATTGATGAAGTAGAAGGATTAGAAACAGCAGAGCTTACAAAACTTCTTGTAGAAGGAAAGGAGGAGGAAGATGAGGAATCGTACCGGATGCGGCTTCTTGACTCTTTCGAGATCAAGCCATTTGCAGGGAACCGATCATATTACATTCAAGAGGTCGGAGAGCTAGATGATGTTGGAGGAGTAAAAGTATATAGAAGAACCGGAAGCAATATATCAATCGTAATTATATCAGCGGCTTATGAAAAACCTTCAGAGAAATTAATAACCGATGTGCAAACGAAAGTAGATCCGATACAAAACTCAGGGCAAGGAATCGGAATTGCTCCTATTGGCCACGCAGTAACCGTGTCGGGTGTAGAAGAATTGCAGATAGACATTACAGTGAATGTGGAATATGATACCGGCTATACATACGAAGGACTGAAGACTCAGATAGAAGAAGCTGTAGAAAATTACATGCTTTTGCTCAGAAAAGAATGGATCGATACTGATTCTATCGCGGTCCGTAGGGCCGGAGTTGAGAATGCGATTTTCGACGTAGAAGGTATCATAGATGTAGCAGGAATAACGCTAAATGGACAAGAAAGTAATATTATGCTGAATGAAAATGTTGTTCCTAAAAAGGGGGAGGTAGTGTGCAGCTAGAATATCCTGAAATAATCCTTGAAATTGATGAAATTAAAGCAATTTATGATGCAGAGGAGGATGTAGGAACTGCGGTTACTAAAGAAATAGAGAACACGGATTTAGATATTGCAATTTCCACTGCCACAGAAAACGGAATTGCAAGAAGAGAAAAAGTGATGGGCATTAAAGCTCAAGACACAGATACAATCAATGATCGTCGGTTCCGGGTGATGATAAAATGGTATGATGACTATCCGTATACATTGAACGACTTATTGAAAAGAATGGACAATCTTCTTGGAGAAGGCAAATATACGATTGCTGTAAATACAGACGATATGACAATGCGATGTCTTCTTGAGCTGACAAGGAGACAAATGTATGATGAATTTGCAAAGCTTCTTGAAGATATTGTTCCGGTTAATATCGCTTTAGATATTTCACTTAGATATCGGCAATGGTTAGAATATAAAAATACTACGTGGAAAAATTTAGAAACTAAAACATGGTATGAAATGAGAAACGAGGTAAGGTAAATGGCAGAAAAGAAGTATACAGAGCATTTAGGACTTACGCAACAGTCAGAAGAGGACTTTGTTGACGGCGAAGAAATATCAAGAAGTTTCAAAGTACTTGATCAAGAAGTTTTTTCTATCAGAGAAAAAACGAATAATTTAAAAAATGAGGATCACTATTACTCAAATGACTATTATACATTCCCTGAGAAAATAAATAGCATTACATATGGTGAGGGAAAATATGTTGCTGCCGGGGAATATAATATATACTCATCCATAGATAAAAGAAGTTGGAATATCTCAGACAGCAGATCTGGAATATCTGCTGCATTTGGAAACGGTAAGTATATGGCTGTTGTTTTTTATTCTGGATATTACAGTCTTCTAACATCGCCAGATGGGACAGGATGGACCGAAATTCAGATTCTAGAAGATGGGGTGCAATCTACTAGAAGAATAAATGAAATAGCATATGAAGACGGGAAATTTGTAATTATCGGAGATGGAGGTAAAATTTATACATCAGATGGAACGCAAATAACAGTACAAAATAGTAATACAAGTGTTGATATAAAATCAATCGCTTATGGAAATGGAATATTTCTTGCCGTAGGTTATAAGTCGACCACTAGTGTTTTACTAAAATCAGTCGATGCAGTTACGTGGGAACAAATACCTCTTTCCTTGCAATTCGCAAGGAATCCATATGACAAAATCACATTTGGAAATGGTGTATTTGTTATTAAGGATAGCAGGAGAGTATATACAACAACAGATGGAATAGATCTTGCAGCATGGAGTACTCCGAAACCGCCAACGAATGGGGAGATTTGTTTTGCAGATGACAAGTTCTTTTTGTCGTGTAAATCAGGAAATTTTATATCAAAAAATGGCACTGAATGGATAGACATCGCAAAAGAATTTGCAGGAAAGATATCTGCAATCAAATATATAAAAGATGAAATTCTAGGTACAACAGACACAAATAAATTGATTGGAGTCAGCAAATATACAATAGATGGCATCCGGGAAGATGTTGATAAACTAAATTCGGCTTTAAGTAGTAAATTTGAATGCGGAAGTGTTTCTATAACAGGAAAAAGTGACGGATGGGTATTTATTCCGGTAACGTACTCATATCCACATAAGACTATTCCAATTGTAGTTGCGTCTCATTCTTCTGCAGATGTAGCGCAGATTCCATGTACTACTAGATATCACTCTACGACTGGATTTGAATTAGGATTGTATAGATTGACAGCACAGACAGCGTTTAGCTGGATTGCCATAGAGCCGTAAAATCAGAATTTAGTTTCCATAATGTACCATAGAAATTTAGAAGATAGTCTTGATATAATATCCATGAGGTGAAAGACATGAAACTATTATGGAACGCTATTGTTGAAAAATATGAGTATTCTACAAAAGATGAACGACAGATGCACAAACGACAAATGATAAAAGAGGGTTATGAAGATACTGGATTAGTAACTCAGAGCGTACCGGGAGAAGATGGTATTTATAGAAGAGTTTTATGTGGAGAATATAGAAAATACATAACAAAACGGCAGTCTTAATAGACTGCTTTTTTTGTTGCGATATCGCAACAGGGAGACGAGAATATGGAGATACGAGCAGGACCGGGGACGGTCTTATTTTTATGAAAAATATTTTATAGAAGGGAGCAGAAAGTTGACAGAATGGAATGTTTATCTGGTTATTGTTAGTCTTTTAGGTACTGCCTTAGCGATTGGTGCACCAGTAATTAGATTAAATACGACTATAACAAAATTGATTGACAAAATTGACAATTTAGGAGGAGATTTATCTGAACTGGAAGCAAGTAATCGCAGAAGTCACGAGCGTATACATAAGAAAAATGATGAACAGGATAACAAACTTGCAGAACATGAAACCCGGATTAAGATTTTAGAAAAGGAGAGTAAAGAATGAGAGATTGGAAGAGATGGGTGAAAGCAGCAGGAATTAGGGCAGCAAAAACGATGGCACAGACGGCAGCGGCGATGCTGCCAGCGGCAGCAACCATTAGTGAGGTAAATTGGAAGACAATAGCAGGTACAGCAGCATTAGCGGGTGTGACGTCTATTTTGATGTCAATAAAAGGACTTCCGGAAACAGATACATACGATTTGAGTGCAGAAGAATTGAGCGATACTGAATATCATGAGCCAGAAGATGTAGAACCGGATATAGAGGAAGAAGGTGAAAAATAGTGGCTAAATATAATGTACATGGTGGGCATAATCCTGCAGGAAGAACTGCCTGCGGAGCAACGGGCCTCTTGAATGAATCAAAAGAGGATCGTAAAATTGTAAAAGCTCTTATAAAGTATCTTAAAAAGGGCGGAGCAACGGTTTATAATTGTACTGTGGACAATGGGAAGAGTCAGGGCGATGTATTAGTTAAGATTTGTGCAAAATGTAATGCGCGGAGTGTAAAACAGGATTTTTCTGTGCATCTAAATTCTGGACGAAATGATAAAAAGGGAGATAAGAAAGTTGGAGGTTTTGAAGTTTGGGCGTACAGCTGGGATACCTCTAAGAAAGCGGTTGCAAATCGATGCAGAAAGAAAATGAAAGCGCTTGGTTTCACCGATCGAGGATTAAAAACTTCAAAAGACTTGTACTATTTAAAACATACAAAAGCACCGGCAATGCTATTTGAGATTTGTTTCGTAGATGATAAAGATGATTACCTTCTGTATAAATCTATAGGAGCAGACAAGATTGGAAAAGCCTTGGCAGAAGCCATCTTAAATAAAACCATTAAAACTTCAACTGCAAGTAAAGTGATCGGTAATATTAAAGCAGGTGCAAAGGTGAAAATAAAAGCAGGTGCAGTGTATGGCGGAATCAGCAAAGGGAAGAAAGTCCCAACGGTCTATCTTGGTAAAAAGTATACAGTTACGAAAGTGTGTAAAAATAATGGGCAGCAAGAAGCCCTTATCAAGCAACTTAACAGTTGGGTTCCAACAAAATATCTGATAATTGTTTAAACACAGGCCGGGAGAAATCCCGGTCTTTTTTTGTCCAAATATTTATACCTTTTTCTGCGAATACTACACAAAAAAGAAGGAGTGACATTTAAATGGCAGTAGCACACAAAGGTAGTATTTCTATGGGATTAGTTCTGATTCCTATAAATTTACACAGAGCAACATTAGATAAAGACATTCATTTCAATCAATTAGAGAAGGAGAGTAAGGCAAGAATTAAATATAAGAAATACTGTAGTCATTGCGGAAAAGAAGTTGGACCACAGGATATTATAAAAGGATATGAATACGAAAAAGGAAAATATGTAATAATGACGGAAGATGATTTAGAGAAGATTAAAACCAAGAGAGATAAGACTATTCATATCATTCAATTTTGCAAGATTTCAGAAGTTAATTTAATATATTTTGAGAAAGACTATTACGCTATAGCCGAGGCAGGCGCAGAAAAGGCTTATGAACTATTACGCCAAACCTTATTAAAAGAAAAGAAAGTCGCTATTGCAAAAACTGTCATGGGACAAAATGAAAAGTTGCTGGTACTTTATCCGACTAAAGAGGGAATCATAGTTAAGACATTATTCTATTATGATGAAATTGCAGAAATTCCTAAAAAAATTCCTAAATTGAAATTAGATGAAAATGAAATGCAGATGGCAAAAATGCTTGTCGAAAACATGACAAAAGTATTTCATCCGGAAGAATTTAGGGATGAATATCAGGCCAGGTTACGTGAGGCGATCATGAGAAAGATACAAGGGAAAGAAGTTGTTACAGCTGACTCTGATGAAACGTCAAATAATGTGATTGATTTGATGGAAGCTTTACAAAGAAGTGTTAAGCTTTCAAAGCAAAATTCTGAAAGTGAAACTGCATAATGGATTTATTTGAAAAGAAAAACATCGAACCGATGCTAATAAGTAAGATGATGCAGCCGTTTAATGACCATGAGTGGATTTATGAATTAAAGCTCGACGGTTGCCGATGTATAGCTTATCTGGAAAGCGATAAAACAGAATTAAGAAATAAACGTAACATCCAGTTACTCAACAAATTTCCTGAATTAAATAGTATCAATACTAAGATAAAGAAACGTTGTATATTAGATGGAGAACTTGTTATATTAAGACATGGAATTCCAGATTTTTATGAACTTCAGAGAAGAACATTACTGACAGATCCTTTTAAGATAGAGATAGCGGCAGGCCAATTGCCAGCAACTTTTGTAGCATATGATTGTCTTCAGGTGGGAGTGGATTCTATACTGGAAAAACCTTTGAGTTACAGAAAAGAGCAACTTCAGTTGCTGGTAAAAGAGGAAAGTTCACGGTTTGCGGTTTCAAGATATATCCATGAAAAGGGAGTGGAGCTTTATCAGGTCGCAGATAAAAAAGAATTAGAGGGGGTAGTTGCGAAACGATGGGATAGCTTATATTTTCCGGGTAAACGTAGCAAAGATTGGATAAAGTTTAAAAGGATGGAGGATGAAGACTTTGTTGTAGCCGGTTATATCAATAAAGCAGGAAACACATATAGCATTGTTCTTTCAAAATACCAAAATGGTAGCCTTATATACAAGGGGCATGTGACAAGTGGAGTGACGAAAGAAGCTATTCAGCAATTAACTCAGACAGGAAGTTCACCTTTTAATATTGTTCCGATAGGATCAGGGAATGATAATGCAGTCTGGGTTGTGCCGGACCACATTTGTGTTGTGGAATATATGCCAAATATAAAAAATTCTCTTAGACAACCAGTCTTTAAGGGATATAAAACTGACGTAGCTCCAGAGAGTATAATTACACAGTAGAATGAGAGTAGCCTGTTCATGGGCTACTCTTTTATGTCGTAAAATAAATAATTATTCATCGGTTTATATTCATCTTCAAGGAGTTCTACACAGGAATCCATGATATACCAATTGTTTTTTTCGATTATATTCCAGACAGAATAAGTGCGATATGTACCAAACCTATTAATTAAAACCCGGATTTTGTATTCTACATAAGAATACTTGCGTCCTGAATAATCGGAATATTCTCCCTGTTTAAGAAACAGCATTTCTACAATATTAAATTTTTTTGTTCCAGAGATAGCGCAAATCTGAAAACTTTTTTTATCGTCAGCCATACTAATTAATTTCATAGAATCTCCTTTCTTTAAGAACGTTTGTTTGGCTTTGATTATATAACAGTAATATAAAAAAGTAAACATATGTTTGATAAAAAATCATGACACATAATGGAAATGATAAAAGTATAGATGGACAGTTAAAAACATGATATAATGGGTATAAGAAAAGAGCGGTGACAGGACCGCCCTAATCTTATTTGGTATGTAGCCGGTGTAATGCCGGCTATTTTTATTGCTGTTTTTCAGCCTCTTTGATTACCTTTTCGATAATCTCTTTTGCCTTTTCTGTATTACCGGTCTCCATAAGAGCCTGTATGGAATACAAAAGTGTAAGAAGTTCAAGTCTTGTCATTTCCTCCATCTTGTCCTCCTCTCTCCGCCTGTCCAGTGATTCGTTAAAGCTATTCTTTAACTATCTTTATTGTAACATATGTGTACACATATATCAAGCGTTTTCTTTAATCTTTGCAAAGATGGTTTCTTTAATAAAACCATTTACGCTCTTCCCGTGCTCATCAGCGTATTTTTTGATAGCTTCATACTGGGACATTTGCACATCTAATGGTATACGTTTAATTTTACTATCTTTATATTTTTTACTTGCTTTATATCCGCTTTCGGAATATGCCATTATCTCACATCCTTTCATTTCCATTATATCATTATAAAAAGAATACGTACACATACAAGATTGACGAATATATGTGTACATATTTGTGTGTTTTACCTATTGATATATGTGTACGCATATGGTATTCTAATACTGCAATAGGAAATACATAAACAAAAGATACAATTTGTGATAAAATAAATAAAAAGCGGAGGTAGGAAAAATGAATAAGGCAGTAAAAAAAGCAATGGAAATGGACGAATTTAATAATGATCTTCCGGATGTAGAAGCGGGGGGGGACAATAGAACTTTCGGAAATTTGGGATGGAACAGGAGAGATACCAGAGGAATCATTTAGCTATCAGCTTACAGATACTGATTGGATTAATTACTGTTTTGAAATTATTGAGAGAAATGAGGATATGTTAAAAAGCAAGATAAGAATTTTAAATATAGAGTTATTATAAAATTAGAAAAGGATGAGTGATATGCAGGATAAAAAATGTGATACAGAAAAAAAACAAAGAGAAATTTTGAAAACAGAGTGTGAAAAAAAAGGATTGAAAGTATTGAAAGAGCAAAAAAGTATAGAACAAGCGTATGAGGGAATTGTGATTGCTGCATCGAGGGATAGAATTTCAAATGATCCACTTACGACAGCAAGAACAGTATTTACAGATGAAGATTAAGAAATAAATGAAAAAAGGTCCGGCGTGTAGCCGGGCTTTTGCTTATTATAATAGGAAGAAATAAGTTCATACGCTATTACTATAAGGTCATCCACTCCGGACAGCTTACCCGTTTGCCGTCACAGTATTGTGTCAGGATCGGCTGGCGTACGTTCGGCCGGGACAGATAGCTGGCAAAGATTTCATCTACAATCGTATTGATGGAATCATATGTTGTCTTTCCATTGATCCACTTATGATCATATGCAGTGGAGGAAGTAATCGTAAAGTCGTGTCCTTTGTTTCTGTACCACTCAGTGTAAACTCTGTTGAGAGTAAAGGACATGATTGCCAAAATGTTGGCTTCCAGGGTCGAACGAGGCCATGTTGAGTAAACTTCACAGGCAGCCACATTCTTAATGTAGTCTTTATAGCGCACATAATAGTTTTGGGCAGTCTGGTCAGTAATAGCTCCGTCGTGGACAATGACGAATTCGGGAATCACTACCCGGCTAAGTACGATCTCACCGGATTCATTGACTGGCTTGATCTCATCTTCTGCAATTTTAGGAGGATAATCCCCCCAGAGAGTATGAGGGCCTATAACTATATTATCGAGTGTTGTAGATGCAGTTTCCAGGGGAACCATGGAAACATTTTGGAGACCATTTGTATCTGCCAGAATCTGAGCTCCCGAGATCGTTACCGGCTCATAGTCGGGCGCCGTCACATGCAGATTATATTCTGAGTATGGCTGATTTTCACTCGGGGAAAGGCTGTATTCCACCGGCGGAGCATCAAGTGCTACCTCTTCGGTCTGTCCGTTCTGATCAGTGGTTACTTCCTCGAGAACCTGATCGGATTCTCCGGTATAGGAGATAGATATAGTAGCATTCCGCACCGGAACATATCCAATGGTAGAGTTTACTTGAATTTTTAAGTTTCCTTTGTCTGCCATTTAAAAAATCCTTTTTCTTTTACTATATGCCGGTGTGATAAAAATATAACCAGAGTCACTTCTGATGTGTGTTTCCTAGATTTAAGAAATATGATAACATTAGAAAAGAATAGGAAGCAAAAAGAGAAAGAGGTAATCATGGATAATCAGGAAGAAAAACAAAAGCACAAGAGACGTATCCGGTACAGCGGGACCCATCCCAGAAATTATAAAGAAAAGTATAAGGAACTTCATCCGGACCAATATCCGGATACGGTTGCAAAAGTCATTCAAAAAGGCAGTACGCCTGCCGGCATGCATATTTCTATCTGCGTAAAAGAAATCCTTGAGTTCCTTCAGATTAAACCGGGACAGACCGGTCTGGATGCGACTCTGGGATATGGAGGTCATACGCAGGAGATGTTGAAATGTCTTGACTCAAAAGGACATTTGTATGCTCTGGATGTGGATGCCATAGAACTTGAGAAAACAAGAAAACGTCTTGAAAAGCTCGGATATGGGCCGGAAATTTTAACGATCCGGCAGATGAATTTTGCGGATATCGACAAAATAGCGGAAGAAGCAGGACCGTTTGACTTTGTTCTGGCAGATTTAGGGGTCTCATCCATGCAGATTGACAATCCGGACAGAGGGTTTTCTTATAAGACAGAGGGGCCGCTGGATCTGCGCCTAAACCCCGAAAAAGGAGTCTCTGCCGCGGAAAGGCTCAGAACCATCACAAGACAGGAGTTACAGGGGATGCTGATGGAAAATTCTGATGAGCCTCATGCTGACGTGATCGCCCGTGCCGTTGTCTCTAAGATAAAAAAGGGAACAGCCATCGATACGACTACAAAACTCCGGGAAGTGATCGAAGAGGCTCTGGAATTTCTGCCGGAGCATGAGAAGAAGGAAGCTGTGAAGAAAACGTGCCAGAGAACATTCCAGGCTTTGCGCATTGACGTAAACAGTGAGTTTGAAGTCCTGTATGAATTTTTAGAAAAACTGCCCAATGTACTGGCAAAAGGCGGCCGGGCAGCCATCTTGACCTTTCACTCCGGGGAAGACAGGCTGGTTAAAAAATCGTTTAAGCGTCTGCTGCGGGAGGGTGTCTATCAGGAGATATCAACCGATGTGATCCGTCCGTCGGCAGAAGAATGCAGGATGAACAGCCGGGCACGGTCGACAAAGATGAGATGGGCTATAAAAGAATGAGTTATTCACCACTATTTCCGTCGCGCTTTTGAAATGCGCTCCTCCAATAGCGGTAAATAACTTTCGAAAAGTGGCACCTTTTTTGACAGAGGCCCTTCTCCAACAGACATTACGTCCATTTTCCACATGATTGGAGTGATGCATTCTAAGAGCCGAACGGAAATCATGTGGAAAATGTCATAGTTTAATCAGTCAGGAGGTTGATGAGATGATTTATGAAGAAAAAGAACTGGAAATGGAAGGTGTGCTTCAGACAGCCAGACAGATGTGTACGGCTGCCAGAACCGCACCGAAAGCAAGAGGACTGGATTTTATCCACACTGCGGTAGTGACAGGGAAGGATCTGAAGAATCTTGCCGATGAGACAGAGCGTCTTGGAAAAGAACAAGGTCAGGATTTCTATGTGAGAGATGCAGATAATCTCCGCAAAAGCCAGGCGGTGGTTTTGATTGGGGTGACTTATCAGCAAAGAGGGCTGAATGAGTGCTGTGGTTGGTGTAATCAGACAAACTGCCAGGGCTGCAGGGAGAACCAAAGCGTCTGTGTATTTGATCCGGTGGATCTGGGAATCGCACTGGGATCGGCAGTTAGTGTGGCATCCTTAAACCATGTGGACAACCGGATCATGTTTTCTGTTGGAAAAGGAGCACTATCCTTGGGGATGCTGGGACCGGAAGTGAAGATAATCCTTGGAATTCCATTGGCTGCGGCGGGAAAAGCGCCATATTTTGACCGAAAATAACGATGTTTTCCCAACCGGCTAAATTTAAAAAGTGGTCCAAAACGTTGATTTTACAGGGGTTGCAGAGGATTTTTAGGATTAGTTTTGAAAATGGACGGCCGGTTGGGAAAAAAGCTGGAAAACGTTGAATATATCTAGGTTTAGAGATATAATGGAAATTGAAGAATGGCTTAAATACGTTGGATAAATAAAAACAAGAGTTGTATTGAAATACTGCTTTTCCATTCCATTCTGTCATGATACGCCCTGATAAATAAAAACAAGAGTTGTATTGAAATTACACTAGTCTGCAGTGATAACTATCCAGCGATCACGATAAACAAAAACAAGAGTTGTATTGAAATGGGTTTTTAGAAGATCTTGCAAAAGATCTTGTAAAGATAAACAAAAACAAGAGTTGTATTGAAATTTATTATCAAACGCCCCCAGCCAGTACATTCTCCCTGATAAACAAAAACAAGAGTTGTATTGAAATCACATGAATTTCGGTCGTGCACATAAATTGCGGCACCGATACACAAAAACAAGAGTTGTATTGAAATTGATGAATTACTACACCTCCAATAATACTTGATTCCGATAAACAAAAACAAGAGTTGTATTGAAATACACTTACCTCCTCTTTTGTCAAAGGACGTCCACAGATAAATAAAAATAAAATGAATAATAGATTGCTTATCTTAATTTGAATTGTTTGAAAGTACTATGAAATGTTGTATTATTTTGAAAAATATAGTAAAATAGAACAATAGAGTGGTTTGTGTATAAAAGCTACTAATGAATCATTCCCTCCAGGGCAATCGTTACGATAGGTACTATCAGCATGTATACGATACGAGGGTGCATACAAAAGAAAGGGGTGGGGCAGTGGATTTGAAAGTTTTTGAAATTCGGCTAAAAGTATATCTGTTAGAAGATATACCGGTAGAAGCAGTTCAAAAGAAGACAGCCGCACTAATTGACATTTGTCTGAGCAGAGACGAAGCACTTCTGAAATTTCATGAGACGAATCAATTTAAGAATTATTCTTTCGGAAATCCATATCCATTGGAAAAGGACAAAATTTATAAAAAGGATAAGGTGTATGTCATAACAATCCGCACCATTGATCCACAGCTTGCAAAAGTATTTTCCGAAAAATTAATTCATGAGCGATCCGATGAGATGCAGGCATTAACCTGCGAAATCAAAATTATCCCCAAAGAAAATAAAATTATTGATACGATTTATTCTATCTCTCCGGTGATTGTGAAAGCAGAACGCTACTGGAGGGGTGTTTTTTCTTTACAGGAATATGAGAAAAGACTGACTGTAAACCTTGTTAAAAAATATAATGCGTTCTGTGATACAAAGATCAATGAAGATTTTGAATTCATTCGTATGATCGAGGTCAAAAACAGAACGCCGATCACTGTATCCTATAAGAAAATAAAACTTTTAGGAGATAAAATCGCGTTAAAGGTAGCAGATAATGAATTGTCACAGGAATTAAGCTATATGACGCTGGGAACAGGACTGGGAGAAATCAATGCGCGGGGGGCTGGTTTTGTAAATTACAGGTGGATGTAGGAGGTGGCATTTTGCTTAGAGAGTGTACGGAAATATTCAGGGAACAATTACAGCAAAACAGAAATCTGCTGTTCGACTCTTACATACCGGCCAACGGAACCTATCTGATTGTGAAGGAGGACGGAAGCTTATGTGAGCCTGTGGAGCTTGAGCTGGATAAAAAAAGCGGCCAGATAAACCGCACCAACCGTTATTTCACTCAAATCTGCCAGTATGACTATTACAGCAGGCTGATCGATATGAATAAACCGCAGGACAATAAAAAGATCATTCATTCCAATAGTTATCTTTCATTTTTTGTAAAGAAAGAGAGTTTTCAAAATGGAAAACTGAACACGGAAGCTATTGACCGTTACTTCGATGCAGTCATTTATCCGGAGCTTAAATATAAGGGACAGACATTAAAGATTTATCAAATGCTGGAAGAAGAAATCGGATGTGTTCCAAAGGATATCGCAGAAAAGATCCGCATGTGGATAAAAGAGAATATCTTTCATCTGGATGTGGATCTATCCAAAAAAGATTATCTGAAAATATTTTTTGAAGCGCCGATGGAGCAGTATCAACGGGAAAATGACAGATATCTGGTGCCGAATATTTATAACAGCAATGATTATAATCTGGAGGTGGAAGGCGAAGTATACGGACTGCCGAATAACAATCTCGGAATGAACGCAAAAAAACCTTTTCTGTCCAGCCGAACGAAGAAAATTGAGGTGCCGTTTCTGCTGAACAAAGAAGAAGTCCTTCTTCAGAAACAGTTTTTTGATCATCTGATGAACTATGCCATGGCGGGTAAATCCAATGTATATATAGATACGGATGAAAGGACGATATGTGCGTTCAAAAACAATGAAATCATTGACCGTGACTTTAAGGGATATTATCTTCGGATTCAAAAAGGAAAAGAAGTAGAAATCCACAGCAGCGATATTGTTCCATGTTATCATCCTTCTGTGAAAAAACCATTCGTATATCGAAATGCCCTTTCCTATACTCCGAAAGAGCATAAAGAAGGAACGGAATATGGCGCTTATTATACGAAAGAGAAGATACAGAGTCTGCTGGACGCAGTTTTCTTTTCTAAATTTCTTAAGGGCAATTATTTTACTCCGCAGGATAAACTGGGAATGAACGATGGATATATCAAGCGGAATCTCATCATTTCCAGAGAAGCTGTTTTTGACTGGCTGTACAAAGATGAAGAGGTGCAGGCAGCAAAAGTTCTGGGAAACGTATCTTTAGATTTAGTATTGGGAGCGTTGAAAGAAGGTTACATTTTTAAGGCCATGGACTGCTTTAATTTGCGCCACTCACTGTTGGAATATTTTTCGGATAAAGGAGAAAATACGATGGAGAATAAAATAAATCAGATAGTGACCGATCTAAAGGCAAAACTGGATGCAGAGGAAACACCGGAGATACAGTCAGCTGATGAATATTTCTTTGCAGTCGGACAGCTGGTGCAGTATTATATTTCATTAAATAAAGGAAAAAAGAAGACACATGCATTGGCAAATCCGTTTATAAATGCAAAAACAGATGCAGTCTTAAAAAAGAAACTGGTACAGTTTTTCTTGAAATATAATTATGATATTGGAGTATCAAGCAGACGTTTTAATAACCTTTACTGCATGATAACAGAATATGAGCTGAAAGGGGATATTGAGAAGGATTTGATGATCGCAGGGTATTTACACAGCAGTTTGATTTATGTACCAAAGGAGGATAAGTAAATGGATAAAAGAGTATATGGGGTTTTGGGGATTTCTTCAATCATGGCCAACTGGAATGCGGATTTTACCGGGTATCCCAAAACTACGCAGGACGGAACAACCTTTGGCAGTGATAAGGCACTGAAATATCCAATGAAAAAAATGTGGGACAATGAAGGAAAAAAGGTTCTTTATATCAAATCTATGAAATTTTCCGAGGGGAAAAAGGGCGAAGTGACATTGGTTCCAAATTCCCTGAAAGAGCGTTACGAACATTTATATGACATAGAAGATCTGAAAAAATGTAATGACACGAAGGAAGTAATCGAAAATTTGTTTCAGGCAGTAGATGTAAAAAACTTTGGAGCAACATTTGCCGAAGAAAAAAACAATATATCCATCACTGGAGCCGTTCAGTTTGGGCAGGGATTCAATAAATATGAGGGGACAAGCCCGGAGGAACAGCAGATCTTGTCTCCTTTCAGGGACGGATCAAAAGATGATAAGAAGGAAGAAGCGAAAAACTCTACACTCGGAACAAAAATCGTCAGCAATGAGGCTCATTATTTCTATCCGTTTGTGGTGAATCCTCTGGCATATAAAGAGTTTGTACAGCTGGGTGTGACTGACGGATACACAGAAGAAGACTATGAGAATTTCAAGCGCACAGCGTTAGTTTCAGCAACTGCTTTTGCCACCAACGCAAAAGAAGGCTGCGAAAATGAGTTTGCTCTGTTTGTGGAGACAGAGCCGGATTTATATTTACCAAATCTTTCTGAATACATCACCTTCACAAAGGGTGAAGACAAAAATGTGATTGCATTTAAAGATACAGAATTTTTAGATGCACTTGCTGACAAAATCAAGAGTGTAGAAATTTACTATAATCCATATACAACCAAATTAGAATGTGAAATCAAGGGAGCAAAATACTATAATATTATTACACAAAAAGAGGTGTAGCCAATGGAAGTATGCAAGGTTACTCTGAAAGGAAGGACTGCTTTTTTCAAAAAGCCGGATGTGAACAGTTATTACTATTTTACTTATGGCCAGATTCATAAAGTTGTTCTTCTCGGAATCTTTGGAGCCATACTTGGCTATTCAGGCTATGAATCCATAAAAACAGAAAAGCGGAAAAAGGATTCTGCGGAAGGACCAGGTTTCCCGGAGTTTTATGAACGTCTCAAAGACTGCAGATTTTCCATTGTGCCAAAGAATGAGAAAGGCTGGATTCCGAAAAAAATCCAATACTTTAATAATTCCGTCGGGTATGCTTCCAGAGAGCAGGGCGGCAATCTGATCATAAAAGAGCAATGGCTGGAATCACCGGAGTGGGATATTTTTATTCTTCTGGATGGTGAGGAGAGCCGTAAACTTTCTGAAGCTTTAATGGACAGGTGCTGTGTTTATTCTCCTTATCTTGGGAAGAATGATCACCCTGCGGATCTTTTAAATCCTGATATCATAGAGGCAGAGGAAGTTTCGCCGGAAGGCAGACAGCTGGATTGTCTGCTGCCAAAAGGAAAAGTTACATTTGCATATTTGGATGAAGATGACGATGAGGAAGAGGATTTCTATAAGTATGAGGAAGGACTGCCATATGCATTGAACCCTTTCACAAATCTTTATGTCACAGAGCCGTTTGTCTATACGAACCAATATGTAAAAGAGTGTGAACTGCCCTTATACCGGGCAGGGAAAAATATCATTGTATTTTATTAAAATGCCGTCGGAGAGAATTCTGCCTATATGCAGGATTCTTTCCGGCGGATTTTTACATTATAGGGGGGAACAGATATGTATTTTGATAAAGACGTTGTAAAAATAGAGGATCTGATCAAACAACCGGAGCGGTATTTTGCTCACAAGCCAAAGAAAGACGACAGGAAAAAAGAAACATTAAAAGAGCACACCAACCTGGCAGAAGCTTATTTTCTGAAGATTTTTGAGGAAAAGAATCTGGGACACTGTATGGAGGTGTTTGAAGAAAAATACTTTGATCAGCTCAGCTGGGAAGCAAAGAATCTTTTCAGGAGCATGATGTTTGGTATTGTGACCTTTCATGATTTCGGAAAAGTAAATCCTTATTTTCAGAAGGAAAAGATGGGTCATGAAATGCCGGAGGCTAAAAAGATTTTTTCTAATAGCCATCACTCTTTAATTTCGGCTGCTCTTTACTTTGAATATTTTATGGGGAAAGTATGGGAGCTTGACAAGAATGATAAGAAGCAGCTGAAAGAGTTCTTATTTCTGAATTCTTATTTGATAGCAAAACACCACAGCGATCTAGACACATTTGAAAAATATCTTAAAAGTTTTGAAGATGAAGATATCTATCATTTGATTGAAATGCTGGAAGATCAAGACCATCTTAATTTTTATAAAAAGCCGTTTCAGTGTTCGCTTAAAAGACAAAGACTTGGAAAAGCCGCAAGAAATTTAAAAAAAGCAGCGCGCGATCGAAAAAGCCGGACCAGGCAGATTCTTTTTTACGCGTATGAACGGCTGGCTTATTCTCTGCTGGTCGCCAGTGACCATTATGCTGCATCAGAATATATGAGTGGAGTGCAGATCAGACATTTTGGCGGAATGGAGCATATGGATGAGTTCTGCAGACAATATTATGGGACAGAACTTTATCACGGAATCCGTAAATACGAGCAGGAAAAGTATTTGAAAGAAAAGGATCTGCGGAAAGAAGAGAATATGAATATAATGCGGACGGAGCTTTTTTTGGATGCTGAGCAGGAATTAAAAAAACATATGGATCAGAACGTTTTTTTCGTTGAAGCGCCGACCGGAAGCGGGAAGTCGAATTTGGCTGTCAACTTAAGCTTTCAGCTTATGAAACAGAACCCTGGTATCGGAAAGATATTTTATGTGTATCCATTTAATACTTTGATTGAACAAAATCTTGAGTCCATGGAAAAAATATTTGGGGGATCAAAGGTTATGGAGGACATCGCAGTGGTAAACTCCATGAAGCCGATTCCAATGGACCGGGCCAAACGAAAAACCGATGAGCTTCAATATTATCAGGAAGCACTGCTGAACCGCCAGTTTTTAAATTATCCGATGATCTTGACGACTCATGTCAGTCTGTTTGACACGATGTTTGGAAGAAGAAAAGAAAGTACCTTTGGATTTCATCAGCTGGCAAACAGCGTTCTTGTATTAGATGAAATCCAGAGTTACCGAAACAGTATCTGGACAGAGATTATTTTGTTTTTAAAAGAATTCGCCTCATTTCTTAATATGAAAATTATTATAATGTCCGCTACACTGCCCAACCTGGATGTGTTATCTCCGGGACTTGAAAATGCCGTGCCTCTGATCAGGAACAGAGAAAAATTCTATTCCCATCCGGTTTTTAAAAACAGAGTACATGCAGATTACAGTCTTATGAAGAAAGAATTTACCATGGAAGATCTGCTGGACCATGTTTTAAAGCAGCAGAATCTTAAGAAAAAGATCCTGGTAGAATTCATAAAAAAAGAATCTGCGTATACATTTTTTCAAATGCTTCAGGAGGATGGACGGCTGGAACTTCCGACGGAACTGCTCACAGGAGATCAGAGTATTCTGGAGAGAAAGCAGGTGCTGAAAAAGATTGATACTGCAGGAAAGCAGGGCATGATTTTGGTGTCAACCCAGGTGATCGAGGCCGGCGCGGATATTGACATGGATATTGGATATAAAAACTGGTCCAAGCTGGACAGTGAGGAACAGTTTATGGGGAGAATCAACAGGTCCTGCAAAAAGAAAGGTGCAGTCGTATACTTCTTTGAAATGGATGATCCTCGGCATATCTACCGGGATGGAGATGCCAGAATTGAGAATCTGGAGTATACTTTGGCCAATGAAGAGATGAGAACGATTCTTTCAGAAAAGGATTTTCAGAAATATTACAAGTCTGTTTTAGAGGTGTTGAAACAAACATTCATGGAAAGTACGGGAGATCACGGAATTGAAGCTTTCTTTGCGACAAAACTTGGGCTGTTAGATCATCCTGAAATCGAAAAAAGAATGCAGCTGATCCAGGATGACATGTGGAGTATGTCGGTTTATCTTTGCCGGAAGGTGGAGGAGGAAGATGGGACTGTGGTTGACGGAAAGGAGATCTGGAACAAGTACAAAAAACTTTTGATGGATCAGAAAATGGATTATTCCGAGAAAAAATATAAACTTTCAGAAGTCAGGAGTAAGATGAATTACTTTACTTATACCATCCAGAGAACAGTCCTAATGTATAGTGACAAAATCGGAGAGCTTTATATGATCGAGGATGGAGAGAAATATTTCCAGAATGGAAGGCTCAATAAAATACTGTTGGAAGGAAAGGACGGGACACCAGATTTTTTGTAGGATGGAGGAATCATATGGAGATCAATGGTACGTTAATCAATTATTATTTTCACTGTAAACGGCAGTGCTACTTGTTTGGAAATCGAATGAACCTAGAGGATAACAGCGAGGAGGTTAAGATCGGAAAGGCGATTCATGAGCAGAAAGCAGAGCAGGGAAAAAATACAGAACTGGCGCTTGAAAATATTAAGCTGGACCGTTTGACGAAGGAATATCTGACAGAGATCAAAAAGTCTGATGCGGACCCGGAAGCGGCAAGGTGGCAGATTTTATATTATTTAAAAGTGCTGAAGAGAAACGGAATTATCAGAAAAGGAAAACTTGAATTTGCAGAGAAAAACAAAAAAGACAAGAAAGTTAAAGTCGTAGAACTGACTCCGGAATTGGAAGAAGAATTGAGGCTGTATGAGGAACAAATCCGATCATTGCTGGAAAGTGACCAAGTTCCTGAAGTATTAGGAAAGCCAAAGTGCAAAAAATGTGCGTACTATGAGTACTGTTATATCGAGTAGGAGGAGAAGGTATGGGAAGTACGAAATATATTACATCGATGGGAGAATTAACACGAAAAGATAATTCCTTGTGTTTCAGAAAAGACGGAAAGAATATTTACATACCCATTGAAAATACAAAAGAAATTTATTGCCTTAATGAGGTTTCAATGAATTCAAAACTTTTAGACTTTTTATCACAAAATCATGTGGTTGTACATTTCTTTAACTACTATGAGGGATACAGCGGTACATTTTATCCGAGACCCCAATATATGAGCGGCAGGCTCTTAATGAAACAGGCAGAGGCTCACCAGACGAAGCGGATAGAAATTGCAAGGGCCATTGCATGCGGAATCGGAGAAAATATCAGGGAGGTTTTATATCATTATTATAAGCACGATAATGACGAAGTAAAGACAACGATTGATTGGCTTGGAAATGAATTCATCAAACAGGTAAATGCAGCATCAGATATTAAACAGCTGATGTCGGCGGAAGGAGAAGCATGGCAGAGATTTTATCAGGATTTTAAAAGTTTTCTTCTGGAGGACTTTGTTATGAACAAAAGGGTGAAACGTCCGCCGGACAATCCTATCAATGCTTTGATTTCTTTTGGAAATACTCTTTTATATACGAAGACAATCTCGGCGATTTACCGGACACATCTGGATCAGAGAATCAGCTTCCTGCATGAGCCGTCAGAAGGAAGGTTTTCACTGAGCCTTGATATGTGTGAAGTGTTCAAACCTGTGATTGTATATCGGACGATTTTTGACCTGGTAAATCGAAAACAGCTGAAAGTAGAGAAGCATTTTGATAAGAGAGTAAACTACTGTCTCTTAAATGAAGATGGAAGAAAAATATTCATTGAAGCATTTGAGAAGCGAATGGAAACTGCATTCCAGCATCCGAAATTAAAACGAAAGGTGACGTATCGAACTGCCCTGAAATTGGACTGTTATAAGCTCATCAAGTTTATATTAGAGGATAAAGAATTCCATCCGTTCTGCCTGAAGGAGAAGATGTAGATGAAAAAGAAAATGAATTATAATTATGCTTTCGTCTTTTATGACGTAAATGAAAAGCGTGTTCAAAAGGTATTTAAAATCTGTAAAAAGTATCTGACCCATTTTCAAAAATCTGTGTTTCGGGGAGAAATGTCTCCATCTAAGCTGATCAGGCTCAGAAATGATCTTAAAAAAGTGCTGGATGAAGATGAGGACTTTGTCTGTATTATCAAACTGATGAATGATAATGTGTTTGGGGAGGAGATCCTGGGGAATCCGGAAGATAATGTGGGAGAAAGTTTAATACTGTGACATCTTCCACATGATTTCTGTTCGGCTCTTAGAATGCCTCACTCCAATCATGTGGAAAATGGACGTAATGTCTGTTGGAGAAGGTCCTCTGAAAAAAGGGTGCCGCTTTTCGAAAGTTATTTACCACTATTGGAGGAGCGCATTTCAAAAGCGCGACGGAAATAGTGGTGAATAACTCATACCCACAGGGCACACCGTATTTTATACCCTTCGGGTGGGTGCGCTTCGCGCGATAAGGTATACCCACAGGGCACACCGTGTTTTATACTCTTCGGGTGGACGCGCTTTGCGCGATAAGGTATGACATTTTCCACATGATTTTCGTTCGGCCCTTAGAATGCCTCACTCCAATCATATGGAAAATGGACGTAATGTCCGTTGGAGAAGGCCCGCTGTCAAAAAAGGTGCCGCTTTTCGAAAGTTATTTACCGCTATTGGAGGAGCGCATTTCAAAAGCACGACGGAAATAGTGGTGAATAACTCATAATATATGGGGAGATCAGTGGATCGTCCTGCTGAAGATACTGTAAATTAAGTCTTGAGATTGAGTTTAATTTCACAAAAAGGAAGGCGTTTTCCCAACCTTGTTTTTATTAGAAATGGAAGAAAGCTCGGTTTTATGCGGGTTAGGAGAAGTTATGGAAGGAAATTGAAATTATAGAGCGGAGGTTGGGAAAATATCTAAAAAACGTTGAAAAATAAGGGTTTATAGAGTATCATGAAAAATAGAAATGGCTTAAAAGCGTTGGATAAATAAAAACGTTATAGTGTATATAGACACGCAGAAATGGCTTAAAATGGTCGTTTCTGCGTTTTTAAATAGCCACAAAAAGCGGTGCGAAGCGGTTAATTTGTCGAGTGTTTGTCGACAACAATTTTACACATCTCTTTATAATACCACTCCGGTTTCCGGTCCGTGTAGATCCGCTCAGTTATGTCCGTAATGGAGTGCCCGATTATATATTTCAGAGCGTATTCGTCTACGTTGGCCTCTTTCGCAACGGTAGCGAACGTATCCCTAGTATCGTGCGGACGGTGTCCGAGGTTGAGGTCCAGATCCTTAATAATTTTATGGAACCGGGTTGAATAGATTGCGTATGTAATTGGACGCATCTTTCCACGAGACTCCACGTTAATCAGCCTGTCGCTGCCAAGTTCCTGTGCTTGCCGGTACCTGGCGGCAATAAGAGGTTTGATCTCTGGATGGATCGGGACATATCTGTCTATTCCTGCGTCTGTCTTGCTGCCGCCCTTCATGCGGTTATTTCCCAGATCCACGTCCTCTAAAGCAAGCTCACATAATTCGTTAGGCCGCCAGCCGGAATAACAGGCAATCAGGAGCAGGTCTACGTTCTCCACATCCCGGTTTTTCCACAGTGTCACCCGCTCAGCAGCAGAAAAAGAAAAGTGCGGGTTTTCTGCTTTCGCCGCATCTTTCACAGTTGGCTTGGACAGATTACATTCCCTGGCGCAATTCCTGTCCACGATCTCCAGCTCTTTTGCATAGTCGAGCATCATACTCAATGTTGACTTCATTCCTATTTTTGTCTTGGCGGATGCCTTTTTAAGTTTTCCTTTGTTTTTTCCTCGTGTTTCTATCGCCGTGCCATTTTCTATACAATTTTTTATGTCCGTGATCCTGAGAGACTGCACGGACTTTTTGTAGATGGATCGGCAGTAAGAAAATGCGCTCTTTGCGCCTCTTGCGGTTACGGGCTCCACCTCCTGCTCATATTCTGCAAACCAGACTCGATACAGCATTTCCACAGGCATATCCTTTGATAGATCCACCTTACCCTTATTGTACCGTATAAGAGCCTCCATAGCGTCCTCATACGTCGCAAAATAAGCCGTAGGCTTAAGAGGCTTTAGAATCGGTCTATTGTATCTGTCTTTTCCACAGTTTGCGCGGGCATAGAAAGGATTTTTCAGATCTGTATGACGTATTTCCGTTATGCTGCCGAAGCCGTTTGGTAACTTACGTCTGCGGTTCGGTTTTGGCTTTTTCCTTTGTACTTTTTGTACTTTCATTGGGTATCCGCAGTGTGGGCAAGCGTCAGCCCGATCAGATACCTTCCCGGCACACTCCGGGCAAGTTATGAGTGCCATTTCATCATCCTCCTTACGTAAAATGAGTACAAAAATAACGCCTTGCCAGACGTTGGAAGAAAATGATATAATCTAAGTGTCTAGTTTAGGTATATCATTTCTGGGCTATCCAGCAATCGTATACTGTTTCCGTCCGGTTGCCGCCGGGCGGTTTTTTATTGTTTAGAAATTGTATAAAAACTAGTGCATAAATTGACAAAAATCATATAAAATAGTATAGTATAAACAAGATAACTTGTGAAGGATAAACACTGGGTCCCAGAATGGGGTAGGTACTTTTTGTACTGAGCATTCCTACGTGCCTGGGGTTATCTTGTTTTTTTTGCCTTTAAACTCGCTACGAAAATTGATGGTTGTTTTTCTATTTCAGAAACTACAAAATCTATAAATTGTTGTGAATAGGTATAGTGTTCTTGCTTTCCTATGATGTGTTTATAGGCATATTTTTCTTCTCTCTTTATATCGTAAAAATCTATGATCAAATTCAGTACATATGAATTAAATCCTTTTGGATAATCTAACTCAATATGTTTTTTCTTTAATCGTTCAGATACTGCAGTGATTACTGTATTGTAATTATATTTGTGCGTATCCGAAGGATCTTTTAACTCCTTTATAAAGGTAACTCTATTTTCGGATTCACTAGTGACGCTGACTTTAAAATCAGATTCAACTTTTTTCTTAGTGATATACAGATTTTGTCTAATATCAATTGAGAATTTATCAGAATTATATTCGTGGCTCAAAACATCAATTTCATTTGCCTGTTTTATAAATCTTTCAGCAATTTCAGGTGGATATTTTAATTTTATCTGTTCGTTCGTAAGAGGTTCATAACTTGCAGATATTGTTAAAAAATTTTGAGAAATTATTTTGGTTACATCAATCTTGTGAAAACGTTGAATTTCATTAACGAAGTTTAGCACACAAGCTTGAAATAAAGGTGCATATTTTACTTCATAATCCTCGGTGATATAATGGGTACTGATATTTCTAAGTTCAATTATTTTTTCAAGATTTAATCTAATTCGTGTATTTTTATCAGTATAAATCTTTGATAATACGGTATTTACAGAAATGGTTCTATCTGGATTGTCCTTATAATAAATGGACTCATTTCGATTTAGCAGTTCTGCTTTTAGCATTAATTCCCATGCATTTATAATAAAGAACGAGAAACCTTCGATTCGATATTTTATGGTTGGTTTGTTATAAATTTCAAGAGCCATGACAAATGCCTCTTTTGATTTATCTAATAGTTTTTTTGTAATATCCATAGCCCCTCCTCTTAGTGGATCCGCCCGGTTGCCGCCGGGCGGTTTTTATTTAATAATCAGATTCTTCGGCTTCGGTGCTAAAATGTTGTATTTCATTTTTAGTATTTGAAAAACGAAGACCGATATATGTGGAATCATTATCTGACCCCATCTGTTCGACGGATAATTCAGCATCCTTAAATTCGCCTTGTTTCGACTTATAAAGACATGAAAAGATAGCTCCTGCTACGTTGTCATTAATATTAGGCTCTATAGTTTTCATTGGGTCTACGTCATTATTGATTCTGAAATAGTATGTTGTCCCAACATAGTCTTCAATAGCTTTGTTTGTTGTCTCTTGCAGGCTAAGATTACAGTATTTGTTACATTGTTTAATCATCCATTTTGATAAAGAAATCATTTCCTTGTCAGTTTGATTTGCTTGCACAAAATTTAAAACAATTTCATTTAATTTTTCATCTTTAAATTTATAAAAACAGTATAGTTTTTGATTTCCTATTTTTATATTCCCTGAATATGTAACGTTATATTCTTCATCTTCATCACGGTCAAAATCTGAATTTTTGAAATTGTCCTCTGTAAAATCCCACTCTTTGAAATTTTCAATAAACTCACCCAGATTATTAAATTTATTATTTGTTTCTTTTTTCTTTGAACATCCAGTAAATGCAAAAGCCAAAATGAATATTGATGTCATAATTAATAGTTTCTTCTTCATTTTATCCTCCTTATTGTAAAAAGTTAAAAGCTACATCCCCCTGTTAAGTGTATTTAAAATATCTAAATCATCTTGACAATTCCCAATGTCGGTATAAACCGAATCAAATAATTATCTATAATAGTTTCTATTCCATACTTATTTCTGTATGCAGCAATAGATTCTCTTAAAAAATCTTCCGACACATCTAAATAATTTGCCATTTCATAAATATTCCGGCATCCGGACTCAAAACATTTGACAATTCCTAGGAGACCAATTAATTCATTATACGCATGCATCCTCGCTTGAAACTCTTGTTTTCGGCTCCATGCGTCTTTTTGATTCAGAATATTTCCAATGGTAGTTTTGTTATGGTAGTATTCTTCTGCAAGAACACATCCTTTTTCCTTCGTGGTTTCAATGTTTCTGCTTATTGCAATCCGATCACCTTTGCATAGCCCTTTGGCATCAGATTTTAAATTTTTCTCTATCACTGTAATGTTTTTACTAAAAGATTTATCTAGTAGTTTCTCATAAGTAGTCATATAATCACTTCCTATAAATCCGCCAAGTCTTCCTCCATTAACCTTTGTTGTTCTGGATCGTCTGCATTGTCATTATGTGCCGCTACTGGCATAAGGTAATCTTTGTTCATATCAGCTTTTTGCTGGTATAGATCCATATTTTTTATAAAGAACTCTTTTAATGATTCAGAATCAATAAATTCATAAAAAACAGATTCATCATAATGCCGCCAATCAAACTGTAAATATTGAGAAATTTTTTTAATTCCGATTTCAGCGTCTTGCTTTGAAATTAGTACGGTACTTAATTCCGGAGATTCTAAAATAATTTTATCTAATTTATAGCATAATGTTATTAGTTTATTTAATGCTTCATCGTTAATTTCACCTGACTTTAAACCAGTGGCTCTTGATATAGCTTTTTCAATTTTATCAATGCTTTCATCCAAAGATATAACATTGTTTTTTAATATTTCTGGTTTCATTGACTTTGATCTCCCAATTAACCACATTGGATTAACCGATAAGGCTTTGGCAATAGATTCAATTACAGGCATTTTTATTTTTTTTATTGCTCCATCTTCATAGCGCTTTATGGTAGAATCTGCGACGCCAACTCTCACAGCAAGTTCTTTTTTATTAAGATGTTTTTCTTCTCTAGCCTTAGTTATTCTTCTTCCAACTTCTTTATTATCCATCAAATCACCTTCTTCCTTTAATATAGAAGTATTATACCATAAAATATTGCACAGTGCAATAAAATAAAACAAAAATTTAAAAAATGATTGCATTATGCTATTGACAAAGAAATTGCACAGTGCTATTATGATAATAGAAATTGCGCTACGCAGAAAGGAGATGGTGAATTGTTAAATACAAATAAAGTAAAAGGTAAAATGGCAGAGTTGGGTCTTACACAAAAAGACATAGCAGCTAAAACTGTATGGAACTGTGCACTTCCGACGGTTAGTCAAAAAATAAACGGAATAAGACCTATTACCTTAGATGAGGCAGATGCATTAGCTGAAATTTTACATTTATCAAATGATGAGTACAAAGAAATTTTTTTTACAAAAAAAATTGCGCTACGCAAATAAGGTGGTGAGATATGAAAGAATTAATGATTTTTGAAAATGCTGAGTTCGGGCAGATACGAACAGTAGAAATTGATGGAAAACCGTATTTTGTAGCAAATGATATTGCTAAGTCACTGGGGTATGTAAGACCCGCTGATGCGATAAGCCAACATTGTAGGTATACTGTAAAACACCGTATACCTCATCCGCAAAGTAAAACAAAGACATTGGAAGTGAACGTGATACCAGAAGGAGACATGTATCGGTTAATTACCCACAGTGAATTACCATCTGCTGAGAGGTTTGAATCATGGGTGTTTGATGAAGTCCTCCCATCTCTCCGCAAAACAGGTTCCTATACAATAAAGGAAACAACTGACGAGCGACTGCAAATCATGAAAATGAATGCGCAGACAAGAATGGCACAGACTTTTCTGAAACTTGCAAATGTGGATACTCTGTCAGAGACGTACAAAAACGTCTTGGTATCAAAAGCAAGTGAGGTATTAGCGGGAGAACAGATCATTCCACTTCCGGCCATTGAACAAAGAAAAACATACTCAGCAGGAGAAATTGGAAACATGTTTGGGGTGTCATCGAATAAGATCGGAAGAATTGCGAATCAGAATGATCTAAAACAACCGGAGTACGGAGAGTACCGGAGGGACAAAAGCAAATATTCAAGTCATGAATGTGATACATGGGTATATTTTGATTCAGCGGTCCCAGTGTTCGCAAGTATTTTAAAAAAATCCAAATAAAAGGTAGGTGATATAGAAGATGAATCTGCAAAAAGAAATACAGCAAATAGAGGATGCAGAAAAAGGGTGTGAGGTCAAAAAGGCTTTGGCTGGTGCGCTAGAGAAGGTAGAAAGAGAATTTACGGAGGAAATGATGAGTAAAGAATTAAGAAGCATCCACATGGACTTAGATAAGAATATTTTTGAATTAAACGGAAAGCGATTAGAAAAATGTTCGTTCCTGAACATCATGTATGATAACGGAATATGGTCTGTTGAAATTACAAAAGATGAAATCTATAAAAGTCCAATGGATCACGTGATGGAAATTAAACACGAAATTGTTTTAGATAAACAAGGCATTGCGCAAGTCGTTGCAAAAGAAATTAACCGTCAACTTGCGGCAAATTCTGAGAGTACAAGATCAACGAAGTTTGGAGGAATGTATAAATGTTAAGTGTAGCATTGTTCTCTTTAGCAATAGGAATGGTTTGTATTTCAATTAATACCTTCATTTTTGTAAAGAGGCTTACAGCAATAGAGGAATTATTATGGGAGCAAAAGAGAAAGGGTGATATAGATGAGTAAAGGAATAACAGACATGATGGCAGATGTCATGAATGAGTTAGAAAATGAAAAAAAGAAAAACGCCGCCGAAAGGCGAAGAATCGGCGGCATGCTAGCAATTAGTTTCCTCTTAATTTCCGTTCAGCTCTTTTATTTAATTGTTGATCGATGTACTCGATAAAATCAGAGGACTGGATGCATTTCAAAAGAGATTCAGAAATTATTTCGGTTAACTGTTCAGAAGATAAGGATTTTCCAGAATAGTTCTTGTCAACGGCATCCTTAACTTTTGAATAAACTGTCGTTTGTAACATTTTATTACTCCTTTCATTGGTACTCGGCTCGTCATAGCCTGTACTTAAATTATAAGGAGAAAAGGAAATATTTACAAGAGAAATGAGGTGATAAATGTGAGCAATAAACAAGCATTGCGGCTGCTTACATCCTATATAAATATGCCGAAGTTCCCGGCCTGCAACGTACCTGTTGCGTTCGTCGCCAAAGTAATGAAAAAGGACGCTACATTTATTCGGGCTGGGATCGAACAAGGATGGCTGCCCATCGGGTATGCAAAGCCGTCAGAGAAAACCGGAAAGATGAGCTATTACATTAGTCCGAAACTCTTATGGGAGGTAACAGGGATCTTATATCAACCGGAAAAGGAGGGATGCGATGGGTAAAGCAGAACACTACATGGCAACAGCAATCAACTTCGCTGGCTGTCTGCTGGCTCTGAGCGGATACGATGGCTTGGCTGTGTGTTGCTGGGCGGCAGGAATGGCGTGGGAATCAAACATATAGAACTTAGGAGGATGGAAGATGAAATATAAAGTTGGAGATAAGGTTAAAGTGCGTAAGGATTTCAAAACTTGTGACACTTATGGCGGGTATTACGTGACAGACAATATGCACAAGCTGGCTGGGAAGACAGTAACTATTTCGGATGTTTATGAATGCAAATATGCGATTTGTGAAGATGACAAGCGCTACTGCTGGACAGACGAAATGTTCGAGCCGTTGGCAAAGGATCTTATAAAGCCAGGAAGTGTTGTAGAACCTCGAATGGGAGGGAAATACCTGTATCTAAACGATGTATTTTTAAGCGAAAACGGAGGTCTGTGCTTAAACGCTCTGGGGCTGGAAGAATATACTGACGACCTGCTCGATAACGACGGAGTATGCAAATATGATATCCAGAAAATCTACAGGACTTCAGGGAGAAAAATGAGGGACCTGTTCACGGATGAATATCTTACCTTGGTATGGAAACGTGAAGAACCAAAAGAAATGACACTTGAAGAAGTAGAAAAAGAACTAGGCTACCCGATCAAGATCGTCAAGGGAGAATGAGATGCAGAAACTAAAAAAGCCCCTTCGGAGCGGCAACTCCAGCGGGGGCAAAACAATACATGTCTATGTGCATTGTAGCACAAACGGAGGTTTTTGAAAATGGTGAATGATAAATATTTATACCTTATTCAGCTCTGCATGGAGTTGCAGAGAGGAGAAGATGGTCGTATAGAGGAACGAATGGCAGACGAAAAACCAGGTCCAACAGCATTTGCTTGGTTTAGCGGGCACACGACATGCTTATATATATCTATTTATTTCGATGGATGGACAGATGAACACGGACCGGATGAAGATTTTCGTTTTAATTTATCGTTGAAAGAGAACCGGGAAACGGAGCAAAAGTTTAGAAAATGCAGAGATATACTGCTTTCTCTTCTTGAAAAGGAGGGCAAACATGGGATTCTATGAGAAGAACGGAGAAAGAGTTCCTGAAGAACAGGCTTTTGAGTATGCCTTAGAAGCCGTAGAAACCGGAGACGCATTAATGGAAGATGCTTTCCTGGACTGGTTTTACCGGTGGGAACAGGGATGGCATCACTATGAAGATGATGATGAGATGGAATCCATTGAGGATATGACACAGCAGCATATAAACCGGGAGATCCATTTTTTAAGGAGGGCATGACATGAGTATTTATGAGAAGCTTGCCACAATACAAAATGAACTGAAAGTACCAAAAAATCAATATAATTCTTTCGGGAAATATCATTATAGAAGTTGTGAAGACATTTTGGAGGCGGCGAAGCCATTGGCAATAAAAAATAATTGCGTTCTCTATGTCGAAGATGATGTAAGGCACATGGAATCAGGAGAAAACTACATCATTGCGATTCCGAGATTGATTGACCTGGAGACAGGGGAAGAAGTCGCAGGAAGAGGATTTGCCAGGGAGGAAGGAAGTAAGAAAGGCATGGATGCTAGCCAGATTACCGGAACGGCATCCAGCTATGCAAGAAAATACGCCTTAAACGGCCTTTTCTGTATTGATGATATGAAAGATGCGGATACCGATGAAAGTCGGAATGAGAGGAAATCCAGAGCAGAAAAACAAAAAGATGACCAAAAAACGGAACAGATAGGGAACCAGAAAATTGACCAGACAAAGATTAACTCTTTAGAGAAGATTTTTGAGAAGTATCCTGACTTAAAAGGAGAAGTTTTTCACAGGTTCAACTTAACAAGAATTGAGGATATGACAGAGTTCCAGCATAAAGAGTTTATACAGATTGTGCATAAAAGGAAGTAACATATGGAATGTACTGGAAAATTAGGCGGCCTGGCAATAGACTATGTGTCAGGCCGCCAGAAAATCGAGATTGAAGTGAATGAAGATGTTCGGGCAGAATATGACCGTCTAAAAGACAAAGATAAGCTGTCTGTAAAGATCGTACAATACCGAGAAAAGCGGAGTCTTGACGCAAATGCTTATTTCCATGTGCTTGTCGGAAAGATTGCAGACATTACCGGACAGAGCAATATTTATATGAAAAACCGACTTATTTCTGAATATGGTGAGTACGAACGGCTGTGCGGCAATCTTGTAAGTCTGCCGCTGGACGATGATATAAATGCTTATGAGGTAGAGTTTGCACATCTTCAGCCCACAACAGAAACACACATAAATAGTAAGGGAAAGGTCTTTCGTATAAATCTGGTCATGCGGGGGTCACACACCTACAACACAAAGGAAATGTCCCGGCTGATAGATGGAACCGTGGAAGAGGCCAAGGCACTAGGCATAGAGACAAAATCACCGGAAGAGATTCGGGAAATGGAAGAAAGGTGGGGGATGAAGTTTGAAAAGGCTTAAAAGCGTATTTACAGAAGATATGGACCATTGCTACTTTACCGGGGCCGCCCCGGTGGAACGCCACCACATCTTTGGAGGGGCAAACAGAAAGCTGTCTGAGGAATATGGTTTTGTTGTCCCTCTCCGCCCGGACCTGCATCCAAACGGGGCCGGAGCTACATGGTCAGAAAGTTTAAAGAAATTGGATGACCATTTAAAAGCCCAGGCACAGAAATATTACGAAAGGAACTACGGAACCCGTGAAGACTTCCGTAGGGAGTTTGGAGGCAAGTCATGGCTATGACATACAGAATGACAATCAAAGGCCGTTTAGACGGCCTGAACGATTACACAAAGGCAAACCGAACAAATCAGTATAAAGGAGCCAAAGCTAAGGCAGAGAATGAGAGGATATGTATGGCCTATATCCCAAGGGGACTAAAAGGGAAAAAGATAAATTTCCCGGTCCATATCTCTTTTAAATGGTACGAGAAGAACCGCCGCAGGGACCCGGACAATATAGCTTTTGCTAAAAAATTTATCTTGGACTCCCTGGTAACTGCCGGAATATTTCCGGACGATGGGCAGAAATATATCTCCGGGTTTGATGATGAGTTCTACATAGATAAGCAGGAGCCGAGGATTGAAATACTGATCCAGGAAACGTGAGGTGAGAGAGATTGATACATTTATTAAATTGTACCGAAAATTTACCGAGTGGGAATGGTACAGCGATATAAGTACCAGCCGCCTGTTCCTGCATCTGATCTTGACCGTGAACTGGACGGATAAGAAGTGGCAGGGGATCTGTATAGAGAGGGGTTCCAGGGTTGCATCTTACCAAGTGCTTTCCACGGAAACCGGACTGTCAGTGAAGCAAGTAAGAACAGCAATAAAAAAGTTGCAGAGTACCGGAGAGTTGGCAATCAAAAGTACCAACAAATATAGCGTATTTACGGTAAAAAACTATGATCTGTACCAGGCAAAGGGCAAGCAAGAGGCAGGCGAAAGGCAGGCAGAGGACAAACAAAGGGCAACAACTAAAGAAAGTAAAGAAGGAAAGAAAGAAAAGAATAATAAATATACATGTGCGTTTGACGACTTCTGGAAAAGTTACCCCCGCAAAGTAGATAAGGGTAATGCATATAAAAAGTTTCAGGCGAGACTGAACGAAGGTTATGCAGAAAGAGAACTGATCACGGCATGTGAGAATTATGCGGCAGAGTGTAAGAGGAACAAAACGGAGGCAAGATTCATAAAACATGCATCTACCTTTCTGAGTTCTACCAGACCATTTTTAGATTATCTGCCAAAGAAGGGAGAAAGTGATGACGCTGATGGACAAAATACAGCAGATGACCTTGTCACGAAAGGCATCGACCTCGGAATCGGGGACGACTTCGACGGATTCTAAATGTCAGCAGTGCGGCGGAACCGGATGGATCAGACACCGAGAAGACGGAAAAGAGTATTTCTCCGAGTGTGAGTGCCGGAAGAAGCAGATCGAAGAAAGCCGTCTGAGATTTGCAAACATCCCGGTGACATTTAAGGATATGCGCTTAAAGAACTTTAATATAGCTGCCTACAAGGACGAAAAGAGCAAGGCTACAATTCGGGCCGCCTGCAAGTACATAAAGCAGTATATGAGCTGTTTTGAATCGGAGCACAAGGACGGCATGGGCCTGTATCTCTACTCTGACACAAAGGGCAGCGGGAAAACCCGGATGGCTGCCAGCATCGCAAATGAGCTAGTGGACATGGGATACCAGGTGAAGTTTTCTCTTTCCACGGAAATTATACAGGAGATCAAGCGGACCTGGGACCGGGACAATGATCTTTCTGAAAGCAAGCTGCTTGACCAGCTCCAGGAGACAGACATCCTTGTGATCGACGACTTTGGAACGGAACAGGTAGCAGGATGGATCAACGACAAGTTTTACCAGATCATAAACAATCGGTATGTGGACCATAGAGTAACAATATTTACCAGCAACTATCCGTTAGAGAAGCTTGAATATGATGACCGGATCACGAACCGGATGAAAGAGGTCTCTTATCTGATCGCGTTTCCAGAGGAAAGTGTGCGTGAGAAGATAGCGGCAGAAAAAAACGAAGCCATGCTTCACAGGGTAGCAGGGAGGTGACAACCATGGAGCAATTAAACATGTTTGGTTGCGCTACGGCATACCGGAGCAGCCAGATTACAAAGCAGACCCGGCGGGAATCAAACGGTCTTGTAAAGCGGGATAAAAAAAGAGAGATGATCCTGGAACAGCTTTCCTATGGCCCAGCAACCGCCAGGGAGATCGCAGAGGTGTTATACCGGAAAAAGCGGGTTCTAACACCAGCCAGGGACGAGACGGCCCCACGCCTCACAGAGATGACTCAAGAGGGTATAGTAGAGGTCTGTGGTAAGAAAAAGGATAGCAGAACCGGGAGAAAGGCCGCAGTATACCGGATAGTTAAGGAGAGCGCAAATGTGGAGTAGCAAATACTCAGAGGATATTAAAAAGAAAGTGCTGGAAATGTATCTGCATGGAGAGGCAAATGTAGCGAAAATAAGCAAGAAATATGGTATTCCTGCCTCAACGATCAAAAACTGGATTTCTCTATACTGGGAGGAAGAACAAGCGAGGGCAGAGAGATCAAAGGCCGCAAGCAGAAGAAAACGACGTTTTGTGGATGGAAAAGAACTTCGTGTTATCCGGCCCACCTCTGGAAGTGCATACATAGATTGGAGGCGTAAATGAATCGGGCAGAAAGAAGGAAATCTGGGATTAAGAAAAAGGTTCCGACCTATAACATGAATACGCAGCAGATAAAAACATTGAAAGAAGATGTAGCCAAAGAAGCAATGGAAAGGGCCTTTATCCTGATGCTGGGCATCCCGGTTATGGCATTGCATGACCAGTTTGGGTTTGGACGCAAGCGAATAGAAAAGTTTGCAGATGCAGTTCTTGAGCTATATGACAGCTTTGAAAAGGGCTATGTTTCATTAGAAGACCTAATACAAACAATCTTTGAAGAAACCGGGGTAAAGATTGAAAAGAAGTAGGTATTTACCCATGTAGGGTCTATATATATCACACAGAAACTTAGAAACCAGTAGGCATCCTGTTTTACAGCCCGCTACGGCGGGCAGGAAGGAGGGAAAATGAAAGAAGTAAATAATTTGGTCGATCACCCTGCACATTACACAAGCGGGGAAATTGAATGTATAGATGCACTAAAGGCAAGCATGTCGCACGCCGAATTTTGCGGCTTCCTAAAGGGAAATGCAATGAAATATTTGTGGCGGTATGACAAGAAAGGAAAGGCAACAGAGGATCTGGAAAAGTCAAGGTGGTACTTGGATCGGCTGTGGGCAGAAACTAAGTCAGAGGTGTAAAAATGGATGAAAAAGAATATGTGTGTGGCACATGCAAGTGGTATGAAGGATTTGCAGGAGTCTGCTGTAACGGAGAAAGTGAGCATCGTGCAGACTTTAGAGAACCGCAGGATTCCTGTGAAAAGTGGGAGTATCAGGAGGTACTGGATGAAAGAAATATTTGAATTTTGGGAAAGGCGTAGAAGATGGAAGGTTTAAAGAGGCTGTATTTATAAATAAAAAAATTGAAGAGCTAATGAAAAAGATTTAAGGAGAAAATGAATATGTCAGAAAAAAATAAAAATAATTTTTCATACTGGTTTCATAAAGTAAAAAATTGCGGAATTAAAGTGCCGGAAAGTGTAGTAATTGAAGTTCCAGAAATGGTACAGCGTTCATTTTGGTGTTATGACTCTGGACTTCCTGAAAAAGAATGGAATAAAAATATTGATGATTTTTTAGAAAAAAATGTGATCAAAATTTATGATAAGCATCCTATTTTATTTTGTAAAAATGCTACATTTTCAAACAAGTTTTCATTTAAAAATTGCATATCAAGGAAAGATAACATAAAAAACAACATTATGGAGATTAATTATGCAGCGTTACTCCTTGGAGCAGGCGGACTTGACGAAATAGTCCTACGCAAAGTAATTCCGTGTGACAAATCTAAAACTCCTTGTATCTATGAAGGGATGCCTTTACAGAGTGAGTTCCGTGTTTTTTATGATTTTGACTCAAAAAAAATATTGTATATAGAAAATTACTGGAATTATGAATATTGTATTAAGTCGATGCACAACGCAACGGATAAAATAATATTTGAACATGAGAGAGTCAGGCTGGAAAGAGATTATGAAAAATATAAAGGCGAGGTTTTAAAACTCGTGTCAGAAAAAATGAAAGAAGTAGAATTAATCGGGAACTGGTCAGTAGACATTTTACTGGACGAAAAAGGAGATTTCTGGTTAATAGATATGGCAATAGCTGAAAATTCAGCTTATTGGGATAAAAGAAAGGTAGAAAAAGCACTGAAGCTGAAAGGTTAGGATTTTTAGGAGGCAAGGAAAAATGAAAGAACCGGAAGTAGGGGATTTTGCAGAGTGCATAGATGGCCATGCTGGATTTGCAATTGAGTTCCTATAGTATAAGTTGGTATTATGCTAGTTGGAAACTTCATCTTTGTTAAGATTGATGACTTAGAATATATAGATAAAGTTCCACTACTTATTGAATTACTAATATAAAACCAAGGTACTAATCCTGCTAACATCCACAATAAAAAAGGATGTCCATCTACTGCTCTACCATTTCTTATTCCAAGTCCAAAAACAAACCAATAAACCCCTATTTGTGATAATGGGTTTAATACTATCCATAAAACTCCAAGATACGTATCTCTTAATGGAGTTATAAAATCATATAAAGCTAATTTATAAATTTTATAGAAATTAGTCTTATGCTCCTTTAAAATAAAAAGTAAATTTTTCATATTTATACACCTATATTTATATCATTATCTATATTCATATTTTTCTTATATAAGAAACTATCATATATTTTAACGAAGTTTTCCTTTTCATTATTCCAATTATACTTTTCTCTTGCCTTTGTGCAGTTTTCACTAAACATTGAATGTAATTCTTTATTTTCTAATAATACATTCACAGCATTTGCTATTTCATTTGGATCATGAGAATCCACAACTAATCCTATTTGTTCTTCTTGAACTACTCTTTTTATCTCTGGAAAATTACACGCTACTACTGGAACTTTACTCATCATATATTCAAAAAGTTTATTTGAACATGCAGAGTAATGATTAAAGCAAACATTATTTAAAACTTGAAAGCCTAAATAAGCATTAGCAGTATAATATTTTAATTCATCTACTGGAACTTTATCTACAAACCTTACTTTTTCATTGAGTTGTCTGTCTGCTACCATTTTTACTATCTCAGGCTTCAACTTTCCATCTCCTATAAAAACAGTTATTCCATCATTGAACTTGTCTATAGCTTCTACAATTTTATCAAGGCCTCTTCCAACTTGAATTCCACCTTGATAAAGTAATATTGGCTTATCAGTTGGAATATCTAACATGGAATACATATCATATTTATTTTCTATAGAATCATCTTTAGTGTAAAATGGATAATTATGTACAATCTCCGGCAATTCTATATTATATAATTCCTTAACATATTCTGCCCTTGTTCTATTGGTCATAATCATTTTATCAATAAACTTAATCAATATTTTTTCTATGTAATATGCTTGCTTTCCATATCCAGTTCTAGAGCTTTGAACCTCATGTGAATCATACACTAGGTATCTTCTTCTAAAAATCTTACTACATATTATCCCTTGAGGAAGGGTATTTAAATCATTGCTATGATATACATCAGCATTAAATTTTAATCCTTCAATTATCATACCTAGAAATATATGTGTTTTTATTAAAAAACCTCTTATCTTTTTAAGAGACATTATTCCCATAAATAACAATACAGCCAGTCCAATTATTTGATTAAAATAAAAAATCAACCCAATAAGAACTAGTAACGGTAATGTAAGAATCTTATTTCTCTTAATTAAACTGATAGCTTTATTAACCAGCAATATGTATTTAGGATATCTATTTACTCTTACTATATTAAAGCCATTTCTATTTTCATTTTTCTTTAAATCTTTTTGCTTTGAATCATGAATAGCTATAAGCTTAACATCATATCCCTTTTCAGCTAAAGCAGTACATTCTCTTAGTACTCTTGCATCATTGGTGAAGTGATTCCATACGAACATCCCTATCTTTTTTGACATAATCATTTCTCCTTGTCACTCTTTCAATTAAATCTATATATTTAATCAAATTATTTTCAACACAAAAATTATTCAAACAATAATCCATACCATTTTTTGAATAATACTCATATAACTTCTTATCATTATAGATTTTCATAATAGCCTTAGATAATCCAACATAATCATCTGGTTCAACAACTAAACCAGATTCACTATCATTTATAACTTTTGCAGCATATCCTTCAACCCCTGCCACTATAGGTATTCCTATTCCCATATAATCAATTATTTTTCCTGGTATTACCAAATCAAAGGCGCTATCTTTTCTCAGGTGAGCTAACCCTATATGACATTTAGCTACTTCTTCAACAACTTTATTTTTAGGCATTGGATTATATACCCTTATATTCTTCAAATCATAGTGATCTATTAGCTCTAAGACTTTTTCTCTTTGTATTCCTGTACCTATAATTTTAAATTCTATATCTTCAATATGTCTCAAATTTCTAGCAACCCTTACAAGTGATGTCACATTTTGAGGTAATCCTATCATCCCTGTATATATAACAGTAAATTTCCTATGCTTATTTGTTTTCCTTCTTATTTTCTCATATCTCTCAATTTCACTAACCTGTAACCCATTTGGAATAAATACTACTCTTTTTTTATACTTATTTTTATTTATATATTCTTTAAAACCATTGCTATTAATTACAATTGAATCTGTAAATTTAAAAATTACTTTCTCTAATACGTATGCAATTTTCAACAAAAATTTATTTTTTCT
>OKIR01000028.1_pt1 | contig 49587 bp, 59 predicted proteins | sample 1612941 | NCBI WGS metagenome assembly OKIR01 (sample SAMN04436824, study PRJEB24849) | human gut metagenome | biome: human gut; feature: NICU; material: stool | host: Homo sapiens | place: USA: Saint Louis, MO | collected 2011-07-14
ATTTATAGTCAAATCTCTCTTAATAATTTAGAAATATGTTTTAAAAACTAGTAATGTTATTACAAATAAAAAATTGAATATTTGTGTAAAATTATAATTCACCATTTTAGAAATATAAAATACATTAAAAGATTTATTATTTTACATGTTGTTATTTTTGAGTCTCTAATCAATAACCAGAAAAGCTAGAGATTGTTGGCTTGTATTTTTTATAGATTTAATTGATGTAAATATTGAAGTAAATAAGAAGAGATAACATATGCTGATGGAAATTACGGTAGGAGTGGTTCTTGCTGCAGATTAAGAATAAAGGAAATTGGGAAATGGCATGACCATCAATGTAGTCAGCGGATAGGCTAGAGTCTAAGAAAAATAGAAAGGACCATTTTTGTAGAGGCTGCACTGTCAGTTAAAAGCTGTCTGACAATCTCTTCTTCTCAAATAATAGGAAAGTCCGCCGTTTGGCGGACTGTAAAAAAATATCTCATAAGAGGGAGCACATAAGGGAAAAAGGTCGATTTAAAAACATTCTTCCAAATCCACCGTCATGTAAGTTATCTTCCTCTGTTAAAGCGAGTGTCACCTCAAAGAACTAATATAAGATAGGGTGATAGTTGCTGAAGGATAGAATTAATCTTACACTCCCTTATCGGACATCAGTCTAGAGGTCTACACAATCTTTAAGATAGTTTAATTTAATTTCATATATAAAAGCGGGTAAGGATTGCCCTGTTCGTCGTGATCGGTTCGTTTGTAGACCTGAAAGCCCATGTGCTCATAAAATCCCTTGGCAAGGGGATTTTGTTCATTGACAGCCAGCTCATTGATGGAATAGTTTTCGATCCCATATTGAATTAACTTCTTTCCCAAGCCTTTTCCTCTTTCTTCCGGTGAAAGAAACAGCATTTCTAGTACTTGATTTTCCAGTCCCATAAATGCAACAGGACAGTTATTTTCGTCTTCTGCAATAATCAAATGAGAAATATTCATGAATGCTTCAGGGACATATTTTTTGATATTTAATATTTCGTTATCCGATAAAAAGAGATGTGTCTTTCTTACAGAGTTCTCCCACACTTTTAACAGCTGTTCTATCAGCAATGGAGTTCTTTCTTTTACTTCAGTAATTCTCATGTTTTCCCCCGTATAATATCTGATTTTTATTTTAATGTTTGTTTCTGATTATAACATGGAATGCAGCAGCGTAACCGCCGAGATAAAGAAAATAAACAAGAAAATAATAATCCATAGTTCCTGCCGGATCATGTCGGATAGAATACAGCCAAAGGAGCACCGGAAGGATGATGCCGGCAATACATATGATATGTATGACACGGTTTCCTGTCTCAGCAGCGATATGTCTGGTGAAAAGGCTCAGCAGGACTCCGAGCAGTACAAAAAATATGCATTTTAGAATAAAAGGCTGCATGGTCATATCCGGACGATACAGCGCCTGTTCTTCTGCCACGGTGATACCGTATGCCATTAGGTAGGAAACGGCAGGTGCCGCAAATATCAAAACTTTTTTCATAAGAGAGCTCCTTTCCTATATACTGCATGTACTGCAGAAAATATATACTGTCTACATTATAAAAGAATTGGTATGCTATAACAATAGCAACGGGAAAATGTAAGAACATGTAAATAAATTGTAAATATTGAAGTTATACTGCAACAGTTCTGAAACTCCTATGATTTCCATTAATATAGCCGTTGGAAAGACTAGGGTTTAAAAAAATAGAAAATATCGTTTTTGTGGGGCTGTAGTGCCAGTTAAAAGCTGGACAGCAGTCCCTTTTCTTATACTTTAAAGGATTTATAAGAACAAAAGCGAGTTGGTTGATAGAATAGAGACATCTGTCTACAAAGAAAATTTAATAAAGCAATAAAAACAATAATATAAATAATAAACAATAAAATAAATATTGACATGTGCTTAAAAAGAAGATAAAATAATAAAAAGAATAAAAAACAATACCAACCACTAGAAAAAGGAGGAAACAATGGAACATGCATTATTTTCGGAAAAACTGGTCAAGTTGAGTTTGACTGGATTAACCAAAGATCAGATTATTAATGAAATGGTTGAAGTTTTGTGGAAAGATGGGAGGCTCAGTGACAAGGAGCAATTTACAAAAGATGTATACGCAAGAGAGGCAGAAATCACAACTGATCTGGAAATAGGAGCTGCTATGCCGCACGCCAAATCAAAAGCTGTTTGTCAGCCCTCTGTTGCGATTGGTATTTCGCAGAAAGGAGTTATTTTTGGAGAATCGAAGGAAAAGAGCTATGTATTCTTTATGGTGGCGATGCCTGAAAATGCGGCGAAAGAACATATAGAAGTTCTGGGCAAGGTTACAGGTGTCTTGTTAGAGAAGGAAAATATTACGGCTTTAAAGAATGCCAGGACAGAAGAGGATGTTTTACAGCTTTTTTGCCAGGAAAAGAAGGAAGTCATAAACAATCATTCGGATGTGCTGTTGTTGGGAGCAACTGGGTGTACATCAGGAGTCGCACATACATATCTGGCAGCGAAAGCACTGCAGAAAGCAGCGGGTGAGCACGGAGTACAGATCAAGGTTGAGACAAATGGGTCGATCGGGGTAGAAAACTCCCCAACTGCAGGGGAAATAGCGCAAGCAGAATGTGTTATCATAGCAAGTGACAGAGCAGTGGAAATGTCCCGTTTTGACGGCAAGAGAATTATCTATGCAAAAGTTAAGGACGGTATTAATAAAGCAGATGATTTGATTGAGAAAGCCTTAAATGGAGAAGGAGAGATTTACCATCATAATGGTGATAGAAGCAATTCTCAGACAGGGCAGAAACGGGAAGGGAGTATTTATACTGCTTTGATGAATGGTGTTTCTTATATGCTTCCGTTTGTAATCGTCGGAGGTATCATGACGGCTCTTGCATATGCATTCGGCGGTCAGGTTACAGATACCGGTCTTGTCATTCCGGATGGAAGCTTCTGGCAGAAAATAGCCGACCTGGGCAGTGCCGGGATGACACTGATGACTCCGATTCTTGCAGGGTATATTGCATATGCGATTGGTGATAAAGTCGCATTGGCACCCGGTTTACTGGGAGGCTGGGTTGCAGTCAATGGTTCTTTTTATGGGTCAGAATCCGGAACCGGTTTTCTGGGTGCCATTGTTGCAGGATTTTTAGCCGGATATGTGGTGAAGGCAATGAAAAAGATAAAATTCCCGGAGGCGATCCAAAGTTTGGTTCCGCTGATCATCATTCCCATTGCTTCATCGCTGATTGTAAGTTTTGCATTTATATTTGTCATAGGAGTTCCGATCAGTTCAATGATGACAGCCCTGTCTGATATGTTGTCCGGGCTGAACGGCGGCAGTCTTATTATTTTAGGTATTGTGATGGGCTTCATGCAGGGATTTGATTTCGGCGGCCCGGTCGGAAAGACACTTTTCATGTTTTCAATCGGCATGATGGCGCAGGGACAGTTTGAGTTTATTGGAGCTGAAGCAATGGCAATTCCTGTGGCACCGATCGGAATGGCGATTGCAACCTTTATGGACCGCAGGAGCAGATTTTTTAATGATGAAGAAAAAGCAAGCGGTAAAGCGGCGCTGGTCATGGGATTTTGTGGGGTCTCAGAGGGAGCCATTCCTTTCGCGGCAGCCGATCCGCTGGCAGTAATTCCGGCAAGTATGATCGGTTCTGCGGTAGCAACCACTATGGGATTACTCTTTTCGATTACAGATGCCATTGCCTGGGGCGGACCGATTGTTGTAGTTTTAGGATTAACCAATCATCCGTTGCTCGCAATTATCTGTATGCTGACAGGATCTATTGTAACTGCACTGGTGTATTATGCCATTAAAACGGCCAGGACAAAAAAATAAATGATATAAGATGACAGGTGAAGGGAAAAGAAATGAAAAAAAGTCTGATTGAAGGGGAGCAGAATGCCGAAGTCAGTGTCAAAATTCCATGTGAGAAGTCTTTTGTTGAACAATTGGAGATTATGGAACTTTATACTGAGACACATAGAAGATATGACAGCCTCTGTAAGGAAAAACGGGAAGTGGAATGTCTGAAGGTTTTGTATCCCAGGATGTTCCGTAAAATAGAAGAAAAGGATCTGATTGTTGGACGTCTGGACTTCCTGCCCATAGGTTTCGGCTGTGTGACATCCCTTGGCGGAGTCGGACATTACTGCGTATTCCATAAGCTAAGGGAATTTGAAAGAAACATTGGGAAAGAATATGAAAACCGTGTGGAGAAACTATTTGAATACTGGGAAGATCATGATGTGAAAGCACTTTTTTGCCGGCATGTTCTGACGGAAACAACCATTGGAAGGTTCATAGACTGTGATTATCCGCTGATGGCAACCGCACGGTTATCCGGAATGATGCTGCATTATGACTGGCTGTGTGAAAGAGGTATTGGAGGGATCATAGAGCACATTCGGGATAAAATAAAAGCAGATCCAGGAAATGATTTTCTGCAAAGTTCTTTGGACGCCATGTATTTGCTCCAGACTGTAATTGATGATCAGCAGAGAAAGTTAAAAGATGCCTGTGCTGGTGCGTCAGATTCAAGACAGAGAGAACTGGATCTGATGTTAAAAGATTTAAAGCATATCCGTTCTTCAAAACCAGAGACATTTCACCAGGCAATCCAGCTGATCTGGCTGTATGCGCTGGTGGCGGGATGTATTAATTATGGGCGGTTAGATGATATTCTCGGACCTTATCTTGTCAATGATCTGAGAAAAGGTCTTATTACAGAAGATGAAGCGTATGCATATTTGAAATCTTTATGGACATTGATTGAAAACCGGAGAACAACCGTCAATGGAAGAATTATCGTTGGAGGATATGGACGGAAGAATCCGAAAGAGGCTGATGAATTTGCCAGGCTGGCAATCAAAGTTACAAAGGACTGCAAATATGTGGAACCGCAATTTACTCTGCGTTTTAATAAAGAGACACCGGAAGATATCTGGAATATGGCTATGGACAGCCTGGGTGAGGGAGCAACATATCCTACTTTGTATAATGACGATGTGAATGTTCCCGCAGTTATGTATGGGATGCGCATTGATAAGGAGGCTGCCGAGCAGTATGTTCCGTTGGGATGTACAGAATTTGTTATACAGGGACAAAGCGTTGGTACACCAAACATTTTATTTAATCTGCTGAAACTTTTGACCATTACTTTAAATAAGGGAATCGATCCTTTTGATGGTAAATATAAGGCCGGACCGGTTCGGATCAAAGATTTATCAGAAATGGCAACCTTCGATGATCTGTACAGTAATTATAAAGAGCTGCTGGATTACTATATGGATTTGTCAATTAAGGGTCAATGTTACTCATATGAATGTATGAATCAGGAGGTAAGCTTTCTGTTTACGAGTATTCTGATGGATGATTGTATTGAGAGAGGGAAATCGTTACTGGACGGAGGAGTAAGGTATCTGGGCGGCACCAATGAAACATACGGAAATATCAATACCTCCGATTCTCTGTATGCCATAAAAAAACTGGTATATGAGGATCATACATATACACTGGAAGAAATTCATGAGGCTGTCATGCACAATTTTGAAGGCTATGAGAGATTGAGAAAACATCTGCTGGAATGCGATAAATACGGAAATGATTTGCAGGAAGTGGATGACCTTGCCAATGATTTGTACGAATATGTTGCAAAAGGTGTTAGACAGAGAGGGATTGATGCCGGACTGCAGTATTTTCTGATCGTAATCAGCAATAATCAGGTGAATACAGAGTGGGGCAGATGCACGGCAGCTTCTCCGGATGGGAGATTGTCGGGGATGTTTATGAATCCGGCCAACAATCCGCAGAGCGGAGCGGCAAAGTCGGGACCGACGGCCTGTCTGAATTCACTGCGCAAGTTTGATCCAAGGTACCATGGAGGAAGTGTTCAAAGCATGAAATTTACTCCGAACGTTTTCAATAACGACAGGAAGAAAACAAACATGCTGTTAAAAACATATTTCAAACATGGAGGATGCCATCTGATGATCACTGTGGTTGACAAAGGTGTTTTAGAGGATGCCCAGAAGCATCCGGAGAAGTATCCCAATCTTATTGTGAGAGTCAGTGGATTTTCAGCCGTCTTTGTTGACCTGGAAAAAGATGTCCAGGATGAGGTTATGGCGAGGGTTCTTTATGATTGATCAAAAGGTTCAGATTATGGAAATTGAACGGTTCGCCATTCACGACGGACCGGGAATACGCAGTGTCGTATTCTTTCAGGGATGTCCTCTTCATTGTCCGTGGTGTGCCAATCCGGAGTCACAGCAAATAAAAACACATCTGTTTCACAGTGAAAGCAAATGTACAGGCTGTGGTCACTGTCTGGAACATTGCCCAAAACAGGCTCTGTATGCAGATGATCATCATATCAAGTATCATGAGAATTGTTGTATTCATTGTAATAAATGTGTTTTCGGGTGTCTGCAGTCTGCACTAAGTTGGGTTGGGAAATCATGTACTATCGAGGAAATATTGAAAGAAATAGAAAAGGATGATGCGTATTATCAGGAAAGTCAGGGAGGAGTAACGCTTTCCGGCGGGGAAGTGTTTACACAATTTGCTGCTTTGAAAAGCCTGTTGAAGGAGTTGAAAAAAAGAAACTATCATATCTGTATAGAAACATGCGGAGAATTTGAAACACGGTTACTCGAAGAGGTTCTGGGAAATGTGGATTTGTTCTTGTTTGACATGAAACATTCCAGGGCTGACAAATTGTATCAGGTGACGGGCGGACATCTGGATTTGATCAAACATAATATTCAAACGATTGCACAGTATCATCCGGACCATATCATCATACGCGTACCTGTCATTCCCGGATTCAATGACGAATATGAGGTGATAGAAGAAATTGTTGAATTTGCACACCAAAACAAGATTTCAAAAGTCGAACTTCTTCCATTTCATAATCTGGGGAAAAGCAAATATGACCAAATGGGTATTCCTTATCAATATCAGAGTGTACCGAATATGAAGGCGGCTGATCTGGAAAAGTATACGGATATTTTTTTGAAGTATCATGTTGAAGGCATTCTGGGAAATAAGGTTTTAAAATAAGAAACAGGGGTGTGGCACATGCGTTTTGTGCCATACCCCTGTAGTTGTAATGTATGTGTTATAACCATTCAATCGGGTAATCTTTTGTCAATTTCCCGATAGACTGGTCAGGAAGTTTGTCCATAAGGGCACCTGTGAAATGGCTGACTTGAGCATACCAGAAGGTTCCGTCTTCATGGAGTTTTCTGGTTTCCAGCATCATGTAGCTTCGGCTGCTGCATTCTATTGCAGTGCGCTTTGTTATTCCGTCCTCTGTTATATATGTGGAGACACGGTTCAGTTCCAGATCAACGCCGACAACACCAATGAATGCGATATCAAATTGATATTGTTTTAACTGTGCATCTGTGATTCCGCCGACAAATCCACCGTGTAATTCGTCTGTTGTACCTCCAAGCACAATCAGTTTGACATTACTGTCAGGAACATTTGCAGCCAGAATTACATCAATACAGTTTGTAACCAGAGTAACATGCTTGTTGGAAGATACCAGTATTTTGGCTAATTCGATGTTGGTTGTGGAAATATCCAAAAATATGGTATCTCCATCCTTAATTAATGAAAGTGCCTTTTGGGCAATCGCCCTTTTTGCCTCAATGTTTTTATCTGCACGGTCAGAAACCTGAAAATCATGTGTCATAACTCGGGTTTTTACAGCGCCTCCATAAATCTTCTTGAGCAGACCCTGGTTTTCTAAATAAGTTAAATCTTTCCGAATACAATCTTCCGTCACATTGTACATCTGGCTCAGATCTTTTACACGCACAGAACCAAATTGATTGATCTGAGCGATGATTGAATTATGACGTTCATCTGCAAGCATAGAAAGTGTCTCCCTTCATATTTTTTATTATTATAGCATGTTTTTTATATCTGTACATCATTCTGATAAACTCCCTATTTACAAGGAACGTCTCTTTTTTGAAAAACAGGAGGCAGCAGCATATTCATAAGCTTTAAAAATATTACAACAAGAATAACAGAAATGTTTTGTATTGTTATTTTATTTTGTCTATTTTATAATCATTAAGACAAGCAACAGCAGTACAGGGAGGTAATATATGCTGATGGAAATTGCGGTAGGAGTAATCATTGTCATTGGAATACTGGGGTTCATCGGATATTCTTATATGATAAAACAGCAGTCAGATGAGGTGCGGAAGCTCTATGAGGATTTTAAAAAAACATATGGAAAAGAATATCAGATTGGCTTCGGCCTGTGTAAAGGTACTGTTTTTAACAAAGAATATATTGTGATCCTTGCTGCAGATAAGGAAAAGAAAGTCGTGGATGCGGTGACGGCGGAAGGCTCCGGCATGGAATGGACCCATGGAACGGCGTCCGAGTATATTGGCATGGATATCGCAAAATACAAAAAAGAGCAGGAAGAAAAGAAAAAACGGCAGACGTTATATCAAAAAAGCGAACCGGAGGTATCACCGAAGGAAAAAGCATTCATCACTGCAGTCAGGAATCTTTGAGTTGGCATGCAGCTCAAAGAAAAAAAGCCTGCCTGCTTTGTTTATGAAGGATAGCGTCAGGAAAGGGAGATAGATGGAAGAAATATTGGAACAGAAAAAAGAGAGAGTAATCCTTGTTGGAGTCGCTCTCGGGGATGGTCAGGAAGCGGAGGAATCTCTGGAAGAACTGAAAGAACTTGCAGAGACCGCAGGAGCCGAAGTGGCGGGCTCTATTATACAGGCCAGAGAGCAGATTCACTCGGGGACCTATGTAGGAAAAGGAAAGATCGAGGAGATCCGGGATCTTTTGTTTGAGACAGAGGCAGACGGCATTGTCTGCGACGATGAGCTTTCACCGGCTCAGCTTGCCAATCTGTCTCAGATCCTGGATATTAAGGTCATGGACCGGACTCTGGTGATCCTTGATATCTTTGCAAAACGTGCACAGACAAAAGAGGGAAAGATCCAGGTGGAATTGGCTCAGCTGCGTTATCGAGCCACAAAGCTTACCGGCAAAGGAGTCAGCCTTTCCAGACTGGGAGGCGGAATCGGCACAAGGGGGCCGGGAGAGAAAAAGCTGGAGATGGACCGGCGGCTGATCCGCACCAGAATTTCACATTTAAAAACAGAACTGGCAGGTGTTATAAAACACAGAGAGGTACAGCGGAAACAGAGACAGAAAAATCACACTCCGGTGGTCTGTATCGTCGGCTACACCAATGCCGGGAAATCCACACTTTTAAATTATTTTACGGATGCGGGTGTCCTGGAGGAAGATCAGCTGTTTGCCACTCTGGACCCGACGACAAAGAGTGTGGAACTGAACAGCGGGCAGACGGTGCTCATGACAGACACGGTAGGATTTATCAGAAAACTGCCGCATCATCTGGTGGACGCGTTTAAAAGTACGCTGGAAGAGGCAAAGTACAGTGACATCATCCTTCACGTAGTGGACTGCTCCAATCCATTTATGGAACAGCAGATGGAAGCGGTCTATGAAACTCTCGGACAGCTGGGAATCAAAGACACACCGGTGATCACGGCCTTTAATAAAATTGACAGGACCGGTAAAAATTCTCTTTTAAAAGATGTCCGCGCAGATGAGACTGTAAAAATATCTGCAAAAGAGGGAACGGGAACTTCAGATCTTCTGAGAGTGATCGAGGATGTGCTGAAGAAGCAGAAAATCTATCTGGAAAAAAAATACGGCTACGATGAAGCCGGAAAGATACAGGCCATCAGAACTCATGGACAGCTTTTGAAAGAAGAATACCGTGAGGATGGAATTTATGTGGAGGCTTATATACCAAAAGAAATACTAGGCATGGTGTAGGAGGATGTATGATTATACAGAAAGTGATCAACAATAATGTAGTCAGCACTTTTGACATGAACAACCACGAAGTCATTTTGATGGGAAAAGGCATAGGATTCCGGAAAAAAGCAGGGGATGAACTCGACAAGACAAAGATCGAGAAAATTTTTACCCTGGATCAGCGGGAAAAAAGTCCTTTTATCCAGGAAGTGCTCGCTATTATCCAGGAGTTTTATGAGATCAGTTTCAATACAGAGCTGCCGGCCTATCAAAGATTTATTACGCATCTGGAATATCTGGAAAACAGCATTAAATCCGGAGAGTCACATTCTGTGGAAGATGAAGAGGATGATGTGGAATTCTACGAGAGAAACCAGAAAAAATATCCGGAGGCTTATATATGCAGCCAGAAAATTGTCGAGCACATTGAAGGTCATTACGGCTACACCCTGTCGGTAGATGAAAAAATGTACCTGATCATCTATGTAAAACGGCTGATCCTGGAAGCCGGCATCCAATAGGAATTTGTTGTGGTTCCAGTTGACATTTGGACGGGTTTTTGATAAGATTTAGACATTGAATATTGGATTGTGACTGGTAATGCAGGCAAGACCTTTTTGATAGATGTAAGCTGAGATTCGCGCATTTATTAAGGGGTCTTTTTGTTTTTTTCAGCTCAGTCCGTCATTTATTAACTAAAATTTACAGAATGAAGGAGATTTTATTATGGTATCTAAGAAGTTTGTAATTGAAAACGAGCAGGGATTACACATGAGACCAGCAGGAGTTTTAGCAAAGGCAGTAACAAAGTTTGAATCTGATGTCACCATCGTTTTCGAAGACAAGAAGATCAATGCTAAGAGTCTTCTGAACATTATCGGAGCATGTATCAAATGTGGTTCAGAGATTGAACTTGTATGTGAAGGTCCTGATGAGGAAGCAGCTTTAGCGCATGCGACAGAATTAATTGAATCTGGTTTAGGTGAATAATTAATCTCATTTTACAAAGGGGACAGGTGGCATATGTATAAAGGTATTGGAGCATCTGCGGGAATCGGCATCGGAAAAGTTGTTGTGATCAAGGAACAGAGCCTGGATTACAAAAAGGAGACAATCACAGACGCCGAAGCAGAAAAGAAAAGATTAAGCGAAGCGATCGAAGTGTTCATCGATAAGACAGCCAAGATGGTGGAAGCCATGAAGGTGACTGCCGGAGAACAGGAATCTGAGATTCTGGAGGGACATATCCTCATGATTCAGGACCCTGCGATCAAAGAGCAGATCGATGCCAAGATCGATGACGAAAAGATCAATGCGGAAGCTGCCGTCGAGGAAGCATGTGATTTCTTTGCACAGATTTTTGCCATGGCTGAAGATGAATTGACCCAACAGAGAGCATCTGACTTAGGAGATATCAAAACAAGATTAATCAAGATCTTATTAGGGATCGAGGAAGTAGATATCAGCGCTGTTCCGGAAGGAACTGTTCTGGTTGCAGAAGATCTGACTCCATCTATGACTGCCGGCATCAACCCGGCTAACGTTGAAGGCGTACTGACAGAGATCGGAGGCAAGACTTCCCACTCTGCGATTATCTGCCGTTCCATGGAGATCCCGGCAGTACTTAGTGTTGAGAAGATCGTTTCCATCGTCAAAGATGGGGATGTTGTTGTATTAGACGGAGCGACAGGAGAAGCATATGTAAATCCTGAAGATTCTGTCCTGGAAGATTACAAGGCTAAGAAAGCAGCATATCTGGAAGAGAAAGCCGCTCTGTCCAAGTTCATCGGACAGGCGTCCCAGACTGCAGACGGACATGTGGTTGAACTGGTTGCCAATATCGGCGGTCCGGATGAGGCTGCAAAAGTTGTGGAGTGTGACGGAGAAGGTGTGGGATTATTCCGTACCGAGTTCTTATTTATGGACCGCGACAGCGTACCTACCGAAGAAGAACAGTTCAAAGCATACAAAACAGTTGCAGAGACATTGGAAGGAAAACCTGTTATTATCCGTACTCTGGATATCGGAGGAGACAAGGCACTTCCTTACCTCGGATTAGAGACAGAGGAAAACCCGTTTCTTGGCTTCCGTGCAGTGCGTTTCTGCCTGAAACGTCCTGACATTTACAGACCTCAGCTGAGAGCTTTGCTGAGAGCCAGCGCATTCGGAAAGATCCGCATCATGGTTCCGCTTGTAACATGTGTGGACGAACTCCGCGCTGTGAAGGCCCTTCTTGAAGAGATCAAAGGCGAATTAGACGCAGAAGGCATCGCATATAACAAAGACGTAGAAGTCGGCGTTATGATGGAAACTGCCGCTGCAAGCCTGATTGCCGACATTCTCGCAAAAGAAGCCGACTTCTTCAGCATCGGTACCAACGACCTGACAGGATACACGATGGCGGCTGACAGAGGAAACTCTGACGTAGCTTATCTGTACTCAGCATATAACCCGGCAGTGCTCCGTTCTATCAAGAACATTATCGGCGCTGCAAATGCAGAGGGTATCATGGCTGGTATGTGCGGTGAAGCTGCCAGCGATCCGCTGCTCGTACCGGTACTTCTTGCATTCGGACTGAATGAATTCTCTGTAAGTGCAACTGCGATCCTTGCCACAAGAAAAGTCATGTCCTTATGGACGATGGATGAAGCAAAAGCTTTGGCAGAGGAAGTTATGCAGCTGACAACAGAAGCAGAAGTAAAAGCTTTATTGGAAGAAAGAGCCAGAAGCTAGGCTTTATAATGTATGATAGACTCTCAGGAGGTATGATCTGTATTCAGATATATCTTCTGAGAGTTTTCTTGTTTCAGAGGGAAGGCCGCAGACTTCCCTCTGAAATAAAAGCGCTCCGCGGGTTGTTCTTTACGGGAACCTGTTTTTTTACTATAATAGATAATAAGAACTCATTAGAAAAGCTTTGAAGGGAGCATTAATTATGGATCAGAATATAGAGAGAAGACAGTTCGTCTGTCCCAAGTGCGGATGCAATTCCTATGAACACGATCAGTTTCAGGCCACTGGAGGAAACTTTGCAAAGATTTTTGATGTACAGAATAAAAAGTTTATTACGATCAGCTGCACCCGCTGCGGATTTACCGAGTTATATAAGAGTCAGACTTCAGAGGGCATGAATATTCTGGACTTTCTCATGGGATGACCGGAAAAGTGCAGGAGAATAAATACAGAGAGATTCAATGTTCCGCGGCCTGCAACCGGGTCCGCGGAAGATTTCCCTATCACTGGGATTTAAATATATACAGAGGCTGTGCCCACCGCTGCCAGTATTGTTTCGCTCTTTATTCCCACCAATATATGGAGTCAGATGATTTCTACCGTGAGATTTTTGTTAAGACGAACATTGCTGAGCGGCTGGAACGCCAGTTAAAAAGCAGGAACTGGGACCATCAGGTCATCAATCTGGGAGGCGTGACAGACAATTACCAGCCGGCAGAGGAGCAGTACAGGATCATGCCGGAGCTTTTAAAGCTTTTGATCCGATTTGAGAATCCGGCTATCATTTCTACAAAATCTGATTTAATATTGAGAGACTATGACCTGATCGATCAGTTATCCAGAGTAGCCTATGTAAATATTGCGGCGACGGTCACCACAATGGACGAAGACATAAGGAGTGTGTTGGAACCGGGAGGGGTTTCTTCCTCACGTAGGTTTGATGTACTCAGTGAATTCCGGAAGACGAATGCGTCCACGGGTGTTCATATGATGCCTGTCATTCCATACATTACAAGCGTCAGGGAGAATCTGGAGGCTGTATTTTCTGAGACGAAACAGAGGGATATCCACTATCTGATCACATCAAATTTAAATTTGAAGGGCCCCACACGTGCAGTGTTTTTCAACTTTGTGAGAGAAGAATTTCCACAGTATGAACAACCTCTGACCAGGCTGTTCAGCTACGGCAAAGAATATAAGGAATATAAAAGTGAATTGTTTCAAATGATTTCAGAAGTCCGCACTAAGTATAACGTTAAAGCAGATTTTGGCAGCATCATAAAAGAAAAAAATGCACAGTTTGAGGCAGAGCAGCTGTCATTTTTCTAGGAGGTAATGACTATGGGAGAGATTATGTTGGAATGTTGTGTGGACTCATTCGAGTCTGCCAGGACCGCAAAAGAGGCAGGGGCAAAGAGGCTGGAACTCTGCGGGGACTTGATGATCGGCGGGACCACACCCAGCCCTAAATTATTGGAAATGATCAAGATACGCCTCGACATCCCGGTCCATGTACTCGTCCGGCCAAGATTCGGAGATTTTTTATACAGTGATGAGGAGTTTTCGCTCATGAGAAGTGAAATTCATCATTTCCGGGAACTTGGGGCAGATGGTGTGGTATTCGGATGCCTTACAAAAGACGGGAGGCTGGATATGAGACGCATGGAAAGCCTGATGCAGAAGACGATGGGGATGTCTGTCACGCTCAACAGAGCATTTGATATGTGTGTAAATCCTTATGAGGCAATGATTCAGGCCATTGAACTGGGCATTGACACCGTACTCACTTCCGGGCAGAAAAACTGCTGTACCGATGGAAAGGAACTGCTGAAGAATCTTTTGGAAGTGGCAGGAAAAGATATCACAGTGATGGTCGGATCAGGAGTCAACGCAGCTGTGATTGAAGAATTTTTAAGAGAAGCTCCTTTTGAGGCGTTTCACATGTCAGGAAAGAAAACGGTTCAGAGTGAGATGGAATACCGCAAACCGGATGTCAGTATGGGACTGCCGATGATGAGCGAGTATGAGCGCTTCGTTACGGATGCGGAGGAAGTTAAAAAGGCCGCAGCAGTGATAGAAAAGTATCATTCATAATTGGTCCGGTATAATTGTAAGAATTTTGTTATGTTTTTGTCTGCCGGATTTCAGAACTGTCCGCTATGATAGAGATAGTAAAAGAAAGGCGGTGTCAGTTTATGAGCAGACAAGCAGTAAAAAAAGCGACAAATTTCACAACTCTGGTGTTGATCGGAGCGTTGATTATATTTTCGGTTTACGGTTATCAAAAAGGGATTTTTACAAGCAGGGATCAGTTGGAACTGTTTATCCGGCAGAGCAGCTTTTGGGGACCGCTTCTGTTTATTGTGATTCAGATTGCACAGGTTGTCATAGCGGTGATTCCGGGAGGACTGACCTGTCTGGCAGGAGTCGTCTTTTTCGGACCCTGGTATGGATTTTTATACAGCGCTGTCGGGATTATCATTGGTTCCTGCATTAATTTTTACCTGGCAAGACGATACGGAGAGAAATTCATCAGGCTTTTTGTAAGTGATGAGACATATGAACAGACAAAGAAAAAGTTTTTGACAGGAAAAAAGTTTGATGTTGTGTTTACAGCGGCGATCCTTCTTCCGTGTGCACCGGATGATGTGCTTTGCATGCTGGCGGGACTAACGGATATGTCCTGGAGAAAGTTTTTAACGATTCTTTTTCTGGGGAGGCCGGTTACGATCGTAGTTTACAGTCTGGGAGGTGCCATGCTCCCGATGCTGCTGCGGTAGGCGTAAAATCAATAAAGATATAAGACAGTGGGCGGGACAGCATCAGGCTGTTCTGCCTTTTATCGCTTTTGTTCTATTGATTCGGGCCATCCGGTAGTATATACTGAAAAAGAAATCAGCCGACGAAGAAAAGATAAAGGAGACAGACGATGGGTTTAAACGAGACGCCGAGAGGAGACAGAATTCATATCGCATTGTTTGGAAGGAGAAATGCAGGAAAATCCAGCATAGTCAACGCATTGACCGGTCAGGAGCTGGCGATTGTTTCAGATGTGAAAGGCACGACCACAGATCCGGTCTTCAAGGCCATGGAACTTCTGCCTCTGGGACCGGTTGTTATGATCGATACCCCCGGTCTGGATGACGAGGGAGAACTGGGAGAAAAGAGGGTGAAAAAGGCGAAAGAAGTGCTGAGAAAGACAGACATCGCTCTGGTGATCGCGGATGCGGAAACGGGGATTACAGAGTTTGAGCAGGGAATTCTTGATTTGATCAGGGAGAGAAAGCTGCCCTACCTGATCGTATATAACAAGACGGATCTTGCAGGCAGAGTCAGGGCAGAAGATAACGATCATGCCTGCTTTGTCAGCGCGGTGACTAAAGAAGGCATCTTTGGGCTGAAAGAAGCCATAGGAAAGCTTCTCCCAGAAGAAGAACAGCCAAGACAGATCGTGGGCGATCTGATCTCGCCGGGAGACTTTGTAGTTCTTGTCGTGCCTATCGACTCGGCGGCTCCAAAGGGGCGGCTCATACTGCCCCAGCAGCAGACAATCCGGGATATTCTGGAGCACAATGCCTGCTCTGTTGCAGTCAAAGAATCTGAACTGGAGCAGACACTTAAAGATCTGGGGAAAAAGCCGGCTCTGGTTATCACAGACTCTCAGGCATTTGAACAGGTGGCTGCCATCGTACCGGAGGACATTTCTCTGACTTCTTTCTCGATCCTTTTCGCCAGATACAAGGGGGATCTTTTAGAGGAAGTGAAGGGGGCAAGGGCCGCCGGGCATTTAAAGGACGGCTCCAGGGTCCTGATCGCGGAAGGCTGCACCCATCACCGCCAGTGCGACGATATCGGAACGGTCAAAATACCCCGATGGCTTACGGAATATACAGGAAAACAGCTCGTTTTTGAGACGTCCAGCGGGAGTACATTTCCGGAAGACTTAAGCGGCTACGATCTGATCGTCCACTGTGGGGGATGTATGCTGAATCCGAAAGAGATGAAGCACAGAATTGCCTCCTCTGTAAAAGCGGAAGTACCCATTGTAAACTATGGTGTCCTGATTGCCGCCATGAAGGGAATTCTAAACAGGAGTCTTCAGCCTCTCGGACTCTAAAATCCGGAGGGAGTCTTGACCGGAGGCGGGGTTCTTGAGATAATAGACAAGATAACGAAAGAAAGGATTTGAAACAGATGAGTAAAGTTAGAACCAGATTTGCCCCGAGCCCTACGGGAAGAATGCATGTAGGGAATTTAAGAACAGCATTATATGCTTACCTGATCGCAAAACATGAAGGCGGAGATTTTCTGCTCCGCATAGAAGATACAGACCAGGAGCGCCTCGTAGAGGGAGCCGTCGATATTATTTACAATACCCTTGCAAAAGCAGGACTTGTCCATGATGAAGGGCCGGATAAGGACGGCGGATGCGGTCCTTATGTCCAGAGCGAGAGGCAGTCAGCAGGCATCTATATGGATTATGCAAAGAAGCTGATCGACAAGGGAGAGGCTTATTACTGTTTCTGTGACGAGGAGAGGCTAGAAAGCCTGAAGGTCAAATCCGGAGATGTGGTGGTCAGCCATTATGACAAACACTGCCTGAATCTGAGCAGCGAGGAAGTGGAAGAAAAACTGAAAGCCGGTATCCCGTATGTGATACGTCAGAATAATCCTACCGAGGGCACCACGACGTTTGCAGATGAAATTTACGGTGAGATTACGGTGGAAAATATGGAACTGGACGATATGATCCTGATCAAGTCCGACGGATATCCTACCTATAACTTTGCAAATGTAGTAGATGACCATTTGATGGGAATCACTCATGTGGTGCGGGGAAATGAATATCTGTCATCTACGCCGAAATATAACAGGCTCTATGATGCATTCGGATGGGAGAAACCGGTCTATGTACACTGCCCGCTCATCACGGATGAGGAACACAAGAAGCTGAGCAAACGGAGCGGACATTCTTCTTTCGAGGATCTGCTGGAGGCAGGATATCTGCCGGAGACGATCGTAAACTTCGTGGCTCTGCTCGGATGGAGTCCGGGAGGGGAAAGAGAGATCTTTACGCTGAAAGAACTGGAAGAGGCTTTTGACTATCATCATATGTCCAAGACTCCGGCTGTCTTTGATATGACGAAACTTGCATGGATGAACGGGGAATATATCAAGGCTATGGACGATGAGAGATTCCGGGAGATGGCTATGCCGTATGTGAAGGAAGTGCTCACAAGAGATGTGGATACTGATAAAATCCTCTCTATGGTCAAGACACGGATCGAGCTGTTCACAGAGATTAAGGACCATATTGATTTCTTTGAAAATGTGCCGGAATATGACAGTGCCATGTACCAGCATAAAAAGATGAAGACAACAAGAGAGTCTGCGCTGGAAGTGCTGAAAGAAATCGTGCCGGTATTTGAAGCCCAGGAAGATTTCAGCAACGATGCCCTCTATCAGACACTGATTGGATTTGCAAAGAGCCACGAGGTCAAAAACGGCTATGTCATGTGGCCGGTCCGCACAGCTGTGTCAGGCAAGCAGATGACTCCCGGCGGGGCATCTGAACTTATGGAGATTCTGGGGAAAGAGGAGTCTGTAAAAAGACTTCGTGCGGCTGTTGATAAATTAGAGGCTGAGCTTTCATGACAGAATGGAATGAGGCCCAGACAAAGGCCATCACTCACAAAGACGGCCCAATGATGGTCCTTGCCGGCCCGGGATCCGGGAAAACTACGGTCATCACAGAACGGACAAAATATCTGATCGAACACTGCGGGGTAAAACCCTCCAATATCCTGGTCATCACCTTTACAAAGGCAGCGGCAGCTGAGATGAAGGAACGTTTTTTGAAACTGGCAGGGAGATCCCTGCCAGTTTCTTTCGGTACCTTTCACGCAGTCTTTTTTACAATCTTAAAGCATGCGTACAGCTTTCGGGCGGGGTGTATTCTGCCGGAACATAAAAAGTATGATCTTCTCCGTGAAATTATCATGGACCGGGATCTGGAAACAGGAGACGAACCGGATTTCCTGCGTTCTCTGATCAGTGAGATCAGTCTCGTAAAAGGGCAGCTTCTTTCGATGGACTATTATCACAGCCAAAGCTGTGCGGACAGTGTATTTCAGCTGATTTACAAGCAATACAATGAAAAACTGAGGAAAAACCAGTGGATGGACTTTGATGATATCTTAGTCTATACGTACAGCCTTTTAAAGGAGAGAGAAGACCTGCTTGCTGCCTGGCAGAATAAGTTTCAATATATTCTGATCGACGAATTTCAGGATATCAGCCCGATCCAGTATGAGATCATAAAGATGCTGGCTGCGCCCAGAAACAATCTGTTTATTGTGGGAGATGACGACCAGTCGATTTACCGGTTCAGGGGAGCAAAACCGGAGATCATGCTCGGATTCCCCAAAGATTATAAAGATTCCGAGAAGATCCAGCTGGATGTCAACTATCGTTCCAGCCCTGAGATCGTGGAGGCATCCCAGAAAGTGATCCGTGTTAATAAAAAGAGGTTTGACAAAGAGATAAGATCCTGCCGGGACAGAGAAGTTCCAATAGAGCTCAGGACGTTTAAAAATCAGCAGGAAGAATGCACCTATGTGGCAAAAAGGCTCAGGGACGAATACGAAAAGGGCCATCCCTATGAGGAGTCATCGATCTTGGTCAGGACCAATCTGGGAGCCAGGACGATGCTTGGAAAGCTCATGGAATATAACATCCCGTTTACGGTGAAAGATGGGATTCCAAGTCTGTTTGAGCATTGGATCGCAAGAGACATCATAGATTATATGAGGATGGCGCTCGGTGACCGGAGACGGAGCACCTTTTTGAGAATCATGAATCGGCCCAAGCGCTATATCAGCAGAGAATATATAGACCAGCCGGAGATCTCCTTTGAGGATCTGAAGGAGAAGACAAGAGACAAGGAATGGCTTTATGATTATATCGATGAGCTGGAGGAAGATCTGAGACTTTTAAAGGATATGATGCCGTTTCTTGCGGTCACCTACATAAGAAAGTCTGTCGGGTACAATGCATTTTTGTCAGAATATGCAAGAATACGAAAACTGAAGGAGGAAGAACTTACCGATGTGCTGGAGGAACTTCAGGAGACTGCCAGAGGATATGACACTTATGAAGAGTGGTTTGATTTCATGAGACGCTATACAGAGGAGCTGAAGGCACAGTCCGAGAGCAGGAATCAGGGGAAACAGGGAGTTGTAATAAGCACGCTTCACAGTGCAAAAGGGCTGGAATACGAGAGAGTGTTTCTCATTGATGTCAATGACGGGGTAATTCCATATAAAAAGGCTGTGAAGACAGAAGAATTGGAGGAAGAGCGGCGGATGTTTTACGTGGGAATGACCAGGGCAAAGAAATATCTGCATGTCTTTTCTGTGGAGAAGATGTATAATAAAGACAGTAAAGTGTCGGATTTTATCCTTCCTTTAGAGGGGAAGAGGAGAAAGCAGCAGAAGGGAGCGCAGTAATATGAAACAGAGGGCAGTACCCAGACCGGGGGATTTTTATAAACATTTCAAAGATAAGCTGTATCAGATTATAACGGTGGCCGAACACTCAGAGACCGGGGAGGTGCTTGTCATTTACCAGGCTTTATACGGGGAATATAAAACCTACGCAAGACCGCTGTCCATGTTTCTGAGCGAAGTGGACCATGACAAGTATCCGGGAGTCAGCGCAAAATACCGGTTTGAACGCGTGGATGTAAAGACGTACCAGAACATTACAGAACTTCACCAGATTGGAAATATTTTAGAAAGGCACAGGGAGATACCAAAACCGGAGCCCAAAGAACCGGAACCGCTGCCTGAAAAAGAGATGCCGAAACCCGGGGAACACCGCCAGGAAAAAGAACAGCAGGATCTTCTGATCCGTTTTCTGGACGCTGAGAGCAATGAGGAACGGCTGGAAATTCTTCGGAGAAATGAAGACAGGATCTCTGAGACAGTACTGGATTCCATCGGCCTTTCCATGGACTTTCCGCTAAGTGGTGATGACCGGGGAAAGAAGCTTCGTGATCTGGAGGGATTTATCAAGACGAAGATGAAGTATGAGAAGGCAAGAAGATAAAAAAAGGGAAAGCATGTGTGATATGCTTTCCCTTTCACTATGGCTGCGAAGCTTTTCTGATGATCTGTATCAGTTCTAATCTGTTTTTTTCGACTTTCCGCACTTTGAAATCGAAGGATGCGTCCGATGCGGTCTCTCCCTCGGACGGGAGATGGTCCAACAGTTCTATCACGTATCCGCCCACAGAGTCGTAGTCTTCAGACTCGATCTCCGTATCGATCAAATCGTTTAGATCGTCAAGCTTTAAGGAGGCGTTTACGAGATAGGAGCCGTCCTCAAGTTCCTGGAAGCTTTCTGATTCATTGTCGTCGTACTCGTCCCGAATCTCTCCCACCAGTTCTTCTAAAATATCTTCCAGTGTGATCAGACCGGCTGTAATCCCGTATTCGTCCAAAACGATGGAGAAGCTGACATTTTCCTGCTGCATCTGAGCCAACAGGCTGGATATCTTCTGGGTCTCATAGGTGAAAAATGGTTTTCTTAACACGTCTCTGATATGAAAGATTTCTCCGCGGTGCAGTGTGCGGTAGAAATAAATATCCTTTAAATATACGATTCCGATGACCTTGTCCTTTGTCTCCTCATATACCGGCAGACGGGAATACTGTGTAGCCATGAACAGCTCCATTACCTCGTCGTAAGAAGCGTCGGCAGATACAAACGTAATATCGATTCTCGGAATCATAATGTCTTTCGCAATGGAATCTTTAAAATCAAAGACATTATAAATCATTTCTTTTTCATCTTTTTCGATGACACCATCTTCATGGCTGGCGTCAACGATCGTTCTCAGCTCCCGCTCTGTCATGACCTGTTTTGACTGCTTTGCATCGATCCGCAGCAGCATCAGGAGACCTGTGGAGAGCTTATTGATGACGATCACTACCGGGGTCAGGACTTTGGTCACATAATAGATGACAGGTCCGAAGCGGAGTGCAAGGTTTGTATTTTTGATCGTCGCATAAGTCTTCGGAGTGATCTCACCGAAGATCAGGACGAGAATCGTAAGAACACCGGTTGCGATCCCTGCTCCGGCACTTCCGAAAACATCAATGGCTAATGTTGTGGCCAGAGATGTGGCAGAGATATTGACAAGGTTATTTCCGATCAGGATGCTGCTGAGCATGGCTGCCGGGTTTTCGATCAGCTGAAGTACTCTCTTGGCTTGTCTGTTGCCGTCTTCCACTAAAGCGCGGATGGTATGAACGTTGACTGTCGTAAGCGCAGTCTCCGACGACGAGAAAAATGCCGACAGAGCTAGTAAGATAATTAAGATACATAATCTTAATATGACACTGGGGTCCAAATAAAATCCCTCCTAATTGATGTGGTTTATAGTGTGAGTTTTTCACTGCCTCCAGTCGGCTCCGAAGAGACTTCCTGGCAGTAATGAAGAAAAAAGCCGCAGGATGGCACCTCTTAAATAAGCGGGAGCCTTCTCCGGCAGATATTTATTCATTTTACAGATGATCGGGGTGAGGCAATCCATGAGCCCAACGAAAATCATATGTAAAACGTCTGTGGTTACGATAATTTTACTAGCCAAGCGGGGAAGTGTCAAGTTTTGCCTTGAAGGACGTCTCTCTTAAAAGGCGGCTATTTATGCTGATAGTAAAAAATGGCAAGCTGTGTCCGGTCTCTGAGCTCCAGTTTTTCAAGGATGACACTCAGATAATTTCTTATGGTTCCCTCGCTTAAAAACAGACATTCAGAAATTTCTTTATTGCTCATTCCTTTGGCTATGTATTCGATCAGGCGCAGCTCTTTTTCGCTGATGCCGTAGTCAGAATAGGAAAAATGCTGTTTGCTTGAGAGCAGATCCGGAATTTTTGAGATGATCTCATTTCCGAAAACGTTCTGACCGTTTTCCACAGCGTGGAGGGCAGGCAGGATGCTCTCGAAGTCCTGTTTCAGGATGTAGCCTTTTGCACCGATATTCAGGGCATCGATGATATATTCATCGTCAGAGAATGTCGTCAGAAACAGGATTTTAGAATCCGGATATTTCCTGCGGATTTCTCTCGCGGCCTCGATGCCGTTCATGCCGCTCATCCGGATATCCATTAACAGAACATCCGGATGATGTAATTCATATAAAGAGACAGCCTCAGCACCGCTTGACCCCAGGGCCTGCACATGAACGTCACCAGATGACTCTAAAATTGTTTTCAAAGAAGCCGACACAAGTTTGTCGTCGTCGACAATAATGATCTTCATGATTTACCTCCCGGCTGATAAGATGCCGTATTGCGCGGAACAGTGATAAATATTTTAAAACCGCGTTCAAATGTAATGTTTATAGTGCCGTGAAAAGATTCGATCCGTTCTTTCATATTGAGAAGGCCCATCCCGGAGGAATAAGATTTCGGCGCCGTGGACCCGTCGTCTTCAAATAACAGCTGATAGAAGGATGGATGTTCCCTCAGTACAAGGCGAATCCGTGCTGCGTCGCTGTGCTTTGAAGCATTTGTAAATGCTTCTTTTATGATTGCGGCAAAGCAGAACTGAAGGTTTTGAGGAGGAGGCTCGGATATATCATATTCCAGATCTACGGTGTACTCCGGATACCCGTGTATGATCTCGGCGACAGAGTCACGAAGACTCACAGATGACTCCTGAAGCCCGTGCACGCTGGTGCGTATGCTGTCCATGGCCGTATTCAAAGTCTTATGCAGTTCGGACAGAGGAGCAGACAGGCTGCTGTCATGATTCAGAGCTTTAAGGGCACCCAGCTGCAGGATCGAGCGGGAAAGCATATGCCCTACGTTGTCATGAATCTCTCTGGCAATTCGATTTCTCTCTTTCAGGGTTGCAAGGTGTACTTCCGTCTCTTGTTTTTCCATCAGATACTGGTTCTTTTTATTCAATAAAAGATTCAGTTCCATACTGTCATCTCTCAGTTTTTTAAACTCTTCCCTCATCTTCTCAAGCTTTTGGGTACGGACGGCCAGAAAAAGAGAAAGCAGCAGACTGAGCATCAAATCCATGCGAAGGAAAAAAGGACGGTCCATGAAAAAAGGCACGGACGCCACAATTAAAATAGCACCGGGGAATTTTTGTCTGGTCCGGGTACAGTCGTAACAAAACAGAGGAAGAAAAATACTGAAAACCGGAAGGAAAAGACAGAGAACTCCGTAGAAACCTGAGACTGCAAAAGACAGTTTTTCTTCATTTTTAAGGGAAAGAAAACAGGAGGCCGTAAAAGCAGTCAAAAAAGCAATGACAGGCATGGTTCCAGACTCCCTTGAAAGAAGGGGCAAAATAAAAAGCAGCAAAACAAATTTATCAATAAGTACAGACATAAAACCCACCCTTCCCGAAATTACTTTAAGTATACCTTATCGTGCGAAGCACGTCCACCCGAAGGGTATAAAATACGGTGTGCCCTGTGGGTATACCTTATCGTGCGAAGCACGTCCACACAGAGGGTATAAAATACTGTTGTTGAATAATTCCATTTGTTTGATGTGTTCTTGTCCAGCGGATATTACGTCCATTTTGACCAGTTTGGAGGCCTTGCATTCGAAGAGATGTTAGTTTTTCTTCTTTCAGCAAAGGCTCGGAGGCGGTGTGCAGAGCACAGTGAGGCTGTCTGAGCGTCAGCGAGTTCCGAACGGGCCGCCGGAGAGACTTTGCTGAAAGTTAGAAAATCTTACATCTCTGAGACAGCAAGCCGGAAAACTGGTCAAAATGTCATGACAAATGTCACTTCCGCTCCTGACACAAGACACTGTAACCATACAGCAGGATCATGTATAGTAAAATTATCAAATGAAAGGGGTGGAATTATGGAACAGTCTGTCATCGAAATAAAAAATTTAGTTAAGAGATATAAGGATCTTCTGGCACTGGATCATTTAAATATGGAGGTCAGGCAAGGAGAGGTTTTTGGACTTCTCGGGCCGAACGGTTCAGGGAAGACCACAGCCATCAACTGTATACTGGGACTCTTATCCTATGATAAAGGGGAGATCAGAGTTTTCGGGAAACCTATGGAAGCCGATTCTTATGAGAGCAAAAGAGAAATCGGTGTGGTCATGCAGAATGTTGCAGTCTTTGATGAACTTACGGTTGTTGAAAATATTGATTATTTCTGCGGACTTTATGTCAGAGACAAGAAGGAGAGAAAGAGGCTTGTGGAAGAGGCTGTCCAGTTTGTGGAACTGGAAGAATTTCGGAAGTTTTACCCGCCAAAACTTTCCGGAGGCCTGTTAAGACGCCTCAATATCGCCTGCGGCATTGCCCATAAACCAAAATTGATCTTTTTGGATGAACCGACCGTAGCAGTTGATCCCCAGAGCCGCAATAAGATTCTGGAGGGGATTCTTGAATTGAACCGGCAGGGGACGACTGTCGTTTATACCTCTCATTATATGGAGGAAGTGGAGCAGATCTGCAGCAGGATACTGATCATGGATAAGGGGCGTCCGCTGGCTACAGGCACGAAAGAGGAACTGAAGCAGATGATCAAAATGGGAGAAAAGATCACGGTGGATGTATCTGACCTAAAAGAAGAGGAACTTCAGGCAGTACGTAATATGAAACATGTATTCCAAGCGGATTACACAGACGGAAAACTCTATGTGCAGTGCAGCGGGGGCAGTCACAACCTGGTAAATGTTCTCGGATACCTGTCTGAAAGAGAAGTTTCGTTCGGCAGAGTTTATTCGGAGCTTCCCACATTAAATGACGTATTTCTGGAGATCACAGGAAAACAGCTGAGAGATTAGGAGGGGAAACTATGTTTTGGCATTTATATAAATATCATTTCAAAGCATCCATTAGAAATAAGTCCGCTATTTTTTGGAGTTTTGCATTTCCTCTCATACTTGCTACCCTGTTCTATTTCGGATTTGGAAATCTTTTAAACGATTCGGAAGAACTGAAACCAGTCCCGGCAGCAATCGTGGAGACGAAGGCGGCAAAAGATGCGGAAGGATTTAAGCAGACTGTGGCGGAGCTTTCAAAAAAGGGGGAAGATCAGCTTCTGAAAGTGAAGTACACATCTTTGAAGAAAGCCGAAAAGCTGCTCCAAGACGGAAAGATTGACGGCTTTTATACTCTGGGAGACAACATAAGGCTTACAGTGAAAGAAAATGGCATCAACCAGACGATTTTAAAAGAGGTCAGCGATCAATATATCCAGATGAATCATATGGTACAGCAAACGATAAAAGAACACCCGGAAGGGATGGAAAAACTGGTGAAGGCGATATCACAGAATATGGTAGAGAATCAGCAGATCAGTCTGGGGAATGAAGATGCCAATATGATGGTGCAGTATTTTTATGCGCTGCTTGCGATGGTATGTCTCTACGGAGGTTTTCTGGGACTTCAGAGTGCCCTCCATGCTCAGGCGAACTTGTCGGATATTGCGGCCAGAAAAGCAGTTTCTCCGGCAGATAAGCTGAAAAGTACAGCAGCTGATTTCCTCGTAGGCGTGACGGTACAGTTTTTGGCATTCCTGGTGGCAATCGGTTATATGCGGCTCGTTCTGAAAATTGATCTTGGAAGTCAGGCAGGATTTATTTTGCTGGCAGGATTTATCGGATGTTTTACCGGGGTGTCCATAGGGCTGTTCATCGGTTCGATCGGCCGGATGTCCAGGGATACAAAAAGCGGGCTCAACATAGCCATCAGTATGTTTTTCTGCTTCTTCAGCGGATTAATGATAGGAAACATGAAAGACATCGTGGAAAAACATGTACCGCTTTTCAACAGAATCAATCCGGCAGCACTGATCACGGACTGCTTTTACAGCCTGAATATTTATGATGACCTGTCAGTTTATCTCAGAAGCTGCATTTCACTGATCATAATTTCTGTTTTATTTTGCCTTGGGAGTTTTTTCATGATGAGGAGGAAAAAATATGCAAGTATTTAAATGCTTTTTTAAAATTGTCAGAAGTAAAAAACTCGCAATGTTTATATATGCCGGAATCTTTTTCGTACTGACCATCTTATTTTCAAGCTTCGGTAAAGACAGCAATACCGGATTCCAGACAACAAAAATTAATGTTGGCATTGTAGATCATGATAAAAGCACGGCTTCCAAAGCTCTGAAGACATTTCTCTCAAATGAACAAAATGTAAAAGACATAAAAGATGAGAAGAAAACAATGCAGAATGAATTGTTTTACAGAAATGCAGAATATATTCTGATTCTGCCGAAAGGATTCGGGGAGAGCCTGTTAAGCCAAAATAAAAAGGTACAAATAGAAAATGTAAAGGTTCCCGGCTCAACCAGCGGATATATGATTGACGAACAGGTAAATAAGTTTACAAAGATGGTGAGGAGCTATCTGGCCGCAGGGTTTTCAGAACAGCAGGCGGTGGAGAGGGCAGAAAATACATTAAAGTCATCGGCACAGGTGAACCTGCTGGGAAGCAAAAAGGCCGGCGAACAGAGCAATACCTCGTATTATTTTCAGTACCTTGCCTATATCTTCATTGCCCTGATCACAGTGGCAGTGAGTCCGGTATTCATGGTCTTTTATAAAAAAGATATCAGAAGAAGAAACCAGTGCTCCGCGGCTACAGAACGATCCAGGAATCTTCAGCTGGCGCTTGGGACACTGACGGCATCCGTGGGCTGCTGGCTGGTGTTTATGCTGCTGGCTATGGCGATATACCGGGATGAGATTTTTCAGGGCAATCTTTTGTTGTTTATGCTCAACAGCCTTATGTTCATGGGCGTTTCGGCAGGCATCTCTTTTCTTGCGGGGCTTCTCGTCACTAATGATGACGCACTCCAGGGGGTAGTAAATGTGGTGTCTCTTGGAAGTGCATTCCTTGGCGGAGTGTTTGTACCGCTTGAGTTTATGAGCAAACAGGTACTGACTGTTTCAAGATTCCTTCCGACCTATTGGTATATCAGATCCAATAAGCTGATCGACCAGCTGGATGTTTTTGATATGAGCCATATATGGCCTGCAATGCAGGGTATCCTGATTCAGGCGGGATTTGCCCTGGCACTGTTTGCGGCGGCCATGCTTGTGAGCAAACAGAAGAGGACTGCTTAGAAAACACCAGACAAAAAGGCTGCAGACATATCCTGAACGATTGTCTGCAGCCTTTTTAACAGGAAATCAAAAGACAGGTTTACTTTGCTTTTTCGGCAAATGTATTGTCAACCAGTTTATCGAATGGGACGGAGTCATCTAATTCTCCTGCGTTTTTCAGGATATCCTGAAGAAGGGCAAACCCATCTTCACTGAACACAGGATTTTCTTTATAGGTATCCTGATCCTTGTAGCGCTTGATGATGGTGATCAAATCGTTTTTCGATACGTCGGGGAACTGTCCGCCGATGACAGCTGCAATCTCTTCCGGCGTATGTTTATTTACGTATTCCTGGCCTTTTTTGATGGCATTGGTAAAGCCCTGTATGATTTTTGGATTCTTTTTGATATAACTCTTCTTTGCACAGTAGGTCGTATAAGGAACAAACCCGCTTTCCACGCCTATGGATGCGGCAACATACCCCGCACCCTGTGTTTCGAGGGCAGTTGCATTGGGTTCAAATTCCACGGTAAAGTCTCCTGTGCCGCCGGAAAAAGCCCCGGATGTGTTGGCAAAGTCGATGTTTTGGACCATCTTGATATCTTTTTTCGGATCGATTTTCTGTTTCTTCAGAACATACTCAAAGATCATCTGAGGCATTCCGCCTTTTCGTCCGCCGATCACTTCCTTGCCCTTGATATCGTTCCATGAGAAGTTTTTGATCTTTTTTCTGGAAACGAGGAAGTTGCCTGCACGCTGGGTAAGCTGCGCAAAGTTGACGGCATAGTCCTGGTTTCCTTCGTTGTACTGATAGATGCTGGCTTCCGGTCCCATGAAGCCGATGTCTGCATTTCCCGAGATCAGAGCGGTCATACTTTTATCCGCACCGAATCCTGTATCCACTTTCAGGTCGATACCTTCGTCCTTGAAATATCCTTTTTCAATGGCTACATACTGGGGAGCATAGAAGACAGAGTGGGTAACTTCGTTTAAGGTGACTTTGGTGAGCTTTTTTGTCTCTTTTTCGGATTTAGATGTTCCGCATCCGGACAAAACGCCCAGAGCCAGTACAGAGGACAGAAACGCGGCAGCAAGTTTTTTTACTTTCATAAAAACTCCTAAAAAATACTTTATTTCTTAGAGTATGCACGGCAGAAAAATCGGTGCAAATCTTCTTTACTTTAACGCGCTGATGTTGTATATTAAAACTAATCAAGCATCGAAAAGTCGAAGCAGGAAAAGGAGCAGCATATTATGAGCAAAAAGATTAAGACAGAGGCCGCCAAACGGCTGTTTCAGGCGATTCTTACGTTGGAGACAGAGGAAGAGTGTTTTACTTTCTTTGAAGATTTATGTACGGTGAACGAATTGGAATCCCTGGCACAGCGTTTTGAAGTGGCTTCCATGCTCAGGGAAAAACATACGTATCTGGAAGTGGCAGAAAAGACGGGAGCATCCACGGCTACGATCAGCAGGGTCAACCGTTCTTTAAACTACGGAAGCGACGGATATGATTTGGTATTTAACAGAATGAAGAAATAGGCTTTCGCCTATTTCTTCATTTTTTTCTCTTTCTTTTCTTTTTCCGGACTGTCAGTATAGAAATTGTCGATCATTTTCTCGATCAGCTGTTTTTTCGCATAAATATCATAGCACAAAAGTGTGATGAAGGAAAAATGCTGAAGCAGATCCCGGTCCTTTTCGTCTTCCACGAAAGCAAAAGATTCCCTGGCCTTTTTCAGGTCATCCGCTACGGATTCCGCGATCACCGGCTTCTGTCTGTGTTCCAGCTGATAAATCTCCTCATAGATATCGAAAAACGACAGTTCCCTGTCATCGTCATAAAAGTGGTTTTTCAGCGGGGCCAAAAGAGACTTGATATCTGAAATAGACATGAAGTTTTTCAGGTAATAGATATAGATTAAAAGAATCATATGATTTCTGGAGTATTTCTTTTTGCTGGAAGGCGGCAGCAGATCATTCTTTGAATAATTATTGATCATTGTTTTGGTGAAAATCTTATCTCCCTGAAAACGGGTGGAATTTTTTAATTCTGTGTCCATAAAAGTTGTGATCTGGTCCATATAAAGGTCGATATTTGGAATATCTTCCGGTAGTATATAGTCTAATTCCAGCCACTTTGAAAGCTTTTCTTTTAAATCATCCATACATCGTCCTCCTTGATTGTATGATAACTACATTATACGGTTTTTTAAACTATATGACAAGTCTCTGACATGACATTTTCCGAAGGATTTTTGTTTTGAAAGCGGGGCATAAAAACTCAGGCACATTTATCGCTTCTTTGTTTTGACCGGATGTAGTATAATAGTAGTTAGTCTTACCGGAAAGGAAGGTTAAACAGAAGTAGAACAGAAGCAAGAAAGGATATTACATATGAGCATATATGATACATTGAATGAACAGCAGCGGGAAGCCGTATTTTGTACGGAAGGGCCTCTGCTTCTGCTGGCCGGCGCAGGCTCAGGCAAGACAAGGGTCCTGACCCACAGGATCGCCTATCTGATCGAACAGGGAGTAAATCCCTATCACATCATGGCGATAACATTTACCAATAAAGCAGCCAGAGAGATGAGAGAGCGTGTGGATGCCCTGGTGGGTTCCGGAGCGGAGCATATATGGGTCAGCACGTTTCATTCTACCTGTGTCCGCATATTGAGGAGACATATCGACAAGCTTGGCTATGACAACAGTTTTACCATTTATGACAGCGATGACCAGAAGTCTTTGATCCGGGGCATCTGCAAACAGTTTAAGGTGGACACAAAAAGTCTGCCGGAGCGTGCCGTGATGAATGCAATCTCCTCAGCGAAAGATGAGTTTATGACACCGGGAGAATACGAAACCCGGTATAATTTTGATTTTAAGAAAAAGAAAATTGCAGAAATCTACAAGGAATACCAAAAACAGCTGAAGGCCAACAATGCCCTGGATTTTGATGATCTTTTATTTAAAACAGTAGAGCTGTTTCAGTTTCACCCTGAAGTTTTGGACTATTATCAGGAGCGCTTCCGCTATATTATGGTGGATGAGTACCAGGATACAAATACCATCCAGTTTCAGCTCATCAGCATGCTGGCGAGGAAGTATCAGAATCTCTGCGTTGTAGGAGATGATGACCAGTCTATCTACAAATTCCGGGGTGCAAATATCAAAAATATTTTAAACTTTGAGGGCGTATTTCAGGATGCTGAAGTGATCAAGCTGGAACAGAATTACCGCTCCACAAAGAACATTCTGAATGCCGCCAATGAAGTCATCAGAAACAATAAGGGCCGGAAAGAAAAAGCCCTTTGGACAGAAAATGACGACGGAGATACGATTGTATTTCACCAATATGGGACAGAATATGAAGAGGCGGGACAGATCGTCGAAGAGATCGGCCGCCTGGCAAAAGATGGAGTGGACTATAAAAATATCGCGATTCTTTATCGGACCAATGCACAGTCCCGTATTTTTGAAGAGAAATTTATGATCAAAAATATTCCATACCGGATCGTGGGCGGAACGAACTTCTATCAGAGAAAAGAAGTAAAGGATGTGATCTGTTATCTCAAAGCTGTGGATAACGGCCTTGACGATCTGGCAGTGAAAAGGATCATTAATGTTCCCCGGAGAGGGATCGGCGCGACAACCATCGACAAGGTTCAGACCTATGCGATCGAGCAGAATATAGGGTTCCTGGATGCATGCTTTCAGGCAAGACAGATAGAATCTCTTGCCAATGCAAAGAGAAAGATCGAAAAGTTTTCAGAACTGATCGCAGACTTTAGGGAACAGGCACAGAAGGGAAGTCTTGAAGACCTGTTTCACTATATTTTGGAGGAGACAGGGTACGTAACCGGTCTTGAGGCCGAGGGAACGGAAGAGGCCATGGCCAGAATAGAAAACATTAATGAACTTCTGAACAAAATCGTTGCCTATGAAGAGACTGCGGAGGAACCCACACTTTCGGGGCTGCTTGAGGAAATCGCTCTGGTAGCAGATATCGACAGTCTGGAAGATTCAGACAACAGGGTCATTCTCATGACGCTCCACAGTGCAAAAGGGCTGGAGTTCCCTTATGTATTCATCAGCGGAATGGAGGACGGAATTTTCCCAAGTTATATGACCATAATTTCTGAAGACCAGGAAGAACTGGAGGAGGAGCGGAGGCTTTGTTATGTGGGCATTACCAGAGCCAAAGAGCGCCTTTATCTGAGCGCTGCAAAGCGCAGAATGATGCAGGGAAGAACTCAGTTTAACAAGGTGTCCCGTTTCATTGATGAGATCCCGCAGGAACTTTTAAAGCTGGATTACGGCGTTAATTTGAATGATAAGCGGCCGGATCATGATATTTTTTCATCCAACCGGAGGACTCAGTTCAGAAAACCGTTCCAAAAACATCAATTTGCAGAACCAAAGGCAGAGTCGCTCTCTTATGGAAAAGGTGACCGAGTGAGCCATATCAAATTCGGCCAGGGCACTGTCATGGAAATCGTCTCCGGAGGCCGTGACTATGAGGTCACGGTAGACTTCGATAAACACGGTGTAAAAAAGATGTTTGCTTCCTTTGCAAAATTAAAGAAAACCGAGCAAAATTAGAAAAAAGATTAGTAATGAAACGGGATAAGTGATATAATAAAAAAAACACATAAGAAAGGGTGAATGACATGAAAAGTTTTGACGATTTACTAAGCGCGGCAAAAGTATCAGACATTATGCACAAGAAAGACAAAGATGATAATAAAATTGTCTGGGCTCTGGCAATCATCGGTGCAATCGCAGCAGTGGCAGGGATTGCGTATGCAGTCTACAAGTATTTGACTCCAGATTACATGGAAGACTTTGACGATGATTTCGATGACGATTTTGATGATGATTTCTTTGAAGATGAAGATGATATAAAGTTATCTGCAAAAGAGGAAGAAGAATAAAATTTACAGAAGGCATCTCAGCTGTGAGATGCTTTCTTTTTTGTTTCTTAGAAAAGACTTTGTCAAGCGAATGCTTAAGGAAATCATTTGACTCCGTCAAAATATAAAAATTTTTTTAAGAAAGAATGTAGAAGCCGGCGGCAAAACGTGACACAAAGCGCGCAGTTATGCGGTTTAACCCGGTTTTAAAAAAATACAAAAAAGATGTTGACTTTTGCGCGCCTGTCCAGTATAATAAATCTTGCTTGTGAGAAAGACGGCAGCCAAACAACAGCAGTTTTGGAAAGTCTTTCAAGAAGGAATTACATATCGGGGTGTGGCTCAGCTTGGCTAGAGCGCTTGATTTGGGATCAAGAGGTCGCAGGTTCGAATCCTGTCACCCCGACTTTGCGGGTGTAGTTCAATGGTAGAACTCCAGCCTTCCAAGCTGATCACGTGGGTTCGATTCCCATCACCCGCTTTCGCTTTGCGAAGCATAGTATATATATTTATGCATATGAGTCTGTAGCTCAGCTGGATAGAGCAACGGCCTTCTAAGCCGTAGGTCATGGGTTCGAATCCCCTCAGGCTCGTTTTATTTCGCTCTTTTGAAATAATAATTTTATAGTTCATGTTTATGGTGGGTATAGCGCAGTTGGTTAGCGCGCCAGATTGTGGCTCTGGAGGCCGTGGGTTCGAATCCCATTATCCACCCTTTTTGTTTTATTAATTACAGGACTACTGGATTTCCTGAAAGATAATGGGCTATCGCCAAGCGGTAAGGCACAGCACTTTGACTGCTGCATTCGCTGGTTCGAATCCAGCTAGCCCAGTACGGGTGTGTAGCTCAGGTGGTAGAGCACTTGACTTTTAATCAAGTTGTCCGGGGTTCGAATCCCCGCACGCTCACTTTGAAAAAGCGGCGCAAACGCTGTATTCATCAGTGCTTGCGCTATTTTTATGTCTTTTTATAGTAACCGATTTTAGACGGAAATAATACCTTCTAAATGTTCCATTCGTGTTCCAATGTTCCATTTTTGTTCCATTTTTTCACCTGCCCATGGCATCGTTTACGGCGGCTTCTGCGTCCTCTTTTTCCATTAAAATATGATTGTATACCCGCAGCACCATGGCTTCTGTATCCCCCATAAGCTGTGCGATTCTTTGTATAGATATTTTAGGAATCTGGTAACAAAGGTTCGTACAGAAATTATGGCGGAAGATGTGGGAAGTCAGACCGGTGATCTCTTCCTCAGATACTTCCTGCATCCGCTTCAATACCCTCTCCCACATTTTGTCATAGCTGCTTTTCGTCATCGGCTTTCCATTCCGCATGGTAAACAGATAGGTCTTCCCGGCTGCTTTTAATTTTTGTATATACCGCTCAATATCCGGGAACACAGAAGAAGGAATAGGAATCGTACGGTATCCATTGTCTGATTTCGGTGCTTTCTCCTTCGGTTCCCCGTAAACGAGCGAGTGAGCATTTGAGACAGAAACAGTTTTTTGTTTTAAGCTTACATCAAATATTGTAAGCGCAAGGGCCTCTTCCCGGCGCAATCCGCATCCGTAGACGATATAGACATATATTTTATCCTGTTCTTTAAAATCTGCCTTAAAAACGGCCTCACGTTCGTAGGCTGTCAGTGGACGCTTTTCCTTCGGTTTGTATTTTACAGATTCGGTATTTTGGAAAATATCTTCAAATACATTTGCGGAAAACAGACGGTCAATAACTGCAGACTTCATGACTTGCTTGAACGTCATTTCAATCTGCTGTTGTGTCCTGAACTTACCGTCTGCGTTGTTCAGAATCATCTGTAGATGTATACGGTTAATATCCTGCAATTTGACTCCGTCCAAGGCAATAAAATGCTTTTCTATTATGTTTGTGTACATTTCTTTTGTGGCGTCCTCACGTTGGCTTTTATAGACATCTTTCCACATCCGGGAATATTCCAAAAACGTTGCGTCAGATTTTCTTATAGAGGTTCGCTTTTTCACTTGATCCTCAAATTCTTTAACTTTGCGCTCTAAATCCTTGCTGCTCTTTTTAGTACGCAGATGCTTATAGTGCTTTTTCCCATTTGCGGTATACGTCCCGTCCCAAACGTTTGTACTAAAATATCCGTCTGCACCCCGCTTGTATTTTGCTGTTGCCATCTTATCATCCTCCTTAAAAATGAGTACAAAAATAACAGCTATCAATGAACGTATGTTCCGATTGTGACAGCTGCCCGAAGATGATAAAATATCTTTGAAGTATATATGTATCTCTTCGGAGTTATGTAGTTACCGTCCGGTTGCAGCCGGGCGGTTTTTCTATTAACTGTTTTATTTGTCATTAAAAATATAAATTGGAGATTCGTTTGCGTCTACACATTCGTATCCGTCATATGTAAAATGTTCTCCAATTAAACTTACCTTATCCCCCTCCTCTGGAAGTGTTCCGTTTCTTTCATTCACAAAACACATTAAATGCTTGCCATCTGCTAGTTCAAAATTAACAGAGTGTGTTCCGTATCGGTAAGCACTTACAAACTGAAATTCCCCATTGACCGAAGAATTATAATTATCCAGCATTTCTTGTCGTTTTTCTACGGTTTCAGGAATTTTTATCACAGATGATACTGTCCCCATGATTCTATGCTGCGAATATTCTGTTGATATAATATCTGATATATTATCGTTAAACTCTATGCTCTCCATTTCTTTTAACGATGGTGATTTTATTTTGCAATCATCAAAATAAATAGATACATAAGGTTCCCCCTTTTCTGTACCTGAATTAAAAAGCGTTCCCTCAACTGTAATATTTTCGCCAGGTTCCAACAAGGCTATTTTTGGAGGGAGTTTAAACTTGGCGAATGAACACATAAACGAATCAGATTTTTCTGAATTTGCCTTTAAAAAAATAGACCCTCCGAGTATTGATTCTAGTTTTCCTCTTACAATAATTTTTTGATTTAGTTCAAAACCGTTCTTTTTGGCGTATTTTTCTACAATATCTACATATTTTGTACTTTTCTTTTCATCATCGCTCCAATATTGTGTTTCTTTTTCGATACTTTTTTCTACCTTAGAATAATTTTTTAATAGATCATCAATGTTGTATTCTTTTACTTCCCTTGAACACCCGCCAGATAGGATTGCTAATGCAAATATAGCAACAATAAACAACAGTCTCTTTTTCATTTTATCCTCCTTATTGTAAAAAAGTTAAAAGCTACATCCCTCTTTATTATTAAGTATATTTAAGTTTAAAATTTTGCGCGTAATTCCTTTACGACCCCTATTATTTTTACAGGCTTGTCCATTATTTCTTTGTTTGAAAAATACATAGGTTCATATGCAGGATTTGTTGAGATAAGAACAATACCATCATTATACTTCTTTAATTTTTTGCAAGTAGCCTCATCACCGTTTACGATAGCAATCACTATATCGTCTGTTTCTGCATCATCTTGTTGTCTAACAATTACAACGTCACCTTCACTAAATTTTGGTTCCATGCTATTTCCGTGTATTTGAAGTCCGAAAAATGTTCCTGTTTTTGCCATATCTTCGGTTATTTCTTCTGTATCAATAATTTCTTCTACTGCATCGATTGGGATTCCAGCGGCAACACGCCCCAAGACATTTATTTCTACGGCATTATGTTTGCGGTTTACAGATCTTTGTTCAACCAAATCGGATTTTTCAATACCAAAGTAATTTGCCATTAATTCTATCTTATCAATCCTTGGATATGTATTCCCCTTAACCCAGTCGGTAAAAGTTGTATATTTTACCCCCAGTGCCTCACACATTTCGTTTCTTGTTTTTCCATTTAGATTCATATAGTATTTTATATTATTCGCCATTATATCCTTGTTTCCTAGTCCACCCATATTCGTCTCCTTTCTTTCAATATTAATGTATTTCTATTATAAGTTTTTACCGTAAAAAAATCAATAAAATTTTAAAAAAATACGATAAAAACGTTGACATTACGTTTAAATCGTAGTATAGTCTAATTAGCAGAAAGGAGGGATAAGATTGGAGTCAAGAATGACATTAAAGAATGCGAGAGAATTGAGAGGGCTAAAACAGTATCAAGCCGCTAAAATGCTAGGAATATCTGTAGATACGTTAAGTAACTATGAAAGAGGAAAATCATATCCAGATATACCTGTTCTAAGAAAAATTGAAAAATTGTATGGCATTAAATATGCACAGATTATTTTTTTACCTCTAGATTACGATAAAACCGTAAATTCATTATAAAAAGAAGGTGAAATATGAAAGATTTAATGATTTTTAACAATGATGAGTTTGGAGAAATCCGAACAGTAACTATTAACAACGAACCTTGGTTTGTAGGAAAAGATGTGGCAACCGCACTTGGGTATAAAAACACAAAAGACGCATTAATCAGTCATGTCGATAAGGAAGATAGGCGGATTATTCAAAGGTCGGAAATTGCGACCATTGAAAATCACATTCCAAAAGAAGCATTTCCGGTGAATTTTATCAGTGCCGAAATTCCACCACGTGGACTTACAGCTATCAATGAATCCGGTTTATACGCTTTGATTTTTGGGAGTAAACTTTCAAACGCAAAGAAATTTAAGCACTGGGTGACATCAGAGATTCTCCCGTCTCTTCGTAAAACAGGTTCTTATAAGATACAAAAGGAATTGGATGTGGATGAGCGGCTTAAAGTTATGAAAATGAATGCGCAGACAAGAATGGCACAGACTTTTCTGAAACTTGCAAATGTGGATACTCTGTCAGAGACGTACAAAAACGTCTTGGTATCAAAAGCAAGTGAGGTATTAGCAGGAGAACAGATCATTCCACTTCCAGCCATTGAACAAAGAAAAGCTTACTCAGCAGGGGATATTGGAAACATGTTTGGAGTGTCAGCTAATAAGATTGGAAGAATTGCGAATCAGAATAATCTAAAACAACCGGAGTACGGAGAGTACCGGAGGGATAAAAGCAAATATTCAAGTCATGAATGTGACACATGGGTATATTTTGATTCAGCGGTTCCGGTGTTTGCGGGCATTTTGAATAAATGTAAATAAAAGGTAGGAGATATAAAAGATGAGCAAAGAACTAAAAAGCATCCACGTGGATTTAGATAAGAAAATCTTTGAATTAAACGGAAAGATATTAGAAAAATGTTCGTTCATTAACATCAGGTATGAGAATGGAATGTGGTCTGTTGACATTACAAAAGATGAGGTCTATGTAAGTCCAACAGACCAAAAACTTAAAGAATCTTAGATAAAAAATCAACCACTTCTTTTAGTCCGTTTTTAAATCGGTTTTCCATATAAACAATGAGCGAATCGTTTAAACGGAAACTGTCGTCAATATACGCTTTTATAAGATCGTTTTTCTTTAATTCTAAAATCGTACTATTGATATCATCTTCAAGATAACCTTGAAGAAATTGTGTTTGAAGCATAGATGGGTGTTCAAACATTACAGCTTCTGATTTCGGGATATCAGACTTTCTGCGATTGAGATATTCCCTATAAATCAGACAAAGCATTTTATCTGTATCTTTGGTTAGGGTCATAGCTTACTCCTTCCTTATATACTCGGTGATGCAACACCTGTATTTAAATTATAAGGAGAAAAGGAAATATTTACAAGAGAAAGGGGTGATAAATATGGAGTATCCGAACAAAATGATGCGAAAAAAAGAACTTTTAGATATGGGATTCCCGGAGGAACTCCTTGACAGGGCATACCGGGAAAAGGGGCAGACCTGTGCCCAAAAAATCAGCCCAACAAAACGGAACAGCGCCATTATTTACGATACCGTAGAGTTTGAGAAATGGCGGCTGAAACAGATACAAGTAGAAAACAGGTCTTTGCAGCGTGGCTGCGGAGTCATGTAGGAAAGGGGGATGCGATGGGTAAAGCAGAAAAAAGAATGTCGCAGGGGTTACTGCTTATAGGCTGCTTTCTGGCTTTGACAAATTACAAGGTCTTGGCTGTGAGTTGCTGGGTAGCAGGAGTGTATTGGAAGAAAGAGATTTAGAGGAGGAAGAAAGATGAAATATGCAGTAGAGGCAAGAATATTTAACAATGGAAAGATTATGGCGAAGCTTAGAGAAGCATTGCCGGGAGAAGAAGCAAACTGCACTGAAACACGGACTTGTGATATCTGGATAGATGTCTTTGACAACTACAAAGATGCAAAGGAGTTTTTGAGTGATTACAAAAAAGCGTGAAACTAAAAAAGCCCCTTCGGAGCGGGAACTCCAGCGGGGGCAAACAATATATGTCTATGTGCATTGTAGCACAGATCGGAGGATTTGAACATGGGATTTTACGAAAAAGACGGGAAACAGGTCCGGGATGAGCTTGCTTTTGAGTATGCCTTAGAAGCCGTAGAGACTGGTGATGTATTAATGGAAGATGCTTTCCTGGACTGGTTTTACCGCTGGGAACAGGGATGGCATCATTACCCGGACGGGGATGAGATGGAAAGTGTAGACGAGATCACACAGCAACATATCCAATCCGAAACCAATTTTCTAAGGAGGTACAATATATGTTAAAAAGCTATGATGAACTCAGGAAAATAGATGTTCGTAAATATTGTGAGGAAAGAGAAGGGTTCCTGTATCTCAACTGGGCAAGGTGTATCCAGCTTCTTCATGAGAATGGAGCTGAGAAAGCATATTTTGAGGCAGTACCGAACGAAAAAACGGGCAGCAGTCTTATTTGCTCAGAGCAGACATTTGCAGATAAGAGCAAGAATACAAACCGCTGTTATGAAACAAGGATCAGAGTTGTGATTGACGACAACGTATATTACATGCAGTCACCGGTCATGAATGGTAAAAATCCGGTAAAAGACAACTCTATGAACCAGCTCCGGGTATGGAACAGCATGTGTAGATCCTTTGTGAAATGCGTTGCGATCAATACGGGATTAGGCTTTGATCTGTGGCTGAAAGAAGAAACTGGTCCATTTGCTTCTTACATACCGGAACAGCAAGGTATAAAAGCATCTGAGGCACAGCTACAAACAATAAAGGCGATCGGAAAAAAACATAAACTTGATCTTGACAGCTGGATCAAGAATAACGGAAAAACATGGGACACACTGACAGATGTTGATGCTGGAAATATGCTCAACACCCTGAAAGAAAAGTATGGCGATGAATAGTGAATGAAGTAATTGAGATAAAAGGCATAAGGCAGAGCGAAGACGGCACGGAAATGCTTGTTTTAGCCCCGGAAAGAAACCTCCTTGACACTATCTTAGATAAACGTATAAAGATGGCTGAAATGAGGCTTGACGATGGCAGAACTATATCTGTACTGCAAAGGAAGAAAGCATATGCAACGATCCGGGACATGGCAGAGTGGACCGGATACCCGCCGGAAATCATGAAAGAGATCATGAAATATGAGTTCATGATCCGCACCGGGGAAGAGTATTTTTCCCTATCTAACTGTTCTGTTGATCTGGCCAGGGAGTTCATATCTATGCTGATTGAGTTTTCTCTCGAGCATGGAATACAGCTCTCAGACCCGGCAATAAATCGGACGGACGACATAGGCAGGTATCTCTACTACTGCATAAAGCACAAGAGGTGTGCTGTCTGCGGCAGGCCGGGAGAGATTCACCATGTCGATACGATCGGCATGGGAAATGACCGGAGGCATGTAGACGATAGCGAATACCGGAAGATCTGCCTTTGCCGGGAGCATCACACGGAAGCTCATAAGATCGGTATGTCTGCATTTGAAACAAAACATAAGGTATACGGCATTGTAGTTAAGGAGGTAGACAGTGGCGAAAAATAGTAGAGAGAAGGGAAAAAAAGGTGAGCTGGAGCTTGCGAAGATCCTCAGAGAACACGGATACAGCGTACGTAGAGGACAACAGTATTGCGGCTCCAATGGGGACGCTGACGTGGTCGGTCTGCCGTACGTACATATCGAATGTAAGAGAGTGGAAAAGTTGAATCTAGATTCCGCAATGTCACAGGCCCGTAGTGATGCCAGAGAAGGCGAGATACCATGTGTGATGCATAGAAAGAATTATGAAGATTGGAAAGTGACAATGCTTTTAGAAGACTGGATAGAGCTATATCGGGAATGGGCGGCAGGAAAGGAACTGATGGGAGAGTGATATTATCGAAACGTTTATTAAACTGTTCCGGAAGTTCACCGAATGGGAGTGGTACGACGACATAAACGTAAGCCGGGTGTTTCTTCATCTTTTAATCACTGTGAACTGGACAGATAAGAAATGGAAGGGACAGGAGATTAAACGTGGTTCAATCGTATCCTCCTATGAGAAACTGGCAACCGAAACAGGGTTATCTGTGATGCAGGTTAGGACAGCAATAAAAAAGCTAAAATCAACAGGTGAGATAACAAGCAAAAGTAGTAACAAAAACACCGTATTTATCGTGAATAATTACGATTTGTACCAAGGTGATAACAAGCAAAATAACAAGCCAGTAACAACCAAACAACAAACAGATAACATTCAAATAACAACAACTAAAGAAAGTAAAGAAGGAAAGAAAGAAAAGAATAATAAATATACATGTGCGTTTGACGACTTCTGGAAAAGTTACCCCCGCAAAGTGGATAAGGGTAATGCATATAAAAAGTTCCAAGCCAGGCTGAACGAAGGTTATGCAGAAAGAGAGTTAATCACGGCATGTGAAAATTATGCGGCAGAGTGCAGGAAGAATAAAACGGAGACAAGATTCATAAAACATGCGTCTACCTTCCTGAGTTCGACCAGACCGTTTTTAGATTATCTGCCAAAGAAGGGAGAAGGAAAGAATGACGCTGATGGACAAAATACAGCAGATGACCTTGTCAAGAAAGGCATCGACCTTGGAATCGGTGACGACTTCGACGGGTTCTAAATGTCCGCACTGTGGCGGAACCGGATGGATTAGACACTGGGAAGACGGAAAAGAGTATTTTTCAGAGTGTGTCTGCCGGAAGAAGCAGATTGCAGAAAGTCGCCTGAGATTTGCAAATATCCCAGAGACCTTTAAGCATATGCGGCTAAAGAATTTTAGTGTGACTGCCTATAAGGACGAGAAAAGCAAAGCTGTGATCCGGGCCGCATGTAAGTACATAAAGCAGTACATGGATGGGTTTGAGAATGAACACCGGGACGGGATGGGGCTGTATCTTTACTCTCAGACAAAAGGGAGCGGGAAGACCCGCATGGCCGCCAGCATTGCAAATGAACTTGTGGACATGGGATATCAGGTCAAGTTTTCTCTTTCCACGGAGATCATCCAAGAGATCAAAAGGACCTGGGACCGGGATAATGACCTTTCCGAAAGCAAGCTGTTAGACCAGCTCCAGGAAACAGATATCCTTGTAATCGACGATTTTGGAACAGAGCAGGTGGCAGGATGGATCAATGATAAGTTTTACCAGATTATAAACAACCGCTATGTGGACCAGAGGGTAACGATATTTACCAGTAATTATCCATTGGATCAGCTTGAGTACGACGACCGTATTACAAACCGGATGAAGGAGGTCTCTTATCTGATCGCCTTCCCGGAAGAAAGTGTAAGAGAGACGATATCGGCGGAGAAAAATGAAGCAATGTTTTGTAGAGTATCAGGGAGGTGACAGACTTGGAACAGTTAAATATATTTGGTTGTGAGACAGCGTATCGGAGCAGTCGGATCACGAAACAGACCCGAAGGGCATCTAATCAGGAAGTACGACGGGATAAGAAGAACCGTATGATTTTGGACCAGCTTTCCTATGGTCCTGCGACCGCCAGAGAAATCGCTGTAGTGTTACATAAGCATGGATTGACTCTTACAGCGGACCGCAATGAAACAGCACCACGTTTAACGGAAATGATGCAACGAGGGGTTGTAGAAGTCTGCGGGAAAAAGAAAGACAGCTTAACCGGAAGAAAGGCGGCTGTATATCAGATAGTGGAGGATGAGGACGATGTGGAGTAATCGATATTCTGAGAAAGTGAAAGAAAAGGTAGTTGCAACGTATTTGCAGGAAAAGGCTGATGTGCAACAAGTCAGCAAAGAATATGGAATACCGGCATCTACCATCAAGGGATGGATTTCTAGCTACTGGGAGAAAGAAGAGTGCGAACTGCAAAAAGAGCTGGAGAAAAAACGAGAGGACCGAGCCACAGCGGCACGAAATCGAAAGCGTCGGTTCGTGAATGGGAGGGAGCTAAAAGTCGTTCGACCAACTTCCAGCAGTGCGTATATAGACTGGAGGATTAAATGAACCGAGCAGAGAGAAGAAAAGCCGGAGTAAAGAACCGGGTCCCGACTTACAACATGAATACACAGCAGATCCAGACTCTAAAGGAGGATGTAGCACAGGAGGCAACAGAACGTGCATTTATCCTAATGCTGGGTATTCCTGCAATGGTACTAAGGGATCACTTTGGATTTGGACGAAAACGAATGGAGAAGTTCACGGATGAAGTATTTGAACTGTATGACAGTTATGAAAAGGATTACATTACACTTGAGGATCTCATTCGGACAATCTACGAGGAGACTGGAGTAAAGATTGAAAAGAGGTAGGTATTTACTCAGTAGAGTTTATATATCACACGTAACAAGAAAACATTTAGGCATCCTGTTTTACAGCCCGCTCCGGCGGGCAGGAAGGAGGGAAATATGATCTCTATTGAGATTAGTTATACAACAGAAGAGGAAGGGTACCCGGAGCATTACGGGTATTGTGATTCATTCAAGGGAGCACACGAGCTATTAAAGAATCTTGAGAAGCAATTAGGGCAGGCGGATGCGGAAGGAGAACCGCAATGCTGCGGCACGTGTAAGTGGTACGAAGGTTTTACAGGGGTATGCTACAACGGGGACAGCATAAACCGGGCAGGCATTGTAGAACCGGATGAAACCTGCGAAGAGTGGGAAAAATCGGAGGCGTGAAATGAAGATAGAAAAGGAATATAAAAAATCGACCTTGATGAACTGGAAGAAAGAGGATTTAGTTGAACACATCCTGTGCCTTATACATAACAACAATGTTCTGCACGATACGCTTGATACACAAGCGCAAAACTACATAAATGCGACAAGATGGATTCCGGTATCGGAGCGATTGCCAAATGCGAAGGAATACTGCAAAAATGACGGACGGTTCATTGTGACAGACGGAAACAAGGTTAAGCAAGGATTATTCGATATTTATGCAGATGGACAGCATGACCCTTACTGGCCATATCAAAGTTGTCAGCCAATAGCTTGGATGCCGCTGCCTGAACCGTACAGACCGGAAGATTAGGATTTAGGAGGGATCATGTGAAAATTAAATCACAAGAAGGGGTCGTATACGATGTACACGAGATTGAGACGAGCGGCCTAAATATAAAATGTTTAGATAATAAGAATCCAGAACAAAAATATATACTTGGTAAGTACCGTGACAAAAAAAGAGTTTGTGAAATCTTTTCAGAAATCACAACAAGTGGGTGGAACAAAACCACTGATCTGTATGAGATGCCAATGAACTAAACTGAAATTTTATGAAGGAAGGAGGACGGAGCCTCCCGGGAAGATGCGCACCGGCTCCTCTGAACAGATGAAAGCAGTATTAAAATATCCAGGAGCCAAGAACAGATTAGCGGAATGGATTTGTAATTACATACCAAAACATGATGTATATTTAGAACCGTATGCCGGCAGCTTAGCCGTGTTTTTTGCAAAACAACCTGTTAGGATTGAGACATTAAACGACCTGGATGGAAATGTTGTGAATTATTTTCGTGTAATTAGAGACAAACCGCAAGAACTTATAGAAAAACTATCCTTAACGCCGTATGCAAGAGGTGAGTACAACACAGCATTTGAGCAGTCAAAAACAGATTCAGAAGTAGAGATGGCCCGGAAATTTGCGGTTCGGTGCTGGCAGGGATTTGGATGCAGTAATCTTTATAAAAACGGGTTTAGGAGTAGCCAGCAGGGAAATAGTCCACATACAACAAAAGAGTGGAGAGAGCTTCCGGAAAGGCTACAGGCTGCAAATGAGCGGCTTAAGAATGCACAGATAGAAAGTTTACCTGCCGTGGAGCTTCTAAAGCGGTATAATACGCCGGATGTCTTTATGTATGTAGATCCACCATATCTACATGGGACAAGGAAAAATTATTTATATCGGTACGAGATGGAAAATACGGAGCATGTAGAACTTTTAGAGATCCTTGCGGGGCATCCGGGAAAAGTCCTGCTATCCGGCTATGACAACGATCTATATAACAGTTATCTGTCCGGGTGGAAGAAAGTACAGAAAAAGACACAGGCAGAGGCAGGACTGCCGAGGACGGAAACTCTGTGGATGAACTACAAAACGGACCAGATGGATATATGGGATTTTATATAAAATGGAGGGAGATAAAAATGCAGAAAATAGAAAAAGACGATATTGTCATTAGAAAAGGGATCATCCACATTTTGGACAGCAATAACGGATATCTTGGATTATCCAATGACCTGTTGGACATGGGGCCGGACCTCATGGAATTTGTTCGGGGCCATATCTTTAAGATCCTGGACAGCGATGATACAAAGAAATGCAAGTTTGACGGCAGCCTTTCTCCAATCCCGGCACTGCTGGAAGATATGCAGGAAAAGGAAGACGATAGCTTTATAAAAGCCAGCCGACTGCTGGCAGAAAGCCTGTTTGACATCATGTGCGACAGTGTTACGATCCCGGCGGCGGATCTGGTCGTGGTTAGTTTCCAGTTACATAGTGTCGTATACCTGGCTCTCCTAAAGATGAACTATAAGGATACCTACATACATAAAGAGGAGGAGAATGAGGTCAATGATATTGTAAAACAGCGGATTATGCCGATGGGCGGGGCAAGACTCACAGAGGCCGTGATTGTTGATCTTCTGGAATATAAGGTTCAGCTGGTGGAAAAGAAGTTTGAGATGATGACAGGCGACAAGATAAACTATATTTCCGAGCGCTTTCTCAAGTGTCATGCAGATCTGGCTCCCAAAAAGAAATTCCAGATCTTAAACAAGACGATCACAGCCATAAACAACCGTTATGACGGAACCGGGTTGAAAGATCGGATAGATATAAAAAGCAAGCTCAGAGAGGAGTTCGCTGAAAAAAATGAGTTCCGTATTAATGAGATCGGCGACCGGATCTTTGGGGACAGCCCAGAGAAGAAACAGGAGTTTGACGACCGGATGGAACGGTACGATATGCAGTACGATAAGTTCACAGTCAGGAAGGAGAACACGGTCAAGGGCCTTGAGTTTATCTTAGTTGAGACGGATACCGGGGTCGAAATCAAGATACCTATGGAAGAGTACAATACGAAAGCAAATGTAGAGATTGTAGAAGAACCGGGCGGAGGGAGCACGGTTATTATCAGAAATATAGAACAAGCCAGGGTGAAATAAGGAGGGGATACGATGTGGATAATTAATTTTCATTTAGGATTTTCAGCGCTGCTTTTGGCGGCAGATGTCGGAATCTATTGCATGTTCCGCAGGAAGATTAAGAGAAAGGTCGGCGAGATCAAGACAAAAAAAACGGGCAGATTAAACTGGGCGGCAAGCAGAATCAAGCTTTTGTTGTTCCTGTTTATACCAGGAGTAAATATCATTGCTCTGCTTTCCTTGTTGATTGTCATTGCGGCAGATAAAAATGAACTTGAGATGTTATATCACTACGGGGAGGACGAGGAGTGACAGAAAAAGAACTCAGTCAGATTCATTACATAAATATTGAGATACGAAAGATTACAGAGGAGTTAGCCAGATTAAACAACAAAAGTTTAATAAAGGGACAGGAGATTACAGGGATGCCTTTTGTATCAGGCACATCCGACAAAGTGGCAGATATAGCCACGGAGAAAGCAGAGCTTGAGATGCTACTTGAGACAAATATTAAAAAGCTATATCTTGTCAGAAATAAGACAGAAAGATTTTTGCAGACCATTGAGGATGCAGAAATTAGACTCATTATACGTCTTAGGGCGATCAATGACATGGGATGGCGTGAGATCGGGGAACTGGTAGGGATGGAAAGAACGACAGTTTCAAAGAAGTACAGAAACTTTTTGAAAGTTTCCCACATATCCCGTGTATAATATGATATAGTTATTATAGAATGAATAGGTCAATCGTTCATTTTGTTAGCTGGATGTCACGGCGGCGCCGCTGTGGCAACCAAGCTAAACAGGATAAACAACAACGCAAGGCGTATTGAAACATTAAACCTCTAATTATTTACATTGCTCCGGTATCTCTAAGGTATCGGGGTATTTTTATGCCGTAAAACAGAAAGGACAAAGATGAAGTATAGGAAAAAGTCAGTAGTGATAGAAGCATACCAAACAGATGTAGAAGTAATTATTCCAACATTAGAAGGAGATATGAAAGCATCTCCGGGAGATTGGATTATAACAGGAGTGCAAGGAGAAAAATATCCATGTAAACCTGATATTTTTGAATCCACATATGAATTAGTAGAAGACGATATCTAATTAATAGGAACGTACTCGGGTGTCCTTTGGGCCCCGGGTCTTTTTATGTGGATGTTATGTCAATGGCAGACGGAAGGGTCGCTCCCTTCATCCTGGTTCGATTCCGGGACATCCGCTTTTATAGCTGTAAACTGTAATGGGTCTTCTGTGTTCTATCCTATACAAAAAATAATTATTCTAAGAACACAGGCATGGAGAATTGGCAGAGCGGAAATGCAGCCGGTTGCTAACTGGTACACCCTCCGGGGTGCGGAGGTTCGAGTCCTTCATTCTCCGTTGAAAAGGAGGCAGAGCATGAAAAAAGTGAACATATTAGGAACAGAGTACACGATAAAGATGGATGTGCCGTCAGAGAAAATGCCGTTTAAAGGCGACGGATGCATGGATCACTCTATCAGGGAAATATGGATTGCAGACTTTGGGGAGAGCGATAGGGACAGCATTAAGGATCTGAACTCTTACAGAAAAAGGATTCTACGACATGAAATTATTCATGCATTTCTGTACGAAAGCGGCCTATGGAACAATAGTGGAAATGTGAAAGCATGGGGACAGTCAGAGGAGATCACAGACTGGATTGCATTACAGTTTCCGAAAATGCTACAAGCGTTTATTGACGTGGACGCTATTGATCTGACGGAAGGCAATATTGTAACGAAAGAAATCACGATTGATTCAAGCAAAGTTGCTAAAGCTGTAATGGAAAATGTAAAGAAGCAACTTGAAGAACGCACGTATTATCCAAGAGGGTGTTCATGAAACTGTATTTATTAGATTTGAATAGACATATGACAGAAGCGTGGGAAAAAATATTTCAATATCAAAATATTGAGATTGTTACTAGTGATTTTCAAGTTTTCATAGAAGAGTATAAACCAGAGGCAATCGTAGCTCCGGGGAACAGCTTTGGAATCATGGATGGCGGGCTGGATCTGGAAATAAGAAACTATTTCGGAATGGAGGCTCAGGAAGATCTTCAAAGAAAAATACAGATAGATTGGTATGGAGAACTGCCGCCTGGAAGTGCAACAACAGTTAAAATTGGAGGTAAGTATCTCGTATATGCCCCTACAATGAGAATACCAGAGATAATAATGGATAAATCTGTTATTTACAACTGCATGAGAAGCAGCCTTATTGAGCTGAAAAAGCTAGGGGTGCAAACGGCTATGATCCCGGCGTTCGGAGGGGCAACGGGAGCTGTGATGTACAAGGAGATAGCAAAATGTATGCGGTATGCATATGAACAGATATTTTTGAACCAGACAGTTCCTCTTGTAACAGTGCTGGAACAGCTAAGTTACAACGAAGAAGAAGTAGATGCTTGGATTAGACAGATGGGAAGATAATAAGGGGTGAAAGAAAAGTGCCAAGGAGCAGAAGTCCGGATTCCATAAAGGCAGAGCAGATGTATAAGCAAGGTATGAATCTGGTAGATATAGCAAAAGAGATCGGAAAGCCCCCTGGGACCGTGAGACGATGGAAAAGCACTCAGGGATGGGATAGCGAACGCTCGGATAAGAAAGCGAACGTTCGGAAACAGGAAACAGAACAGAATAGTAAGAAAGTAGAAGCCATTGCGCCGGAGGTACAGGAGGTAATAAGCAATCCTGATCTAACCGATAAGCAACGGCTTTTTTGTTTGCAGTATGTCAGATGCTTTAATGCTACAAAAGCGTATCAAAAAGCATATGGCGTAGATTACAGCACTGCGGCATCTATTGCATACAGACTGCTGGAAAACGATGGAGTCAAAAAGGAAATACAGCGTCTTAAGCAGAACCGTCTAAACCGGGAGATGCTTGGAACAGAGGATATCTTTCAGAAGTACATGGACATTGCATTTGCGGATATTACAGACTTCATCACGTTTGGAAGGGAAACAGTTCCGGTCATGGGAGCCTTTGGGCCCGTGGAAGTGAAGGACAAAGAGACCGGAAAGAAAGTTGTACTCACAAAGGAGATTAATACCGTTCGGTTCCGGGAGTATACGGATGTAGACGGTACTCTGATTTCCGAGGTAAAGCAGGGGAAAGATGGCGCAAGCATTAAGCTGCTGGACCGGGAAAAGGCCCTGCGGTGGCTGTCGGACCACATGGACATGGGCACGACGGAACAGCAAGAGAAAGTTAAGCTGTTGCAGGCACAGCGCAGGAAGCTGGAAGACGATGGGCCGGAAGTAACCGAGGACGATGGTTTCATGGATGCATTGAAAGCTGAGGTGGCGGATGTATGGCAGGAAGAATAAAGAAAGCTGTCTTTAAGTTCCTTCCATTTTCCCAAAAGCAGAAACAGGTCCTTACTTGGTGGCTGTCTAACTCACCAGTGCACAATCAGGATGGAATCATTGCAGATGGTGCGATCCGATCGGGAAAAACCTTGTGTATGTCACTATCATTCGTCATGTGGGCTATGGAATGTTTTGACGGTCAGAACT